>WNFT01014735.1_pt1 | contig 10465 bp, 6 predicted proteins | sample 5400191 | NCBI WGS metagenome assembly WNFT01 (sample SAMN13153359, study PRJNA577476) | soil metagenome | isolation source: 80 cm saprolite under Madrone tree | place: USA:California | collected 2016-06-14 | reverse complement strand
GGGGAGCCTGGAGTTTCCCGACCAGCTGTTGCAGCGAGGCCGCGGATTCCGCGCCCTTCTGCTCGAGCGCCGCACGTGCCGCATCGGCGGGATCGTAACCAACCACCTTGTGACCGCCGCGGAGCAGCCGCTGCGCCATATTGGCGCCCATCCGGCCCAAGCCGATCATTGCGATTTGCATAAATTTCAATCCGTCCGTGCGAATGCACCAGCACCGAGTATAGATCTCGACGGGAGGCGAGGTACAGCGGGATCTTGGTGCGGCGGTGCCGTCAGGAACGCATCAGCATGATCATGACGGCCGGGCTCCCCACCGGTTCGAAGCGGCCCGTGAATTGCAGGCCGCCGGTTGCCGAGCTGATGCGAAACGAGGTGATCGAATCGCCCCTCTGGTTGCACGAATACAGGAACTCGCCGCCGGGATCGATGGTCAGGCAGCGCGGATAATCCGCGTGCACCCAGCTTTCCGAAATCATCCGCAGCTGACCGTCGCTCGCCACCGCAAAAATCGTGACGGTATTGTGCAGGCGATTCGACACATAAACGAAGCGGCCGTCGGCGCTGACGAGAATTTCCGCCGACAGATTGCTGCCGCTGAATTTCGGCGGCAATGCCGACACGAGTTGCTTGGGTTTGAGCCCGCCTTTCGCGGCGTCGTAGTCGTAGACCGCAATCTTTGCATCGTGCTCATACAGGTTGTAGAAAATTCGACCGTTCGGATGAAACGCGAAGTGGCGCGGCGCCGAACCGGACGGTGCGGCCACGACGGGCACGTCGGCGGGCAGCAGCCGTCCGGCTTGCGAATCGAAGCGCCAGACCAATGTCAGATCGAGTCCCGCATCGTTCGCGATGACGAATTGCCCGCTCGGATCCGCCGCGACCATGTGCACATGCGGACTGTCGTGGTCGCTGACCGCGAATTGCCCCGGAGGATCGTCCACCGCGCGTGCACGGTGGCGTGGGCCGACGCTCGGTCTCACGTCCGAAGCCTCGCCGAGCGCGCCGTCGGGACCCACGGGGAAAACCGCGACGTTGCCGCCGCCGTAGTTGGCGACGAACACGAACCGGTCGGACGGATGAACGCTGACGTACGCGGGGGTGGTGCCGGCCGAACTCACGGTGCCCAATCGCCTGATCTGCAGGCTCTCGCCGTCGATGGCGTACGAGACCACGGCGCCGCTGCGTGTCCCCTGGAAATTGTCGATCTCGCTGACCGCGTACAGGCGGGTCTGCGCGGGGTTGAAGGCAAGCCAGGATGGATTGCGAATGTCGTCGAACACGTGCAGCTGCGTCAGCGCGCCCGAGGCCTTGTCCATCCGAAACAGGTAAATGCCGCCGCCATTCGGCGTGTAGGTGCCGACGTAAGCGTAAGCATAAGCCTGCGGCGCCGCACCGACCGCCGGGGCATTCGCCGCGTAGGGGTAAGCCGCCGGCGCGGCGAGCAGCGAAGCTGCTTTTAGAAAATCGCGGCGAGTAAATATTGGATATAGCAACGCGTCCCTATTTTGCCAGTTTTCAGTCCCCTTTCGGTACCGTATTGTTCAGCGATTCCTGCCTAATTGCAGGGCCAAACAAGCAAAGATCTGTGAAGCCGCTCGAGCTTCGGCGGGGGACGTCGCGTGCGAGCGACAGGGACGGCTACAGTGCCCGGGAGATCAATTCCTTCATGATTTCGTTGGTGCCGCCGTAGATCCGCTGCACGCGCGCATCGGCGAACATGCGGCACACCAGGGCGATACGTAATTGCTCATGTCACTCGACGGTCAAAGTCCATGTCACTTTGCGGGCTTGGCGGGCACTGATTCCGCGGGCGTGTCGGCAGCGTCGACCGCCTGAGCGTCGGCTGCCCCCGGCACATGCGACCGCCGCTGTTGCTTTGCGTCCTGGCGCGCCTTCCTGGCGGCCTCCTTTTGCTTCTTCGCGTGACGATAATTCGGCTTGGCCAAGGGAATTCTCCAAATATGTTTCTAAATTTTGTGATTTCGATCTTACTCTGCCTGCACCGAAACGCGAACCGATAAACGATGCCGCCCCCCGCCGACGATGACGCCGCGCAGCGGCGAGACATCGCCGAAGTCTCGGCCCCAGGCGATGACGATGTGGTCGGTGCCCACACGCACGTCGTTGGTCGGATCGAAGTCGACCCACCCATAGGGCGGGCAAAACACCGAAACCCAGGCGTGCGATGCATCCGCGCCCAGCAAGGCAGCATCGGAAGCCGGCTGCGGCGTGGTCCGCAGATAGCCGCTGACGTAGCGGGCCGCCAGATCCAAAGAGCGCAGGCAGGACAGCATGATGTGGGCGAAATCCTGGCAGACACCGCGGCGCGCCGTGAACGCCTCCGACACCTTGGTGCTGATGCTCGTGGCGCCCGGCGCGTAGCTGAAATCGCGATGAATCTTGTGCATCAAGTCTTCGGCGGCGAGCAGCAGCGGGCGGCCCTGCGCGAAGCAATCAGCGGCGTAGTCGCTGAATGTTTGCTTGATCCTGACATAACTGGACTCCATCCGGAATCGACAGGCATCGAGATGGACGGCGCTCATTGGGCGACCCGAATAGTTCAACGCGCCGCGAACCTCCTCCCAGGCAGCCGATTCCGCGTCCGTCGCGTCGCGGGCCTTCCCCACCTCGACACCCACTTCGGCCAGCACCTCGAGGCGATCGTGCGGCAGATCGAATTCGAGACGGGTGACGAAATTGCCGAACGCATCGATGTCTTCGCGGCGCGTGCTCGGTTCCGGATCAAGCGCAATCGATCGCGAATGACAGAATTGATTGGCCAAGTCGCGGGGGGTCAAATGCAATAGCTGATGCGAATGCGCGACGTCGCCGCCGTAATGATAGACCGTTTGGTGGCGCACTCGGTAGCGCACGGCAGCGTTCACGCGGCCACCGTGCGAATCTCGGTCTCGATGAGCGAGAAGTACTTCAGAGACAAGCGGTCGGACAGTCTCCCGGCGGCGAGTCCAAGGCCGCTCAGCTGCTCCGCGAGGGCCTGCCGCGCCCGCACGGCGCGAGGGCTGTCGCCCTCGATGGCGCTCAACTGCATTTCCTCGACGAGTCCCACGGCCTCGTCGAGCGTGTCGTCCGGAGCGCCGCCGAGCGAAGCGGCCACCCGCACCAAGGAATACTCGAGCGCATGCCATTGAAACGCGAGCGCCCGGGGGTTGGTCTGATCGAACACCAGCAAGTCGATGACCGGCCCCAACCGCGGCGCTGCCAGATAACGCGTGCGATAGGTGATGGTGCTGTCGCCGATGTCGAGCAGCCACTCCAATTCACTCTGTACGGGTGTTTCCCCCGACAGGAGCCGTTGCGCCAGCAATTCGGCCAGGAACTGCAGACGCTCCAGGCGGCGGCCGATCATCATCAGGCGCCAACCGTCATCCTGGGTCATGTCGTCCAATGCGAAGCCCGCGAGGCCCGCCAAGGACAAGAGCAGCGCGTTCAAAGTCCCCCGAGGATCGCGCTTGGCGAGGGCGGCGTCTTGAAAATCGCGCTGCAGGACGCCGATAGCGCGCCAGTTCTCCGCCGACAAGCGGCTGCGTGCCTGTGCGGCGCACCACCCCAGGCGCTGCAGATCGGCGGGCAGACCCAGCGGATTCACGTCATCGAACAATGCGGGTGCGACGAAATGCCCGCACGTCTCGAGGACCTGCGGCCACAGCAGTGCGTTGGGACGCACCCGCAAGGTTGCGCGCAGCAGCCGTGCCTTGTCCTCGCATCGCTCACTGTAGCGGCCAAGCCAGAACAGATTCTCCGCCAGGCGCGACGGCAAATCGTCGTGGCGTGCCGAGCGGGGAGCCGCGCCCGCGACGGCACTCTCGTCGATCGATCGCCGATCGGGCGCAAGCACCCAGACGTCTTTGCTGCCGCCGCCTCGCTGCATGGATACGATATCCGCGGCGTCCGATGCAATGCGCGCCAGCCCTCCCGGCATCACACGATAGCCCGACGGGGTCGCAATGGCGTAGACGCGAATGCCGAGCGCGCGTGCCGAAAATCCCGAGTCGCCGCCGCCGCCGCCGCTGCGCCACACCGGTGCCTGAGAGAACGCCAGGCGCTCCTGTGCGACGTAGGCGTGCGGCCGGGCGATCAGACGTTTGGTCAGATTCTCGCGCGCCGCGAGTCCCAAGTCGCGGCCGAACACCGTGCGGAAATTCTGATTGGGATATGCCGGCTTGATGACCAGGCGTTCGATGTTTTGCAGCACATAGTCGAGGGCGAGCCGCTCGCCGCACCACCAGGTTGCGACCGACGGCAACCGCAACTTCTCCCCCAACAGGCGCTCCGCGGCAGCCGGCATGAACCCCATCCACGCGGCCGACTCGAGCACGCCGCTGCCGAGGCTATTGGCGAGCACCACCCTGCCCGCGCGCACCACACCGATGAGACCGGGCACGCCGAGCGCCGAGTCGGCGCGCAGCTCCACCGGATCGCAGAAATCATCGTCCAGCCGGCGCAGGATGGCGTGCACCCGGCGCAGGCCGCCGAGCGTTTTCAAATAGACCGTGTCGCCGCGCACGGTGAGATCGTGGCCCTCCACCAGAGGCAGACCCAACTGACGGGCAAGGTAGGCGTGTTCGAAATAAGTCTCGTTGAACGCGCCCGGGGTGAGCACCACCGCCAAGGGCACCTCTTCCTCGGGCGCATGCCGCAACAGATTTTCGCGCAAGGCCACGAAAAAGCCGCCGAGCGAACTCACCCCGAGGTCGCCCAGCAAGTCCGGGAAAACCCGCGAGACGATTTGTCGATTCTCCAAGGCGTAGCCGAGCCCGGAAGGAGTCTGGGTTCTATCATCGAGCGCCCACCAGCGGCCGTCCGCGGAGCGGGAAATGTCGACCGCATGCACATGCAGCCAATTGCCGCCCGCCGGCGTAATGCCATGGCACGGCCAGAGAAAATTAGGATGGCCGAACGGTAGTTCCGGCGGAACCGTGCCGTCCGCCAGCAATTGCTGCGGTCCATAAATATCCGCCAGCAGAGAGTCGAAGAGCCGTGCTCTCTGCGCCACGCCCAGTTCGATTTCACGCCACTCTGCGGCAGTCAGCAAAATCGGCAGGGGGTCGAGCACCCAGGGGCGGTCGCGGCCTTGGCTGTCGGCATAGACGTTGTAGGTCACGCCGTTTTCAAGGATCAGCCGGCGCGCCAATTCGACGCCGCGCCGCACGGCGTCGGCGCCGTCTCTCGCCAGCGCGTCGATCACCGGGCGCCAATGCGTGCGCACGTCCCCTGCACTATCGAGCAGCTCATCGTAGCGGCGCGAATCGCTCAGATAGGATTCAAGGCGCGCGTCGATCATCGCTCGAGCGCAAATCGAGGGTGAATGGAAATTCCGCGTCCGTCCTGGGCGGCGGTGCCGCCATCGCTCCGGGGGTATGTCCCATCCGGAAAAAGCGCGCCAAACGGCGGCTCTCCGCCTCGAACGAATTGACCGGAAATCGTTCGTGACTCAAACCGCCCGGGTGAGTGACGTGATATTGACAGCCGCCCTGGGAGCGATTCATCCACGAGTCGAAAAGATCGAAGGTCAGCGGCGAATGCACACCGATGCCCGGGTGCAATGCGGACGCAGGCTGCCATGCCCGGTAGCGCACCGCGCCGACGAACTCGCCCACCTGTCCGGTGGGCTGCAGCGGCACCGCGCGGCCGTTGCAGGTGACCAGATACCGGTTCGGCGCGAGGCCCGACACTTTGACTTGCAGCCGCTCCACCGAGGAATCCACATGGCGCACTGCGCCGCCCGCCGCACCCTCCTCGCCCATGACGTGCCATGGCTCGAGAGCCTGCCGCAGCTCGAGCTGCATGCCGCGCGCGGCAAAATCGCCGTACTTGGGAAAACGGAATTCGAAGTGCGGCGCGAACCATCCGGGCTCGAGGCCGAACCCCTCCTGCCGCATTTCCGCGATCACATCGGCAAAGTCCTGTTCCACGAAATACGGCATCAAGAACCGGTCGTGGAGCTCGGTGCCCCAGCGCACCAGCTTCGCGAAGCTATACGGCTTGCGCCAGAACCGCGCCACCATGGCCCGCAGCAGCAACTGCTGCGTGAGGCTCATGCGCGAATGGGGCGGCATTTCGAACGCGCGCATCTCGAGCAATCCCAGCCGTCCCGTCGGCCCGTCCGGCGAATACAGCTTATCGATGCAGAACTCGGTCCGGTGCGTGTTTCCAGTGACATCGATCAGAAGATTGCGCAGCAGGCGGTCCACCAGCCACGGCGGCACTCTCTCGCCGGGATTCGGGAATTGGCTGAAGGCGATTTCCAGCTCATACAGCGAATCGTTGCGCGCTTCGTCCACGCGCGGCGCCTGCGAGGTGGGACCGACGAACAACCCTGAAAAGAGATAGGACAGCGACGGATGATTGTGCCAGTAGCTGAGCAGACTGCGCAGCAAATCGGGGCGGCGCAGGAACGGCGAGTCCGGAGTGCTCGCACCGCCGAGCACGAAGTGATTTCCGCCGCCGGTGCCGGTATGCCGGCCGTCCAGCATGAATTTCTCGGCCGACAAGCGCGACTCCCGCGCAGCCTCGTATAGAAACGAGGTGCGCTCGGACAGTTGATCCCAATCGGCCGAGGGCTGAACATTGACTTCGATGACTCCGGGATCCGGCGTCACGCGAAAATTGGTGATGCGCGGATCATTCGGCGGCTCATAGCCTTCGAGAATGATGGGCTGCGCCAGCGCTTCGGCCGCGGCCTCCACGGCCGCCACCAGTTCCACGTAGTGCTCGAGCTCGCTTGCCGGCGGCATGAAGATGTACAGCACGCCGTGGCGCGTTTCTGCGCACAGGGACGTGCGCGCGATGCCTGCGGCGGATTCCTTCGGCAGCGGCGCTCGTTCGACCAAGGACGCGGGCGGCCATTCGCCTGCGGACGCAGGCAGCTCGTCCGCGGTCGCCGGCGGCTCGACCGCCGCTTGCACGCGCGCAGCGTCGTGTTCGCGGAACTGCCGGCGAATGTCGGCGTGCGGCGGCAGAGCTGAATGAACGGATAGTCACCCTCGGCGACCCAGGGCTGCGAATCGAGCGGCAATCGATACCCGATGGGCGAATCGCCGGGAATCAGGTAGCAGCGCTGGCTGCGCAGGAGCCACGATCCGCTCTGCCATCGATCGCCTTGCGCCGTGCGTGCAATGGGGAGCACGTGGCCTACGACCTCGCCCAAGCCTTGTTCGAAGATCTTCGCCAGACGCGCACGCTCCATCGGATCCTCGAGCCGCGAATCGAGCGGATCGACATTCGCCGGCAAACGGCGCTCTCGCCATAGATAGTAGAAAGCGTCTTCGTACGCCGGAAATACGAACTTCGGATCCAATCCCAATTCCTCCGCGACGCGCACGAGGAAGCGCCGCGCCGTATCCTCGGTCACCGGGTACGGAGTTCGCTCGTCGGCAATCAATTGGGGGTTCGCCCACAAAGGCTCCCCGTCCTTGCGCCAATAGCAGTTCAATGACCAGCGCGGCAGCTGCTCGCCCGGGTACCACTTGCCTTGGCCAAAATGCGCGAGGCCCGTCGGGGCGTATCTAGTCTTCAGGCGGTGATATAGATCCGCGGCCAGCCGGCGCTTATTGGGACCCAGCGCGGCGGTGTTCCATTCAGCGCCGTCCGGATCATCGATCGACACGAACGTGGGCTCTCCGCCCATCGTGAGCCGCACATCCTGTGCCTCGAGGTCCGCGTCGACCGCGCGGCCCATAGTTTCGATGGCCGACCACTCTGCATCGCTGTAGGGCTTGGTGACGCGCGGCGCCTCCCAGACTCTTTGCACGCTCATGCGGTGTTCGAAGGACGTCTCGCACTCATCGACCGCTCCGCTGATGGGCGCGGCCGCGGACGGCTCCGGCGTGCAAGCCAGGGGAATATGACCTTCGCCCGCCAGCAATCCCGAGGTGGGATCGAGCCCGATCCAACCGGCGCCGGGCAGGTACACCTCGCACCAGGCATGCAGGTCGGTAAAGTCCTCCTTGGCTCCGGCGGGTCCGTCGAGCGCCTTCACGTCGGGCACCAGTTGGATGAGATAGCCGGAAACGAACCGGGCTGCGAGACCCATGTGGCGCATCAACTGCACCAGCAACGCGGCTGAATCCCGGCACGATCCCGAGCGGTTCGCCAGCGTTTCCTCGGGCAACTGCACACCGGGTTCGAGGCGAATCAGATAGCGAATGTCGTGGGCGAGACGCTGATTGACACCCACGACGAAATCGATGGTGCGGCAGCGCTGACGGGAGATGCCGGCAAGGTAGCCTGCGACGAGCGGTGTCGGCGGCGCCTTGACCAGGTACGGCACCAATTCCCGGCGCTCATTCGAGTCGTATTTGAAGGGAAACTTTTCCGCGTACGGCGTGAGAAAGAAGTCGAACGGGTTGATGACCGACATCTCGGCGACCAAATCGACTTCGATTCGAAGCTCGCGGGTCGGGTCCGCGAATACCAGTCTCGCCAGGTAGTTTGCCTGAGGATCTTGCTGCCAATTGATGAAATGGTCTGTCGGCCGCACTTGGAGCGAATAGCTCAGAATCCGAGTGCGGCAGTGAGGGGCGGGGCGAAGGCGGATCACCTGCGGGCTCAAACCCACCAATCGGTCGTAGCGATAATGAGTGACGTGATTCAGGGCAATATGGATCGACATACTTCTCCGTTACGCACCATGGCAGTGCATAACAACCGCGGCAGGAGGCCGTGCCGTCGAATTGTATAACGCGCGCAACGTAAAACGCGTTGTTACTATATCGGGACGTGACGGATCAAACATCAAAGTCCTGGGTGCGCTCGGCGAGTTTCGGTCTCGCGATACTCTCGTTCATCAACCTGTTCAGCTATTTGGATCGCTACGTCGTTTCCGCCCTGATCGAAAGCCTGAAGCATTCGGATCTGGGTCTCTCGGATGCGAACTTGGGATCTCTCATGTCCGGCTTTCTGGTGGTGTACACGCTGACGGCGCCGGTATTCGGCGCCTTGGGCGATCGGCGTTCGCGGCCTCGATTGATCGCTCTCGGCGTGGCCTGCTGGAGCTTCGCCACCGCTCTCTCGGGGTTTGCGGGAAGCTATCTCGCCCTGCTCGCGGCGCGCGCCTCCGTGGGCGTGGGTGAAGCGGCCTATGTCACGATCGCACCGAGCCTGCTCTCGGATTATTTTCCGGTGCGTCAGCGCGGCCGCGTGATGGCCATTTTCTTCTGTGCAATACCGGTGGGTTCCGCACTGGGCTATGTGGTCGGGGGACTGGTCGACAAGCACTATGGCTGGCGCATGGCATTCTTCGTTGCCGGCGTTCCCGGCTTGCTGCTGGCGGCACTGTGCTTGCTGCTGAGGGATCCGCCCCGCGGGGTGCAGGACGCAGGCGCCCAGCACGCGGACGCTGCGGGCGCAGCGCCTGCCGCCGCACCGGCGTCGAAATCCCTGTTTGCAAGCATGAGCAAGGACACGTCGGCGACTTATGGGCGGCTCGCGCAGAACAAGCCGTACGTGCTCACCGTTCTGGGATATGCCGCATATACATTTGCGGTGGGCGGACTTGCCGTGTGGATGCCGGCGTTTCTCGAGCGGGCCCGCGGCATCCCGCGCAGCGAGGCCACGGTGAGCTTTGGGGCCATCGTGGTGATCACGGGGTTTATCGGCACATTCGTGGGCGGTTGGCTGGGCGACTATTGCGCCAAGTACTCACGTCAGGCCCACCTTTGGTTATCCGCGATCTCTACCTTGGTTTCGGCTCCCTTCGTGTGGCTGGCTCTGACTACGGATTCACACACGATGTACCTGGTGTGCATGGTGACCGCGCAATTATGCCTGTTCCTGTCGACCGGTCCTATCAACGCGGCCATCGTCAATCTGGTCGCTGCCACCGAGCGGGCCACGGCGATCGCCCTGGCGGTCTTCGCCATTCATCTCCTCGGCGACGCACTCTCGCCCCCCCTCATCGGCGCATTGTCCGATCATTTCTCCCTGGCCCAGGCCGTCAAAATAGTACCCATTGCGGTCGTGATCGGCGGCTGCATTTGGATCTGGGCGGCGCGCGCGCAGGCACGCGCGGACGCGGTTGCCGGCATGGACACCGCCATACCCACTATCCCAGGCTAGATCCAGCGCAAGCGCTTCCGCCGGTCCGCACGCGCCAGCATGCGATCGACTTCTTGTCCGCCCTACGGTTCACATCCCTCGCTCATATCCCCTGTATGGAACTTCTGGTATTGACCTGTCTCTGATATATCACATATGTTCAGCAACTCGCGAAGCTGTCTGAATCCGGTGAACAACGGGGGGAGCCCAAATTGAAGCCGCAGTCTCATTCTATTCTCGGAAACCCCTGGATTCAGTTGGCGCTCGGGGTCGTCTGTATGGCCGCCGTCGCCAATATGCAATACGGCTGGACGCTGTTCGTAGCCCCCATCGACGCCAAGTACCACTGGGGCCGGTCCGCCATCCAGGTCGCATTCACGATCTTCGTCCTGATTGAGACCTGGCTGGT
>WNFT01006277.1_pt1 | contig 10465 bp, 12 predicted proteins | sample 5400191 | NCBI WGS metagenome assembly WNFT01 (sample SAMN13153359, study PRJNA577476) | soil metagenome | isolation source: 80 cm saprolite under Madrone tree | place: USA:California | collected 2016-06-14 | reverse complement strand
CGAGCATCGCCGGGCGCTACGGGGCGCCCCTGCGCGTGAACGTCTGCCAGTCGGTGCGCACGGACGCCTTCGCGCTCACGTACGAGCAGTACTGGGAAGGGTTCGAGCTGCTCTTCTCCGAGACCGACGTGCTCACGGTCGGCGAGCCGCCGGAAATTCGTCCGCATCATCACCGCGATGATCGTGACGGGCACTCCCAGCCGGCGGCAGCGCTCCGCTTGCGCGTGCACCAGATCCCAGTTGCCCGGGCCGCGCTGCGCGTCTTGCTCCTCACGGGTCGGATAGTCGAGCGAAAATTCCAGATCGTGGAAGGCGCGAAGCTCGTCGTCGGCCAGAGCCGCGACGCTCAAGCCGTTCGACGTCATCGTCAGCTTGACGTCCCGGCTGCGCAGGAGCGAGAGCATCTCGCGAAACCGCGGGTGCATGCCGTTCTCGCCCGTGCCGAGATTCACCGACTGGACCGGCAGCCGGTCGAGCACCGCTCGAACCTGCTCGAGGTCGAGGCGGTCGACGCGGGAAGGATCGCGATAGCAGAACGCGCAGGAAAGATTGCACTCGTTCGTCAGACCGATCCCGAGCGCGAAACGCGCCGCCGCGCCGACGCCGCCAGGTGCACCGGGAACAGTCTCGGCCATCGTTACCCCGCGAGCAGCCTACTTCGCCTCCATCCAGGTGTCTGACCCAGCCAGCTTGACGGCCACGTTCGAGAAGGAAAGGCGAAACGGCTTGCCGTCGGCGGTTCCACGGTGATCCAGGGAGACGAGCAGCGGTCCAGCCTTCTTGTAGTCAGCCCAGGTCGCAAGGACGACGCTCGGCTTCGCGTCTCCCCCGTGGTGAAAGGCGAGCTGCTTGATTCGGCCGTCGGGGCCGACGAAAAGCTCCCAAGTGTCGCCCGGCGTATAGCCGCCGGAAGAATACTTCGCCGCGACCTTCTGGGCGGAACCCTTCCCCAGCGGCAACTTCTGCATGCCGGCATCTTCCACTTTAGCGCCGGCATCCCAGACGAGATGGAACGGGAACAAGAGCCAGTACTGATCGTTGGTGAAACCGGGATCGACCTGCTCCTTCACGACCGCGCTCTGGCTTGCAAGCTGGGAGCGCAAGTACGTGACCTTGACCGGGTTGCCGGCCTTGTCCTTCCCCTCGAACGAGACCTGGTCGGTCTTCGGCTCCCAGACCCATGACCGGGAGAACTTCAGCGCGGGGCCCGCATCGATGTTGAACGTGTAGCGGATCGCGTCGATTTGACCGAACGAGTCGAGACCATACGTCTTGGCGATCTTGTCGGCGATGGCCGGGCGCTCCTGCGCCGAGACACGTGCCGCGGGACAAAGGACTCCGATCAACAGGACACCGATCACGGGGACGCGGTTCGCTTTCATCATGGGTACCCCTCCTGGGCGGCTCCGTATATGCCTTCGATCACGGCCGTGAGCAACGCCCGGATCGAGGATGCCGGCGCCGCCTCGCGGGTGCGGATGTGCTCTGCAAAACAAGCTGAGGAACGTCCGTCCCCAGAGATAGTCTAGACGGAGCTCACCCCTGTTCAGCCGAAAGGCCAGGAGGATTGCATGTCCGGTTTGGCGTTCGCGTTGCCCTGCATTCTCGCGGCAGCGCTCCTTCCGCTTGCGGTGGCCGGCCCGAAGCCGCGCGACGGCCAGCACGACTTCGACTTCGAGATCGGCGTCTGGGAGACGCGCCTCAAGCGCCTCACGCATCCGCTGTCGGGCTCCGCTACCTGGGTCGAGTACGCCGGCACCACCAAGGTGCGAAAGGTCTGGGACGGCCGCGCCAATCTGGTGGAGCTCGAGGTCGACGGGCCGCAGGGGCACATCGAGGGCCTGAGCTTGCGCCTCTACAACCCCGACGCGCACCAGTGGAGCCTGAACTTCTCGAACAGCAGAGGCGGCACGCTGAGCCCGCCGGTGTATGGCGAGTTCAAGGACGGGCGCGGCGAGTTTTTCGGCCAGGACTCTCTCGGGAGCCGCGCCATCCTGGTTCGCTTCGTCATCTCGCCGCTCACGCCGGATTCCATCCGCTTCGAGCAATCGTTCTCGGACGACGGAGGAAAGACCTGGGAAGTGAACTGGATCGCGACCGATACTCGCCTGAAAGAGAAGTAGGGATCCAGGAGGCGGTCAGGCGAAGTCGGCGGCGACGAGCGGCGGCAGCTGATCGAGCCGCTCGATCGTAGGGACGGCGACGCCTGCGGGCGCGCGCTTGCGCTTCCGGTTGAACCAGACCGAGGCGATCCCGGCCCGGCGCGGCGACAGCACGTCGTTGTCGAGGTCGTCGCCGACCATGAGCAGCTGCGCGCGCGGAACGGCGAGGCGCGCGGCGACCACGTCCCAGAAGCGCGCGTCGGCCTTCTTGAGGCCGAGATCGCGAAAGCAGAAGATCTCGGCCACGAAACCTTCGAGCGCAACACGGGCCAGGGCGCGGCGGATCGAAGCGCCATCGGAGACGGTGGCGTTGCTGGCCACGGCGATTCGGTGGCGCAGCGCCAACGATGCCAGGACGGCCGCGGCGCCGTCGACGGCACGCACCTCGGGCCAGAGGGCCATCGGCGTGTCGGCGGGGCCGTCCTCGGACATCAGCGTGTCACCCCAGTCGAACAGCACCCACGCGAGCGGCATCGCTAGCAGACCAGACGGTGCGCTTCGACCAGGAGGCCTTGCAGCCGACGCCAGGGAATCCGCCCCTGCAGCTTGAAAGAGACCCAGCTGTGTTGACCTGAGTAGGGCGTCCGGTAGAACCGCGCATCCGTTTCGATGAGAGCGCGCTGCTCGCCTGGGTCCGCCTTGAGAGCAAGGCTCCAGTCGCCGCGGTACTTCTCGAACACGGCAAACGTCTTCCGCCGCGCCTTCCAGCTTGGATGGCCGAACGACGTCGTTTCGATCGTTTCGGGGAATCCGAGACAGATCGTCCGTACGCGTTCGAGAGCGGCACGCGGCATGTCGTCGGACGCCTTCACGCGTCGCGAAGCACAGCAAGCCCTCCCTGACGAGTCAAGCCCGCGGGGCGGCTGCTACATTGCCGTCATGAAGCAACCCCTCCTTTTTCTCGCCATCGCAGCGCTGGGCAACGTCACCTATCACCTGGGCCAGAAGACCATCTCGCCCAGAGCGAATCCGATGGTGCTGCTGATGGCGGTCTACGGCGTGGGGTTCGCGCTGTGCGGTGTTGCCGCGCCGTTCTTCCGGGCGGGATCCGAGCCGTTCAGCGCCGCCCAGGTGCTGAGCTGGCCGGTGCTCGTTCTCGGCGGCGGCGTGGTGCTGATCGAGATTGGCTTTCTGCTCGCCTATCGCTCCGGCGACGTCCTGCAGTGGTCCGGAGTGGCCGTGAACGGGGCTGCCGCGCTGCTGCTCATCCCTATCGCGTTGATTGCGTTCCGGGAGGCGTTTTCCGTCGCACGGCTGCTCGGCATTGCCCTGACACTTGGCGGCTTGACGCTGCTTGCGCGCTGACCACTGCTTCAGGCGATGGGACTGCTGGACCGTAAGCCCCCTGGATTGACAGCGCGCCGCGACCGACGGACAACTACGGTCCGAGGGGGAGCATGTCAAAGTACTCGGCGAGCGACGATCTCAAGGTCGTCGAGGGGAAGACCGTCGTCTACCTCCACCCCGCGCGGAGCGACAAGGCGGAGTCCACCCCGTCCCGTGGTCGGCTTGGGGCAGCGGCGGAGCGGGCCAAGACGGCGAAGCTGCAGGCGGCCGCGCTCACCGCGGCGGCACGGAACGGCGTGCCGTTCTGCGAGGAATGCGAGCAGGCGCGTCGGGAGACTGCGGGTGCGAGCGAAGAGCCCGTTTCGAAAGGCATCATCGATTCGCTCAACGCCGATGACATCCTCAAGCCAGGCGACGTGCTGATCAAGTTCGCCGGCACCTCGGCCACCTTCACGGAGAAGGTCATCCAGGCGGGCTCGAAGGCGGTGAAGAAGCTCTCCGGACTGTTCCACGAAGGGATCAAGAAGGGCGACCCGACCTGTTTCCACGTCGCGCTCTATATCGGCCAGGGCCGGACCGCGGAAGCGCACGGCGGCGATCTGAGCACGGCGCGCGTCGGCACGCGCACCATCGACGCGCACGAGTCCTTCCTCTTCCGCATCTATCGTTGCCAGGACACCGCGCTCGCGGAGGCGTCCGTCAAGGTGGCGAAGACCTGGGCGAACCAGCGGATGAAGTACCTGGTCCCGGCCCTGGTGCCGTTCCACCTGGCGAGCTTCGGCCCGAAGGCGCACGGCGAAGCGCTGATCTTCGGCCAGGAGTCGGGCCGCGCCGGCGGACCGCTCAGCGTGGACGCGATGTTCTGCTCGCAGTTCGTCATCGCCGTCTATCAAGCGGCGGCGGTGGCGAAACAGCTCCAGCAAACGCCGCGAATGCTCTCCACCGACGTGCAGATGCCGGAAGGGCTCGACCTGCACGCCTCGAATTCGTCACCGCTCGCCTTCCACGCCAAGCTCGAGGGCGCGCGCGCCACCTGGCAGTACGTCGACGAGGTGCTCGTGCGCCCGCAGCACGACGCCAACGCGGGCAGGTCGATCCTGGTGAAGCCCGGCAAGGACGTCACCGGTGCCCTGCAACCGCTCGGCAATCCCACCGAGGCGCGCTGGCCGTCGGGCGAGTGGATCTATGCGCGCAATCCCTGGAGCCTGCGCGAATTCGACGGCAAGATCTACGTCGGCAGCGGCAACAGCAACAACGAGGGACCGGCCTCCAACGCGGGACCCGTCGATCTCTGGGCGCTCGATACCCGCAGCGGAACCGTCCCCGAGAAGGCGGAGTACGAAGTCCCCGACGAGCAGGTCGATGTGTTCCGCAAACTTTCCGACGGCCTCTGGATCCCGGGACACGACTCCAAGGTGACCGCCCGCGACGACAGCAGGGTCAAGGGCGAGAACAAACGCCAGTACATCATGCGGAAGATGAAGGCGTTGGTGAGCTTCCCTGCTGACTGGGCTGCCGGCAACGCGCACCACAAGGTCGGCTCGGAATGGAAGACGCTGCGCACCATCCCGAACGGCATCCACGTCTATGATCTGATCGACTTCGGCGGCGCGCTCTACGCGGCCGTCGCGACCGTCCTGGGCGGCATGGTCGCGCGCTCCACCGACCGCGGACAATCCTGGGAGGAGCTCCTCACCAAGGCGTTCCCGTACAGCCGGACGCGCACGCTGTTCGTTCTCGACGACGACACCGGACCGCGGCTCTACGCCTCGACGAATGGCGGCAAGATCTACCGATACGACGGGGAACACTCCTTCGCCGAGATGAACGTGAAGTTCTTTCCCGGCATCTCCGAATTGAAGGAGGTGTTCGTGGCCCGGTGCGCGCCGTTCCGCAAGCAGCTGGCGTACATCGCCGGGCAGAAGCTGGTCGACCACGACTGGACGCCCCTCGGCTTGTTCGCCGCACCGCGCCCGGATTCGGCTCGCGCCCTGCCCCTTCCCGGCGGCGCCCTGGCGCGCGACCTGCTGGTTCACGACGACGTGCTCTACGTGCTCGGCTCGACGCAGCCTTCTTCCAGATCGACCCGGGTGCACGTGTTCGCCACCCGCGACCTCACGACCTTCAGCGAGCTCTGCTTCTTCGACGCGGGGACCTTCGCACGCTCGTTCGAGATGCTGGACGGCGACTTCTACTTCGGCCTGGGCTGCGATCCGGAGCTGCTACATCCGGACACCGGCCAGATCCTGAAAGTCCCGGCTTCCGCACTGGGCGAGGCGCGCTGACCCGCGCACGGCGCTCTGCCCGACGGTTCGAACAGGAAGAGCCGGACGGTCGCGCCATCCGGTTCTTCCACGGCCCTCGAGCGGAGAACCTAGTTGTCCTGGTCCGTCCCCCCATCACCGGCCTTGTAGAAGAAGTAATCGGCCGTGTAAGGGACGAACGCCAGGTTGCCGAGGTCCGCTGGCGAGCGACAGCCCGTCGACGGTGCGACGCCTCCCGAGGTGTTCACCCGCTGGATGAAGGTAGTCTTGGACAGAGCGTCGCCACCGGTCGGTCCGTTTTCCGACCCGACCACGGTGACCCGGAGCCAAAACGCAGCAACATGGCGCGCCATCTGCCTTGGCCGGATTTGAGGCGAACGTTGGTCGTCCTGAGCACTCGCGTGGCCGGTCCGGCCGCCTCGAGATCGAAGGATTCCTCGATGGCGTCCACGTACCGCCTCCAGGGAAGATCCGTGTCGACCAGCTCGAACGACAGGACCTGGGGCGCGTCCCACCGCGTGATGCGCTGCCGAACGGAGCCCTGCTCCGAAATGCACTCGCGTCGTGCCCCTACGCCTTCGCCCGAGGGCAGGCGGCACTCGACCGGCTTCGGGACTCCCATGCGAAACAAGCACGGCCGTCTACTGTCCATGCGCTCTCTGTCCTGTTCCACCTCCGCATTCCATGGGGACGGAGCGCTCAGCCCGTGGCCGGCCCCGCCTCCGCGTTCCTCATCTTCTGGCTTTGCATGTGGACGGTGGGGGGAGCATGGGCGCTCTACTCCTGGCTGTGGATGATCGCCGGGCGTGAACGCATGCAGATCGGCGGCTCGTCTCTGGCGATCTGGCGCGAGCCCATTCCATTCCCTCCGCGGCGCGAGTTCGACCTGGCAAGCGTTCGACGCATGCGCGTAGGTCCAGCGCGAGGGTGGTTCGGCGCGCAGGCGCGGCACCACGACCCCTTCTTCAAAGGACCGATCGCGTTCGATTACGGCAGTAAGACCTTCCACTTCGGCGCAGGGCTGGACGAGGCTGAAGCCTTCGAATTGGTCCGACGAATCGCGGAACGCTTCCCGCAACTCGCGAAGTCGCCGGGAGCCGATTAGTTACGCGCGCGGAAGCTCGATGACGAACCTGGCGCCGGGAACTGGATTGGGCGCGACGTAGATCTCGAGCCGGGCGCCGTACGATCTGCCGGCCTTCAACCAGGGGATGATCGCCTTGTTCGAATTGGCGCCGCGCATGCTGGCGAGACCGCCGCACCGCTTCCGCTGGGTGGCATCGCTCCTCCGCGCCGTCACGGCGGCCGTGCTCGGATACGGCATCCACCGAGCGGGAACGCGGCTCGCCCTGGCGTCATAGCGAGGCGCTTGCCTCCGGGACCATCAGATAGAAGGTGAGCCCGTGATCCTCGTTGCGGCGAGCCCACAGCCGGCCGCCGTGAGCCTGAGCGATGGACCGGCCGATCGACAATCCCATCCCCAGGCCACCGCGCTTGGTGGTGAAGAAGGGATCGAAGAGTTTTTCGAGATCCGGCGCCGCCGTCCCGATGCCCGCGTCCCGCACCGAGACCAGGACTCCGGCGCCCGCCTCGCCCCGGCCGCGCTCGCAGGAGATGACCAGCCGGCGCGGGCGCTCCGTCACCTCGGCCATCGCGTCAATGCCGTTCAGGAGCAGATTCAAGACGAGCTGCTGCAACTGGATCCGGTCAGCCAGCACCGGCGCGATTCCCTCGGACAGGACTTCCTCGACGGCCACCTGATGCTTGGCGAGCTCGGGCCGCACGAAGCTGAGCACCTCGCGGATCGTCTGGTCCATGTTCACGAGGCATTTGTCCCCGTCCGACTTCCTCACCAGCTCCCGCGCATGGGCGATCACCTGACCTGCGCGTTCGGCGTCCCGAGTCACGCGTTGCAGCGCCTCGATGGCCCGGTCGATGGCCGGCGGACTGCGGTCGAGCCAACGCAGGCTCGCGGTGGCGTTCGCGACGATGGCGGTGAGGGGCTGATTCACCTGGTGCGCCAGCGAGGCGGTCAGCTCGCTCACGGTGGTGAGACGCGTCACGTGCGCCAGCGCTTTCTGCGTCTCCTGCAGAGCCGACCAGGCCTGCCTCTGATCCACCATCGCAGCCTCTAGCTGCGTGGTCCGCTCCAGCACCCGCTGCTCGAGCTCCCGGTTGAGCCGGGCGATCTCCGCCTTCGCTTGCGTCAGCTGCGGGGTCTCGAGCACTTCCCAGCGGCCCCGGCGCTTCGCCACGGCGAACTGGTGCGTACCCGCTACGTCGAGGAACTCGCTCGCGCCGCTCGTCATCAGCGGATAGGTACAGAGCACCAACATCGGCAGATCGGTGATGCCCCGGTTCAGCTCCGCCTCGTATTCCATGAAGTCCCGCCACTGTTTCTGCTCGAGCCAGGCGGTATTCCCGCTCACCCGGATGCCCTGGTAGCCCCTGGACAACGCCGCCTCGAGCTTGTCGCTCCAGTTGCCGATGATCCGGTGAAGGTCGATCTCTCCTCCGGCGAGATAGACGTCCCGCGCGTTCAAGACCTCGATGCTGTGGTTCGAGACGTACCTGTCGAATCCGGGAACCGACCGGTCCAATGCCTGCCACACCTCGGGCTCGGTCAGGGGCTCGGAGACGGCCCACGCACAAAGCTCGCCGTTCTCGAGACCAGCCTTGAAAAAGGAGAGCAGCGTTTCAAGCAGATCATCGCGGGTCTCGTAGAAATGGCAAAAGTGCGTTCCCCACGGCATCTCGCCCACCGGCTCGATCCCGGTATTGCGGAGCGCGGTTGTCATGACCACCTCCACCCGCCCAACGCGCGCGAGAATCCGCCCGAACAAGCGAGTGGTCAAGGTCCGTGCGTCTACGGACGACGCCGCCGTCCGCAGGGTAAAGCATCTGCCGATGAATCCATTCATTCCCGAGACCATGCAGGCTGCCGCGATCGACCGTCACGGCGGTCCGGAAGTCCTGCGACCGCACGTCCTTCCCGTCCCGAAGCCTAGGGGCAAACAGGTTCTCATCCGGCTCGAGGCCGCGGGGATTGGCGCTTGGGATCCCGCGGTCCGAGCGGGCGAGCTCGACTTCGGCCAGAAGGGCTTCCCCAAAGTGCTGGGAAACGATGGGGCCGGAACCGTCGTGGCCGTTGGGAGGGGAGTCGATCGAGTCGAGGTGGGCGATCGCGTGTACGCCTACGCGTACGAAGGCGGGTTCTACGCCCAGTACGTGGCCGTCGAGCAAACCGAGACGGCGATCGTGCCGCCCAACCTGCCGACCGAAGAGGCGGGCGCGCTCGGCGCCGACGGCGTGACCGCGCTGATGGGCCTGGAGGACGAGTTGAAGCTCCGCGCCGGTGAGCACCTCCTGATCTTCGGTGCCAGCGGCGGGATCGGTCACCTCGCCGTGCAACTCGCGAAACGGATGAGGGCGCGCGTCCTCGGGGTCGCTTCCGGCGAAGACGGAGTCGACCTGGTTCGCAGGCTCGGCGCGGATGCCGTCGTCGACGGCCGAAGCGGTCCCGAGCCGGTGGCACAAGCCGTCCGCGCCTTCGCTCCGGAAGGCCTCGACGCCGCGCTCGTCCTCGCCAGCGGAGGAGCGCTTCAGCGGGCGCTTCAAGACATGAAGAAAGGCGGCCGTGTGGCCCATCCGAACGGCGTCGAACCCGTGCCCAAGGCGCCGGACGGAGTCAAGGTGACCGCTTACGATGGGGTGCCCAGTCCCCAGGTCTTCGAGCGGCTCAATGCCTGGATCGCGGCCGGTCCGTTCCATGTCGAGCTGGGGCAGACCTACGATCTCGAGCACGCGGCGCAAGCGCACCGGGCCATCGGCAAGCATCACCTGGGCAAGCTTGCCCTACGAATCCACGCGCACTAGTCGTCGTCGATCTCCTCACCGTCTTCCCCGTGCTGAACGTCAGTGAAGCGGTGGCCGCAGAGGGGTTGGACCTTCCCGAAAAATGCGTCTCATACGACGACCTGAACGGCTTTCTTATTCCCGAAGGAATCACGCGGTCCACCGGCGAGTCAGGCTGCAAACCACTCGCTGAAGGAAATCGCATGAGCACGCCAAGTAACTACAGGATTCACGATGCGGCCGAACGGATCCGGTCATGGCTCGTCGTTCCCACCGAGAAAGCGCCGAACGCCGCCCTGCTCTTGCGGCTGATGGCCGGCTCGGTCTTTCTCTGGGAGGGTATCTTGAAGTTCGTCTACGCAAACCAGGGCGTCGGCCGCTTCACGAAATTGGGGATGCCGCTGCCAGCCCTCACTGCCGACTTCGTGGGCGTGCTCGAGATCGCCGGGGGCGTGTTGCTCCTGCTCGGCCTCGCCACCCGACTGATCGCGATCCCCCTGATGATCGAGATGGTGGTGGCGATCCTCTCGACCAAGATCTCCTTGTTCCTCGGCACCTCGCCCCTTCCCCTGCCGCCGGTGCCTCCCCGGATCGGGATCTGGGCAGTGCTGCATGAAGTGCGCTCCGAGTGGGCGCAGCTCATGGTTTGCGCATTTCTCTTCCGGGCGGGCGCCGGGCCTCTGTCGCTCGATGCGTTCCTGGCAAGAGAGCGCCCGCGCCGACGGTCCGTGCAACAGGTCTCAGCCGCTGCGTGAAGCCGCTGCGTCGATCTACGGACGCATGTTTCCGGACGGCGGTGACGTCACCTTGATCCGGCACGCGTATGTGCGAACGACGCAGCGCCGCAAAGGCATCGGCGAGAAGCTGCTGAGCCACCTCCAAGGCATCACCGCAAAG
>WNFT01024990.1_pt1 | contig 10467 bp, 9 predicted proteins | sample 5400191 | NCBI WGS metagenome assembly WNFT01 (sample SAMN13153359, study PRJNA577476) | soil metagenome | isolation source: 80 cm saprolite under Madrone tree | place: USA:California | collected 2016-06-14 | reverse complement strand
CCTTCACACGGGTGGGGTCGTAGGTTCAATCCCTACAGCGCCCACCATTTCCTGCCCGTGTCCCAGCCGCCACACCGCACGCCGATGACCAACGCGCCCAACCTTCGCCCCGGTGATCGCGTTCCCGACTTCGCGCTGCCCGGGCTCGACGGCAAGCTGCGCAAGTTCCTGTGGTCGTTCACCGGCGACCCGGTCGCGCTGCTGGCGGTCGACGATCTCGCCAATCTTGACGCCGCCCAGTTCGGCGCACTGCTGTTGGCCTGCACGGCGTCTTGCGTGACGCCGGTCGTGGTCGCGGGCAACGCTGTCGCCGCCGCGGCGGCGCCGTGGGCAAAGCTCGGCGGTTCGGCCGAAACGCCCCTGCTCCTCTGCGACACCGACAAGAAATTCCTGCCGGCGCTGCTCTCCGCCGGCGGCATCGGCTTGGGCTCGGCCGGCGGGCTGCGCATGCGGGTGATCGTGCTCGACCCCAACCAGCGGGTGGCCGCCACGTTCGACAGCCGGGCGCTGCCGGCGGCCGCCGAGGCGATGGCTGCGACGGCCGCTTCGGTGCGCGCCGACGGCGGCGCCGATCAGGTCGTGTCGACGCCGATGGCGCCCGTCCTGGTGCTGCCGCGCGTGTTCGAGCCCGACTTCTGCGCCCAGGTGATTCGCCTGTGGCACAAGGGCGACCACCAGGACAGCGGCGTCTCGAGCCGCTACGGCAACGTCAACGTCTCGCATCTCAAGCAGACCGAGGATTACACCGTCGTCGAGCCGATGATGCAGAAGGCGATTTCCGACCGGCTGGCTTGGCGCATCGGTCCGGAACTCATAAAAGTCTTCGCTTTCGACCGCGAGTTCGCCTTCGACTCCCACGTCGTGCTGTCCTACAGCGCCGAGGGCCGGCATTTCTTCGGCGCCCACCGCGACAACGGCGCGCCGACCACGGCCGACCGCGCCTTCGCCGTGTCGCTCAACCTCAACGACGATTTTTTGGGCGGCGAGCTGGTGTTCCCCGAATATGCCGGCGTCAAGGTGAGCCCGCCCGCCGGCGCCGCCGCCGTGTTCTCCTGTTCGCTGCTGCACCGCGCTCTGCCGGTGACGCGCGGCCGGCGCTTCGTGCTGACGACCTTCTTTCGGGCCAAGACGTGATCCGCCGCCTGCTGCTCGTGCCCGCGCTGCTCCTCGCCGGAAGTTCGGCGTCGGCGCAGCAGCCCTTGGCACACATGGAAGCCTGCACGCAGTGGGACTACACCAACGGCGAATTCGGTGCGCGCAACAGCTGCGAGAGGCCGGTCGCCATCCTGTTCATGCCGCTTGGCGATCAGCGCATCGTGCAACGCGACGTGGCGCCCGGCGCGCGCTTCAACACCGGCGCGACCGAGTCCGACATGGCGCGCGGCTGGCTCTTCACCGCCTGTCCGGTGGGCTATGTGCCCAACGTGAAATTCTCGGTCGCGAATGGACGGACGATTCTCGACAGCCTGTACAACTGTCTGCCGGCGGGCAGCCCCGGGGCGTAGCCGCTGTCTGTGCCGGACGCTCTACTGTTTGGCGTCTTTCTTCCGATCGGTGTCCTGGGCGCGGGCGAGCTCGACGCGCGCCGGGTCGATCGCCGGATCGCGGACGTCGAGCCGTGTCGCCTCATTGAGGGCGCGGTCGGCGGCCGCGAAGTCGCGGCGCGCGATGGCTTGGCGCATTTCCGTCAACAACTCGGCAATGCGACGGTGGCGGTGCGCCTCCTGCTGCTCGGCGTCCTGCAAGGCTTGGCGCAGCTGGGCGATCTCGGACGCCTGCGGGCTCAGCCGTTCGGCTTCGGCCAGCGCCTTTTCCGCCGCCGCGCGGTCGTCTTGCTCGATCGCCGAGCGCGCCCGCTCGAGCTGCAAGGCAAGCTGGCTCTGCGGCGTGCTCATTTGGTCGATCTCACGGCGCGCCTGCGCCGTTTCGGCAAGACGCGGCCTGCTTGCGTCCACCTTGTCCAGGACGGCCTTGGCTTCGGCGAACTTGCCGTCCTGAGCCAGGCGGCGGGCCTCGCCTAAAAGCTGCGCGATACGCTCGCTCTCCGCTGGACTGAGCGCACTTGGCTCGTCTGGGTCGGCGGTTGGCTTGGCGGCAACGCGCGGCTTGGCAGCGGCAGGTGGGGTGGTGCCCTGGGCGGTCGCCGCCGGCTTCGCAGTGTCGCTGCGGTCGAAGAAATAGACCGCGCCGCCCACCATCAAGACGACACCCAAGCCGGCCAAGGCCAACACGCCGTATCGCATCAAAGGCTGGTCCGGCAGATACACGCCACGGTTCCTCCTGGAATGACAGAAACGCTAGCCGCCTCTTGTGGTTCCGGCATACGGATCGTTGATGCCGTCGAGTGGCCAGATCGGTCGGCGCAGCTTGGTGAATTTCAGGCGGCTGATGTCGGGCGAGCAGATGCCGCCGGAATCGACCACCACGATCTCGCGCGCGATCGGCGCGTAGGCGGCGCGGAAGTGCTGCACGCTCTTGACCACCAGCACGCTCTTGGACGTGGGATCGATGCCCTGGCTCAGGAACACCTGCAGGTCGATGGTCTGGATGCGGTTGGAGATGGTCACCACATCGATGCCGCCGATGCGCAGCACCGCGGTCGGGCCCATCGACGTCTCGACGCCGGCATTCATCGGCCCGTCGTTCTTGAAGCTGCCGTCGGACAGCATCTTTACGACCGCCTTGGCCTTGACCGGCGCGCCCATCGAGGCGTCGGTGTGGCCGCCCAGACTGACCTGGATCTCCGAACCGACGCCCGCCTTCATCGCCTGTTGCACCGTGGCCGGATCGTAGATCGTGCCGAAGGCGACGTTGTCGATCCCGGCGTCCAACAGCGCCTTCAGGACGGGCGTGGTGTCGTTGTAGCCACCGCCGCCCGGATTGTCGGTGCCGTCGGCGATCACCAGCGGTCCCTTCTGGCCGACGCTCCCCTCATCCGAAGGGGCGCGCGCCGCGGCGATGCCGTCGGCGATCGAGCTATAGTATTTCGCCGCGCCCTCCTCGCGCCGCCGCCAGATCTCGTCGATCAGCTCATGCGCGATCGCTTTCGCGCGCGTCTCGGCGCCGGGCTCATGGCTCACGGCAACGGACGGGCCGGTGTAGGGAATGTCCGCCCAGGTGAAGCCGGCCTGGATGCTGACCACGTCGATGCCCGGTTCCTTCTCGAACTTGTCGGCTTTGGCCAGCAGGTCGAGCATCAGGCCGGGCCGGGTCGTGCGGCCGTGCTCGGCGCCTTCCAGCATGGCCGGCTGGACCAGCAGGCTGCGTGGCTTCTTCCTGCCCTCCATCGCCTCCTGCACCAGAGCAGCCGCCTGCACCGCGCGCTCGTAGCCGTCGATATGCGGATAGGTGCGGTAGCTCACCAGCGCATTGGCGTTTTTAGCCATGCGGACCGTCGCATTGGCGTGCAGGTCGAGCGTCGTCGCGATCGGCACGTCGGGTCCGACGACGCCGCGCAGAAGCTCGAGCAACGCGCCTTCGGCATCGTCCTCGGTCTCGGTCACCATGGCGCCGTGCAGCGACAGACAAATGCCGTCGAGCTTGCCGGCCTTCCTGGCGGCATTGACGATCATGTCGCGGATCGTCTCCCAGCATTCCCTGGTGAGCTTGCCCGACGGCGTGGCGTTGGCCGCGCCGGCCCAGATCGCTTGCCAGCCGTATTTCCTGACCGAGTCGATATAGCCGCCGATTTCGTTTCGCGTGCCGGTGAAGCGCGGCACCATCGCCTTGCCCTCGATCAGCCAGCGCCTTTTGTAGTCGTCCAAGGTCGTCGGCAGTTTCGAGAAGGTGTTGGTCTCGTGCATGAACTGCGCGATCAGGACGCGGTACGCCATTGATAGTTCCTTCCGTCATCCCGACCGGAGCGAAGCGGAGTGGAGGGATCTGTCAGGCAACAGGCCCCTCGGCTTCGCTGCGCTCCGCTCGGGGTTTACAACTTCGCCGTCTTCAGCCATTCCGCTTGGCCTTCCTCGCCGTCGACGGCCGTGGTCTCGAGGAAGCGGCAGACCATCATGTAATAGCCGATGGTTAGGGTGAGCTCGACCAGGGCGCCCGGCGTCAGCAAGCCCTGGACCGCCTTGAGCGTCTTGTCCGATGCCTTGACGTTGCGCACGACGTCGTCGGTGAAGCGCAGCACGGCCTTCTCGTTGTCGCTAAAAGCCGGCGCCTCGATGGTGGCGTCGCGCAGGGCGGCGATCTTTTCCTCGGCGACGCCGACCTCGCGGGCGATCCGCTCGTGCTGGAAGACTTCGTAGGCGGCGCGGCTCAGCCGACCGACCCGCAGGATCGCCAGCTCGCGCAAGGCAGGATCGAGCTCGCAGCGATGCAGCAGAGCGTTGCCCATCCGGACAAAACCCTTCATGCCGTTCTCGGAGTTGGCCAGCATGCGATAGATGTTGAGGTGAGGCTTCAGCTTGGCCAAAAACTCGGCGTGCTTGCCGGTGGCGTTCTCGACCTCGTAGTACGGAATCCGCGACATCGCTCCTCCCCTTCAGGCCGACAAGCCTGTCAGATCAGGTCGCGTCTCACCAGCGGATTGAGCCAGCGGCCGATCGGACCGGTCAGCACGATCGGCTTTTCGATCACGATCAGGGCGATGCAGGGCGGGCCGGGATCGGCGATCGGCTCGTGCTGCTCGGGTCCGGGACCGACGGCGAAATCGCCGACGGCGTAGTTGCCGGTTGAATCGGTGTAGCCGCCCTGCAGCACGACCGTGTACTCGGTGCCGACGTGGCGATGCATCGGCAGGCCGCGGCCGGGGTTCAGGCGCAACAGCGACACGCGATGGCTGTCACCCGGCAGATGCAGGCGGATCTCCTCGAAGCCGCCGAAGACGCGCCGCCAGCGCGCATCGGCGCCGAGATGACGCGCCAACGGCGCCGGCGCCCAGTCGAAGCCGGGCCGCATCCCGACATGAAGCGCCACGGCGAGCGCGGGCCCTTGGGCCAACGCACCGGTGGCGTAGTCCAGCAGCAGTTCGTCAGGGGCCGGATGGCGGCTCATGTCTCGTCTTTCTCCAACGCCTCGCGCAAGCGCCCGAGGGCCAGGCGAATGCGCGACTTCACGGTGCCGAGCGGCAGCTTCAGTTCCTCGGCGATGGCGGTATGCGTCTTGTCCTCGAAAAATGCCTTTTTGATCACCACCAGCTGATCGGCCGACAGGCTGACCAAAAGTTCCTTCACCCTTGTATACGTCTGGCCCGCCAGGACGGATTTGTCGGCGTCCTCCTCTTCGGGAGCAAAGACCGCCAGCCAGTCCTCGGTTGAGAGGACCGGCCGGCCGCTGCGGCGCGCCAGGTCGATGCGCTTGTTGCGGGCGATGGCATAGATCCAGGTGGCGGCCGAGGCGCGAGTTCGGTCGAAGCTCGCGGCCTTGCGCCACACCATGATCAGCGCTTCCTGTGCCACTTCCTGCGCCGTCTCCGCATCGCTGCCGCCGCGCATGATGAAGGCCTTCAGCCGCGGCGCGTAGTGGCGGAACAGGCTGGCGAAGGCCGCGCGGTCCTGCCGGGCCGCAATGGCCTCGATCAGGTCGGCAGCCTCGTCGGGGGACAGCATCGGCCGTGGCCTACGCGACCTTCATGCTCCTCTCCCCCGCTAGGGGGAGAGGTTGGGAAAGGGGGCCACGCACGTCGATTCCCCCTCTCCTAGCCTCTCCCCCTAGTCGCGCCTGTGAAGGCGCTGAGGGAGAGGAATTTGAGTGGGAGGTAAGAGCTTTAGCGCGGCGCATTGACGCCGACGTCCCAGAAGATGCCGGTCATCAGCCGCAATCCGTCGCGCACGACCGGCGCCAGCAGGTGCTCGTTGGGGGCGTGCTGGGAGCAGGCGGCGTAGGAATGCGGCACCCACACGGTCGGCATGCCCAAAATGTCGGTGAACACTTCGTTGGGCAGCGAGCCGCCGAGATTGGGCAGCATGTTGGGTTTCTGGCCGCCCGTCTTTTCGATCGAGGCGGCGGCGAATTTCGCCCATGGATTGTCGGGGTCGAGCCGCGTGGCGTTCATGATCACGTCGCGCGCCTGCTCGAGCTCGATCTGCGGGAAGCCATGCTTGTCGAGATGGCGGCGCAGCGCCGGCAGGATCTCGTACGGATCGGTGCCGACCACGAAGCGGAGCTGGCAGTAGGCGATGGCGCTGGGCGGGATGGCGTTGACCGGGCGGTCGGGATTGCCGGTCTTGAAGGCCAGGACCTCGAAGCTGTTCCAGCCGAACACGCGCTCGACCGGCGTCAGCGATTTCTCGCCCCACTCCGGATCGATTTCCGGCGCACCGTCGCCGGCATCGACATGGGCGTCGGCGAGCGCCGCGCGCACCGAGTTGGTCAAAGTCTTGGGCCGCCATTCCGGCACTTTGATCTGGCCGCGCGCGTCGGTGATGGTGGCCAGCGCATGCGCCAGGATGATGCCGGGGTTGGACAGGAGTCCGCCCCAGTTGCCGGAATGATGGCCGCCCTCGCGCAAGGTGAGTTTTAGGTTGAAGTTCAAGGTGCCGCGCGTGCCGCCGAAGATGGTCGGCCGGCGATGGTCGAGCCGCGGCCCGTCGGAGCCGATCAGCGCATCGGCCGTGAGCGCAGCCTTGTTGGTCTTGCAGAAATCGGCCAGGCCCGGCGAGCCGGTCTCCTCGCCGGTCTCGATCAGGATGGTCGAGTTGAAGCCGAGCTGGCCGCGCTCCTGCAGCACGCAGGCCAGTGCGGCGATATTGATGGTGTGCTGGCCCTTGTTGTCGGCCGTGCCGCGACCGTAGAGGCGGTCGCCCTCGACCACGATCTTCCACGGCGACAGGCCCTGGCGCCACTGGTCCTCCTGGCCGCGGATGACGTCGCCATGGCCGTAGGTGAGCACGGTGGGCTTGGCGGGATCTTCGATCCGCCGGGCGATCAGGAATGGGCCGTATTCGCTGCGCGGGTTGGGCAGCACGGTGCAGTCGTAGCCGAGCTTTTCCAGCGACTGGGTCATCTCGCCCGAGACGTATTCCTGCAGCGCCGGCATGGACCCCTGTTCCTGGCTGGTGGTCGGGATGGCGACCCGCCGCTGCAGCTCGGCCAAAAAGCCGCCGTCGTCGAAATACTTTTCCGCGCGCGCGATGGCGCCGTCTCGTGTGCCGGTCATGAGGTTCCTTGCGTCGTTCGAAGACACGATAGCATTCATTCGCCTCCAGTCATGCTCCTCTCCCCCTTGGGGGAGAGGCTGGGTGAGGGGGTGATGCAGGAGACAGCCTTCGATACCCCCTCACCTAACCTCTCCCCCAAGGGGGAGAGGAACATGAGTGGCACAAGAGCTATGCTCTCTTCCGAGCCAGGGAGGACACCATGCTGACATCGGGCCGCGTCGCCTTCACCGACATGGAAGAAGTCCATTACGGCAAGCCGGCCGCCCAGGCGCTGGCCGAGCTGGTCGAGGCTCGGGGCGCCGAGCGCGTCTTCCTGATGGCCAGCGGCACGTTGAACCGCGAGACCGACGAGGTCGAGACGCTGCGGCGCGCGCTCGGCAACAAGTGCGTCGGCACCTTCGATAAAATGCCGGCGCACTCGCCGCGTTCGGCGGTCATCGCCGCCGCCCAGCAGGCGCGGTCGGCGCGGGCTGACCTCATCGTCACCCTGGGCGGCGGCTCGATCACCGACGGCGCCAAGGCCGTCCAGCTCTGCCTCGCCAACGACATCAAAAGCGTCGAAGCGATGGACCAGATCCGCGGCGCCTCGGAGGTGAAGCCGCCGACGGTGCGGCAGATCTCGATCCCCACCACCTTGTCGGCCGGCGAGTTCTCGGGCCTGGCCGGCGTCACCAACGAGGCGACCAAGGTGAAGGAGATGTTCCGCCATCCGCTCGTCATCCCGCAGGCCGTGATCCTCGATCCCGAAGTGACGCGCCACACGCCGATGTGGCTGTTCCTGTCGACCGGCATCCGCGCCGTCGACCACTGCGTCGAAGGCGTGTGCTCCAACGAATCGACCGAGTTCACCAACGCCTCGGCGCTGCATGGCCTCGCATTGCTGGCGCGCGGCCTGCCCCGCGTGAAGGCCGAGCCTGAGGACATGAAGGCGAGGCTCGACTGCCAGATCGGCTCGTGGCTCTCGATGGGCGGCCTGGCAGCCGGCGTGCCGATGGGGGCCAGTCATGGCATCGGCTACGTGCTGGGCGCGGTGTTCGACGTGCCGCACGGCCACACCTCGTGCATCATGCTGCCCGCGGTCATGCGCTGGAACAAGCCGGCCAACGCCCACAGCCAGGCGCTGATCGCCAACGCCATGGGCCATCCCGGCAAGGATGCGGCCGACGTGCTCGACGATTTCATCCGCGGGCTCGGCATGCCACGGAGCCTCGCCGAAGTGAAGGTCGGCCGCGAGCATTTCGAGCGCATCGCCCAGCAGGCGATGGGCACGCCGTGGGTGCCGCGCAACCCGCGGCCGATCGCGGGCCCGGCCGAGGTGCGGGAGATCCTGGAGCTGGCGGCTTAGGCTCATGTCTTCCGGACCACGACAAGGGGGGTTTCCGCACCTTTCCGCTAGTCCGAAATCGCCGACTCGAGGGCTGCAGAATCATCGGTAAAATGGGCATCCGAAGGGGTTTCCGCACTTTCCGCTAGCCTTTTGCGCTTTGTGGCCCGGGCAGGATAGAGCGCCGGATTGACCTGCCAGCGGCGCGCCGGCCGGCCATTGCGCCAGAAAGGCTCGTCGCGCAGCGGGCGCAGGATGGCAGCGTGCTCGAGGCGGAAGATGAGCTGCTGGGTCGCGACCGCGCTAACCGTCTGGCAGAGCGCGCGGCGCCTGATGTCCTCGCCTGAGACCTCGTTCGCGGGATGAGTCCGCAGCCAGTGGATGACGCGACGCGCCTGTACGTCCTGTGTGGTTGGCGCGCCGCGATCGAACACGGCACGCGCATGCGGTCGGAAGTAGTCCCGCCACAGACGGATGGCGGCCTCGACGCGGTCGCGGCCGATCACGCGTGGCAGCTGGTCGTGAGGTCGCTCGATCCAGGCCAGCAGCGCCAGCGCCGCGGCGAGCCGCGGAACCGTACCGCGGCCGCGGCCGAGCCAGCCCGCCTGTAGCCCGTCGGCGTGCCGCATCTCGTCATGCAGCCAGCGCAGGAAGCGCTCGAAAAGCTTCACGGCCTCCTTGTCGAAGGCCATCACCAGCGGCTGGTCGGGCGAGCCGACGGCGCTGGTCATGCGATGCAGCATCGTCATGGCCTCGTCCTCGCGCAGCGGCCTGGCCTCGGTGAGCAGGCGACACGGCGGCGGGCTTGGCCAACTGAACAGGAAGCGCGCCGCCAGGCCGTCGTCGGCGTCCTGCAGCGCCTGGTCGAGCCGCTCGGCGTGCAGCGAGCCCACGATGCTGACGGCAATCTTGTGGTCACCGATGGCCGGCGCGCTCGCCGACCAGGCGCCGAGGAACGCGCTGCGGGCATCGTCTTTGGTCTTGGCGTCGCGGCCGAGGCCGGCGAGCCAGGCCGAGGGATCGTCGCGCCACAACAGCACGCCCGCGGGACGGTCCTTCAAGGCCCCCGTCAGCGCTGAAAGCGCGGCATCGCCGGTCACAATTCGCAGGTGTCGCTCGGTATTCGCCGCGGCGGCGTCACGCTGCAGCAGCTTCTCGACGGTGGCGAGCGGCTGGCGGATCGTCTCCAGCGCCGCCGTCTTGCCGCTCGACGGCCCGCCGACCAGCGCCTGCCACAGGATGAGGGGCTCGCTCCACGACTCGGTGATGCGCGCCAAGACGCCCGCGCCGCAGACGCCGGCGACCGCCGCCAGCAGCGCCTGCACGACGTAGTCGACGGGCGCAGCCGTTCCGTGCGCGGTCTCGCTCACCCAGGCGCGCCACCAGGGCGGCAACGATTGCAGCGGGAAGTCGGTCAGGGCAGGGCGGCCCTCCTCCAGCAGGCTGGGGTCGGTTTCGGGCCAGGCGATGCTGGTCTGGGCGGTGATGGGTTCGAGGGTATCAGGCATCGGTTCGTTCCTTCAGTAGAGCGCGGACCTCCTCAGGTCGGGGGTTACCCCGACCGAGTCCGCTCGCCTTTCTTTCTCCTCTCCCCCGCCAGGGGGAGAGGTCGCGCGAAGTAACCTTCGCGCTGGGGGGTGAGGGGGGTTACGCACGTCGGTTCCCCCTCACCTAACCTCTCCCCCAAGGGGGAGAGGAACATGAGGGTGAGGGAGAGGGAGAGGAACATGACGTCATGAGTGGACCTGCAGCCTTTCCGCCGCGCTCAGGACAACTGCGTCGGCTTCGCTCCGAGCAGGCGTCGCGCTCGGACTCTCGGCCATGCTGATGAGGCGCGCTCTTTCGGAGGCTTCCTCAAGCTCGCGCCCCCAATCCTCGTCGTTCTCCTCGTCCACGAGCGGGCGGTTCTCGCGCCACTGCCCGGGCCTGCGATTGCGCAGCCAGTACATGCAGGCGCGCGTTTCGGGCGGGAGCTGCACGGTGTAGTTCGCCGTGACCGGCTGGCCGCGATAGCAGAAGACCTTGGTCATCTTCTGC
>WNFT01006276.1_pt1 | contig 10467 bp, 9 predicted proteins | sample 5400191 | NCBI WGS metagenome assembly WNFT01 (sample SAMN13153359, study PRJNA577476) | soil metagenome | isolation source: 80 cm saprolite under Madrone tree | place: USA:California | collected 2016-06-14 | reverse complement strand
GCCGGCGGCCGCCGGCCTCGATGTGGACGTCCGGGACCGTCCCTCTCCCTTGGTGTTTGGCACCGTGGGTTAGCTTGGTCCGGTCGTTCCTCGGTTGTTGTCCTGAACAGATGATGGGGAGTTCGTCCCGCATGCAAGGGTGGGGGCTGGCGCGATCGGCGACGCACCTCTTGTGGTTCCGGAACAACGACGGTCTGCAGAATCCGGACGGCGCGATCGAGGCGATCCTGCGTGCAATACGAAGCGTCACCCCCACGCCAGCCCGCCCCCATCGGGGGGGCGGGGGAGTTGAGCGAGGCGGAGAAATCCCGCTGCTCTACTGCCCCGCTGCTTCCACATCATAGCCGAGGGGAAGGGCCGCATCCGTCAGCCATTCCCAGACCGACAGCGCAAAGGTGCGCATGGCGTAGATCTCGTAGCGGGTCTCGGCGGTGCGATGAACCAGGACCGGCGTGTGGTGCAGGCCGGTGAGCGCAAATTGCCCGACGGCGAAGACCGTGGGATGGAAATCCAGCGGGATGCCTTTGGCCAGAACTTCGGCCGCCGCGTCGCCTTCGATGAAAATGCGGCTGCGGCTATGGGAAAGCGGCGTCACGGCGCCCATGGCCGGGGTCACGACCTCTTGAAGCCGTGCGGCCAGGGTGTCGGCCGCCGGCGCGAGGATCCAGAATTGTTCCGGACCGGTCTTCAGGATTCGGCGGGGGCCCGCCTCCACCACATGGCCGATGTGCGCCGGCAAGGCGGCGACGCCGAGTGCCGCACTCACCGAGAGCTCGAGGTCGGCCAGGGTCGCGGGGAAGGCAGCGGTCTGCACAAGTGTCCAATTCCTCACCTCGCCCAGGCGCAGGCGCCGCGCGCCACCCGTTCCACTTTGTCCCGTTTTGCCGAGCGCTTCCGCCAGTGCCGATCGCCGCTCAAGCATTGAGGCGTTCCCCCTTCGGATCGATGAAATGGGGCGAGACGATGCGTGCACGCACCTGTTCGCCCTTGAGGGGGTAAGCGCAGACGATCTCCTCACCCACATGCTTCAGCCCGCCCTGGAACAGGCCAAGCGCGATGAATTTATCCAGCTCGATGGACCAGGTGACGGAGGTGATATAGCCGCGGCCATGGCCCTCGATCTTGTCGGCGGCGGCGAACAATATCGAACCGCCGCGCAACTTCTTGCCGAGTTCGAGGCATTCGATGCCCACCAGGCTCCAGCGGTCGGGCGCCTGCATCAGGGGGCGCTGGCGCAGCGCGCGGCCGATATAGGGCTTTTCCTTGGCCGCCATTTTGGCGAGACCGAGATCGTCCAGCGTGTTGCGATGATCGAGCTCCAGCCCCGCAACATGGCCCTTTTCGATGCGCAGCGAGGCGAGCGCTTCAAGCCCGTAGGGCTTGATCCCGAGGGGCGCGGCGCGGCTGAGAATGCGCTCCCACAGCGCCACGCCATGATCGGCGGGGGTATAGACCTCGTAAGCCAACTCACCGGAAAAACTCAGGCGGATGAATCGGACCGGCACACCCTCGAACTCGATTTCCAGGCAGCCCATATAGGGCAGTTTCGCTTCCGACAGGTCGGTGCCGGGGAAGGCCAGTTTGAGCGCCTCGCGGGCCTTCGGGCCGGAGACCGCCATGCCGGCCCATTCGTCGGTCAACGAACTGACATGCACCTTGAGGTCGGGCCAGGCGGATTGTAGCAGGAACTCCAGCCAGGACATGACCTCGCCCGATTGCGCCGTGGTGGTGGTCATGAAATAGCGCGTCTCGGATAGCCGCGTGGTGGTGCCGTCGTCCAGGACGATGCCGTCGTCGTTCAGCATCACACCATAGCGGGCTTTGCCCACGGGCAGCTTGGCGAAGCCGTTGACGTAGATGCGATTCAGAAACTCCGCCGCGTCGGGCCCTTGCACGTCGATCTTGCCCAGGGAGGACACGTCGGAGATGCCCACGCCTTGGCGCACCAGGCGCATTTCCTCGACATAGGCCGTCTCCGCCGAATGGCCGGCCCAGCGATACCACCAGACGCGCATCCAGGGGCCCGCCTCGATCATCTCGCCGCCGTTGGCAAGATGCCAGGCATGCAGCGGCGAGCGCCGTACCGGGCGGAAATGATGCCCGATGCTGCGACCCGCGAGCGCGCCGATGGATATGGCCGAATAGGGCGGCCGGAAGGTGGTGGTGCCCGCCTGGGGAATGTCGATCTCCCGCAGGCCCGCCATGATGGCCAGCGCATTGATGTTGCTGGTCTTGCCCTGATCCGTGCCCATGCCGAGCGTGGTGTAGCGCTTCAGATGCTCGACCGATTGATAGCCTTCCTGATGGGCGACCGTCAGATCCTTGACCGAGACGTCGTTCTGAAAATCGACGAAGGCCTTGCCGCGGCCCTTGCGCGCCGCCTGCCAGAGTGGCTCGATCGCGAAGCGTTCGCCGGCGATTTCCAGAGGCGGCAGGTCGGAGTCGGGCACCGCGTGACCGGCATAGGCGGCGGCCTTACCTCCCGCCATCAGCCCATCGCGAACGGTCGCGGATGTCGAGAATTCCCCGGTGATGGTACCGGCCGCGAAATGTCCATCGGCGAATCCGCCCGGCACGAAGGCCGCGCTGTCGTCGCGGTAGCGCGGCTTGATCCCGCCATGGGATGTCAGATGGACCGCCGGCGACCAGCCGCCCGACATGCAGACCACATCGCAAGCCCGCCGCTCGCTGCGCTCGGCGCTGCCGGCGAGCGAGCCCAGCTCGATTTCGTTGACTCCCTTGCTGCCGAGGACATCGACAACCGCCATGCCGCGCAGCAGCTCGATGCCCGATTTCTCGACCGTGCTCTGCAATTCGGATGCGATCTCCGCGCGCAGATCGGCGAGCGTCACCGCGAGTCCGCTCTGAGCCAGGTCGACCGCCGTGCGATAGGCGCCGTCGTTGTTGGTGACGACCACGGCTCGCTTGCCGGGCACAACGGCGAAACGGTTCAGATAGCTGCGCACGCCCGAGGCCAGCATGACGCCGGGCCGGTCGTTGTTGGCGAAGACCAGCGGGCGCTCCGTCGCACCGGTGGCGAAGACGATGGCCTTGGCCCGTAGCGTAGTGACGACCTGCCGGGCCTCGCCTCTGGCGGAATCTGGACGCAGATGGTCGCGCCGCTCCACCAGCGCCACGGTGCTGCCGTCGTAGAGGCCCTGGGCCGTGGTGCGCAGCAACAGCCTCACATTGGCCAGCGTCTCGAGTTCGGCAATACGGGCGCGGCGCCATTCCTCGGCCGGGCTGTCAAGCGGCTCGCAGAGAAGACTGCCGCCGAGCGCGAAATCCTGCTCGGCGAGAATCACCCGGGCGCCGCTTCGCCCGGCGGCAATCGCCGCGGCCAGCCCTGCCGGGCCGCTGCCGACCGCCAGCACGTCGCAGAAATCATGCCGGGTCTCGTAGCGGTCGGGATCGCGTTCATAGCTTCCCCTGCCCAGGCCCGCTGCCCGGCGGATGAAAGGCTCGTAGAACATCCAGGAGCCCCGGGTCGGCCCCATGAAGGTCTTGTAGTAGAAACCGGCCTGCAGTAGCGGGGCCGACAACGAGTTCACGGCCATCAAATCGAACTCGACCGAGGGCCAGGCGTTCTGACGCGACGCCACGATGCCCTCGCCCAGCTCGGTCAAGGTAGCCGGAATATTGGGCTCGATCCTGCCGCCCTCGCCCAGGGTGAAGAGGGCGTTGGGCTCCTCGATCCCGGCGGAGAACAAACCGCGCGGCCGGTGATACTTGAAGCTGCGGCCGACGAGACGAAGGCCGGAGGCAAAGACCGCCGAAGCAAGGGTATCGCCGTGAAAGCCGCCGACCCGCTTGCCGTCGAGCGAAAACGATAGAGGCCGGTTGCGGTCGATCCGGCCGCCCTGGGGCAGGCGGTATGGCGCGACGGGAGTCATTTGCCGGCTGTCGCCTTGCGGGCGAGGCGCGAGGCGCCGACGGTGTTGGTGGACGTATCGCGTTCTAGCACCAGCCACTGCCGGCAGCCCAGCACATGCTGCCAGAACTCGCGATGAGGGCCCTTGGGATTGTCGAAGACGAAGATGTAGTCGTGCCAGGCCTTCATATCGTCGCTGGCATGGGCGGGCCGCGGTTTGGTCGCGTCGCTGCCGTAGCGGAACTCGGTGTAGTCGCGCTCGCCACAGCAGGGACAGGTGATCTTCAGCATGTTCCGCGGCTCTACTGCTTGTAGGTCCAGTTGCCCAGCGCGTAATCGTCCATCTCGCCGCCCTTCTCGAAGCGATCGAGGGTATAGCGCCGGTTGAGCTCGTGTTCTTCATCCTTGGCCATGGTATGGGCGAGACACCAGCCGGCCGCCGGCGTCGCCTTGAAGCCCTGATAGCACCACCCTCCATCGAGATAGAGGTTTCGCAAGGGCGTGCGGCAGATGAAGGGGCTGCCGTCCGGCGTCATGTCCTGGATGCCGCCCCAGTGGCGCAGCAGGCGCAGGCGGGAGATGGAAGGGATGAGGGCCACGGCGCATTCGGCCACGGTCTGGACCTTGGGGAATTGGCCGCGCTGGGTATAGGTGTTGAACCCGTCGATATGGCCGCCGAACACGAGACCGCCCTTGTCCGACTGGGATATATAGAAGAGTTCGGCGCCGAAGGAGATGACATGGTCGACCAGCGGCTTGATGGGCTCGCTGACGAAGGCCTGGAGGATATGACTCTCCACCGGCAGACGAAGGCCTGCCTTGGCCGCCACATGGGATGAATGGCCGGCCACGGCAATCGCCGTCTTTTCCGCCAGGATCCGTCCCTTTGCGGTCTCGATGCCCAACACCTTGCCGCCCTCGATGACGAAGCCCGTGACCTCGCAATTCTCGATGATGTCGACGCCCAGGCGATCGGCCGCGCGCGCATAGCCCCAGGCGACCGCGTCATGGCGCACCGTGCCGGCGCGCCGTTGCAGCAACCCGCCCCAGATCGGAAACCGGGCCTCGGGCGAATAGTCCAGATAGGGCAGCATCTTCATTACCTCGCCGCGATCCAGCAGCTCGGCATCGATGTTGTTGAGTCGCATGATGTTGCCCTTCCGGGCCAGCAGGTCGAGCTGCACGGGGCCGTGGGCCAGCACGATCTGGCCGCGCTGGGAGAGCATGACGTTGAAGTTGAGGGCGTGGGAGAGGCCCTCCCACAGCTTCATGGAGAATTCGAAGAATTGGGTATTGCCGTCGATGACGTAGTTGGAGCGTATCAAGGTCGTATTGCGCCCGACATTGCCCGAGCCGATGTAGGCGCGCTCGACGACCGCAACATTGGTAATGCCGTGATTGGCCGCGAGATAGTAGGCGGCGGCCAGACCGTGGCCGCCGCCGCCCACGATGATGGCATCGTATGTGGATTTCGGCTCCGGCGAACGCCAGGCCCGGGGCCAGCTTGCGTCAGGCGAGAGGGCGTGACGGGCAAGTGCGAGGGCGGAATAGCGGTCTGACACGGGCGAGAATCCGGCTGGGAAAACGAGTTAGGGCAGAATAGCCATCCGTCGGCCATGCCGCCATCCAGATATGCCCGAGTTGTCCCACGTCGGCTTTCAAGCTTGCGTCAGATCCCGACTAGTTCTTTTCCGATTCCGGCGCCATGCCCTTATCCGCCAGTTCGCTGAGCGCTTTGGCGCTCTTGTCCAGCGCCAAGCCCATGCCCCGAAGGATGTGGGGCGCCTTGGTGAATTGGATATTGGCGTATTCCACCACCTCGACCCGATTGCCCCAGGGATCCAGGAAATCGAGGAACGGGCCTGGCACAAGGACGGCGCCCGCCGCCTCGGCGAGCTCCGTGACACGCGATCGATCGTCGACGACAACCGCGAAATGGCGATCCTTGTCCTTGTGCGGCGTGGCGGTCTGGGTCAGCGCAATGAACTGATCGCCCATGTCGATGAAGGCCTGGGTCTTGCTTTTGCCGCGCAGGGTGAAGTCGAATATCTGTCCGTAAAAGGCGAGCGCCTCCTCGATGTCGGCGACCTCGAGGGCGACGTGGTTCATGCCGACCAGCCGGGGCTTGCGCGAATTGGATTTCTTGCTCTGATCCATGGCCCAGGTTCCTTGCTCACGATCCGTCGCGGTTGAATATAGGTATTCACGCGGCGAAGGTGAAGAAGTGCCGGGCAGTCCCAATCTGGGGTCGCCTTTCAGGACGCCTTCAGATAATCGAAGAAAACGCTGCTCATGCCCAGCGTCAGATCGGCCTTGATATGGACGGCGCTGACGATCTCGCGGACCGGCAGGTCGGCCACGGGCGCCAAGGCGTGATGGCCAAGCTGCAGGGCCGCCGGGCCGCTCCAAGCCATTTGCGCCCTTCAAGAAATCATCGAGCGCCTACGGCGATGATGCATCACCGGTATTGGCGCGGAACGGACGAATGCAGGCGATGGCGCATTGGCCCAGCCTTGATCCAAACCGGACACTGCTAGCGAATCCGAACTCGGCGTCCGGTATGATGGCAAGGCTCGCGGGTAGTCACGGCGTGACCAGCCCCACTTCCTCATACGTGCTATTCTCGACGACGAAGTGTCCAACGTCACAGCGGGGAATGTCGCCACATTCGTCGAAGCCGCACGAGCTCGACGCAACTTCGTAACTGATCCGCTTTCCGGGCTGGCGCGGCTAGAGTACGGCCGTCATTCCCCCGTCGACGATCAGGATGTGCCCATTCACGTATGACGCTGCCTCCGATGAAAGGAAGACAGCCGGACCTGCGAGTTCCTCGGCCCTTCCCCAGCGACCCAAAGGCGTGCGGCTTCGGATGTAGGCGTCAAATTCACTGCGGCTTTTTATAGATTCAGTCAGGTCCGTCGCGAAATAGCCTGGCGCAATCGCGTTGCACGTTATGCCCTCGGGACCCAGTTCGGCAGCCAGCGTGCGCGTCAGCGAGGTTATCCCACCCTTGGCGGCTGCATAGGCTGACATCGTCGGTCGCCCGATCAGGCTCATGATCGAACTGATCATGATGATGCGGCCGGATCGCTGATTCCTCATTTGTTGGGCGGCAAGCCGCGACAGTCGAAAGCAGGCGGTCAGATTCGTCGCTATAACTTTGTCCCAATCGTTATCTGTCGTATCCGTCAACCCACCTCGAATTGCGATACCGGCGTTGTTGATGAGTATGTCGAGCCGCCCCAGACGCCGAACAATGTTGCTTACCGCCTCGGCTGCAGCATCCCCATCCGATGTATCGAATCCCTCGGCCGAGGCCATAAGGCCTCGCGCTGAGAACTCTTCGGCCTTGGATTTCGCGATCGATGGATCACGCCCATTGATCACGACATGCGCTCCGGCGTTGGCAAGTCCCCATGCCATGCCGTGTCCCAACCCGCGTGTCGAGCCGGTAATCAGCGCCACTTTTTCTTTCAGCGAGAATAGGTCGATCATCGGACTGCCTGCCAAAAGTTGCCGCGTCGGAACGTCAATCCCTAGGGCCACTCTGTGCCAAGTTGACCGAACGACTCAAGCTTCTGCGGGCAGGCGACGAAGAAGGCTGCCTTTCGGCTTTCGGCTATCCGGGCGGAATGCTACCCTTTGCGCCGACCCCTGGCCGTCGGGGGAATGTCGGTTGCAGCGATGCAGCCGAACAAAAAGGACCCAACGCCGATGGGTCGCCGATTTGATCTCGTCTGGGAGGGGCAAAGGGCGGTCATGCTATCCGCGAGGGGCTTGGCCGAGAGCGGGATTCCACAAGGAAATCCTGCGCCACTGCGGATGTCCAATCGAACAAAACATTGGGAGGAAACAATCCATGAATGACGATTTCGACGCCTCGGGCGCCAGCCGGCGTGACTTCTTCCGGGCCGCGGCAGCCTCGGCAGGTGCGGCAGCTTTGCTGGGCAGCCTGGGGGTCAGCCCCGCTCTTGCGGCAGAGATGGCCAAGGAGACCAATCGCTCACCCAAGCCGCTGAAGGCGGCCTTCTCCAACGCCGGACTTCAGGCCACTTGGTGCGCCCAGGGCAAGCGGGCCGCCGAGTACTGGGCCAGCCTGTTCAATGTCGAGGTCACCTGGTTCGACGGCGAGCTCGCCGCACCGAAGCAGCGCGCCGCGATCGACAACATGGCCTCTCAGAAATGGGACTTCGTGGCGATCCAGGCCTTCGGCATCGGCACATTGACCGACCCGGTCAACAAGATGATCGACGCCGGCATCCCCGTGTTCGACCTGGACACCCTGATCGCGCCGCTCGATACCATCAACGTCCAAAGCTTTCTTGCCCCCGACAACGAGTTCATGGGCGCTTCGGTTACCCAGGCGCTGGTCACCGCCATGGGCGGCAAGGGCAATATCGTCATGACCCAGGGCGCGCTCGGCCATACCGGGGCGCAAGGCCGCGCCCGCGGCTTCACATCGGTGGTGAAGAGCTTTCCCAATGTCAGCGTGCTCGACACCACGCCGGCCGATTGGGACGTGTCCAAGACGGCGCGCATCTGGGAGACGCTGCTGACCAAGTATTCCCAGATCGATGCCGCCTTCTTCCACAACGACGACATGGCGCTGGCCGCCTACAACGTGATGAAGCAGGCGAACCGGACCAACATCCTGATCGGCGGCGTCGACGCCATGCCACCGGCTCTTGATGCGGTACTCGATGGCCGGATGCATGCCACCGTGCGAAACCCCTCCTGCCGCATCCATGGCGGGGCCATCCTTGGCGGCGTCGCGGCCGTGGTGAACGGCGAGAAGACCGGCGAGGGTGGCATTCCGAAGCATGTCATCACCGACGGCCCCGTCGTCACCAAGGACAACGCGCCCGGCATGATGTGGATGGAAGGACACTACTTGATCTGATTGCCTTGTCGCATCCAAGCTAGGGCGCTTCGTTGCAACCCTCGCCAATCGTGCTCGAGCTCGCCGGCGTCTCCAAGACGTTCGGCGGGGTGGAAGCGCTGCGCAAGGTGGATTTCGCCTTGCGCAGCGGCGAGGTCCACGGTCTCATCGGCGAGAACGGTGCAGGCAAGAGCACGCTGATGAAGATCATCGCCGGCGTGCATGCGGGCTATGCCGGCACCATGCGTCTCGATGGCGCCGAGGTGCATTTCCGCTCGGCGCGCGACGCCCGCGACGCCGGGATCAGCATGGTGCATCAGGAGCTGAGCATCCTGCGCGATCTGAGCGTAGCCGAGAACGTCTTTCTCGGCAACCAGCCCACGGGCCGGTTCGGGCTCGTCGACTGGCGACGCATGGCACGGGAGGCCGACAGGCATCTGACAGGCCTCGGCATTACGGTCGACGCGCGCGCGCCCATGGGTTCGTTGCCCATCGGGATGCAGCAGCTGGTCGAACTCAGTCGTGTCCTCTTCTCGGGCGCACGCATCATCATCCTGGACGAGCCGACCTCGGCCCTCTCCGCGCCCGAGGTCGATCGATTGTTCGACGTGCTTCGGCGCCTCCGGGATAGCGGCAAGAGCATCATCTTCGTTTCTCATTTCCTCGACGACGTCCTGAAGATCGCCGACACGGTGACAGTGTTGCGCAACGGCGAAAAGATCGCCACGTCACCAGCCGCCGGGATCCACAAGCGCTGGATCATCGAGCGCATGATCGGCGCCGGGCATGAGCAGCTGGAGGAAAGCTACACCTCCGAGATCCAGCTGGCGGCGGCCTCCCAGGGCCCCGTGACCCTGGCGACCCAGGATCTCGCCTATGGCCGGGCTTATCGCGGCGTCGACCTTCGCCTGCGCGCCGGCGAGGTGCTGGGCATCTACGGTTTCATGGGCTGCGGCCAGATCGAGCTGGCGCGCACGCTATTCGGCAAGATCAGGCCCGAGCGCGGCGCTCTCGCCATCGATGGGCGGCCTTTGCGCCTTCGCAGCACGGCCGACGCCAGGCGGGCCGGCATCGCCTTCGTGCCGGAGAGCCGACGCAGCATGCTTTTCGCCCTCGAGCCGATCTACAAGAACGTTTCCATCAGCGTGCTGGAGCGGCTCTCGCGATTCCTGTTGAAGCCCGCCCGCGAACGCCAGATCGCGCGGCGTCACATCGAGCGCCTGCGCATTCGTCCCCCCTCGGCCGAGCGTTTCCTGGGTACGCTCTCGGGCGGCAATCAGCAGAAGGTCGGCCTCGCCAAGTGGTTGACCTACCCGCCCAAGGTGCTGGTCTTGAGCGAGCCGACGCGCGGCATGGACGTGGGCGCCAAGGACGATGTGGTCAAGATCGTCCGGGGCCTGCGCGAGGGGGGCATGGCCATCCTCGTGCTCTCGACCGAGCCGGAGACGGTGCTGGCGCTGGCCGATCGCATCCTGGTGATGAAGAAGGGCGAGATCGTGCGTGAATTCGCGGCCGAGGCGGTCAGCAAAGACCGCCTGCTGGCGGCGGCCTGAGACGCGAGGGGCCGGTGACCCGGGAGGCTGTCGAGGTAACAGGGAACGAGCGAGGCGGGCGGGCGAGCCGCTGGCTGCGTGGGCAACTTCGCAACATCGCTCCCTTCATCACGCTTTTGTTCCTGGTCGTTTTCTTCAGCCTGGCGAGCCCGTCCTTTGCCACC
>WNFT01020670.1_pt1 | contig 10468 bp, 9 predicted proteins | sample 5400191 | NCBI WGS metagenome assembly WNFT01 (sample SAMN13153359, study PRJNA577476) | soil metagenome | isolation source: 80 cm saprolite under Madrone tree | place: USA:California | collected 2016-06-14 | reverse complement strand
TGTTGGGCGCATCAATCAAGTATCGCACTGACAACGAAAAGTACTCGGTCACACTTTTTGGTCAGAATCTGAACAATAAATACTACAAGGAATATGGAGAGCAGATAAACGGCTTGGTTGCATACGACGTTGTCGGTGCACCTAGAACCTATGGCATTCGGTTCGCCGCCAAGTTCTAAGGCGAGGCTGATGGGGTTGTCTGCGCAATACCCAACTCGCCGGCCGCCACGGCGGTCTCGCCCGCGGCATTCATTTGTAGTCCCTAACTGTGCACCGAAACGCCACTTCTTGGTACGCATATCGGAGTGGCCGATTTCTCAAATCGGCACAAACCGTTTTCCTTTGAGCGAGCACGTGTATATGTAGGTTGGGTCAAGCGAAGTAGGGCATGGGAGCGGCAATGACATATAAAGTGATCATGTGGGGAGCGGGAAATTTCGGCGTATTTGCCCTGCGGCAAATAATGATGCACCCGGAGATGGAGCTGGTCGGTCTACGCGTGTTTACGCCTGCGAAGGACTCTAAGACGGCAGGCGAGATCGCGGGTATGCCCAATGCACCTGGCGCCGACGTTGTGGCAACTCGCGATGAGAACGCGATCATCGCACTGGAGGCAGATGCAGTTGTGTTCATGGATTCCGATCGCACTCTTTCTGACCCGCGGGTTCCCGGCACTGAGACCTATGCAATGGTCGACAAAATGTGCCGACTCTTGGAAAGCGGCAAAAACGTAGTTGCAACTACCGTGGTTGGTATGTGTCATCCGCCGCTGTTCGGTCCGGCTGTATACGACCGTATCGATGCGGCTTGCCGAAGGGGCAATACAACAATGTTCACGACCGGAATTGAGCCGGGCTTTATGGGGGATGTGTTGCCGCTTATCTTTTCTAGTCTAAGCCAGGAAATCACCTCAATACGGACGACACAGTTTCTCAATTATGCTCACTATCACAATCTAGGTACTTTCAACGCCTATGGCTTTGGCAGGCGGCCGGACGATCCGCGCTTGGCGAATACTGCTCACAGCAGTCGTTACTTGGTCGCGTGGGAAGTCGTACCCCACATTGTCGCAGACGGATTGGGTGTAAAGCTTGATGAGGTAAAACTCAAAACATACGTCGAAACGACTGACTTTGCATTCGATACATTTGCCGGCCGCGTCGAACCAGGAACAATCGCCGCGCATCGTCTAGAGGTGATTGGCGTAGTTGGCGGAGAGGATAAGATTATTCTCGAGCACATTAGTCGTCTCCACGATGACGTGGCCCCGAACTGGCCTTCAATGGGAAAAAATAGGGGCGGATTCCGTATTGTGATGGAGGGCGTACCGCGGATGGTGGTTGACTTCGAGATGGGCCACATGCCCGAGCGTACGCCAATGGCTGAAACGGGTATTGGCACAGCATGTCGTGCCGTCAACGCTATCCCCTACGTTGTACGGGCCACGCCCGGCGCAAAGTCTGTTGCAGAGTTACCGATGATTATTGGCAAGGGAGCGCTGCGCTAGTGAAAGCTTTGTTGCGGGGGCACGACCAAAAAAAATGCGGCAGCTGCCCTGTCAAGTGTTGATCGGCTGCCTATATCGACACGCAAAGCATCTGTCTCAGGTCTATTTGAGCCCAGCGCACAAAAGGAAGCTCGTTCCATGAAGCTGCTACGATACGGTCCATTAAATCAAGAAAAGCCAGGGATCTTGCATAGCGATAATACTTTGCGGGACCTTTCCGGCTGTATCCCGGATATTGGACCACTCCAATTGTCACCGGGCTCCCTGGCGCGATTGCACGACATTGATGGTTCAACGCTGCCGATCGTTCAGGAATGGTCTCGGCTCGGCGTCCCATTACACGGCGTGCGCAAGTTCATTGCAATAGGGCTCAATTACAGAGATCACGCTGCAGAGTCAAACATGGGAATTCCAGAGGAGCCGATTGTTTTCACCAAGGCGATCAGTTGTCTATCAGGTCCCAACGATGACGTCTTGCTGCCGCGCGGCTCGAAGAAATCTGACTGGGAGGTTGAGTTGGGTTGTGTAATTGGGACAACAGCGCGTTACGTTCCGGAATCAAAGGCGTTACAGCATGTGGCTGGATACGTCTTGGTCAATGATCTATCTGAGCGTGAGTACCAATTAGAGCGCGGCGGTACGTGGGACAAGGGCAAGGGATGTGACACGTTCGGGCCCGTGGGTCCATGGCTAGTTACTTCTGATGAAGTGGGTGACCCACAGTCCCTATCGCTATGGTTGGATGTCAATGGTGAGCGAATGCAATCCGGAAACACTCGCACGATGATCTTTGGTGTGGCCGAACTAGTAAGTTACCTAAGCCGGTTTATGACACTTGAGCCCGGCGATATTATTACAACTGGTACTCCTCCTGGTGTTGGAATGGCGAAGAAGCCACCGGTGTTTCTAAAGGACGGCGATCTCATCGAGGTTGGCGCTGACAAACTAGGTACACAAACGCAGCGAGTCTGCGGGTGGCGTTGAGGAGCGGAGAGTGTAAGCGGCACTCCTCGATCGCGATTTGTAGCCGCTCAGGGGGCGGTCCGAGCCTGTTCAATCGCCTCGCGCTCTGTGGCTCGTCGAGCTGCCCACGCTAACAACGCGTCAAGCACCGGACACAGCGCTTGTCCCCAAGCCGTAAGACCGTACTGGACCTTCGGCGGCACTTGATGATGAACGAGACGGCGAACAATTCCGTCTTTCTCCATGTGTCTAAGCTGCTGAATCAGCATCTTTTGTGAGACCCCTGGAATTGCTCGCTCCAGTTCCGAGAACCTCAGTATCTTGCCACCAAAAAGGTGAAATAGAATCAACAGCTTCCAGCGACCTTCGAGAATCTTTAGCGCCCGCTCGACCTCATCCGCCGCCGAGGTTGGCGTCAGCTCCTTCGGACTACTTTTTGGCAAGTGGCCTTACCTTTTCGTGCGTTCCTTTCATTTCTGGAGCCTACCGCCATCCTTCCAGATGATCAATTTCTCATTCCACAGGCGATTCGATATGTCGAGAGCGAAGAAGTCGTACACCACCGCTTCTAGTCTCGCCAGAGCACGTGGGCGGAGAAGGTATCATACGTCGATTGATTCGCAGCGACGTGATGGGCGAATAAACGAACTGGCCCGCAGCGTGATCCCCGTGATCTCAAATGGCAGCCCGAGAGGCATCTGTTATGATTAATCGTTGCGTAGCGCCGAGAACCGCGCTGGCGACTTCGCCAAACAGATCCGCGGCGATGGTGTGTCAACCAGGCGGCCGCCTGGAGCCTAAATTCTATTGGTGTCAAGAGGTTGTTGGCTTGGTGGCGAGTCACGCCAAAAAATGGCAATAGTGCTGGCTAAGCTCGGCGTTAACTTCCTGTCCAAGCATTTGGCGGCGGGTTTGACGACGATCGGTCTGCATCGCCCTCTCGCATATTCAAGATAATTGCCGCTCCTCGCCGGGGCAGATCATCAGATCCCTTTACCACTTGCTCGTGTTGGCTTCTTACGGCAATGCGTAGGCGATCAGGCTGTCGCCGCCTTTTGCGTTGAGCATTAGATGCCCTCCCGTCGCGATTACGACGAACTGTTGCCCCGTTCGCGATCCGAGATAGCTCATCGGCGACGCATTGCCCGCCGCCGGAAGCGTGTTGTGCCAAACCGTCCGCCCGGTTGTTGTATCGATCGCGCGAAACTCTCTTTCAACTGTCGCGCCCACGAAGGTCAAGCCGCTTCTGGTGAGCAACGACCCCCCTGCATTGGGGACACCGGTCGGAATGGGGAGCAACGATCTGATATTGAATGGGCCGCTGTCTCTCCCCGTCCCAAAATTGCGCGACCACAGGATTTTCCGTGATTTCAGGTCAATTGCGTACAGGAGACCCCAGGGGGGTTGTTGGCAGGGAACCTCCACTGGTGACAAGAAAGCGGGAATGTACGCGCCATAGGGCGTACCCGCCTGTGGCTGAACCCCTCCGAGTTCGGAGATCGTGCCGCCCTTGCCCAGAGGCTTGGCAAGTGCATCAGCTTCCCCACGCGAGATCAGCCGCACGCGTGTCGCGACGCGCGTGGTGCTTACAACCATGATATCGCGATCGGTATCGACCGATGCGCTACCCCAATTGGTCCCGCCGATCGTCCCGGGATACTGAATGCTCCAGCTGAGCCCCGGCGGTGTATGAGGACCTTCATAGCGTGCCTCACGGAATTTGATCCGACACCAAAGTTGATCGAATGGCGTTAACCCCCACATCCCGGCCTCGGAGAGCCGCGGTCCCGCGATCGATGGCATCCCGATTGGGTACGGCTGAGTCGGCGCGATCGGGTCCCCCGGCGCAGCGCCGGTCTGCGGCACCGCGCGCTCGATCACGCCATCCAATGGCGCCCCAGTCTCGCGGTTGAGTATAAAGATCTCACCACGCTTTGTGGGCTGAATCAGCGCCTTGACGATGCCGTTGGCCGTAGGAAGATCGACAAGCGTTGGCTGTGACGAAACATCATAGTCCCAGAGATCATGATGTGTGGTTTGGAACGTCCAGCGCTCGCGGCCGGTCTCGGCATCAATCGCGATCACGGCACTGCCATATTTCTCGTCGAATGAACGACGAACGCCACCGTAGAAGTCAGAGCCGGTAGGATTGCCAGTCGGCACGTAGACGAGGCCGAGTGCCTCGTCGGAGCTCATGGGGGCCCATGAGTTCGGCGTTGAACGAGTGTAGCTTTCGCCCGGTCCTGGCTCGTTGAGACGGTCAGGGCGGCCGACATCGAAAGCCCAGGTCAATTTCCCAGTAATCGCGTCGAAGGCCCGAATCACGCCCGATGGCTCGTTCCAGAATTGGCCGTCATATACCCGGGCGCCAACGATGAGTTTTCCCCGCACTATGGTCGGAGCGGACGTCGGAAAATAATAGCCGTTAATGACCTCACCGAGCCCGGCAAGCAGCGAGACCTCGCCGTTGGTGCCAAAGCCGCGGCAGCGCCGACCAGTTCGCGCGTCCAATGCGATCAGCCTCGCATCAATCGTATTGGTGTAGATTCGCTCGACGCAATCCCCGACCACGCCTGTCGCACGAAAATAGGCGACGCCACGGCATAGCGGAAATGGCTTCTCGGTGGGATCGATCTTGGGATCGAATTTCCAGCGCTCGCGCCCGGTCTCAGCATCCAGCGAAACGACGACATTGGAGCTGGAGCACGCGTACAACGAGTCGTCAATCTTTAGCGGCGTTACCTCAAGCGTCTGCTTGATCACATCATTAAAATGATAGATCCATGCTACCCGCAATTTCTTAACATTCGACGTGTTGATCTGCGTGAGCGGGCTGAAGCGCGTGCCAGCGGCAGTCCCGCCGTAAGCTGGCCATTCTGCGTTCGCCGGGGCATTGGGGGCTTCCGCTCGCAATGCAGTCTCCGCATAATCGCCAGCTGAACCGATCACGATGGCCGCCAACGCGGGTACGCCCACACTGGCGGCGAGCGCAAATGGCATAGCGCGGAGCAGGTTTGGATGTACCTGCGGGCCACCGCTTAGATGCCTGCGAGGATAGGGGAGTAGAAGCCATAGGCCCAACAACGAGAGAAAGGCGAGCCGGGGGATCATTGCCCACTCGTCGAGCCCCGCTTCCGACAAGGTCCATGCCACAGTCATGAGGATCAGAATGCAATAGACCCACAGTCCCCAGCGGCTCCGGCGCCAGAGCAAAACCGCTGCCGCTGCCAGAAGCACGCCGGCAACCAAGTAATAAACGGTGCCGCGTAGGGCGATCAAATCGCCACCGCCTAAGATCAGCGGTATCGAGCAAATCGCCAGCAAGATTGCGTATAGGCGTAAGGCTATCGACACAAACCCTCCACCGCGACTTACTCATTAGCCATTCTTCCACTCCCGCCGGGAGGAGATTGGACGCTACCGCCAAGGCTGGTCAGACTATTTTCTAAGAGGACCGCCCGGTCGTTTGTCGAATACTTCTTCACCCTTGCAGCCTCCACAGATGGAAACTCGGCGAGCACTACGCCTTCGGCGCGACCCTCGCCCTCAAGGCGTTCGACCGGAGTGTAGACAGATAATAGCTTGATTTCATGACCTTCCAGTGTGGCCGGGCTATCCCGCCAATAGATTTCAAGTTCTTTTCTGTCCTTTACGCTTTGACAAATATAGACGAGATATGCCGCCACCTAATTGCTCCTTTGTCTTGTTTGGCACAACTAGATCGAATAACAGTTACCGCTGCATGCTGGGTTACTTTTGGACTCCACGAAAACGGTTTCTGCCGATATCGGGTAGAGGCAATTCCGAACCCGCTTAACAAGCGGATCGGCTAGAGTTCACGATACGAAACTAGCCGTTGCCGCGCGATCCTTAGTAGGCGAAATAGCCGCCGTCGACGGCTGATTTGACGTCGGTATTAAGATGCGGTTGGAAAGATCATAGGGCCCCGGGCTCTATGGATTGCGACGCGCTACCAAAATATCCATGACCGAACTCTTTGAGCCAGGCATCGTCCCGATCCTTCCGCAGCCGCCCGCATACGCGCAAGGCTATCTAGTAGGGTGCTGAGAGATTGGACACAGACTGCTGAAATCGACATCTAGGGTAACTGAAAGCATGACAAAACGTGACCGAGGACCGGGTAGGCGCAGCGTCGATGAGAATATGCGGGATCGAGCATTGAAGGTGATCGCTGACTGCGGCGGCAGCTTAACGCTCGCCTCGCTAAGACTAGGCATTAGCATCCCTACGCTGTCGAGATGGCGTGCATCCGGCTCATCATCTCCGGGGGCCGGAAGCGGAGTGTCTCATCGCCCTAAATCGACTCGCGCCCCCCAATGCACCAGGTAACCCCCAAGCCGAGTAAGGTCATCCTGGATCCACCGCCAATAAGCCTCCGCGCGCAATCGATGTCAAAGGTCGCGTTTTGGGCGGTGCGGCGCACCACTGGTGTTCGTGACTGACGTGGCAATGGAAGTAGTGGCTTTCATGACCCGCCTGCATCGTCTCGCAGTGGCGCTCCGCGTCAGTGCGCGATTTCGTTCCTCCACTCTTGCATTTAGCCCCCGACGAATGGTTGCATAACTGACGGTAAGTCAGTTACAGTGCTAATAGCGCACCGCTTTTCGTCGGACCCATTGAGATTCTCAGAAGATAGCTTAGCGCCGCATGTGGGTATAAAGGAGAGAATGTTTGGCCAAGCACGTACAAGTCGGCGACATCCAAATCGTCGCGCTAAGTGACGGAATGTCACGGTTGCCCCCCATGTTCTATCCAGGCCTCAACATTGAAGCTCATCCAGAGATTTTGAATGAAGATGGAACAGTGCATATCCCGACTGGATGCTTTCTGATCCGTGGGCCTGGCTGCAATATGCTCGTCGATGCAGGTCTCGGTCCGGTAAGCATCCCATTTCCGCAAGGGATGCCGGCGGCAAAGGCCCGTCCTGGAGAACAGGTTCCACCGTTGTCTGAAGGAGGCCTGTTACCCGCGGCGCTGCGTGAGGCGAGATGTGAACCATCGGATATTGACACTGTATTCTTGACGCACCTGCATCCTGACCACATCGGTTGGATTGCCCCGCAGGGCAGGCCATACTTTGAAAATGCCAAGGTGGTCTATGGCGCTGCAGACTGGGCTCCATTGATTAGCTCAGCATCTATCGACGACCCAGGGCGGCGCGGGCTCGAGGCGATCCACTCGGCGGGTCGCGCATCGCCCATCGAAGGTGACATGCTGAACATAGCGTCCGGCGTGACGGCAAGACACGCACCCGGACATACTCCCGGACACTACGTGCTGATTGTCTCTTCCGGTGTTCATCGCGCGTATTTATTGGGCGACGCGGTTCAATGCCCTCTTCAGCTAACTGAGACGGACATCGGCTTCCTGACCGACGTAGATGCCGCGCTGGCCGCGCGAACTCGCGAAGCGCTGTTTCTGGAACTGGAGAGCAATGACCACGCTGCCGTTGGGATGGATCATTTTCCGGGGCTCGAATTTCAGAGGATTCTCTCTGGGAGGGGCAGACAGTGGTTCTCAATTTGAGATGCCTGTGCTGAGTTACCTCAAGTATGGAAACGATTGCAACGCGGCAGGCATCCTGATGACCTGTCGGCACCGCGACCCACGCCGCCGATCCCCCAACCCAAGCTCAAGCTATAGCGTTTGCGCGAAAGATACAGCCCGGAGCAGCACCCGACGTTGAACGCGTGCGTCACACGTCGCGAGGAAAACCAGATCACTGGCGTAAAGCCTGAAATGTTTGTGATTTTCAACGTCAATCTCAATTCACGGACTTCTGGGCTAACAATAGAATCCAGCACCACACCAATGCAGTCGCGATGGCGAATGATAGCATCGCAAGCACGTTCTTTCGGTCACCTCGTGAGCGCTGTCTGTTGGCGTCGTAGGATGATCGGAACTCGAGCGCATTGCCAGAGGGATCAAGGAGAGATAGGGACGCTTCTTCAAATTGTGTGCCACTGAAACGGATGCAAGGCGCGATGGTGAAATCTGCTCGGTGCTGTCGTAGTCGTCTTGCGAGCGCGTGCCACTCCTTCCTGTCTAAAACGACGCTGAAGGGCGTAGCCTTCCGGGCCTGCGCGGTGTCGCTCTGGGCGGTGCGGTGCAGCCTAATCCATGGCGAACTAAGACGGCAGACAATCGGGTAGCCGAACAGGGTAAAGTGGATTCGCTCGGTATCACCGTGGCCTTCCAAACACCCGAGCACTTCCTGGTAGAAGTGTCGAGCTTCAGCGAGATCTCTGACCGGTACGGCTACCTCAGGCGAAGTCAGATCGATGACATTGGGTATTCCAGAATACCCGGCGGTCGGCCAGCCTTGAATTCCTGGGCTTTCGTTGCGCAACATAAGATCCCCCTCATATCATTGACAATCCCGCATCTGCGTGGCCTTAGTCCTATCGCTCTTCGTCAGTGCCGTGCGTCCTGGAATCCTCGCGTGAACTCTCCGTGACAGGCATGTGGCCGATTGATTGCAACCGCTGGTCTTCGCGTCCCGGTTGATGCGCCGTTTGGTGACATTCAATATCGAATGCTGGAGTATGATACTATCATGTATCAATTCGACTGGCGACATGAAAGCGCACTCGCGCTCGATCTGGTCCGCAAGATCCGCACCGGTCGACCATGGTTTTCGGGGGTGTGAAATGGCAAAAGCCAACAAGATCATCATCACGTGCGCCGTCACGGGCTCAATCCATACGCCGTCGATGTCGCCGAGCCTGCCGGTTACCGCCAAGGAGATCGCCGAAGCAGCTGTCGGCGCCGCGCAGGCGGGCGCCGCCATCGTGCATTTGCATGCCCGCAATCCGGCTGATGGACGCCCCGACCAGTCGCCGGAGGCTTTCGCTCCGTTCTTGCGCGAGATCAAAGCCCGATCGGATGTCGTCGTCAATTTGACGACCGGAGGATCGCCGTTCATGCCCGTGACCGAGCGGGTTGCTCCGGCATCCGTGTGGAAACCGGAGGTTGCGAGCCTCAACATGGGCTCGATGAATTTCGGACTGTTCCCTATGTTGCGGCGCTTCAAGGAGTTCCGTTACGATTGGGAGCCGCAAATGCTCGAGAATTCCCGCGACCTGGTGTTTCGGAATTCGTTCAAGGATATTGAATATGCCCTGCGCACGCTCAATGAAACGGGCGCGCGGTATGAATTCGAGTGCTACGACACCAGCCACTTGTACAATCTGCAGTACTTTTTCCATGAGGGCCTGGTCAAGCCGCCCCTGTTCATCCAAACGGTGTTCGGTTTGCTGGGCGGAATTGGGCCGCATCCGGACGATGTGATGCACATGAAACGCACGGCGGACCGGCTATTTGGATCCGACTATCTTTGGTCGGTCTTGGGTGCCGGCCGGGCACAAATGCCGGTCGCCTCGATGGCGGCGGCCATGGGCGGCAACGTTCGCGTGGGACTCGAAGATTCCCTGTGGATCGGCGCGGGCAGGTTGGCGGAATCGAATGCACAACAGGTGCTCCAGGTCCGCAAAATCATCGAGGGTCTGGGCCTCGAAATCGCGACGCCGGACGAGGCGCGGGAAATACTGCAGCTCAAGGGAGCAGATAAGGTGGCGTTCTGATCACGATTCGGATAATCCAGCGATGCGCGGCGGCGGCTGCAAACATGGCGCGCGCCGGCTAAGAGGGCATCGACCTTGTCTTGAGACCAGAAGTATTACCGCTTTTGACGCGAGGAGTAATCGATGCAGTCAGCCTACACGGGAGAGCATGACGAGTACCGACGCGTCCTCGATCCGGAACTCGAACCCAACATTGAGAAGTTCGTGGCGGCGGGCGGGCATGACACGAGCTTCTGGAAGAAGGCGGGCGCAGCCGGCATGCTCGGCGTCACCATTCCGGAGGAGTACGGTGGTCCGGGAGGGGACAAGCTCTTCAACGTAATTCAGAGCGATGAGGTCGGCGGCAGCCATATAATAGGCGCCCACTTCGGTTCTCCCTCGTCGCGCTTTGTAA
>WNFT01009139.1_pt1 | contig 10469 bp, 10 predicted proteins | sample 5400191 | NCBI WGS metagenome assembly WNFT01 (sample SAMN13153359, study PRJNA577476) | soil metagenome | isolation source: 80 cm saprolite under Madrone tree | place: USA:California | collected 2016-06-14 | reverse complement strand
ACCTGCACCGCGATCATGGTCAGGGCTTCGCACTGCGTCGGGTTGACCTTGCCGGGCATGATCGACGAGCCCGGCTCGTTTTCCGGAATCTCCAGTTCCGCGAATCCGGCCCGGGGCCCACAGGACATCAGGCGGATGTCGTTGCCGATCTTGTAGAGGGACACGGCGAGGGTGCGCAGGGTGCCGGAGAGCTGCTCCAGCGCGTCGTGAGCGCCCTGCACCGTGAATTTGTTCGGGGCGCTCACGAAGGGCAGCCCGGTAAGCGCGGCGATGTTGGCCGCGGCCGCCTCGGCGAATCCCGGCGCCGAGTTGATCCCGGTTCCCACCGCCGTGCCCCCCAGCGCCAGACGGTAGACCCCTTCCAGCGCGGCCTCGATCCGTTCCAGATCGTCCGCCAGCATCCCCGCGTAGCCGGACCATTCCTGGCCCAGGGTCAGCGGCGTGGCGTCCTGCATATGGGTGCGGCCGATCTTGACGATGTCGCTCCACTCCTTGGACTTCGCCAGGATGGCGTCGTGCAGCGCCTGGACGGCCGGGATCAGGCGCTGCTTCACGTTCACCGCCGCCGCCACGTACATCGCCGAGGGGAACGAGTCGTTCGACGACTGCGCCATGTTCACGTGGTCGTTCGGATGCACCGGCGTCTTGCTTCCCAGCGGCGTGCCGGCGAGTTGGCAGCAGCGGTTGGAGATGACCTCGTTCACGTTCATGTTGAATTGGGTGCCGCTGCCCGTCATCCACACGTGCAGCGGGAACATGTCGTGGTGCTGCCCGGCGAGGATCTCGTCGCAGGTCTGGAGGATCAGCTGGTACTGCCGGTCCCCCAGCCGCTTGCTGTCGTGGTTCGCCTGGGCGGCCGCCTTCTTCAAGATCGCGTAGGCGGTGATCATCTCCCGCGGGATCAAGTCCTTGCCGATGCTGAAGTGCTCGAGCGACCGCTGCGTCTGGGCGCCCCAAAGCTTGTCCGCAGGCACTTCGACGACGCCGAGGCTGTCGGTCTCTTTTCGCACGTCCGTCATTGGATCCTCCCACCAGCGCTTTCGCGCCAACGGATCAGATTGCGGAGACAGAGTGGGCGCGCTCCGATCTTTGGTATTGGTGAGACCTTCGGGCTGACCCAGGCGCCCGCTGGCCTTACAATGCCGCCCTGATGGACAGCGCATTGTCGATGCCGCAGTCGACGAGGCAGCGTACCCTGGGCATCCTGGTGGTGGCCGGGATCGCCCTGCTGCAACTCTCCACGGAGTTTCTCGGACACCACGACGCCGCCCGCTTCCTCTCCAAGAGCATCGCCTTCCTGCTCGGGCTGCCGCTGCTCGTCGCCGGCTCCTTCGCCCTGTTTCGCTGGTCATCGCGAAGAAGCCTCAACCTCTTCGGCGTGCTGTTCGTCGGAGCGGTCGGATCGGGAATCCTCTTCGCCGCGCTCCTGCGGGTGACCCGCGCCGCCACGTACGCGATGACCACGGTACGCGCCGGGTCCGAGCCCTACGACCAGATGGACGTGCTGCGCGTCGGTTTCATGATGGGCCTGACGTACTTCGCGCTCTGGGCCCTGGTCTTCGTGCTCCCCGCCGTGATGGAGAACGCGCGGATTCGCGGCCTCGAGGCGGAGAAGCTCCGGACCGAGGCGGAGCTGGCCCAGCTCCGCTCGCACCTGGAGCCGCACTTCCTGCTCAACACGCTCAATGCCATCGCCGGGCTGGTGAGCGAGGACCCGCGCCTCGCCCGGCAGCTCATCGGCAACCTCGGCGACCTCTTGCGCGATTCGGTCGCCCCCGGGGCGGAGATGGAAACCCTCGACGCCCAGATCGAATGGCTGCGGCGCTACGCCCGGATCTTGGAGACACGCCACCCGGGGCACCTCGCCTTCCGCTGGGAGATCGGCGACGGCACTCCACCCGCGCTGCTGCCCCGGCTGCTGCTCCAACCACTGGTGGAGAACGCGGTGAAGCACGGCGCCCTGATGCGCGCCGGTGGCGGCGAGATCACCGTGCGGACGAAGCTGGACGGTGGCCGGCTGGTCTGCACCGTCGAGGACAACGGCCCCGGCATTCCCAAGGCCGCGACCCGGCCTGGAGCCTTCGGCCTGGTTTCCGTGCGCCGCCGGCTGGCGCTGCGATATGCGGACGCGGGCAGCTTGCGCCTGGAGTCCGGTCCAGCCGGGACGCGATCCATCGTCGAGCTACCCGTCGATCCAGGGGGCGCGGCATGAGCGACGCCAATGTCCTGAAAGCACTGGTGCTCGAAGACGAATGGGTGACCCGGAACTATCTGGTCAAGCTGATCGAGGACAGCCGCCGCGCGGAGGTGATCGGCGCCGTCGCCAGCCTCGACGAGGCGCGAGAGGCGATGGCCGACTCGTCGGTGGACGTGGTCTTCGTCGACGTCCAGCTGGCCGCGACTGGAGATGCGCGCACCGGCCTGGACCTGATCCGCGCCATGGCCGGCGAGCCTCATGCGCCCATGTTCGTGCTCGCAACGGCCTCCACCGACCACGGCCTGGAGGCGTTCAACCTCGGAGTCGCCGACTACATCCTCAAGCCGTATACCGAGGAGCGCGTCGATCACTGCCTCAAGCGCCTGCTCGAGCGCCGCCCTCCCCGCTCGCCGAAACCGCGCCGGGTGGTGGCGCGGAAGAAGAAGAGCCTGGTGTTCCTCGACCCCGAGACCATCTGGGCCTTCGAGGCCGCCGACCGCCTCACCTACGTGCACGCGCCGGAAGGGAAGTTCGACATCGACCTCTCCCTGGCGGCGATCGAGTCGTCCTTCGGCCGCGCGCTCTTCCGGGTCCACCGCAACTGGCTGGTCAATCTCGCCTACGTCAAGGAGCTGGAGCGCGACATCGGAGGCGCGACCGTGACGGTGGGCCGCGAAGCCGGAGCCGAGGGTCAGAGCATCCAGGTGCCGGTCTCGCAGGATCGCTCCAAGGCGCTGCGCGACGCGCTGCTGGAAAACGCTACGGGCCTCCGGCGGCCCTGAAGCCCGACGGGTCCTCGACCGGCCCGGGCCAGATCGAGATCACCGGCGTCGAGTTCTCCATGGCGCGGACCTCCCGGCGGTCGAGTGCGTGATCGTGCGCGCAGGCGGCGGCGAACGACAGCAAGACCACGGCGAGCCGCGCGGCAATTATCTTTCCCCATCCCTTCACCTTCATGACGACCTCCTGACGCGTTGCAGTAAGGGGATGCGCGAGCCAGGGCGGGGAATCTCCGACGAGAGGCCGGTTGCGGCCGACCGGCGCCGCAGCTTTGCCCGGCGCCTTGTTTTACAGTTCATTGCATGAAGATCGCCGTTGCCGCCGAAGTGCGATCATGACCCGCCTCCGCGCGCTGGTGCTCGAGGACGAGTGGCTCGCCCGCAAGTACCTGGCGCAGCTGATCGAGGCCACCGGCCTCGCCGAGGTGGTCGGCGCGGTGGCGAGCCTCGCGGAGGCGCGGCGGATCCTCAGCGAAGGCCCGGTGGATGTCGTCTTCGTGGACGTGCAGCTCGCCGCGGGCGAGAACGGTCTCGACCTGATCCGGTCGATGCCACCCGGCGTGAAGCAGCCAGCGTTCGTGCTGGCGACTGCCTTCACCCAGTACACGCGGAACGCGCGAGACCTGGGAGCCGTCGACTGCCTGCTCAAGCCCTTCAGCGAGGAGCGCGTCGAGCAGTGCCTGCGGCGCCTCATCCGTCCTTCGGGCACGGCATCCCCGCCCTGACCCAGGCTTCCAGCGCTTCCACGAGCTGCTCGTTCGAGAGCGGCGGGGTGGTCCGGCCCGCGCCGGGATTCCAGGCCCAGAGAACGAGGGGATCGGACTTCATGTGCTCGATCACGTCCTCACCGGTGCGGCGCCCGCCGTTGCGCTCCGGGTCCTTGATCTGCTCGCAGATCTGCGCCTTCGTCTTCCCTTCCCACAACATCGAGAGAGGCGCGAGATGCCAGTTGGCGACGCCGGGCACGAAGCCGTCGGCCGTGTTCGTAGCCTGATGGCACGTCTGGCAGGGCTGCGTGGGCGCGCCGTGACCGTCCTTCCCGCGGACCACCAGCGGCCGATGGAGATACGCCGCGTCCGTCTGCCGCGGGGACTCGTCTTGATGGCAGTTCAAGCATCTCGGATGCGTGAGGACGCTGGCGATGGGCTCGAACAGCGCCGGATCCGGCGCGGGGGCTGCCGGGGCCGCTTCGCCGCGGCGGCAGGAAGCGAGCGCGAGGGCGGCGAGCAACGGGACGAGGATGCGCATGGTGTTCTCCTCAAACCGAGCGGAGCTGCCGCTCCAGGGGCAGCTTCCGGATGCGCTTGCCGGTGGCCGCGAAGACGGCGTTGGCCAGCGAGGCCGCGGTGACCGCCGTCGGCGGTTCGCCCATTCCGCCGGGCGCTTCCAGGTTCCGCACCAGATGCACCTCGATGGCCGGCGTCTCGTTGATCCGCAGCACGCGAACGTCCTTGAAGTTCGACTGCTGCACCCGGCCCTTCTCCAGCGTCACCTCGCCCCAGAGAGCGCCGCTGATCCCGAAGATGATCCCGCCCTCGACCTGCGCTTTCACCGTGTCGGGGTTCACCACGGTGCCGCAGTCGACTGCGCAGACCACCCGGTGCACGCGGACCTCGCCTGCCTTGGACACCTCCACCTCGGCGACCTGCGCCAGGTAGCTGTCCCAGAAGCTGTAGAGGACCGAGACGCCGCGACCCCAGCCTGCGGGAAGGGGCCGGCCCCAACCGGCCGCCTTCGCCGCGACGTCCAGGACAGCCTGGGCCCGCGGTGACTTGGTCAGCAGCGCGCGGCGATAGGCGACGGGATCCTGCTTCGCGGCCGCCGCGAGCTCGTCGATGAAGCTCTCGATCACGAAGTTGTTGTGGGTGACGCCGACGCCGCGCCAGAACCCGGTGTTGAGCACCGGCTCCTCGTGGCGCACGAATTCGATCCGGATCGCCGGAATCTCGTAGAGGAACTGCGCCGCCCCGTCCACTCCGTCGGGGTCGATCCCGTCCTTGAAGGCGGGCGGCGCGTAGCGGGCGAGGATCGCCGGGCCGACGAGCCGATGCGTCCACCCGGTCGGCTGACCGTCCGCCTTCAGGCCCGCCGACATGCGGTCGTAGTAGTAGGGCCGGTAGACGTCGTGCCGGACGTCCTCCTCCCGGCTCCAGATCACTTTCACCGGCCCGTCGACTTTCTGGCCAATGCGCACCGCCTGGGTGACGTAGTCGAACTCCAGCCGGCGGCCGAACCCGCCGCCCAGGTAGTGGTTGTGGATCACCACCTTCTCCACCGGGAGGCCGGCGGCCTTCGCGGCTCCCCGGTGGGCGCGGGTCAGGACCTGCGTCCCGGTCCAGACCTCGCAGCGGTCGGGGCGGACGTGCACCGTGCAGTTGATCGGTTCCATGGCCGCGTGGATGAGGAACGGCGCCTCGTAGACGGCCTCCAGCTTCTGGGGCGCGCCCGCGACGGCTGCCGCCGCATCGCCTTCGTTCCGCACCACGACGCCCGGCTTCTGCGAAGCCGCCGCGAGCCCCTCGACGACGTCGGCGGTGCTGACGGTTCCGTTCGGTCCGTCGTCCCAACGGATGTCGAGCGCCTTCAGGCCCTGCTTCGCCGCCCACATGTGGTCGGCGACGACCGCCACCACGTCGTCGAGGACGACGATCTGGCGGACGCCTTTGATCGCTTTCGCCTTGCTGTCGTCGACGCTGACCACCTTGCCGCCGACCACCGGACTGGCGGCGACGGTCGCGATCTTCATCCCCGGCAGCTGGACGTCGATCCCGTATTGCGTGGTCCCATTCACCTTGCCGGCGGTATCGAGCCGCTTGGCCGGCGTGCCGATCAGCTTGAAGTCCTTCGGGTCCTTGAGCGCGACTTGCGTCGGAACCGGCAGCTTCGCCGCCTTGTCCGCCAGCGCGCCGTAGGTGAGCTTGCGGCCGGTCGGCGGATGCGTGACGACTCCTCTCCGGGCCTGGCAGGACGCCGGATCGACCTTCCAGGTCTGCGCCGCGGCGGTGACCAGCATCGTGCGCGCGGTCGCCCCGGCGCGGCGCAGCGGCTCGTCGAAGGCGCGCACGGAGGACGAGGCGCCCGTCTCCTGGTCGCCGAGGAACTTGTTCGCGTACAAGCCGTCGTTGGGAGGCGCGTGCTCGAGGTGGACCTGATCGAGTCCAACCTCGAGCTCCTCCGCGACCAACATGGGCATGGAGGTGTACGTGCCTTGTCCCATCTCCACCTGGCACACGATCACGGTCACCCGACCGTCCCTCCCGATGCGAATGAATCCGTTCGGCTGGAAAGCGGACGGGGTCGCCTTGGCAGCCGCCGCCAGGACGCGCGGCTCGCGATGCCATCCGAGGAGAAAGCCGCCGCCGCTGGCCGCGCCCACGAAGAGCAGGTGCCGACGGGAGATGGGACCCATGTTCACCCTCCCTTCCCGGCCGTGGTCGTCTTCGCAGCGGCCTGCTTGATGGCCTCGCGGATGCGCGGATAGGTGCCGCAGCGGCAGATGTTCCCGGACATCGCCTGGTCGATGTCGGTGTCCGTGGGGGCCCGAATCTTGGCCAGCAGCGCGGCGGCCGCCATGATCTGACCGGACTGGCAGTAGCCGCACTGGACCACCTCGAGGTCGAGCCAGGCTTGCTGCACCCGCTTGCCGGCATCGGTCCCGCCGATGGCCTCGATGGTGGTGATCGCGTGCCCGACCGCCGCGCTCACCGGCGTCACGCAAGACCGTCTGGGAATGCCGTCCAGGTGCACGGTGCAGGCGCCGCAGAGGGCGACGCCGCAGCCGAACTTGGTCCCGTTCATGCCCAGCAGATCGCGCAGGACCCACAAGAGCGGCATGTCCGGCTCCGCGTCGACCTTGTGCGACTTGCCGTTGATCTTCAGTGTGACCATCAGTCCTCCGCGAAGGCTTCCCTGAGGAACGCGGTCGCCTGCGCGATGGCTCCGCGTGGCGCCGGGTCGTCGGTGAAGGCATTGAGCAGCATGAAGTCGTGCACCGTACCGAGGTAGCGCGTCGCCGTCACGCGCACGCCGGCCTCGTTCAGCTTGTGCGCGTACGCTTCTCCCTCGTCCCGCAGCACGTCGTTCTCGTCGGTGATGACCAGGGCCGGCGGCAGGCCCCGGAGCTCTTCCACGGTCGCGCGCAAGGGCGAAGCGGTCGGCTCGGTCCGCTTCGACAAGTCGGGGGCGTACGCGTCCCAGAACCACTTCATGGCGGCGCGGGTGAGCCAGGGGCCGTCGGCGAACTGGCGGTAGGTGCCGGTGTCGAAGCTCGCATCGGTCACGGGATAGAAGAGAAACTGGTGGCCGATCTTCGGTCCGCCGCGTTGCTTGGCCAGGATCGCCGAGTAGTCGCGGGTGGACATGGTCTCCTCCTTTGCTTCGCGGCCGGTGGGCGCGACGGGTGGCCCCTGAACGACGCACGGCGCATGCCAACGCGCTGGCGAGCCGGGGGGCCCTCTGTGCGAAGGGCGGCGGCGCGAGGCGCCGGAGCGGCTGGAGCGTGGTGAAACCCGCAACCGTCAATGACATTGGCACCCGAGTTGACACGGCGAATCTCCGGGGCGCTGCATTCATCGTACTGACGTAATATGATGTGAGTCCGACGTTAGCAGCGGGGCACGCGGATGAACGCCAAGGCAGAGAAGAAGGAACGGTCCCACCGGTCGATCCTGGAGTCGGCTGCACGCCTGGTCCGGGAGAAGGGAATCTCGGGCGCCGGAGTGGCGGAGGTGATGAAGGGAGCCGCACTCACGGTGGGCGGCTTCTACGCGCACTTCGCTTCCAAGGACGCGCTGGTGGACGAGACGTTGCGCCGCACAGGCGCGTCCCTGCGCGAGCGGCTCTTTGCCCGCCTGGACGCGAAGGCCGAGGCGGAGCGCCCTGAAGTGATCCTCAAGCGGTATCTCTCGGCCGAGCACCGCGACGGCGGGGCTCCGGATTGCCCCCTGCCCGCGGTGGTGGGAGAGGTCGGGACCACCGCGCCGCAGCACCGCGGCGTGCTGGCCGACCAGGTGGAGGCCCTGATCGAGGGCCTGGCGCAACGCCTTCCCGCGGGAGGGATCGTTCCCCGCCGGGCGCTCGCCATCGGGATCATCGCCTTGATGTACGGCGGCCTCAGCCTGGCGCGAGCGGTGAAGGGCACCGAGTTGTCCGACGAAGTGCTCCGCGCCTGCCGGGCGCTGGGCGTCGCCGCCGCGGGCGGCGGCAAGGGAGATCGGTCATGAGCCTCGCTACGGCGCGCGGTAGGCTGCGCGGCCCAAGGAGGTCGACATGAGCGGCAGCGAACGGAGCCGCACCGTGACGTGGCAGGATCCAGCGGAGCTGGGGAAGGCGGCATTCTCGATGCCGGGCGCGGCGTTCTTGCGTGCCATCGCCGAGCGCCGGCTCCCACCGCCTCCGATCGCTTCGCTGATGGGTTTCGACATCGTGGAGGTCGGCGAAGGACGGGTGGTGTTCGCCGTCGAGCCGCAGGAGTACCACTACAACCCCATCGGCGTCGTCCATGGAGGCCTCGCCGCGACGCTGCTCGACTCTGCGATGGGATGCGCCGTCCATTCGCTGCTGCCGGAAGGGCGCGCGTACACGACCCTGGAGCTGAAGGTGAATTTCGTGCGCGCGCTGAGGCGGGACACCGGGCAGGTGCAGGTCATCGGCAAGGTGATCCACCTGGGCGGCAAGGTCGCCACGGCGGGCCATCCTTTCCGGGCGCGCTCTCGCCGACGGCGAGCACGAGCACGCGCACGACACTCCGGACAAGTTCGGCCAGGTTCATTTCCGCACCTCCTGCAAGCCGGAGACGCAAGCCGCCTTCGAGCGGGGCGTGGCCCTGCTGCACTCCTTCGCCTACGTGAAGTCGGCGGCCACCTTCCAGGAGGTCTCGGCGAAGGATCCGGCCTGCGGCATGGCGCAGTGGGGAGTCGCGGCTACGTACTTCCACACCATCTGGGGACCGCCCACCGACGACGAGTTCGCCGCCGGACGGACCGCGGCGCAGAAGGCGGCGCAGCTGGGCGCGCCGACCGCTCGGGAGAAGGACTACATCGGGGCCATCGGCGCCTACTACCAGGGCGATGGAGTGCCGCATCCCGTGCGCGTGGTCGCGTACGAGAAGGCCATGGCCGGCGTCCACGAGCGCAACCCGGACGACCATGAGGCGGCCATCATCCACGCGCTGGCGATGCTGGGCGTGGCCTACAACTCGCCGCCGGACAAGACCTACGCGCGCCAGAGGGAGGCGGCGAAGATCCTCAATCGATTGCTGAAGCTCGAGCCGGAGCATCCCGGGATCGCCCACTACATGATCCACTCCTTCGATTACCCGGAAGTCGCGGAGCTGGCGCTCCCGGCCGCGCGCGCGTACGCGAAGATCGCTCCTTCCGCGCCGCACGCGCTGCACATGCCCTCGCACATCTTCACCCGGCTGGGGATGTGGCAGGACTCGATCGACTCGAATCTCGCCTCGGCGCGGACGGCGCAGGCGTGGCTGGCCAAGACCCATCCCGGAGCGACGGCGTTCGATGCCCTGCACGCCTGGGACTACCTCGAGTACGCGTATCTGCAGACGGGCCAGGACGCGAAAGCGAAAGAGATGGCCGGGACCGTCGCCAAGGTGACGAGCTTCGACATCCCGCAGTTCGCCGCCGCTTATGCGCTGGCTGCCGTGCCGGCCCGGTACGCGCTCGAGCGCCGCGAGTGGAAGGAAGCGGCGGCGGTAACGGCGCAACCGGCGACGTTCCCCTGGGCGAAGTACCCCTATGCCAAAGCGATCGTTCTTTTCGCGCGCGCGGTCGGCGCGGCCCGCGCGGGGCAAGTGGAGGCGGCGCAGAAGGACGTGGCGGCGTTGGCCGAGATCCAGTCGTCGCTCAAGGGCCAGAAGGGCTTCGACTGGGCCACCCAGGTCGAGATCCAGCGCCGGGTCGCGGCGGCGTGGCTGTCGCGCGCCGAGAAGAAGGACGCCGAAGCCGTTGCGCTGATGCGGTCGGCCGCCGAGCTCGAAGATTCGACGGACAAGCATCCGGTCACGCCGGGGTCGATCCTCCCCGCGCGCGAGCAGCTGGCCGATCTCCTCGTCGAGCTGGGACAGCCGGCCGCGGCGCTCACCGAGTACGAGGCGTCGCTCCGCTCGGCGCCGGCGCGATTCAACAGCTATGACGGCGCGGCGCGGGCGGCGGAGCGCGCGGGACACAAGCAGCAGGCGAAAGTGTTCCGCGAGAAGTTGGCGGCGCTCTGCGGTGGCACGGTGCCCGCTCGCGCCGGGCCGGCGATGACCGCCGCGCAGTAACGACGACCGCGCTCTCGCTTCGAGGAGGCCGCGAATCCCGGCGGCCAGCTGGTCATCGTATGATTGTAATATTTGGGGAACGCCGAAAATGTCGGCTCGCGCGCCGGCGACGACGCGCTGGGGGTAAAACCCGATGGAAACCAAAGGTTCGCGAGGGAATCCAAGCACCACCGTGAACCGTCATCGTCAGGACCCGCTTCGCACGTCGACCCTC
>WNFT01006271.1_pt1 | contig 10469 bp, 8 predicted proteins | sample 5400191 | NCBI WGS metagenome assembly WNFT01 (sample SAMN13153359, study PRJNA577476) | soil metagenome | isolation source: 80 cm saprolite under Madrone tree | place: USA:California | collected 2016-06-14 | reverse complement strand
CGACCTTCGCCTCCATGAGGTCCAGCGCGCAGGTCTCGGAGGCCACCACCCACGCGTCGTCGAGCCGGCCCAGCGTGAGCGGCCGGAAGCCATACGGATCGCGGATCGCGTACAGCGCCTCGGGCGTGAGCACGAGCAGCGAGTAGGCGCCCTTCACCTGGGCCAGCGCGTGGCGCAGCTGGTCCTCGAGCGGGCCGGCCGGCGCGCGCGCCAGCAGGTGCAGGATCACCTCGGTGTCGGACGTCGACTGGAAGATGGCGCCGTCCCGCTCCATCTCCTTGCGCAGGGCGTCGGCGTTGGTCAGGTTGCCGTTGTGCGCGATCGAGATCGGGCCACGCGCGGTGTTGGCCGTGATCGGCTGCGCGTTCTTCAGATTGGAGGAACCCGACGTGGAGTAGCGCACGTGGCCGATGGCGCGGTGCCCCGGCAGCCGGCGCAGGCGCTCGGGATGGAAGACGTCGGCCACCCAGCCCATCGCCTTCTCGGTGTGGAACCCGTGGCCGTCGGTGGCCGCGATGCCGGCCGACTCCTGGCCCCGGTGCTGGAGCGCGTAGAGGCCGAGATACGTGACGTTGGCGGCCTCCGGATGGTTCCAGATGCCGAACAGCCCGCATTCGTCGTGGAATTTGTCGTCACGCCATGTGGCGCTCAAAGCCGCTCCTCCACGCGTGTTCGATGCGATCCACGGCAACGTCCACCACCACTCTCCCCGATGCGTGCACGATCAACCGCTCGCCGCCGGTCGTCCCGATCCACCGCCACGGGATCGCCGACTCCGCCATCAGCGCCTCGAACTCGCGCTGGCGCGCGGGCTCGACCGTGACCACCACCCGCGAGGGCCCTTCGCCGAACAGCGTCTCGTCGAGCCGGCGCCCCGGCTCCACCGTCACCTCGCAGCCGACGCCGACGCCGCCGTTGGCCCGCGCGCCGGTCACCGCCCCCTCCGCCAGCGTCACCGCCAGCCCGCCCTCGGCGCAATCGTGAGCGGCCGTCACGAGCCCGGCTCCCACGGCGGCGCGAACCGCCGACTGCACCCGGCGCTCCACTTCCAGATCCAGCGGCGCCAGCCGCCCCGCCAGCCGGTCGTGCAGCGTCCACAGATACTCCGAGCCGCCGAGGCTCACGCCGTCCGGGCCGAGCAGCGCGATGCGCTGCCCCGCCGCCTTGAACCACTGCGTCCCCAGCCGGCTCGCGTCCTCGAGCACGCCCACCACACCGATGATCGGAGTCGGCAGGATCGCGGTGCCGCCGGCGGAGTCCCAGGGGGACGTGGCCCCCCTCGCTTGAACCGTCTCATTGTAGAAGGAAACGTTGCCGCCGACCACCGGCACCTCCAGCGCGCGGCACGCTTCGGCGATTCCCTCGATCGCCTCCGCGAATTGCCACAGGATTTCGGGTCGTTCGGGCGAGCCGAAGTTCATGCAGTCGGTCACGCCGAGCGGCCGGCCGCCCGCGCACGACACGTTGCGGGCCGCCTCGCATACCGCCATGGCGGCGCCGCGGCGCGGATCGAGGAAGACCTGGCGCCCGCTGCCGTCGGTCGAGATCGCGATCGCCCGCCGCGTGCCCTTGATGCGCAGCACGGCCGCGTCGGAGCCGGGCAGGACGAGCGTGTTGGTTCCCACCTGCTGGTCGTACTGGCGGTACGCCCACTCCTTGGACGCGATGGTCGGCGAGCCCATCAGGCGCACGAGCGCCTCGCCGTAATCGTCGGGCTCGGGGAGGCAGAGCGGCTCGAGCGCCTGACGCTCGGCCAGCCAGGCGGGCGGCCCGTAGGACTTCTCGTACGTCGGCGCGTCGGTCAGCGCCTCGACGGGCACGTGGGCGACCTCCTCGCCGCGATGGCGGACGACGAGGTCGGCGCCGCCGGTCACCTCGCCGATCTTCACGGCGTCCAGCTCCCACTTGGCGAACACGCGGCGCAATTCGTCCTCGCGCCCCTTGGCGCCGACCAGCAGCATGCGCTCCTGGGACTCGGAGAGCAGCAGCTCGTACGGCGTCATGCCCTCTTCGCGCTGGGGCACCGCCGACAGCTCCACCTCCATGCCGGTGCCGCCGCGCGCGGGCATCTCGGAGGTGCAGCACGCGAGCCCGGCCGCGCCCATGTCCTGGATGCCGACGACGGCGCCGGTGGCCATCGCCTCCAGACACGCCTCCAGCAGGAGTTTCTCGGTGAACGGATCACCCACCTGCACGGTCGGCCGCTTGGCCTCCGCCTCGTCGTCGAAGGTGGCCGAGGCCATGGTCGCGCCGTGGATGCCGTCGCGGCCCGTCTTGTTGCCGACGTAGAAGACGGGGTTGCCGACGCCCTCGGCGCGCGCCAGGTGGATGCGGTCAGCGCGCACGAGACCGACGCACATGACGTTCACGAGCGGGTTGCCGGCGTACTCCGGCGCGAACGCGATCTCGCCGCCGACGGTCGGGCAGCCGAAGCAGTTGCCGTACCACGAGATGCCGGAGACGACGCCGTTGATCAGGTGCTTCGTCTTCGCGTCCGCGGGGTCGCCGAACCGCAGGGAGTCGAGGATGGCGATGGGCCGGGCGCCCATGGTGAAGATGTCGCGCAGGATCCCGCCGACGCCGGTCGCCGCACCCTGGAACGGCTCGATGAACGACGGATGGTTGTGGCTCTCCATCTTGAAGACGACCGCCCAGCCGTCGCCGATGTCGACGGCGCCCGCGTTCTCGCCGGGACCCTGGAGCAGGTGCGGCGCGCGCGTGGGCAGCCGGCTCAGGAACACACGGGAGTGCTTGTAGGCGCAGTGCTCTGACCAGAGAGCGGAGAAGAGTCCGAGCTCGGTGTAGGACGGCTCGCGTCCGAGCCGCTGGATGATCCGATCGTATTCGTCGGCCGTGAGGCCGAGGCCCCGCGCGAGGTCGAGAGTGACCTTCGGCTCAGTCCCGGCCAAACAACCCCCGGTTCACCGCTTGAGGAAGGTCCCGTCCTCGACCAGCGTGCCGAGGAGCGACTGGAAGAGCAGAAGCCCGTCGGTACCGCCCATCGCCGTCTCCGCCGCGCGCTCCGGGTGCGGCATGAGCCCGAGCACGGCGCCCGTCTCGTTCACGACGCCCGCGATGTTCTCGACGGAGCCGTTCGGGTTGGCCGCCTTCACCACCTGCCCCTCGACGGTGGCGTAGCGGAAGACGATCCCCTGGCGCGCCTTGAGCGCGGCCAGCGTCGGCGCGTCGGCGTAATATTTCCCCTCGCCGTGTGAGATCGGCATCGTGAGCACCTGGCCGGCCCGCAGCCCGCGTGTGAACGGCGTCTCCACGTTCTCGACGAGCAGGTTCGTGGACTGACAGCGGTACTGCAGACACTCGTTGCGCATGAGGACGCCCGGGAGCAGCCCCGCCTCGCACAGGATCTGGAAGCCGTTGCACGAGCCGAGGACGTAGCCCCCGTTGGCGACGAACTCGCGCAGCGCTTCCACCACGGGCGACTTGCCGGCCACCGCCCCCGCGCGCAGGTAGTCGCCGTACGAGAACCCGCCGGGCAGGACGACGCAGTCGAGGTCGGCGAGATTGCGGTCGCGGTGCCACACGTATTTCACGGGCTGGCGGATCACTTCCGAGATCACGTAGTGGAAGTCGCAATCGCTCCAGGTGCCCGGAAATACCACGACGCCGAATCTCATGAGGGTGGGGGTCTCCTTCCCTGTGCGATCTTACCGGACCGCCTACCGCGGGGCAAGGCGCTCGGCCTCGATGGCTTCGATCGTGTAGTCCTCGAGGATCGTATTGGCGAGCAGTTTCCGGCACATCTCGTCCACGCGCTGCCGCGCCGCCCCCGGCGTCGCCGCGTCGACGTCGATGTCGATCAGCTTGCCCACGCGCAGGTCGCGGAGGTCGGCGAAGCCGAGGCCCGCCAGCGCGCGCTGCACGGCCGCGCCCTGCACGTCGAGGATGCCGGGCTTGAGCCGGATCAGGACGCGCAGCTTCATGCGTCGGTCGGCTCCCCGACGAGCCGGCGGTACACCTCCTGGTAGGCGTCCTCGACGCCGCCGAGGTCGCGGCGGAAACGGTCCTTGTCGAGCTTCTCGCGCGTCGCGCGGTCCCACAGGCGGCAGGTGTCGGGCGAGATCTCGTCGCCGAGGTAGAGCTTTCGGCCCGCGCCGCGTCCGAACTCCAGCTTGAAGTCGACCAGGATGAGGTCGCGCTTGAGCATGTGCGGCCGGAGCACGGCGTTGATCCTGAGGGCCGTGCGCTTCATCCAGGCCAGCTCGGCGGGGGTGGCGAGGCTCAGCATCCGGACGTGGTCCTCGTTGATCATGGGATCGCCGAGGGCGTCGGACTTGAGGTAGAGCTCGACGATCGGCTGCGTGATCGGCGTGCCTTCCTCGAGGCCGGTGCGCTTGGCGAGGCTGCCCGCCACGACGTTGCGGACGATCGTCTCGATCTTGATGATGTCGAGCCGACGGCACAGCATCTCGCGGTCGGAGAGGGTGCCGACGTAGTGCGTGGGCACGCCGGCTTTTGCGAGCCGTCGGAAGAGCGTGGCCGACATGCGGTTGTTCACCACGCCCTTGCCGACGATCGTGCCCTTCTTCAGCGCGTTGAACGCCGTCGCGTCGTCCTTGAAGTACTGCACGACCAGGTTGCGGTCGCTCGTGGCATAGACGATCTTCGCCTTGCCCTCGTACAGCTTCCCGCGCTGCTCCACGTTGACGGTGGCTTCCTCGTGCTTCACGGGCGCCCTCCGGGGGCTCACGCGAGCCCCGCCCGGCGAAAGACGGCGTTGACGTTTCGCAGGTACCAGGACGGATCGAAGCACGCCTTCAGCTCGGCCGGCGGCAGATGCTCGGTGACGGCGGGATCGGCGGCGAGCAGCTCGTGGAACGAGCGCCGCTCGCGCCAGGCCCGCATCGAGTTCCGCTGGACGATCTCGTACGCCTTCTGACGGGCGAGCCCGGCGTCGGTCAGCTTCAGCAGCACGCGCTGGGAGTAGATGAGCCCGTACGAGCGCTCGAGGTTCTCCGCCATGCGGGCCGGGTCCACCTCGAGGCCCTCCACGATGAACGCGCCGAGGTCCAGAATGTAGTCCAGCGCGATCGTCGAGTCCGGCAGGACGACGCGCTCGACCGACGAGTGGCTGATGTCGCGCTCGTGCCACAGGGCGACGTTCTCGAGCGCCGCCGTCGCGTTCCCGCGCAGCAGGCGGGCCAGGCCGCAGATGCGCTCGGCCAGCTCCGGGTTGCGCTTGTGCGGCATCGAACTGGAGCCCTTCTGCCCCTCGCCGAACGGCTCCTGCGCCTCCAGCACCTCCGTGCGCTGCAGCCCGCGGATCTCCAGCGCGATCTTCTCGAGCGAGGCGGCGACGATCGCGAGCGTGCTCACGAGCTCGGCGTGGCGGTCGCGCTGCACGATCTGCGTCGAGACGGGCTCGACCCCGAGACCGAGGTCGCGGCACACCTCCTCCTCGACCTCCGGCTCCACGTGCGCGAACTGGCCGACGGCGCCGGAGAGCTTGCCGACGGCGACGACCTCGCGGGCGCGGCCCAGCCGCTCGAGGTTCCGCCCGGCTTCCACGTACCAGCCGGCGACCTTCAGTCCGAACGTGGTGGGCTCGGCGTGCACGCCGTGGGTGCGGCCCACGATCAGCGTGTCCTTGTGCTTCACGGCGAGCGCGCCGAGCGCTCGGCGCAGCCGCTCCTGGCCCTGCATCAGCAGATCGATCGCGTCGCGGAGCTGGAGCGCGGTGGCCGTGTCCCAGACGTCGCTGGTCGTGAGCCCGATGTGGACGAAGCGCGAGTCGTCGCCGAGCTGCTCCTCGAGGCTCGTGAGGAGCGCGATCATCTCGTGCTTGACCTTCTGCTGGATGGCGAGGATCCGGTCGACGTCGACGCGGAGCGCGCGGATGCGCGTCATGACGCCGGCGGGAATCTGGCCCCGGCGCGCGTAGGCCTCGCACACCGCGATCTCCACCCGGAGCCACGCCTGGTACTTCGCGGCCTCGCTCCAGATACGTCCCATGGCGGGCCGGGTGTACCGCTCGATCACGGACTCACCTTACCGGAAAAGCCGGAGGAATGGTAGGGGGCCCGTCGCGGGCCACTACAGGAAGCGGTGCGCTGGCGCGTTGTCCATCGGGAGCGCCGCACGCTATGTTGAACCAGGGCGTGCTGAGCACGGCTCCCAGCGCCGCTTCGCTGGGCACACCACTCGAGGGTTCCAGCATGCGCATGCGCTTCGGATCGTGCCTGTGGCTCATCGCGTCGGCGCTCCTCGTCGCGGCCTGCGGCGGGACCGACGAGGCCAAGCGCGGTGTCGCGGAGTTCAGATCGCGGGTCGCGCAGAAATCCTATAGCGAGATCTATCGGACGGCGGGGGCCGAGCTTCGGCAGGCGGCGACCGAAGAGCAGTTCGAGCGGCTCATGACCACGCTCGACCGGAGGCTCGGCGCCTGGCAGTCGGCGGACGAACCCGCATGGAACGTGACCCGGGGCACGGGCGGCCACCTCGTGAGGCTCACGTACCAGTCGCAGTTCGCCAAGGGCGCCGCGAGCGAGCAGTTCGTCTGGCGAATGGAAAACGGTGGACCGGCACTGCTCGGGTACCACGTCAACTCGCCGCTGTTGATTGCGCAGTGACCGGGCGATGAGCCGGCTCATCGTCCACTTGCGCTGACCCGCAGTTGCACGTCGTGTCGCGGCGGCGTGCCAAGGCCGCGGCTCGCGTGGGTCGGCTCGCGTAGGATAGTCGCGTGCCCTGGATCTCTGCGCTCACCCGGATGCCGTGGCGGCTCCTCGTCGATCACGCGCCCACCATCGTCGACGCCGCGCGCCGGCTGTACGCGGCCTCGCGGCAGCCGCACGGCGCCTACCAGCCGCGCGAGCGGACCACGGACAGCCTCGAATCGCTCCAGCGCGCCGTCGAGCAGCTCGAGGCGCGCGAGGTGCAGCACGCCGCGGTGCTCGAGGAGCTCGCCAAGCAGGTGCAGGATATGACGACGGCGCTCGAGGTGCTGCGCGCGCGGGTGCGATGGGCCTGGATCGGCGCCGCCGTGGCCGTGGCGGTCGCGCTGCTGACGGCGCTGTTCCTGGGACGCTGAGGCGGCCGGTCGACCGGCGCTAGTTGCGGAGCTCGGCGGGCAGGTTGCGGCGGTCGAGCGGACCGAGTGTGGTCAGGGCGAGCTGGTCTTCGTCGAGCAGCTCGGCTACCAGGGCCTGCACCTCGTCGTGCTTCACGCGGTCGATGGCGCCCAGCATCTGGTCGAGGGTCAGGAACGAGCCGAAGTGCAGTTCGTGCTTGGCCAGGCGGTTCATGCGACTCGACGTGGACTCGAGCGAGAGCATGAGGCTGCCCTTGAGGTGATCCTTGGCGCGCTTCAGCTCGTCCTCGGTCACGCCCTGCTTCTTCGCCTCGCGCAGCTCCTTGAGCGTGGACTTGAGCACCTTGGAGAAGTTCGGCGGGTCGGTGGCCGCATAGACGTAGAGGGTGCCGGTGTCGGCATAGGACTGGATGCCGGAGTGGATCGAGTACACCAGGCCCTGTCGCTCACGCACCTCCTGGAAGAGCCGCGAGGACATGCTGCCGCCGATCACGTCGTTGAGGAGGAACAGCGCGTAGCGCTCGGGCGCGGCGTGGTGCAGGCCCGGGAAACCGATGACCACGTGGACCTGCTCGAGCGTCTTGTGGACGATGTTCACGCCGGGGATGATCCGCGCCGGCTGCTGCACGCGCTGCGTGGGCTCGTGGGTGAAGCCGTTGAAGCCGGCGCCGAACAGCTCGACGACGCGATCGTGGGTGACGTTGCCGGCCACGGCGATGATGATCCGGGGCGGCACGTACTCCGCGCCGAAGTAGGTGGAGACCGCGTCCCGCCCGTAGCTCTCCACCAGCTCGCGCGTGCCGAGGATGGGCTTGCCGAGCGGATGGTTGGCCCAGATCTGCGCGGCAAACAGGTCGTGGATCACGTCGTCGGGCGTGTCCTCGACCATCTTGATCTCCTGCAGCACCACCGACTTCTCGCGCTCCAGCTCCTCGGGGTCGAACAGCGGGCGCAGCAGGATATCGGTGAGGAGATCGACGGCAACGGCAAGATGCGGCTCTCGCGGAAGATCGCCCTCCGCGACCAGCCCGCGCTCGCCGACAAGGAAAAGCTCAAGAACCCCAACGCGGCGAATCCACCCCGGGCATGACCACGTGACCGAAGACTACCGGAAGACCGTCCTGCCGAACGGCATCCGGGTCATCACGGAACGGATGCCGCACGTTCGGTCGGTGGCCGTCGGAGTCTGGGTCGAGACAGGATCGCGTCACGAGGTGGACGGCCGCGGCGGCATGTCGCATCTGATCGAGCACCTGGTCTTCAAGGGCACGGCCACCCGGTCGGCCGAGGCCATCGCCCGCGAGATGGACTCGGTGGGCGGTCAGATGGACGCCTTCACGACCAAAGAACACACCTGCTTCTACGTCCAGGTCCTCGATGAGCACCTTCCACTCGCTGTGGACCTCCTCACCGATATTCTTCTTCGACCCTTGTTCGATCCCGAGGAGCTGGAGCGCGAGAAGTCGGTCGTGCTGCAGGAGATCAAGATGGTCGAGGACACGCCCGACGACGTGATCCACGACCTCTTCGCGGCCCAGATCTGGGCCAACCATCCGCTCGGCAAGCCGATCCTCGGCACGCGCGAGCTGGTCGAGAGCTACGGGCGGGAGGCGGTCTCCACCTATTTCGGCGCGGAATACGTGCCGCCCCGGATCATCATCGCCGTCGCCGGCAACGTGACCCACGATCGGGTCGTCGAGCTGTTCGGCGCCGGCTTCAACGGCTTCACCCACGAGCCGACGGCGCGTGTGCAGCAGCCGGCGCGGATCATCCCCGGCGTGAACATCGTCCACAAGACGCTCGAGCAGGTCCACGTGGTCATCGGCTTCCCGGGCCTGCATCACGCGGCCCCCGAGCGTTACGCGCTGTTCCTGCTCAACGACGTGCTCGGCGGCAGCATGTCCTCGCGCCTCTTCCAGGAAGTCCGCGAGCGGCAGGGCCTGGTGTACTCGATTCACTCCGGCATCCAGTCGTACGCCGACACCGGCACCCTCTACGTCTACGCGGCCACCGACCCGCCGAACTTCTCCAAGGTGCTGAAGTCCACGCTCAAGGAGCTTCGCGAGGCCAAGAAGCAGGGCGTGACCGAGGACGAGCTGAAGCGCGCCAAGGATCACCTCAAGGGCAGCCTCATGCTCTCGCTCGAGTCCACCTCGAGCCGCATGAACCGCCTGGCCAAGCACGAGCTGCACTTCGGCTCGTTCCTGACCCTCGACCAGATGCTGACCGCCATCGACCGCGTGAAGCACGACGAGGTGCAGGCCCTCGTGGCGGAGCTCCTCGACGAGGACCAGCTCGCGCTCACCACGCTGGGTCCGCTCGACCGCCGCAACCTGCCCGCCGAGCTCCGCAACTAAGAAAATGGGGGGCCCCGAAATGGCCCCCCAAACCCCCCAGCGCTCGGCGCGCTCCGGCGGAGCCGTGGCGCGCCTCGATCACCGTCGTAGGTGATGGGGGCCCCGAAATGGCCCCCCAAACCCCCAGCGCTCGGCGCGCTCCGGCGGAGCCGTGGCATGCCTCGGTAATGCGCCGTCCTGCGGTCAGCGTCCCAGGAACAGCGCGGTCGCGAGCGCCAGCGCGACGGCCGCGGCGGCGCCGATCCAGGCCCATCGCACCCGCGCGCGCAGCACCTCGAGCGCCGTCGTCATGTCCTGCACCTGCTTGGCGAGCTCCTCGAGCACCGCGGCGTGCTGCACCTCGCGCGCCTCGAGCTGCTCGACGGCGCGCTGGAGCGCTTCGAGGCTGTCCGTGGTCCGCTCGCTCGGCTGGTAGCGGCGGTGCGGCTGCCGCGAGCCGACGTACAGCCGGCGCGCGGCGTCGACGATGGTGGGCGCGTGATCGACGAGGAGCCGCCACGGCATTCGGGTGAGCGCAGAGATCCAGGGCACGCGACTATCCTACGCGAGTCGCCCGCGCCGGCCGCGGCCCTGGCGCGCCGCCGCGACACGACGTGCACCGTCGGGTCAGCGCGCGCGGACGATGAGCCGGCTCATCGTCCGGTCACTGCGCGATCAACAGCGGCGAGTTGACGTGGTAGCCGAGCAGCGCCGGTCCACCGGTTTGCATTCGCCAGACGAACTGCTCGCTCGCCGCGCCCTTGGCGAACTGCGACTGGTAGGTGAGCCTCACGAGGTGGCCCCCCGTGCCCCGGGTCACGTTCCATGCGGGTTCGGCCGCCGACTGCCAGGTGCCAAGCCTCCGATCGAGCGTGGTCATGAACCGCTCGAACTGCTCTTCGGTCGCCGTCTGCCGAAGCTCGGCCCCCGCCGTCCGATAGATCTCGCCGTAGGATTTCTGCGCGGCCCGCGATCTGAACTCCGCGACACCGTGCTTGGCCTCGTCGGTCCCGCCGCAGGCCGCGACGAGGAGCGCCGACGCGACGACAAACATGCACGATCCGAAGCGCATGCGCATGCTGGAA
>WNFT01015571.1_pt1 | contig 10470 bp, 11 predicted proteins | sample 5400191 | NCBI WGS metagenome assembly WNFT01 (sample SAMN13153359, study PRJNA577476) | soil metagenome | isolation source: 80 cm saprolite under Madrone tree | place: USA:California | collected 2016-06-14 | reverse complement strand
CCGAGGGAATAGTCAGCCAACGAGCAACCGATACTGTCAACTCTGCATCACCTCCGTAGCCTCCGCACTCGGGCGCGAACTGGGGTACAGCAACCCGGCGATGATACCTACGCTCGTGAGGCCGCACAGGGTCAGACATCCTGTCTGCAGCGAGCCTGTGTACTGCGTCACCACGCCAGTCACCACTGGCCCCATCGCGAACCCCAATCCCGACAAGGTTTTGACGAGAGACGCGAGCACGGCCACTTCGCGGGGCCGGATGCCAGGGAACTCAAACGGCAGCACCTCAATGGTGGGGGAAACGATCCACACCAGCCCCATGCCCGTGAGGAGTCCCATGAGCAGCCACGGGGAAGGCGTGAGCACGATGGCGATGCCCAGCAACGTATTACACAGCGCTGGCACCCACAAGAGCAGCTTGCGCTGCTGCACCCTACGGGCCAGGAGCCCGGCGAAGGGGGCACTGGGAATCAGCCCATAGTACAGGCAGGCCAGAACAGGTCCCCCCAGGGCCAGGGTAACGCCGCGTTCGAGCAGGAGTGTTGGTAGGAATGTCACAACCGTCGTCCAGGTGGCTGCCAGGGAGAACATGGTGATCCCCAGGAGCCAGCCCTGTGGGTAAGACCACAGGGCCCGGAGTGGGGCCTCTTGTGGTGCCTGCAAGGCCCGCTGCAGATGGGCCGCGGCTATAGGCGCCTTGCCCTCACGGGCGACGAGCCCCCAGACGAGCGTCTGTACCACTAAAAAAACGCCCTGGATACAGTAGACCAGGCGCCAGCTGCCCGCTGCTACAATGAGCCAGGCACTCGTGCTGATCGCCGTGGCCATCAGGATACTGTGCTGCGATAGCCCGACGGCATGCACCATAGCATACTGACGTGGTGCCACCCATTGCTGCAGCAACATCGGACGCGCCGGGGTGGCAAAGGCCCAACCGCGCCACCAGGAGCACGAGAAAATGCCACGCCAATCCTTGCAGGAAAAGGAACGGCGTGCTCAGCAGCAGTGACGCCAACACCAACGGTACCGGACGAAAACGTGAGAACCAGATACCGGACGGGAGGGCCATGAGGGCGGTCGTGCTCCATGATACCCCTTGCAGCAGTCCTGCTTGCAACGGCGAGAGCTGCAAATCCTGGCGGATGAAGGGCAGGAACACCCCCAGGGTAAAGGAGGTGAGCATGATGCTACTGGTCTGCAGGCGGGATAACAGCGCCACCGCCCAACCACGGGCCGGCGTGCGCGTCAATCCCATCGAGAGCGCGGCGGAGGTATCCATAGGGGCCAGGTTTCGTTATACTGGGGTCGTTGCTAGAGATATGGCGCAGTATAGCACAGATCAGCACGGCGCCGACCACGTGAGTTACTACGGCACTCCGGGACCAGATGTGCTACTATCCCATCTACCCACACATGGCCAAGCACGATCTCTCACCCTGGTACGTAGCGAGGGCGATACACATGGCGGGGAAATTCTCACGATGGCTTCGCACAGAGCGCCCCCCACAGCGCGATGCTTCTCTACGACTCTCACCACTGCAGCAATCCATCTTACACTGGCTGCGGAATGAACTGCGGCGGCGCCAGCGTGTTGGCGACGCCGGTATGGTGCCCTATCCTGACCTGGTACGCGCTCTGCGTGCCGACAAGGCCAGCATCACCAGCGAGGTGCGTCATTTACTGAAAAAAGGCTTGCTCAGCGTCACCCTCCCTGCGGGGGAATGGGTGCGGTATGTTATGCTGACTGAGCAAGGCGACACGTACGCCAAAACGCTCTCGGGCCAGGCGCAGCATGTCAGGCGCCGCGGGTGATGGCTGAAGGCACCTACCAAGTGTTCCCGGCCAGTCCCAATATTCTGGAGGCACGGTAACCCTCTGCACACCTGAAGTCTCTGGCCTGCCACACAGGATCTGAGCGCTCTCTGGCTCCGGGTGTGCCCTAACCCTGCAGAGCGCTCAGCATGACGTTCAGTGCGACGCGTAGCCCCACCGCAAGCCCGCCTTCGTGCATTTCGAACTCAGGAGCGTGGTGTGGGCGCGGCGCACCACTTGGGGCAATCCCCACACGGAAATAACAGCCAGGGCGCTGCTCCAGGAACAGGCTCATGTCGTCGCTCGCCATGACGATATCGCCGTCCTCGACAGCCTTACTGCCTAGTTCATCCAGCGCACATTGCTTCACGAATGCCGTGTGCTCGGCGTGATTGACCACCGTCGGACAGCCCTCGCCCTGGAACGAGAGGTGGGCATCGGCCTGGTATGCCTGGGCGATATTACTCACAAAGGTGCCTAGACGCTCGACAATTTGCTCCCGCACGGTCGGATTGAAGGTGCGCAGCGAGCCACGCATCACGGCCGTGGCAGGGATGATGTTGTGCTTCGTGCCGGCGAGGATTTGCCCCACAGTGAGCACCGCCGTTTCCTTGGCTGCCACCTCGCGCGACACGAGATTTTGCATGCCGAGCAGGATGTTGGCTGCCACCGTGATAGGGTCAATGGACAGGTGGGGATAGGCCCCGTGACCGCCCTTGCCCTGGATATCGATGTCGAAGAAGTCGGCTGAGGCCATCGAGGGGCCGGGACGGATGCTGACGTGGCCCACGGGTGTCTGCGTGGTCAGGTGCAGGCCATAGATTTCCTCCACCCGGGGCTGCTCCAGTACCCCGGCCTCGATCATCGGCTTGGCGCCGCCGAACACTTCCTCAGCCGGCTGAAACAGCAGCACGGCGGTGCCAGGCACTTCGGCCCGCCGGGCCGCCAGGATTTCGGCGAGCGTGATGGCAATCGCCGTATGCCCGTCATGCCCGCAGGCATGCATGACACCAGGCGTGCCCGAGGCAAACGGGGCTTGGAATAACTCGGTCAGCGGCAGGGCATCGACGTCAGCGCGCCAGGCGATAGTGCGACCTGGCCTGTCACCGTGCAAGATGCCCATGACGGCGGTGGTGCCCCCGATGTTTGGGCGCACTTCAAACCCAGCGGCGTGTAGCCGTTCGGCAATGATCTGCGCCGTGCGGTGCTCCTGCAAACTCAGCTCGGGATGGCGATGAAAATCCCGCCGCAGTGCCACCATCTGCTCCAGGCGCCGATCAACCTCTTGCGACCACTCTAACGTCGTCTTCCCCATCGGTTATCTCCTCCTTACACCACGCCAGCCTCTTGCCAGCGCGCTAGCTCATCGGGTGACGGTCACATCACTTCACGCTTTCTCCAGACCTGTTCCTTGCCGTGGCGGGCATACGGGCGAGCAGAGGAGGGGGCACAGTTCCTCACCCCTGCCCTCTCCCAGAGGGCAGGGGGCACGTTAAACTGTGCCCCCTCCGCCGACGCAGTCGCGGGGAGAGGGAGGACGAGGCGACGCCTAAATGACGCCGCGTTGTGACAGGTCAGCGATCTGCTCCTTGGTGTAGCCGAAGGACGTGAGGATCTCCTCGTTGTGCTCGCCTAGCTCCGGCGCAGCGTTCCGCAGTGGCAGGCGCTTGTCGCCAAACGAGACCGGATGGCCCAGAATGGTGAGGTCGCCGAGTGCTGGGGAGCAAACGATTCGTTGATCTTATAAATCGGCCCGCAGGGTACGCCAGCGTCATTGAGCAGTTTGATCCACTCGGCGCTGGTTTTCTGTCGGGTCACTGGCATGATGACCTCCATGATTTCGGCCCGATTTTGGGACCGCGCTCTGGAGCTAGCGAAGCGGGCATCGGTGATCAAATCCGGGCGCTCAATAGCGTTGCAGAAACGCTGGTAGATCTCATTGCCGCTGGCCGCGATGTTGATATGCCCGTCCCTGGTCTCGAAGACGCCGGTGGGAATACCTGTGGGATGGTTGTTCCCCGCTTGTGGGGCTACCTCACCACTCATCAGCCAGCGTGACGCCTGGAAATCGAGCATGGAGAGCATGGCTTCGAGCAACGAGGTATGCACCCATTTGCCCTCACCCGTGGTCTCACGCTCCAACAGGGCCACTAAAATGCCCTGCGCCAGGAAAATCCCCGAACACAGGTCGGCAATGGGGATGCCGACGCGCACTGGTCCCTGCCCAGGAATACCGGTGATGGACATCAAACCACCCATGCCCTGGGCGATCTGGTCCACTCCTGGCCGGTCCCGGTACGGCCCACTCTGTCCAAAGCCGGAGATGCTACCATAGATCAAGCGCGGATTAATCGGACGCAGGCTGTCGTAGTCGATGCCCAGACGCTTTTTCACACCAGGACGGTAGTTTTCCACCACAATGTCGGCGTCCTGCGCCAGGCGCTTGAAGATAGCTACTGCCTCAGGGTCTCTGAGGTTGAGCGTCAGACTCCTTTTGTTGCGGTGCAGGTTCTGGAAATCGAAGCCGTGGCGATTGCCACCCATGCCGTCCCCATCGCGCCCGCCGGGCATTTCGATTTTAATCGCCTCTGCACCCCAATCGACGAGCTGCCGTACACAGGTCGGGCCGGCCCGCGCACGGGTCAGATCAAGGACTTTGAAACGCGCCAGTGGATATGCACCATTGGTTGTCATAGCTTCCTTTCTCTACGACGTGAGAGAGAATTTTGAGCAAAGGCTACGGGTCAGTATTGTGTCACAACCGCGTTGATCATGCTAGAGGGTATGCACCAGCGGATCGCCTGTCAGCCGCCATACGGCAACCGCCGCCCTGCATCGAACTATCCCCATACCTCAGGGTGCGCACGATGGAACAGCTTGCATTTGTGCAAAGTACGAGGTCAAGAGTATGATAGAATGATACAATGCTACGAAGAGTCAACGAGCTTCTCCAAACGCCAATTCGTTCCCTTGCCTGATACGGAGAGTTGCGACATACGACGTCTCCTATGATGTATTGGACCGAAGCTAAGGGAATACCATGGAACTCCAGACACAGGATATGGCCAACGTCCGCTTGATCCACGTCGAGGGGCGGATCGATCATACGACAGCGCCATCTTTTCAGGGCCTCCTTTTACCCAAGCTGACCGATTGCACTGGGGAAACCAAGAAAGCGCTGCTGGATTTAAGCAGGGTACACTATATGAGTAGCGCTGGCTTCCGCGTGCTCGTCTTAGCGGCGCGACAATGCCAGCAGCAGCAAGGGGAAATTGTTCTGGCTGCGCTACAACCAGACGTGCAAGAGGTATTCAAGATTATCCATTTTGACGTCCTTTTTAAGATGTTTGCCACGGTACACGCGGCGCTCGAATATCTCTCGCCAACAGCGGCCTCTGTCTATCGCGGTACAGAGTGAGAGAGCGCCGTGACATCGGGGCCGCAGAGGTCGAGATGTCTCTGATAATCGCTGTTATACTCCCGGCTCGCATAGATTCCTTGTCACGCGGTCTCGCGCTGGTGGTGGAGTGTGCCACTGCTGCAGGCTTTCCACCCCAACGGGTTATGGAGATCGAACTCGCTGTCGAAGAGGCCCTGGCGAATATTTGTCTCTATGCCTATCCCAACGGCAGCGGCGAGGTGGAAGTCCGCTGCACGCAGGATGAGAGGCGACACTTATCGATTGAGCTCATCGATGCTGGCATCCCCTTCGATATGCTCGCCAGGCCAGCTCCAGACTTCACGGTGGACGCTGCGCAGCGTCAGATAGGCGGCTTGGGGATTCCGCTCATCCGTGCGCTCATGGATAACGCCACCTATCATCGCGAGGGTGCCCGGAATATCCTGCGCCTGACGGCGCTGCTGCCGTTGTAAGGCCCACGATGCGCCCTCGTCATGACCGGAGGAACTATGCTCATACGTTTTTGGGGAACACGCGGCTCCATTCCGGTCGCCCTGACCGGGGCGGGGGTGCGTAGCAAAATTAAGCAGGCGCTCCTGCAAGCCAATGGCCGACGCTTTGACGACGATGAGGCTATCGAGCGCTTCATTGATGAGGAACTCGATTTTCCTATCCGGCACAGCTACGGTGGCAACTCCGCGTGTGTGGACATCGTGGGTGGCACCGAGTACATAGTGTGTGATATGGGCTCGGGGCTACGGAGTCTCGGGCAACAGATCATGCGCGAGCACGGTCCAGGGAAACCCCAGGTGTATAATTTTTTCATGTCCCATGTGCACTGGGATCACATCATGGGGTTCCCCTTCTTTCCACCCGCCTACATCCCCGGCAACACGATTCGCATCCATGGGTGCCATCCCCTTGCGGTTCTGCAGGAGGCTTTTCATCGACAGCAGTCCGATCCCTGCTTCCCAGTGGACTGGAAGAGCCTGGGAGCGAACATTCAATTGGTCCATCTGGAGCCCGAGCAGTGGTATGAGATCAATGGTTTTCGGGTCAAGGCCAAATTACAGCCCCATCATGGCGATTCGTATGGGTTTCGTTTCGCCAAGGACGGCAAGGTCGTCGTCTATTCGACGGATGGCGAACATAAGTTGGAATCGGCGGAGGCCACTGAGGCCATGGTCGACTTCTATCGCAATGCCGACCTCGTCATCTTTGATGCCATGTATTCCCTCGCCGACATGATTACGGTGAAGGAAGATTGGGGCCACTCCAGTAACGTGGTCGGTGTTGATTTGTGCCAGCGCGCCAGCGTGAAGCATTACTGTATGTTCCATCACGAACCCGTGTACGATGACGCCACGCTCCACACTGTACTCCAGGAAACCATCCGTTATGAAGAGATTATGCGGGAAGGTGCACCACTGCAGGTCTCCACGGCCTACGATGGTTTAGTGATTCACGTCTAGGAGTCATCCGTGCCCAGCGTGTCAGCAGATGCAGGAGTCGTCCACATAGGCGGCTGGTCGTTGTGGCGCCCGCGCACGTGGTTCGTCAATGGACAGGGCCGTCTTGTGGCCGTGCTAGTGACCGTGGTGCTGGCGGTATTCCAGGTGTGGCTCGGTGAGCTGTATTGGGAACGGATACGCCATGTCGTGTTTGACACGTATCAGCATGCCTTGCCTCGTCGGGTGGACGAGCGTTTCCCCGTCATCATTGTTGATATTGATGAGGCCAGCATTACAGCTCTGGGGCAGTGGCCGTGGCCACGCACACGTCTAGCCCATTTAATTGAGGCGACTCATCGCCTGGGAGCCCTGGCAGTGGGGCTTGACATTATCATGCCGGAAGCTGACCGCCTGTCGCCAGGGGTGTTCATGGCTGAGAGGACAGACATAAGCCCGGTGTTGCATGCTGAACTGTCTAAGTTGCCTTCCAACGACACCATACTCGCTGAAACCTTACGCCGGACTCCGTCTGTCGTAGCACGAGATGGGAAGGACGAGAGCAAGCCAGGGAGTGTTGACGTGGACTGGCAAACACCCTGGCAGATACACGGGGAGACGCCGCTCGCGTATGTACAGAACTATGCTGGACATGTGACGAACACGTCTGAAATCGAGGCGGCCGCGTCCGGGCGTGGCTATTTCAACGCGATATCGGACGCAGACGGTGTAGTGCGTACAGTCCCTTTGCTGGTGGCAGTCAGCGGAGAGTTAGCCCCAACGCTCATGCTCGAACTGCTCCGTGTGGCACGCGGCGAACCCTGGTATCACGTCTATGCCGGTCGTAACGGTGTGCACGGTGTACAGATAGGCGCTACCGCCATCCCCACAGATCAGCATGGCCGCCTCCGCCTCCATTTCTCCCAATCGTATGTAGGGCGACGCCTGTCGGCACGCGCTATCATGCAAGGCACCGTACCTGCCAATGCCTTACACAACCGAGTCGCTTTGATCGGTGTCACGGCCGTCGGGGTGGCCGACGTCGTGAGCACTCCCGTGACCCCTCACATGGACGGAGTGGAAGTCCAGGCCCAGACATTTGAAAATATGCAGAGTGGCGCGTGGCTCGTGCGACCATCACAGATACTGTGGTTAGAGTTGATTGCCCTCCTGGTGCCTGCGATAGTCCTTGTGGTGATGCTCCCACGTATGAAGCCTGGTGTTGGCGTAGTGATGTTTCTGGTAAGCGCCGTACTTATAGTCACTGGTAGTCTGGTGGCCTTTACTCAATGGCGGTCCCTGTTTGATCCTTCTTTTCCCATTGCAGGAAGTGGGTTGGTACTGAGCGTGTTACTCACTACCGGATATACCACAAGTAAGCGCCAGCAGCGAAAGCTCAGCGCTGCGCTGGAAGCTGAACGGCTCGTACGTATCCGCATGGAGGGAGAACTCCAGGCAGCACACGATATCCAGATGAGCATGTTGCCGGCGCCGTGGGCTATTACAGGACTTCCCGGCACCCTTGAGTTCCATGCACTCCTCGAATCAGCCAAAGAAGTCGGCGGGGACCTCTACGATGCCTTTATGCTGGACGAGCACCACTTTTTCTTTATGGTAGGCGATGTCGCTGGGAAAGGCGTGCCGGCCTCGTTATTTATGGCCTTGAGCAAGACGCTCTGCAAAAGCATGGCCTTGCGTAGTCGTGTGCCGTTGGATGCCCTGATCACAGCAGTGAATCAGGAGATAGCTCGGGACAATCCAGCAGCCCTCTTTGTCACCGCTGTTGCTGGCATCCTCGACGTACGTACTGGCGAGATGGAGATCTGCAGCGCCGGACATGAAGCGCCCATTTTGCTACGCAGCGATGCGGCTCCCTGTTCGCTCACCGTTACCGGCGGGCTACCGTTGGCCGTTTTGGCAGACTTTCTTTATACTTCTGACCTTGTACGATTGCAATCGGGTGACGTCCTCATCATGATGACAGATGGAGTCACGGAGGCACACGATCCAGAGCAAAGGTTATATGGCGGGAATCGGGTGCTGGCTTACTGCAGTGCCATACAGGAGAGTAATGAGCAATGCAGTGTGATTTCTGTGTGCCAGGGACTCTACGAAGACGTCAAACGCTTTGCGCAAGGGGCTGACCCCTTCGACGATATAACTATCATGGCTCTGCGCTTTACGGCACCGACATCTGCAGTATTCCCAGCCTAGCCCTGGCGTAGCCTCTCTAGTTCGCTCGCTTTCTAGCGAACGATCACTTCGACCCGCCGGTTTTCTGCTTCTCGCGTTTCGTCCGGTGTTCTTTTCCGGAGTTCTCGTTCGCCTCGCCCGACAGCACGGATAAACTTTGCGTGCAGTCCATTTTTTACTAACATGTCCTGCACAGCCCGCGCCCGCTCAAGTGACAGACGATCATTATCAGCCTGTGGCCCGACGGTATCAGTATGCCCTGTAATCTGCACCTCAACAACTGGGCGTTTAGCGACCTCAGCCAACAGGGCTTCCAGGTCCGCGCGCGAGCGCGGCATAATTTCCGTACTCTTTTCATCGAAATAGAGAGTAAAGCAAAGAGATGGAGGGGGAAGCGTGTCCTGCACTGGCTTGAGGATTTCGTTGGCCTCTTCCTGAGTGATCCTATCCTGCTGCACACGGCTTTGCGTATCGATTTTAGCTATAGCAAGGGGGATATTCAGGATGGTCGTGTGCTGTTGCGCTTCTATAGCTACAGCACCGACTTTCCCATTCTCTTCTGGAAGCAACACAATGAACTCTTTCGTAGTGCTACACGCGCTGAGCAGCGCGGCACATGCTATAGCTGTCCAAGCGAGACTGGTGTTCTTCCCCTGCCTCATTGGGTGGTGCCTCGGCTGCCTAATCCCATTTTGTTTCGTTGCTAGTGTCACAAGCGTCTTACTCCTTGACCTGGACGAAGAGGTATGTGCCGCGCATACCCAGGACGACCTTGCGGGTTTGCACTTTCATCGCATCTGGGGAACTGTGGGCAATGTCTCCAGAGATAACTGCCAGTGTGCCACGTTCGACCTTGGCAAGGAATTCACCGTCTTTCGTGGTAGGATTGAAGACGAATTTTTCCAAGGCAACAGAACTGTTAGGTCCTATTGAGAAACGAGTGTCATCAATGAAAGTTATCCCGACACGGCCATCTGGCCCTGTCATCAGCGTATCGGCTTTTTCCACTAGATCACCAGCTTGGGCTGGCGACTTCACGTTATCGCGCACTCGAAAAACTTCACCAGACAACTTTTTAATCTGGCCGATGGCCTCTGCCCCCGCTAGAGGTATGAGGGTCAGAGTCAAGCAGGCCACCGTGTAAGCAACCACTGCCAAGCGCCAGCGTGCCATGTCTAATCCTTAAGCTATAAGGTCTGGAAGAAAAACATATCGTCACCCACCACTATGGAGTAGCCTTCTCTGCATAGTCTATTTGTTGCAGGTCCTTGTCTCGTTCGCCACGATTATACGGATATTCCCCTGGATGGGATAAGCTCAACAATGCCACCGGAGCTTGCAATGACATAGACGACAGCCATCGTCAACAACGGAAAAGCGGTGTCAAGAAGAAGCTGAGCGCGGCTGAAGGCCACCAGAGAACTAGCCCCAATAAGCATCGCCATCGCAAGGAGCACCACCACTTGCCATAGAAATCTTAGCCTCGGGAACCCAAGGAGTATCACCAAACCTGCTAACAGACTCACCCCAACTTCGAAGCCGCCAGCGTATGGGGGTCGTATAAGTCGGGTGTTACTGAGGATGTTTTCCAGCGCCTGAGCCTGGACCTCCACCCCG
>WNFT01008915.1_pt1 | contig 10471 bp, 12 predicted proteins | sample 5400191 | NCBI WGS metagenome assembly WNFT01 (sample SAMN13153359, study PRJNA577476) | soil metagenome | isolation source: 80 cm saprolite under Madrone tree | place: USA:California | collected 2016-06-14 | reverse complement strand
CGGGAGCATTGCCTGATGCTGGCTGAGCATGGCGCCACGGTGGTGGTGAACGACCTGGGCGGCGACCGCGCCGGCAAGGGCAACGACGTGGGCCCCGCCCAGCAGGTCGTGAACGAGATCAAGGCCAAGGGTGGCGAGGCGGTGGCCAACGGCGACGACGTCTCCGACTGGAACGGCGCCAAGCGCATGATCGACCAGGCGGTTTCCACCTTCGGCAAGCTGGACGCGATCGTGCTGAACGCCGGCATCCTGCGCGACCGAATGCTGGTCAATATGACCGAGGATGAGTGGGACGCCGTCATCAAGGTGCATTTGAAAGGCACCTTCGCGCCGGCGCGGCACGCCGCCGCCTACTGGCGCGACCAGGCCAAGGCCAAGGGCGGTCCGGTCGATGCACGCATCATCACCACGACGTCGGTGTCGGGCATCTACGGCAACATCGGCCAGACCAACTACGGCGCGGCCAAGGCGGCGATCGCTGCCTTCACCGTCATCGCGGCGCGCGAATTGGGCCGCTACGGCATCACCGTGAACTCGATCTCGCCGTCGGCGCTGACGCGCATGACCGAGGACCTGCGCCAGTACACCGAGGAGGACAAGAAGCGCCGCGATCCCAAGTGGATCGCGCCGGTGTCGACCTGGCTGGTGAGCGAGCAGAGCCGCGAGATCACCGGCCGCGTCTTCCAGGCCGGCAACGGCCAGTTCGCCGCCGCCGAAGGCTGGCACAAAGGTCCGACGGCCGAGCAGGTGATGGACCCTTACCAGGCCGGCAAGGTCCTGACCGAGCTGGCCAAGAAGGCGCGCAAGAACGCCGGCATGGACGGGATGGACCTCGACTGAAGGCCATCCCCGGGTTGGCGGCGTCTCAATTTGCCGCGAAGCAGTAGAGCAGGCCGGCGCCGCCGGTCGCCACCAGAGACGCAGCATCGCAGGCGCGCGAGGGATGCGACGTGTTCCACGACTTCGACGCATCGTCGTCGCGCAGGCCCATGCGGTCGGCGTGGCCCAGCATCGCGTTGCCTTCGCCGCTCTTGGTCCAGTTGCCGCAGGTCATGTCCTTGTCCGGCGCGAAGGCGGTGCCGTCCGCCTGCGAGCCGGTCAGGATGTCGTGTTGGTTGACCGTGTACAGCCGGCTCGGGATCAGGCGGCCGGTTTCGGCGACAATGGTGTCCGGACCGATCTTGTTGTTGGCTGAGTGCAGGTCCTCGACGCTGCTGGCGATCTGGACACCCTTGGCGTTGACCCATGGGCCCTTGCCGATGCGGTCCTTCGCGTTGACGGCGGTGGCACCGCCCACGGCCTGGGTGCTGAGATAGGCGTGCCAGGTCTTGGCTCCGGCACCCGCCTTGGTGGCCAGCATCTGGCAATGGCGATCGGCGCCTTCGAGGCCGCCGAAATTGGCGCCCTGCGGACCGCCGATGCTGGTGACGAAGAAGGTCATGTTGGGAAACTGCGGCGGTTGAGGTGGCGGTGCCGCCGGCGGCGTCTGGGCCTGCGAGCCTCCGACGAGAGCGACCACCGCGATTGCTGCGACAAGCCCGCCTACGCGAATTTTCTTTTGCATGTCCATCTCCCTGCTTGGAGCCTGCATTCTGGGGCAGGCCACGGCAGGGGCCCAAGTCACATCCGCGTGGGATCACATGCTCAAAATCCGGCCAGGACTTCCATCACTTTCGCCTGCGGCCACGTCCAGCCGCTCGCGCTTTCGTAGGCCCGCATCGCCTTGAGCACGAGGTGGTCGGCGCGCGCGGGGCCGACGATCTGCAGGCCGACGGGCAAGCCTGCTCGAGTGAGCCCGGCCGGCATCGAGGCAGCGGGCTGGCCGGTCAGGTTGAAGGGCAGGGTGTACGGCGCGCCTTTGGTCCAGCGCGGGAAGGCGTCGGAATTGTACAGTGTCTCGACAAGTGGCGCGGATGTCGGCGTCACCGGCGCCAGCAGGAGATCGTGCTTGCGGTGCCACAGCGCCATGTCGCGCGCGAGCTTGCTCTTGGCCTCGTAGGCCTTGGCATAGTCGGCCAAAGTGATCGCGAGTCCCTTCTCGGCGGCGGCGCGGAAGCCCGGATCGAGCTTGCCGTGAAGTTGGGTCGGGATCTGGCGCAAGCGAACAGCGAAGCTGCCGATCCACAATGGCTCGAAGGAATTCTGCAACGGCTCGATCAGCGGGCCGACCTCTTCGACAAGGGCGCCGAGTTCCTCGAAGCGCTTGGCGGCGGCGACGACCAGGGCGCGTATCTCGGCATCGGCCTTGACATGGCCGAGATCGAGGCTGAGGCCAAGCTTGAGGCCGCGCACGCCCTCTTCGAGTCCGATCGTGTAGTCGCGCGGCTCGGCCGGCAGCGAGCGCCAGTCGCGCGGATCGGGGCCAGCCATCGCGTTCAGCGCCAGCGCCGTGTCACGCACGGTACGCGACAGCACGCCCTGACTCACCACGTCGGCAAACGGCGCGTCGGCAGGATATTGGGCGATGCGGCCGAAGGTCGGCTTCAGCCCGACCAGGCCGGTGTGCGCGGCCGGAATGCGGATCGAGCCGCCGCCGTCGTTGCCATGATTGAACGGATTGACACCGGCGGCGGCGAGCGCGGCAGCGCCGCCGGACGAGCCGCCGGGCGAGCGCTTCAGGTTCCACGGGCTGCGCGTGGTGCCCTGCAGGGGCGAATCGGTCAGCGCCTTCCAGCCGAATTCCGGCGTCGTGGTCTTGCCGAGCAGCACCATGCCTGCCGCCTGTAGCCCCTCGACGGCGGGGGCACTCTCGGCGGCCGGCGTCTCGTCGGTGGCGTGCGAGCCGATCCGCGTCGGCCAGCCCTTGACCTGCGTGGTGTCCTTGATCGAGGTCGGCACACCGTCGAGGGGCGACAGCGGCGTGCCCTTCAGCCAGCGTGCCTCCGACTCTTTTGCCGCCTTGCGCGCGCCGGCGGCGTCGATCAGGACGAAAGCGTTGAGATGGGTTTGCAGCGCCGATGCCCGCGCCAGCATAGCCTCGACGGTATCGACCGGAGAGAGTTCGCGACGGCGATAGAGACTGCTGAGTTGCGCTGCGGAAAGCCAGGTCAATGAGCGTTCGGACATGCGATCGGTCGATTCCAATGGTTTCACGGGGTGCGAAGTAAACGCATTCTTCAATTGATACAACCGCGCGGCTGATCGCACCGGCCGAAAGCGTATCCTTCGAGCGCAGGAACGATCGAGGGTCCTTGCTGATGGAAGAAATCGTCTATTACGGCGTGATCGCGGCGATGATCGTCTTTGGCCTGTATGCCGGCAATCGATGGGCGCGTTCGATGGGCCAGGCCGTGCTGCTCGGTTTGGTCGGGAGCGCGCTCGCCGTCGCGGCGTTTTTGTGCCTGATCGTCGTGCTCGCCGTCTTTTCCCCCACCGGTCATGACCCGACGGAAGTGACCGTCCGGCTGGGCGCACTGCTGCTCTTCGGATCGGCGCTCGGGCCGGTGTCGGCAATCGGCGGCCGGCGACGCGCCGAGAAGGCCGCCCGGCTGTTTTAACGGACGAAATACCGTCCTTCCCGAAGGCCGGCTGGCGACGCTAAGCTCGCCCTAGTCGGGAGGGAAGACATGACCGAAGTGAAGCTCGGCGCCGCCACCGTGCGGCGCATCGAAGAGTCGTACGAGCCCAACTTCGACGCCAAGATGTTCTTCCCCGACTGGCAGCCCGGCGTGGTGCAGCAGCATCGCGACTGGCTGCTGCCCAACCACTACGACGAGCCGTCGGGCTTCCTGAAGCTCAGCGTCCATAGCTGGCTTCTAACGGTCGGCGGCAAGCGCATCCTGATCGACACCTGCGTCGGCAATCACAAGTCGCGCCCGCACCGGCCCAAGTGGCATCTGATGGAGACCAAGTACCTCGAGCGGCTGAAGGAGGCCGGCGTCGAGCCCGACCAGGTCGACATGGTGATGTGCACCCATCTCCATGTCGATCACGTCGGCTGGAACACAAAGCTGGAGAACGGCAAGTGGGTGCCGACCTTCAGGAACGCCAAGTACGTGTTCAGCCGCGCCGACTACGATCACTACCTGAAGCTGGACAGCGATCCCAAGACCGGACCGGTCAATGCCGGTTCGTTCCGCGATTCCGTGCTGCCGGTGGTCGAGGCGGGATTGACCCAGATGGTCGACGGCGCCGCCCAACTCGACGAGAATCTCAAGGTCGAGCCGGCGCCGGGTCACACGCCCGGCACCATCGCCATAAAATTCGAATCGCGCGGCGAGCGGGCGCTGTTCTGCGGCGACATCCTGCACCATGCCCTGCAGGTCTATCACCCGGAGTGGAACAGCTTCGCCTGCGCCGAGCCCGTCGGTGCGCGCAAGAGCCGGCGCGCGGCGCTCGAGCATTGCGCCGGCTCGGGCGCGCGGCTGATGCCCTGCCATTTCGGCGCGCCGTTCACCTGCCACATCGATGCCAAGGGAAGCGGCTTCGCGCCGCGCTTCGACGCTCAGTACTGATAGAGGGGAAGACATGATCTACGAATTGCGAGTCTACAAATGCGTCCCCGGCCGCTTGCCGGCGCTGCTCAACCGCTTCGCCAACATCACCTTGAAGCTGTGGGACAAGCACGGCATCAAGCAGGCCGGCTTCTGGACCACCGTGGTGGGCGAATCCAGTCAGGAGCTCTACTATTTGCTGGCCTGGGAATCGCTCGCTGACCGCGAGAAGAAATGGAACGCCTTCGTGGTCGATCCCGAATGGCTCGCCAAGCGCGCCGAGACCGAGAAGGACGGCGCTATCGTGGCCAACGTTTCCAACCAGCTCCTGGCGCCGACGGCGTTTTCGTCGGTGAAGTGACGGCGAAGCCGTCATGTTGAGCGAAGCGAAACATCCCTCAGGCCGCTGAAAGGTCCTTCACTGCGCTCGGGATGACAATGGGCGCGCAGGGCGCCCATTGTCACTCCGCCTTGAGGCCGGCTTCCTTGGCGAGCTTGGCCCATTTGGCGTAGTCGTTGGCCACGTAGGCGGCGAACTCGGCGGGCGTGGCGAACTGCGGATCGGCGCCGAGCTCGGTGAATTTGCGCGCGACGTCGGGCGAACGGATGGTGGCGTCGACGGCGGCGTGCAGGCGCTCGACCAGGGAAGGCGAAGCGCCGGCCGGCAGGAAGATGCCGTAGGAGATCGCCGCTTCGTAACCCGGCAGGCCCGACTCTGAAATGGTCGGGATGTCGGGCGCGGCGGCGGAGCGCGTCGTCGAGGTCTGGCCGAGCGACTTCAGCTTGCCCGCCTTGACATGCGGCAGCGCCGTCGAGAGGCCGCCGAAGTAGAGATCGACCAAGCCCGCCATCAGGTCGGCCATGGCCGGTCCGCCGCCCTTGTAGGGCACGTGCACGATGTCGACCTGGCCCATCGACTTGAACAGCTCGAGCGCGAGGTGGGTGGCGCCGCCGGCGCCGGCCGAGGCGCCGTTCAGCTTGCCCGGCCGGGCGCGCGCCAGCGCCAAGAGCTCGGCGACGTCGTTGGCCGGCAGGTCGTTGCGCACCACCAGCAGCATCGGATTGATGCCGACCGGCGCCACCGCCGCGAAATCGATGCGCACGTCGAACGGCAGGTTGCGATTGAGCGCCGGCGCCACCGTGGTCGAGCCGTTGGAGGCCAGCATGAAGACGCCTCCGTCGGGGACGGCCTTGGCGACCGAGGCTGCGGCGATCTCGCCGTTGGCGCCGGCGCGGTTCTCGACCACGACCGGGCGCTTCAGCCGCTCGCCGATGCCGGGCGCCACGATGCGGGCCAACAGATCGTTGGGTCCGCCGGGCGGAAAACCGACGACGAAGCGCAGCGGTCGGTCGGGAAAATCCGCCTCCTGCGCGCGGGCGCCTGCGAACGGCAGGGCGGAAAGTCCGGCGAAAACCGAACGTCGGCTAAGCATGAGCATCGGCGATCATGCTAGGCTGGCGCGCGTCTGGGAGGAAACAAAATGCAACGCAGGACAGTCATGGGCGCGGGCCTTGCCGCGCTCGGCGCGATGGCGGGCGCGCCTGCCTGGGCTCAGGTAAAAATCGGCGGCGACGTGCGCTTTTATGTCGGCTTCCCGCCGGGCGGCACGGCCGATCTGTTGTGCCGCATCCTGGCCGACGCGGTGGCGCCGGAGATCGGCCAGAAGGTGGTCGTCGACAGCAAGACCGGCGCCTCGGGCTTCATCGCCAACGAGACCGTGGCCAACTCAAGCCCCGACGGCCGCACCGTGGGATTGGCGGCGATGGCTGCAATGTGTGTCGCGCCGGTAATGCCGGGGCAAAAGCTGCCAATCAATGTCGACACCGACCTCGTGCCGATCGCCAGCATCGTCAGCGTCTACAATATGCTGGTGTTCGGCAAGCATGTGCAGTTCCGCAGCGTGGCCGAGCTGATCGAGCAGGCAAAGAAGAACCCGGGCAAGCTCTCCTATGCCTCGGCTGGCAACGGCACTTCGCAGCATCTCGCGGGCGAGCTGTTCAAGAAGATGGCCGGCGTCAATCTCCTGCACGTACCCTATCGCGGCGGCGCGCCGGCCATTCAGGACATGGTCGCCGGCAATTGCGACGTGATGTTCGGCAACATGCCGGAGTTCCTGGGCCAGCTCGGCGGTGGCGGCCTGATCCCCATCGCCTTCGGCTCGCCGCATCCTTCGCCGCTCTTTCCCAACCTGCCGTTGATCTCGCAGGTCCTGCCGGGCTTCGAGGTGGTGAACTGGTTCGCCGTGTTCGGCTCCAAGGGCCTGCCGGCCGACTTGGTCGGTGTGTGGAACAGGGCCCTGCACACTGCCGTCGCCAAGCCCGATGTGCAGAAGCGCTTTGTCGAGAACGGCATGGATACGGTGATCGGCTCGCCGGAGGAGTTGAAAGCCACCATTGTCGCCGACCGCAAGAAGTGGGCGGCGGTCATCCAGGAAGCCGGCATCCGCGCGGATTAAGCTGGGGGCGCGCGACTCCAGTCGCGCGTCTTTGCTAGATCACGAAGATCGCGCCACTGGAGTGGCGCGCCCCCAGCGAAGAGTAACGACATGCCGTTCGCCCAAACCAATCACGGCACCCTGCACTACGACGTCGTCGATCAGGTCGCGCCGTGGCGCGGGCGGCAAGAGGCGATCCTGTTTCATCACGGAATCGGCGCCAGTGCCGGGATCTGGTTGGACTGGTTGCCGTCGCTCGCCGACGGCTACCGCTTCGTCACCTTCGACATGCGCGGGTGCGGTGGTTCGCACATTCCCGCGGCCGACTTCGCCTGGTCGCTCGATCTGCTGATCGACGATCTGTTCGCCGTGGCCGATGCCGCGGGACTGAAGCGCTTCCATCTCGTCGGCGAGTCGATCGGCGGCACCGTCGCCCTCGCCGCGGCGCTGGCACGGCCCGAGCGCATCGCCACGCTCACCGTCAGCAATGGCGCCCATCTTGGCGCCTCGATCCAACGGGTTGAGATCTGGAAGCGTCAGCTCGAGGGGGACGGCGTGAAGGCCTGGTCCGATGCCATGCTGAGCGACCGCTTCCACGGCGATGCATTGTTGCCGGAGCGGCGGGCGTGGTTCGCCAACCAGCAGGAGCAGTGGCCGCGTGACTCCATCCTCAATGCATTGCGGGTGCTGATAGGCACCGATCTCACGCCGCGGCTGAAGGACATAAGGTGTCCGGTCCTGCTGCTGCATCCCGACGGCAGCCCGTTCATCCCGGTGCCGGTCATGGCCGAGTTGCACCGCCTGCTGCCCGGATCGGAACTCAATGTGATCGGCCGTTCACGTCACGGCCTGCCTTTTTCGCACGCCAGGCAGTGTGCTTCGCTGTTGCGAACTTTTCACGACACCCGTACGGCTGCCTGATATCCGTTCGCCCCTACGTCCCGGGGAGGACGGCAACAACGCAAGAGGCAACGATGAGACGCGTATTGGCTGGCGCCGCCGCACTGGCGATTGCCCTGAGTGCTGCTCCCAGCTTCGCCCAGGAAAAGCTCACCGTATGGTGGGTCAAAGGCTTCTACAAATCCGAGGACGACGCGCTTTACGCGGCGATCAAGAAGTACGAGACCAAGACCGGCGTGAAGGTCGAGCTCTCGCAGTACGCCGTGCAGGACATGATCTCGAAGTCGGTGGCCGCGCTCGACGCCGGCACGCCGCCCGACATCGCCTATTCCGACACCTACGACGTTCAGGTCGCCGGCAAGTGGGCGTTCGACGGCAAGCTCGAGGACATCTCCGACGTCATCGAGCCGATGAAGGCGCGCTTCTCGCCTAATACGGTGGAGACGACCTTCCTCTATAGCGACAAGGCCAAGAAGAAGGCCTACTACGCCTTCCCGATCAAGCAGCAGACCCTGCACATCCAGTACTGGAAGGACATGCTGGGCCAGGCCGGCTTCAAGGAAAACGACATTCCCGGCACCTGGAAGGAATACTGGTCGTTCTGGTGCGACAAGGTCCAGCCGGGCATCCGCAAGGCCACCGGCCAGCGCATCTACGGCATCGGCAGCCCGATGGGCGTCGAATCGACCGATTCGTTCCAGTCCTTCCTGAGCTGGGTCGACGCCTACAACGTCAAGCTGGTCGACGATTCGGGCAAGGTTTTGGTCGACGATCCCAAGGTCAAGGCGGGCCTGGTCAACGCGCTCAAGGACTACACCGACGTCTATGTGAAGGGCTGCACGCCGCCCTCGTCGACGACCTGGAAGGATCCCGACAACAACGTCGCCTTTCACAACCGTACGATCGTGATGACCCACAACTACACCATCTCGATCGCCGCCAAGTGGCTCGACGACGCCACACCTCGGGCTTTCCCAAGAAGCCGGACGGCACGCCGATGGTCTATCGCGCCGCCGTCAAGGTCGGCGTGATCTTCGAGGCCTCCAAGAACAAGAAGCGCGCACGCGAGTTCCTTACCTTCCTGATGGAAGAGGACAACCTCCGCCCCTACGTCGAAGGCGCGCTCGGCCGCTGGTTCCCGGTGACCAAGGAGAGTCAGAAGAGCCCGTTCTGGCAGGCCGACAGGCATCGCAAGGCGGTGTATGACCAGTTCATGGCGGGCACTTTGCCGTTCGAGTTCACCAAGAACTACAAGTTCACCATCCTGAACAACGAGAACGTCTGGGCCAAGGCGATGAACCGGGTGGTCAACGAGAAGGTGCCGGTCGACAAGGCGGTCGACGAGCTGATCGCCCGCATCAAGCAGGTGGCCGGCTGATCCTGCCGGTCGCGGGTAAAGCGTAGTGACAGCAACAGCAACAGCGATCGATCAAGCGGCCCGTCGGCAACCCCGGCGGGCCGGCGTTGCGTTGTCGGAGAAGCAGGTCTGGGGCCTGCTGTTCACGGCGCCCTATATCGCGATCTTCCTGGGCTTCGTGGTCTTTCCCGTCGGCTACGCCTTCTGGCTGGCACGCAGCCCGCATCTCTACGTCGAACTGTCCGAAGACCCCATCTTCCTGCGCACGGTGGTGAACACGCTGGTGTTCCTGATCGTGGCGATCAACGTCAAAATGGTGATGGCGCTCTTCCTGTCGGGCTTCTTCACCCACCGGCGCTGGTGGGTGAAGGTGCTGGCGGTGCTGTTCGTGCTTCCCTGGGCGGTGCCGTCGATCCCGACCATCCTGTCGATCCGCTTCATGCTCAATCCCGAATGGGGCGTGATCAACACGCTGATCTTCAGCCTGACCGCCGAGGACGGCCCGAACTGGCTGAACGACCCGGCGCTGGCGCTGTCGCTTTCGATGGTGGTGCACATCTGGAAGTCGCTGCCGTTCTGGACCTTGATCCTGCTCGCCGGACGGCTGGCCATCCCGGGCGAGCTCTACGAGGCGGCGTCGGTCGACGGTGCGGGCCCGTGGCATCGCTTCCGCTTCATCACCTGGCCGTCGATCAGCACGCTCTACGTCACCTGCACGCTGCTCTCGATGATCTTCACGGTCGGCGACTTCAACAGCGTCTACCTGCTGACCGGCGGCGGTCCCGCCGATCTCACCCACGTGCTGGCCACCCTCGGCATCCGCTATCTCCGGCTCGACCAGGTCGGGCTCGCCATGGCGTCGATCGTGTGCGCCCTGCCGCTCATCCTGCCGCTGGTGTTCGTCATGATGAAGCGGCTGTCGAAGTGACGCCGCGCAAGCTCATGCGCGGCGTCAGCACCGAAGCCGCTTTGCTGCTGATCGGCATTCCGGTCCTGCTGTGGACGCTGATTCCGATCTACCACATGTTCCTGTTCGCGATTTCGCCCAAGGACGCGGCCTTCTCGGGCCAGCTCTGGCCCAGCCATCCGACGTTCCGCAATTTCGAGATCGTGTTCGGGCAGAAGCACCACTTTCTCTACAATTTCTGGCGCCAGATGTTCAATTCGCTGGTGATCTCCTGCGCCACGGCGGTGTTGACCCTGATGATCGCCAGCGCCGCGGCCTTCGCCATCAGCCGCCTGCGCATGAAGGGCGGGCGCTGGGTGATGAACCTGGCGCTGTTCACCTACTTCATCCCCGCCGCCTTCCTCGCCGTGCCGATGTACAAGACAATGGGCATGTACGG
>WNFT01006268.1_pt1 | contig 10472 bp, 11 predicted proteins | sample 5400191 | NCBI WGS metagenome assembly WNFT01 (sample SAMN13153359, study PRJNA577476) | soil metagenome | isolation source: 80 cm saprolite under Madrone tree | place: USA:California | collected 2016-06-14 | reverse complement strand
ATGAGGACCCTATGCCGGAAACCGCGGGGCTCATGGCAGGCAAGCGCGGCCTGATCCTGGGCGTTGCCAACAACAGATCGATTGCCTGGGGCATCGCGCAATCGACGCGGGCGCATGGGGCGGAACTCGCCTTCACGTACCAGGGCGACGCGCTGAAGAAGCGGGTTGAGCCGCTTGCCGCAGCGGTCGGCGGGATCGTGGTTGGCCATTGCGACGTGACGGACCCGGCCTCGATTGACGCGGTGTTTGCCACCACGGCCGCGAAATGGGGGGCGATCGACTTTGTCGTTCATGCCATCGCGTTTTCCGACCGTACCCAGCTCGACGGCCGCTATATCGAGACGACCCAGGACAACTTCGTCAACACCATGCTGATCAGCTGCTACTCGTTCACCGCGATCGCGCAGCGCGCCGAGAAGCTGATGCCCCATGGCGGCGCCATGCTCACGCTTACCTATTATGGCGCCGAGAAATGGATGCCGCACTACAACGTGATGGGCATCGCCAAGGCCGGACTGGAGGCATCGGTGCGGTATCTTGCGGCCGATCTCGGCACCCGGAAAATCCGCGTCAACGCCATTTCGGCGGGGCCGATCAAGACGCTGGCCGCATCAGGGATCGGGGATTTCCGCTACATCCTGGCGTGGAACGAGCATAACTCGCCGCTGCGCCGCAACATCACGGCCGAAGAGGTCGGGGACACCGCCGTGTATCTGTTGTCCGACCTGTCGCGTGGAGTCACCGGCGAAATCCATCATGTGGATGCGGGTTATCACATCGTCGGTATGAAGCATCCCGACGCGCCTGATATCACGGTTAACCACGATTAACCGCCCGCCGCAGCCGGTGGCGGTGAATTCGCCCCTTTTCTATTTCGTCCGTCACGGCGAGACCGATTGGAACGCCGAGCGCCGCCTGCAGGGCCAGCTCGACATCCCGCTCAACAAGGTCGGACGCCTGCAGTCGGCGCAATGCGGCAGCACGCTGCGCAGCCTCATCCGGGCGCGCCGCAAAGTGCCCGCCGACTTCGCCTTCTTCGCGAGCCCGCTGTCGCGCGCTCGCGAGACGATGGAAATCCTGCGCGGCGGCCTTGACCTGGCGCGGGAGGGTTACGCCATCGAGCCTCGCCTTGCCGAACTGTCGTTCGGCCGGTGGGAGGGGCTGACCTACGCTGAGGTGCGGGCCCTGGATCACTGGGCGCTGGCGGTGCGCGAGCGCGACAAATGGAATTTCACGCCGCCGGAGGGCGAAAGCTACGCGGAGCTTCTGGTGCGCGTGCGCGCGTGGCACGCCGGCGTTAAGGGCGACATCATCGTTGCCGCCCACGGCGGGGTTGCCCGCGTGCTCATGGTGCTGCTCGGCGTCCGAACGCCGGACGATGCGCCCCGCGGCGACGTGGAGCAGGGCGTGGTGTACGAGTTCGGCCCCGGGGTGATGAAACCACACAGATGATGGGCATCACTCCGTCGACCGGACATCCACATGGGCCGCGTCAAGGCGCCTTCGTGCGATCCACAGCTGCGCCCCGCAGATACACGGCCGCGATGCGCCGCGTATTGGCGATGTCATCGAGCGGGTTCGCATCGAGCACGATGAAGTCGGCGCTCTTGCCGGCTTCCAGGGTCCCGGCGTCAGTCATGCGCAGGAACTCAGCCGCGTTCTTGGTGGAGGCCACGATGACCTGCATCGGCGTCATGCCGGCCGCCACCATGTCAGCCATCTCGACGTGCGGCCCCCACGGCGTATTGCCGTCGGTGCCGAGTATGATGCGCACGCCCGCGGCGCTCAGCTTGGCCGTGTTGCGCGCCTGTATTCCGTAGAACTCCTGCGCCTTCGGCCGGTCGGTGTTGGCTTGCTCGACCCGCTGCATTTCCGCCGCCGGAAGGCTCGCCCGCAGCCAGGCGACATCCGTCTTCACGCCCCGATCGGGCAGATTCGGATTGACCACGAGATTCGGGTGCTGCTTCACCAACGCCATGAATTCGTCGTCGATGTCACGGTCGCGAACGCTGTGGGCGAACGCGTCGATGCCGGCGCGCAGCACGCCCTTGGCGTCTTCGAGCGTGAAGATATGCGCGGTGACGCGCAGCCCTGCCTTGTGCGCCTCGTCGATCACGGCGCCGTACAGCGCCGGCGTCAGCTTGGGATATTTGCCGTCACGGTCGTCGACCCAGATCTTGACGATGTCGACCTTGCGCGCGGCCAGCTCCTGCACGGCTTTGCGGCCTTCCTGTTCGCTGTTGATCCAGAACGGCGCCGTGCCTCGCCCGGGCTCAGGCCGCGTGATCCCGCGCCACACGGTGAACAGCCGCGCCACGCCGGGCATGGTCTCCCCGCGCATCTCCAAGTCGGCGTCGGTATCGGACGTGCCCATGCTCATGGCGGCGCTCACGCCGTAATAGGCGCGCCGCTTCAGATCCCGCATGAGCCCTTCGCGCGTCTGGCTGAGATGGGTGTGAGTGTCGATCAGTGTCGGCATCACGGTCTTGCCGGTGAGGTTCACGCGCGTGGCGCCTTCCGGCACACGGACATCGACAGCCGGACCTGCCTGGGCGATCTTGGTGCCTTCGACCACCAAGGTGCCGTTTTCGATCGAGGGCCGCCCGTTGCCCACGATGAGCCGCGCGCCTTCGAAAGCCGCGACAGCGGGCGCTTGTGCGCGCGCCGGAACAGATGATCCACCGAAAGCCGCGAGCATAAGGGCTGCGGTCGAAGCGATTGCACTCACTCCACGCATCAAAACCTCCCCGACAAAAAATTAAACATTCGCAGTATAGCGCTTGTCGGGGGGAAGGCGGAAGTGGAGGGCGCAATAGCGCAGCGCCTGGCGCCAACCGGCTATTGCGGCGCAGCTCCGGACCGGGGTGGGTGGTTTGACTCGGCGCAGCAAGCCGCGAGCGAGCCTCCCGCCGCGCCGTAGCGAGCAAGTGGCTTGCGGTTGTCATGGCCCCCTCTGCAAATGTAAGTTTGCCTCGAACTCAGCGGGCGATTGATACGCCAATGCCGAATGTAGTCGCCGGCGACTATAGACCTTCTCGATGAGGGTGGGTGCAGTCGAAACGCCGGTCCCGGATTCCGGGACCGCAAAGATGCGGTCCCTCCATCCGGGCTACGATGCCCGCCTCCGATCCGGGCCTTGCGCTGCGTCAAAGAAGTACCAGCGCGCGGGCTGGGTATTGGCTTTGTTGTTCATTGTTCTTTTCGTCGAACCAAACGCAATAGATCATCAGCTGTCCAGAGTCTTCTTCCTCAACATCAACCACGGTCATCGTAGGGCCGCCGGCTCTGCGGCGAACAGTATCACCAATCTTGATATTGTCGTCATTCGACATCGTTTCCTCCAGTGTCCGCCGATGGGGGAGGGAGTTTTGCCCGCAGGTTGCCCAATGTATAGTGTTCCGAGCCATGGGGAACGCCGAAATGATAGACAAAGCACTCCCGCCCAAGATTGAGTGTTACGATATTCCTGAGACTAAGCCGAACGCAGAACCGAACCCGTTCAAAACAGGCGAGTCTGTCCGCTTGCGCGATGGGACAGCCGCGAACGGCACCGTCAGCGGAATATTAGGCAATGAAGTTCGTGTTGCCTGGGAAGGGGTTCCGGGCGATCCGCAATGGTACCATCAAGACTACCTTTTGAAGGAAAAGGGACCTGCCGAGCGCGGCCGCGGTCCCCCACGCGAGGAAAAGCCGGACGCGAAGCCGAACCCATACAAAATAGGTGAGTCTGTCCGTTTGCGCGACGGGACGTTCACGAACGGGACCGTCAGAGGGATATTAGGCAACGAGGTGCGTGTTGCATGGGACAATGTCCCTGGTGATCCGCAATGGTACCATCAGGATTTCATTTTGACGGAAACGAGACCGGCGGAGCGCGCTCCACCGCAAAATCAGGTAGAAAAGGATATCGTCGATCAGGCGTGTCGTCTCGTTGCAGTAATGGACGACGATCAAAGACGGCGTTTCATCGCCCATATGCAGGAGACTTATAAATAAGCGCCACGTGGCCCTCTATCGCATCGTGGCCGGGCCTGTCCCGGCTGATCCCGACAAACTTCGAGACGATGCTCACAGAGGGATCATCAAAACATGATCCCGGCCTTGTCGCGACGCACTTCGCCATATCTGATGATCTGATCTGCGATAGAGCGAACCATGTTTATGGGGATGGCAAATCCCATGCCCGGATTGGTACCCGCGCCGAGGAAGGCCGTATTGATGCCGATGAGCTCGCCGCGCAAATTGACCAGAGCTCCTCCTGAATTTCCCGGATATATGGCAGCGTCGGTTTGAATGAAATCTTCGTATTGCTCAATTCCAAGCTTGTTGCGGTGCAGTGCGCTGACGATCCCGGAGGTCACCGTTTGACCGATCAGAAACGGGTTGCCGATAGCAAGCACGAAATCACCGACCTCAAGGCGATCTGAATTTCCGATCGGAATGGCGGGCAGCGTCTGGGCTTCTACCCTGATCACGGCCACATCGGTACGGGCATCAGAACCGACCCGCCTGGCCGGCAACGCACGGCCGTCAGCGAAGGCCACGGTGATCTCGTCAGCACCGGCAATGACGTGAGCGTTGGTGAGAATGATACCCTCTGCGGAGTCGATGAGGACGCCGGAGCCCCTTGGCCGCATCTGAGGATCCGCCGCAACGTCGCGCGTGCTCGCGGCGCGCTGCGCCCGTTGGCCCTTGCTTGGCGAGGAATTCGTTGCGGAGTTCGCGCCGCCTTTAATGGCGATGCTGACCACCGCGGGCGTTATTTGCTTGAGCAGCGGGGCAAGCGAAGTGACGCCGCTCGCCTGTTGGATCACGGGCAGCGGCACGCTGGCATCAGCTTCGATATTGCCGGCAGCAACCGCAAGGCCCAACGCTACCATCCCAAGTAGTCGTCTCATGCTACCCTCCTCGTCGGCCTGAGCGCTGCCTTTTTCACGTGGCGGTCTTCAGAGGCGGCCGGCCCGAAGGCCGGCCTGCATCGTGATTTCGGCTAATCGCCGCCCGTGCCCCAGTCCCGCTTCAACCCAAGGCGGACGTTGAGATCCGGATCGGTGCCGACATAGGCGCCGGCCGGGTTGTACACATTGGTGTACGCAGCGTGGCTCGGGTCGATGTTGTGGGTCTTGGTGGCCGCCAATGCACCGGAAGCGGTGGCGAGGATGATGGCCAGTCCAAATGCGGTCTTGGTAAACATGGTGCTCGTCTCCTGATTGTATCGTACGGAGACTGCGGACTGTAGTTGTCGTGATTTCGGCTAACTTACTGCCCGCGTCCCCAATCCCGGTTCAGTTCAAAGCGGACGTTGAGATCGGGATCGGTGCCGACATAGGCGCCGGCCGCGTTGTACCCATTGCTGTACGCATTGTGGGTCGGTGCTGTGCTGTGGGTCTTCGTGGCCGCCAAGGCGCCGGAAGCGGTGGCGAGGATGATGGCCAGTCCAAATGCGGTCTTGCTGAACATTGTTTCGTCTCCTGGTTGTGTCGTACGGAGCTATTGCCCCTAGTTGTCGTTATTTCGCTTGATTACCGTCCCCGTCCCAAATCCCGGTTCAGCTCAAAGCGAACGTTGAGATCGGGATCGGTGCCGACATAAGTGCCCGCGTTGCTGTAGCCATTGGTGTACCCATTGTGGCTCGGGGCGATGTTGTGCGTCTTCGTGGCCGCCAAGGCGCCGGAAGCGGTGGCGAGGATGATGGCCAGTCCAAATGCGGCCTTGCTGAACATTGTTTCGTCTCCTGGTTGTCTAAATGGAACTATGACGTGGTTGTCGTGATTTCGGCTGATTACCGGCCCCGTTCCCAGTCCCGGTTCAGTTCGAAGCGAACGTTGAGGTCCGGATCGGTGCCGACATAAACGCCGGTGTGGTTGTACGCGGCGTGGACAGCGTCCCTTACCGCGGTGATGTGAGTCTTCGTGGCCGCCAGAGCGCCCGAAACGGTGGCGAGGATGACGGCTAGTCCAAGGGTGGCTTTGGTGAACATGGTATTTCCCTCCTGTATGACCGTCCGGGAGTAAATGACCGAACGGTTCAGTCATGAAATGGTCTGTCACAGACATAAATCAATGACCGAACGGTTCGGTCACGACGATGTGATCGCGATAGTGGGGATATGGGCGACCGTGCAACCGTTGGTCCGGTCGCTCGACCCCGACCGATTTCACGCATCACATTGAGTTCACTATGAGATTTTTGAAAATGCTCAGCCCGTAGGCGCAATAAGCGCAGCGCATCGCGCCGCAGCGGCGCGCAAGCGGTCTCGGCGGAGGGCACTTGAAGCGAGCGTGTTTGAGATGAAGCGGCGCGATGCGCTACGCTTATTGCGCCGTTCTGTAACGGATGGGGAGGCCAGCGCGCTTAGCGGCCGAGCGGGAGGACGACCTTGGGGAAGTACCGGATGACGGTCGATACCGGAGGCACGTTCTCGGATTTCGTATGTCTCGATGAGGATGCCGGCGCAATCTCGATCACCAAACTTCCCGCCACGCCCGACGATCCCTCGCACGCCATCCTCGCCGGGATCGAAATGCTGCGGGCCGGTGGGGTGCGTCCCGAGGACATTACCTTCTTCTGCCATGGCACCACGGTCGGCACCAATGCGCTCCTCGAACGCAAGGGTGTGCGGACCGGCCTCCTGGTGACGGAAGGATTTCGCGGCATTTACGAAGTCGGCGAGCAGGCGCGGCCCTACGGCCCCGCCATTTTCGACGTCATGTACGACAAGCCGCCCTTGCTGGCGCCGCGCAGCCTGACCGGCGAGGTCCGTGAGCGTGTCGATTTCCGCGGCGAGGTGCTGCGGCGCCTCGACGAAGAAGCGCTGCGCGCGACGCTGCGCGCGATGGCGCGGCAGGAGCCGGCCTCGATCGCCGTGTGCCTCCTGTTCTCGTTCCTGCACCCGCAGCACGAAGAGCGCGTCGGCGCCATCATCGCAGAAGAGCTGCCGGGATGCAGCGTCTCGCTGTCATCCGATGTCCTGCCCCAGATTCGCGAGTACTATCGGCTGAGCACGACCGTCATCAACGCCTATCTGCAGCCGATTCTTGAACGCTACATCGGCAATCTCGACCGCCGGCTCGCCGCGGCCGGCACCGCGACGCCGCAGCAATACGTCATGCAATCCAACGGCGGCATGTCGACATTCGCGGCGGCGGCGCGGCGGGCGGTGACGACCGTGCTGTCGGGCCCGGCGGGCGGCGTCACGGCCGGCGTCGCGGCGTGCCGCGCCGCCGGCATCGCCGACGCCATCACCTTCGACATGGGGGGCACCTCGTGCGACGTGGCGCTGATCCGGCACGGCGTGCCGTTCGTGTCGGGCCGTGGCAAGATCGAAGGACACGACATCGCCGTCCCGATGCTGGACATCAACACCGTGAGCGCCGGCGGCGGCACGATCGCGCGCGTGGGTCCGCTCGGCGAGCTTGAAGTCGGGCCGCACAGCGCCGGCGCGGCGCCTGGCCCCGCCTGTTACGGCCGCGGCGAGCTCCCGACCATCACGGATTGCAACCTGGCGCTGGGCTTTCTGAGTGCCGACAATTTCCTCGGCGGCCGCATGCGGCTCGATGCCGGGCGTTCGCGCACCGCGATCGACGGCCACGTCGCGCGTCCGCTCGGCATCTCGATCGATGAGGCCGCGGAAGGCATCGTGCGGATCATCGACGTCAAGATGCAGGAGGCCATCAAGGCGATCTCGACCATGCGTGGCCACGACCTGCGGGATTTCGTCCTACTGGCGTTCGGGGGCGCTGGCCCGCTTCATGCCGGCCGCATCGCCCGCGATCTCGGCATGGCCGGCGTCGTGGTGCCGCTTTATCCGGGGGTGTTCTCGGCCATCGGGCTCATGATGTCGGACGTCAAACATGACTACGTGCAATCCCGCCTGGCGCCGCTCGCCGACCTGACCTGCGATGCCATCGCGGCAATGTTCGGGAGGCTCTCGGGCGAAGCGCTCATGGATCTGAAGCGGGACGGTTTTGCGGACACCCGTATCCGGCTCGAGCGCGCCCTCGACATGCGCTACGCGGGCCAGGGCTACGAAATCACGCTGCCTTGCGATGACGATGCGCTGCATCGTGATGGCATTGCCGGGTTGCGCCGGCGCTTTGATGACATGCACAAACAGATGTTCGGCCACAGGGCGCCCGATCAGCCGGTCGAAGTCGTCTCTTACCGGCTGTGCGGCATCGGGATGGTGTCCGCGCCGCCGATACGCAAGTACAACCCGACCGGCGCCAAGCTTTCCGATGCCTTGTGCCAGCGCCGGCAGGTGCGCTTCGACGGCAAAAGCCTCGCATGCCCGGTCTATCAGCGCGAGCGCCTCGACGTCGGGCTTAAGCTGCGCGGCCCCGCCATCCTGGATCAATTCGACTGCACCACCGTCGTGTACCCGGGCCAGACCGCGCAGGTCGACGAATGGAAGAACATCATTATTACGGAGGGTGCGCCATGACACCGGCCATTCCCGTCGATGCCGTCGACCTCGAAGTCGTCAAAGCCAGTCTGCGCGGCATCGTCCAGGAAATGCAGAACGCGTTGTTCCGTACCGGCTTCTCCACCATCATCCGCGAATCCCAGGATGCCTCCTGCGCCCTCATGGATGAGAACGGCGACGTCGTCGCGCAGCATGTGGTGCTGCCGCTTCACATCGGGGCGTTTCCGGCCTGCTGCGCCGCCGTGCTCAAGGCATTCGGCGACACGATCGCGGACGGCGACGCCTTTCTGATCAATCACCCCTATCACGGCGGCAGCCCGCACGCGCCCGACATGGCGGTAATCACGCCGGTGTTCGTCGACGGCGCGCTGTTCGGCTTTTGCGGCAGCATCGCCCACAAGAGCGACATTGGCGGACCAGTGCCAGGAAGCTGCTCCGGCCAGGCGCGCGAAATCTTCAACGAGGGTCTCCAGCTTCCGGCGGTGCGCTATCAGAGCCGCGGCGTTCCCAACGGCGACCTGGAGCGCATCATCGCCGCCAACAGCCGGACGCCTGAACTGGTGCTGGGCGACATTCGCGGTCAGCTTGGCGCCGACCGCCTCGGCGAGCGGCGGCTGATCGCGCTCACCGAAAAGCACGGCGCCGCGAAGGTCCGCGCCTGCTATGGCCGGTTATTCGAAATGGCGCGCGGGCGCGTGAAGCTCGCAGTCGCGGGCTGGAACGATGGACGGTTCGAGGCGGAGCGCTGCGTCGACGATGACGGCATCGAGCTCAACCGGCCGGTGCGCATCCACGTGGCGGTCGACAAGCGCGGCGACGCGCTCCACTTCGATTTCACCGCCTCCGCCGACCAGACCAGAGGCCCGGCCAATATCCGCCCGCCGCTGGTGCAGGCAGCCTGCGCCTATTGCCTGATCTCGCTGATTGATCCGCAGATGTATGTCTGCAGCGGATTGCTGCAAAGCTTTTCCGTCACGGCGCGGGAAGGCAGCGTCCTCAATCCGCGCTTCCCGGCGCCGGTCAACACCTACAATCCGACCATCCATGCGCTGGTGGATGCGATTTTCGCGGCCTTAAGTCATATCGTGCCCGCCAAGGCGCGCGCCGACGGCAGCGGCAGCCGCTCGATCATTCTGGGCGGACGCGATACCCACACCGGCCGCAACTACGTCCAGTACGAGATCGTGGCGGGCGGCGCCGGCGCCCGCGCCGGCAAGGACGGCGCATCCGGCATCACGGTCAATCAGAGCAACGCCCGGATCGCGCCGGTCGAGATCATCGAATCCGAGTTCCCCACCCGCCTCTTGCGGTTCGACCTCATCCCGGATTCCGGCGGCGCCGGCCGCCACCGCGGCGGCCTCGGCCTGCGGCGCGAATACCTCAACCTTGAAGACGCGCGGTTCTCAATCCGCTCCATGAAGCACGTGATCCCGCCGCACGGCTGCGCCGGAGGCCGCGACGGTCGTGCCGGCGATATCGTAATCAATCCGGACGGCCCATCCGCCAAACGCCTGCCCACCCGCTACGCCGACTACCCGCTGCGCCAGGGCGACATCTTCCGCCTCGACACCCCCGGCGGCGGCGGTTTCGGCGACCCGTTCGAACGCGAGCCCGAACGGGTGCTTACGGACGTGCGGGAGGGGTATGTTTCTCGCGAGGCGGCCGAGAAAGATTACGGGGTCGTGGCGGCGGAAACGCAGGACGGCCTCACCGTCGATGCCGCTGCGACGGCGCGCAAACGCAACAAGGAAACGCCATGACGCCCGGTCAGTGCTGCGTTGTTTGCCTGGCCGTAGGGCGCAATAAGCGCAGCGCATTGCGCCGCTCCAACTTTTGCAGCGTCACGCGGCTTTCGCGCCGGAATGGCGCAATGCGCGACGCTTATTGCGCCATTCTGTAACGGGCCTGGGTTTGTCAATCCCTCTTCTCCACTTGCGAGGTATCCTTTCGCCGGGGTCTTGCTTCTGTCCGGGGTCGGCGCGCGGCCGCCACCTGATGGGGCTTGAAGAGGATAGGTCGGCCAATCTACGGTGAGCGTGGTGTGATG
>WNFT01021757.1_pt1 | contig 10473 bp, 10 predicted proteins | sample 5400191 | NCBI WGS metagenome assembly WNFT01 (sample SAMN13153359, study PRJNA577476) | soil metagenome | isolation source: 80 cm saprolite under Madrone tree | place: USA:California | collected 2016-06-14 | reverse complement strand
CTGGAGCCAGCCGGTTCAACGTATGGTCATCTAGTCTGATGGCGGCTGCAGGGCGGTCTATGCCGCCCTGCAGTCTTTTCTCTTCGGAAAAGAATCGCAAAAACCTCAACGGATAATATCACCTTCCAAGTGGATAGGAGCTGCGAACTCGGTTAAAGAAGGCTGGATTACACCTTCGGTTGCGGCAACAAGCTCGCAGCACAAACGTCTACCAGAGTTAATCCAGTTGGCAGACCAGGCGCCACCGTCCCGCGCCAAGAGATGGCGCACGGCAACCTCCCGCTCGCGAGACACACCGCGCGCCAGCGCGAGATTGGCCAGGTTCGCGCACGCGATCAGAAGCACCATACCGGTGGCGGTCATCAACACCCAAAGCGCCGTCCGAGTTTCCGGACCCATAATCGAATGCCGTTCAACGACTCAGAAGTCGCTGGGTGGTCCAAGAATCATCGGGCTCGCCGGCAAGTTGTATTTGTGATTTCCTTGAAGCCGCGGATTACATGTTTCGCTAATCTGCGGCTATCTTTTGGGGGATTGGTTTCGCTCTGGTGATGTGCCGTTGTCTGTCGGTCCCTTTCGAGCACCCTCGAACAGCGAGTTTCCAGGTTGCGTGAGAATTAACTGCAAGCTCAATGGCCTGCTGCCCGGCTGAATGTCGGTTGGCACGGCTGAAACAGTTTTGTCCGGCGTATCTCCGGGCCATACGGCGTGCAGCCGATAAAGGACCTCAGCGAAGACCCGAAGCCGAAAGCGTCCATTGTTGTCGGCAATGTCACTCGCCACGAAGGCTTCGAAGGAATCGAAGACAGACACCACGGCTCTCGGCACGGGGCGTCCCTCCGCAGTCAATGCAATGCCTTCGATCGTGCGCTCATTCTGTTGGTTCGGCAGCGTGAAGTTGTATGTACCGGTATCCGGTTTGCCGAGAAAATCGATGATGGACGCCAGCGCCTGGATTTCGGTTCCGGGATAAAACCAGCGCGGGTACGGCGTATCGCTCGTCGCAGTGTGGTTGAGGTTGATGCCCAGGTAATACTGGCCAGGCCGGACGATGCGCAGTTCGTATTGACCGTCTGGGTTGGTAATTCCGCTGTCGACCCACGTGCCCGAAGTAGAGCGAACATGGACGTCCACTTGTGCGGCAGGCTGTCCGTCTTTTGTCCATACGCGGCCGATGATTCGAAGAGCTCGCCATAACGTCACATCCAGACAGCCCTTCGCGTGGAGCTGAACCTTGGGATCGTCCGGCAGATCACCGTCCGCTTGCGCGCGTATCGAGTATTCGCCGGGCGGCAGGCCCGTAAACCTGGCATTGCCTGCGCTGTCGGTCTGGGCGGTGTGGCGCGATTCCTGGCTCTCAGCAACAATGCTCATTCCTGATTTTTCCGGCACGCCGGGATAACTCGTGCGGACCAGGATCTCGCCTGTTGGGGGAGCGCCCGCCATCGCCTGGAAATACCTGAGGTCTTCGGCCGCTCGCGCCAGAAGCCTGGTCCGTGTGCAACTATTGGTTTGAAGCCGTCCTTCAGCATTCTCGTATGCGTATACGACGTAGCCCACTCCGGGCTCGAACGGATAACCGCAATCGCTTAAATCGGACACAATCTCGATCTCTTTCTGCCCGGCTACTCCGCTTAACACGTCCCCTACCTGCATCCGGATCACGCGAAAACCTGGCTTAATGCGAATGCGTTCGCCCAGACCCGGGCCGGAAAGTCTTTGAGCTGCAGAGGGCGTGGTTGCCTCAACCGGAAATTGTGCCGGCACAAACGTGATGTCGATTACGGTTCCAGTGAAGGCCGCCGCGGCCATTCCGGCCGCATGACACGGTGTTCCCGGGCCGGCGCAGTCGCAGGCTTCCAGCCGAGGCGCGAGGGATAAAAGCAACAGGACGGCCGGCAGGATTCGCATACGGGTATTTTAGGCGATTCGACTCCCAAGCAGCCGCAGATGGATTGATGACCCGACCGCGCTTGTAATACGGCTTGAGGACGGCCTCTTCGAACTTGCGCAGGTCGCGGATGCGAGTCATGCCGGCTCTCAGCTCTGCGGCTACGACTGTGCTGAGGTACAGACGCGGGGCCGCCCTTTGGACAAATATTTCGAGCAAAGCCGCATTCTCGTCACTTCTGGACGCGGCGATGAAACAGTTGGCATCCAGTACGAACTTGCGCACAGAAGGAGTAATCAATCGATCCGCGCGAGCTTCAATTTACGCAGAGCTCGCACACCGTTTCGCAGTTCCCGCCGAAAGGTCACCAGGCTAAGCGCCATCTCGACCGCCTCACGTTCGGTGGCGGCGCCCAAGTCCTTTTGAGCGCGCTGTAAGAGAGAGGGGTTCAACCAGAACTCCTTTCGGACCTTTCCGTCTCGTAGTGATCTGGTTCGGCTCGCGCTAGCAGCTTTTGTCTTAACAGGCATAGACGAGATACTCGTACGTACAAGACTACATGCTCTTACGGACGAACCTGGAATTTTACCAAGAACTCCTTTTTGTGGACGTCTTGATACACTACGAGTTCTCTGAGGTGGCAGTTTTGCCGGTAGCGCGTTTTACGTCAGCGTGACGCGCCTCGGATCACACCTTCCCACAACCGGACTTGGACTTCCGATCAACGCTAGCTTCTGGGGAATTGAAGACGGATAGATAAACGCTACGGCGTTACTCGTTTGCGAACGCAGACATCGGGAAAGCGCGTCTACGCAGCCGCATGAACGAAAGCCTCTACACCGTGGGATGCGAGTTCGGCCTGGATGTTGCCGGCGAGGAATCGGCGGGCTTCGTCATTTTGCTTCAGCACGGCATCAAAATGTGCGAGCGTGAGTCCTCTGACGAACAAGTGGGATTGTTCGCCGGTGCAGAGTTCGGCAATCGGACGCATTTCCTTTTGCAGGTAATCCAATTCTGGAATCCAAGGCGGCGAGGTCCGGACCGCTTCGTGCAGTTGCTCGACGTTATCCATGAAGTGCATGTGGTCGGCGCGGCGGAGAATCACCATGCGTTTCGCGGCAGGTATTCTTTCGAAGATCTCGTACATGCCGTCGATCGGAAGGCAGACGTCGTTGTCCGCCACCAGAAGGAGAGTCGGAACGTCGCGGCCCCACTTGAACGCCAGCTTCGCTGGCAGAATCCCCGGCCTTGGATTCGAACTTCCGCCGGGCGCAAGCGCCACAACCGCCCCGATTTGATGCACCACGTCCGGAGAGGCAAGCGCTGTCCAGCCGCCGAAGCTGTGCCCCACGATTCCTACAGGCGCGGGTTTGAGCTCCGCCTGGGTCAAGACATACTCGAGAAGAAAGCTAATGTCCGGAACGCGGCTCGCAATGGCAGCTTCGGCCAGCGCGGCCCGTTGTTCACGAGTTTCACCGTCTCGATGTCCGAGCTCGGGTGCGACGAGTTCGGAGTGATTCAGTCCCGCGACGATGTAGCCATGGCTGGCCAGGTGATTCGTCAGGAATGTGTAGCCTCGCCGACCGCTGCTGCCGCTCGAATGAGAGAGAAGGATGATCGGGCAAATTCCAACCGCTTTCGCTGGATGCCAGATGTCGCAAGGGAAGCTCAGGTTGCGGGCGGCGTCGAACGCCTGCATGCTCCGCTCGTTAACAGTGAATCGGCCTGGGACAAATGGGTCGTATGTCATGCGGTAAATGATACGTCCTTCCCCCAACATAATGCTGTCAGTTGTGCGAGCAGAAAAGGGTCAGCCGCTATAGGATCGAAACTGAAAACGAAGCAGGGAGGCATGAGCGGGGCCAAAACTACTGAGTAGTCGCCCAGCGTTGACCAATCCGGCAGCAACAGATTGCTCTACCCTTCGGCGTTAAGCAGGATCTGTCCCGTCGAGTCTTTGGGCGGAAAGGCTATCACCACCCAGGAGCGAATTTTTCAAACCGGGAAATCGGCTTCAGGATTCTAAGAGTCTGAAGGAGTTCCTGGTCGCTCATCCGGCGAAGCACTAGCTGGATGTTGAAAAACGGCGACCGAAGCGGCGGTAAACCGGAGTCGGCCCGTCGATTTTGCCACGCTTTGCGGAGCGAAGCTGGCGGAGCGTTCGACATATCCACGAGAGGCGGAGCGAAGCTGGCGAAGGCGCCGACGTATCCACGAGACGTGACGTAAAATCGCCTGCATATCCCAACACATTCTAAAAATTTTTCCCCTATCTAAGTCGTTCGCTTTCTTGAAGTCACTCTGATTTCCGTTCCTCAAATCGCAATTTTATTTCAGCGCTTTTTCATTCTCGCGGTGATTTACACCGTATGGGGGCGAAATTAAACCGAGCCCAAAAGGAGGCGAGAATGATGATGAAACGAAATCCATTGCCCAAAATGCGGATGAGAGGATAGGAAATTCAAGCGGCACCGTGGCTGTGGCGAATGTCGTAGTCGACGTCTTATGTCAACTGGGGGACGCCAGGCCGCGGGCATAGCCGGGAACCGGCCGGAAACCGGGCGGGAACCGGGCGGGAACCGGGCGGGGAAATTCCTACCTTAAATCCGCCGCGCACCCGCCTGCTGCCACCCAAGTTACATAAGACCGGGACTGTGACCAGCTTAAATTTCCTATCCGCCCGGACTCCAATTTTACCTGTAGGCGCCGGCTAAGGCCGGCGCCTACAGGTTTGCTGTCCTCATGTTCGAGCGAACGCGAAGAGTCAGACTTAGCCGTGGATCGTAATGTTACCGCCGCCAAGGGCCGTCGGTGGATCACTGTCGTCTCCAGCGCCGCGCCCATTGTCATAGACCACAATGCCGGTGGCTTTGTTCCAGATCTTGATTCGGAACTTGTCGACGGTGCCTCCGCCGTTGACCGCTGAATCGGTAGCGGTCAGTATGAAGCCATAATCGCCGGATCCGTTAACGGTCCCCGAGCCCTTGAACTGAGCCTTGGCCCCTGCAACCACGAGCCAGTCGTAGGAGGTGCTTTTGAATATAAACTTGGCCACTTGGAAGTTGAACTCGGTCTTACCGGATGGAGTGGACTGACCCTTTATATATTTCGATTCGAAGCCGAAGGTGGCTTTGCCCGTCATGTTCAGATCTGCAGAATAGGCGCCGGCCGACGAATTGATCCACCCGCCACCGGTTACAAATCCGTCACTAGTATCGAAGATGATCACAAATTGGAAGCTGGAAGCCGCAGAAAGGCCTCCGTTATCGGTGACAGTAGCGGCCACCATGTAAACACCGGGCAACATATAGGTATGCGACTGCGTGCATGCCCCACTGCCGCTCGAGTCGGTTACTACTCCGGGACCGACGATCCCGTCGCCCCAGCTTAACGAGCAGGTGTGGGTATCTGAAGCATTCGCATCGGTGAAGTTCGCAGTGATAGTTACGCCAGAACCGAGAGGCACCGGAGCCACCGGGCCAATCACGCTCGTTATGACGGGAGCAACGTTGCTGATGTTGACGGTGGGTTGAAACTTCAGAGACACGATGCCAACAGGATTGACCAGAAAATTGAGCGTCGCCGGTTGGTCTTTGCCGGTAAGTGGGGTTGGCCCGATGAACGTTCCGGCCGGATTCAGACGGTAGATCCCTTGCAAGATTTCATCAACAACGAGGATGTTCTTACTCGCCTCGGTGGTTATGCCAAATGGCAGCGCCCATCCTACAGGTGGGTTGGCCGACACAGTAACCTGGCCCCCTCCGAATAAATTCATAAGATCCACACGGAAGATCCCTGGGTTTGAGCATCCGTACCCAGAATGTGAAAACACCGTCGCGAGGATGTCACGGGAGGCCTCTACTGTGATCCCCATTGGACAATTAAAGGGTGCGCTCTGGACCACGTCCGGAAATGCGGATGTGGGTCCCCAGACTACATGCTGGTTCAAGGTGACCGGGTCTATGCGAATGATGGCGCCAGTGCCGAATGAGCTCATGTCGCTCACGAGGATGCTCGTATCGAGAGGATCGATAGCCACACCGTAGGGGTGGACGATATTATTCGCAACACCTTGTGCGGGTGCGATAACGGTTTGTGCTCCGGTTGTCTTATCAATGCGAAGGATCCTTCCCGCCGGAAGATTCACGCCCTTGTCGAAATTAAGACCGCTATCCGCAACAATAAAGTTCCCGTTGGCATCGCGTTCGATACCGAAGAAGTCGTTCGATGGGCCGGCCCCTGTCGGGAGGAGGGTTTGTCCTCCCGTCGAAGGATCCACACGGATAATGCCATTGACTCTATCGGCAACAACGAGCATGCCATTGCTCTCTACCACTACACCGACGGACTCCGTCAATAAACTACCTTGGGAGATAAGAGTCTGAGCTCCGGTCGCGGCGTTTATGAGGAAAAGTGCGCCTTCCCCAGTACTGCCGCCCGGACTATTTCGACCCGCGCTAGGATCAGCGATTACGATGTCGCCTTGGCAAAGATAAGCTGATGCCCCATTCGGACATGTTCTAAGTGGTAGGCCCTGCGCCCACACAGCAGGTGATGCGAGGGTAAACATTATGAGCACCACAGCCAGCGCACACAAACCGACTGCTAGGCCTGACGGGTGAGCAAATGTCGTGGCGGGACTCTTGACGATAACCTTGATCTCATTCCTGTTCATTGGATATTTCCTCTTTTGCGGTTGTGGGGTTTCAACGGCTAGTGCGTTCAGGGGGGCGAAACTTACGCATGTCCAAAACGGAGGCCGCTTTCCTGATGGCTCTGTAGAACACTCCACTTATTGCTAAGTCCTGAGTAACGCCGAAGGATAGAGCCATCCGTCGCCGCTGGATTCCTAAATGCTGCGCGACTTCTCGTCACTAATCCGGTTCGGCCCAGTTAGCCTACGCAATCGCGGTTCTACTCTTGCTTCGCGCTTGGAACGGCTGCGACTTTCGGCTTCCACGCTGCGACCAGTGCTTTGGCCTGTGCGATCTGATCCGGAGTCATCTGTTTTTCAGCTTCACCAAGCTGTGATTGATAAAATTCACCGCCGTGCGCTGCGGCCAGCCGGAGCCACATCTCAGCCTGCACAGAATCGTGCGCGAAATTCTGACCCTTCAAGTAAGCCATGCCAAGGAGGAACTGAGCATCTTGCATATCCTGGTCCGCCGAAAGCCTCAGCCACTTCAGCCCTTCTACAGTATCCCTCTGGGGCAGCAAATACATGGCGCCCAGAAAGAATTGAGCGTCGGCGTTGCCTTGACCGGCGGCTGCCTTAAACCATTTAATGGCCTGCTCAGAATCTTTTTCAACCCCCTGGCCTATCATGTACATCTTGCCAACGATTAGCTGAGCCTCCTCGTCGCCTTGCTCCGCCACCGCCGTGAATTCTGTCAAGGCTACTGCATATTCCTTTTTTTCGTAGGCACGCATCGCAGAATCAAAATCTTGCGCCATGGACATTTCTGAGCAGAGCAGGACCGAAAAAACGCAAAACAAAAACTGGCCTAAGCTGGACCGGACCCTATTTTTCTCCATCAATTTTTCCCCTGTTGTGTGCCTTTTGATTCTCGTTGTGACATGCCGTTTACGGGTTTGGGTCAGGACAACCTCGAATCGGCCTGACCCGCTGACGAACATCGGCAGAACGGCCAGCTTAGAAGGCAATGCCAGTACTTTGAGTGAAAACCTTATTCTGCATCACGGTAATGTTGACAGGCCCTACGCAGGTCGCCGCCTGTGCGTAGTTTCCATCACTAACTAAGGTCGAAGGAGTCCACTGCACTGTCACGCCGTAGTTGCCGGATTGTAAACCTGCGACGATCCAGTTGAAACTGTGGGCGCCAAGCGTGCTCTGGCTAAAGCTAAGGAAGCATCCCCCACTGCCGTCAGGATTGGCAAGGCACTGGCTAGCGATCGCGCTAAACAGGTTTGAACTGAGCTGGATGAACCGATCTTCGTAAGTGACCGGGGCAGACGGAATCACAGCAGGGTCGGGTTGGCCGCTTAATGGAGTTACGGTCACCTGGAAATCCACTCCCGCTTGCGAGGAGGTGGAGGCTGAGGCTTGCTTTGAGCTAATGGTAGCGTTCGTCAGAAGGCCAACCACCGCTGACGGGTTAACAACGAACACGTTACCGTTGCCACTGGACGTTTTAATAGTTGTCTTAAGCGATGTTACTGTCCCCCCCACTCCGCCAGTGAGCGCGCCGTTTGACGAGTTCACAACGCACTGCATGGGCAGGCTGGCGTAATTGAAGCTCCCACTGCTCTGTGCAAAACCCACGGGTGCATTCAATGCTGCGATCACGAATATAGTCGCCACAAGCATCGTCTTTTTCATGATGATCTCTACTCCCTTTTCATTTTTGGATTATTTTTTACCTTAGTTGCGATTTTCCGGCGGAGTTCGTTGCACGTGGTTTACCAGCCTGACTAGCCAGACTTGCGGCCTTAATTGTCAGGCACTTCCCAACGGAATGTCGTAGGCTGTGCGAGGTTGTTTGGATCTACTTGATGGTGTCTTATAACAAGGTGGAAAAGATCAGGCTCTCGCGACCACCCACACATTAGCGGCCGGCAGCCACGACGCCCTTCGCCAGACTGGATCGGGTACGCCGCATCAGCCACAAGTTCGACTGTGGCGTTGGAGACGACATGGACTCCGTCCTCGCGAAGTACACGAAGCCTAAAGCCTGACCAGTTCCTGTGTGGCCATCCGTTCGGTTTCACCTTGGCTATCCCAGTCCACGCAGCCTTGCCGAAAGCTCACGGCCAATCGCGACGTTGCCGTGGAGATTAAAACCAGCAATCGCGGCACATCGGGGGCTGGACATGGCTTCGAGGCTGTCGCCATCGATCCGGTCTCCTCCAAAGGTCGCGACGCGGTTTCCGGCGTTAGGCCCTGAGGCAATTCTTCCGCGCACGGCGGAGGCGTAGAGGGCCGCCAGGCCCGGATCGTTTTCCACAAACGTATCGGCTTCATCCTCGAGGCCCCGCCGCTCGATCATGCGGTGCACGCGGCCGGCAATGAGCGTCACCGCTTCGAGCACGTCCTCATCTTCCGGCGGCGGCAGTTCGTGAAATTCAGGCGCTCCATCCGGACCGGCGGCATACACGCCATCCAATCCGATCAAGTGGAAGTGAATGTTCAAGCCGAGCGCCGAATTGAAGCGTTGCACGAACGTCACGGCGCCGCACTGCGATCGCTTCAATCCCAGCAATTCCCGGGCTCGGCGGCTCAGTTCGCTGAAGACGGCGCGCACGAAGATGTTCAAGATGTCCGTCATCAGCTCGGAGTCGTAGGCCATGCGATAGCGGAGTTTGAAGGGAAGTGAGAGCACCCATTGACGAGTTGGAACCCAAGGAAAGACGCGCTCCACAAGGTATGCCGCGGTATCCGACATTTCTTGACGGCTACGCCCTATCGGGCTTGCATTCGCATCCGCTCATGCTGCGTCCTCCACAGCTTGGACAGAGTCCCCTTTTTTTGCAGCTGAAGGGCAAAACACGGTCGTGACCGCAGTCATCGCACCGGAGTCGTAGAAAGCCATGGTCGGCAACACCACACGTCAGGTAGTCCCGGAACTCCCGCTCGACAAATCGCGGAACCGGACGCTCGCGTGCCTGCTGACGCGCGAGGAACGTCTCCAACTGTTCGAGGATGACCACGTAGAGAACGGTCTCTTCCGGCTTGCGGGGAATGTATTCGAACGCTCCGTCCGGCACGGAGCCTCAAAGGCAGGAGTTCAGCCAACCCCAGTCGTAGTCACATCAGGGATTTCCTGAACTTGTTGATGAGAAAATCCGAAGTTTCCGAGATAAATCGATCGGCCTTTTCCGTGCTTTTGCCGACTTCCCAGGTAGCAGTACTTCTCCTATGTCGGTTCTTGAACGATCGGATCTAATTTCGATCGATCCAGACCGATGCAATGACTTGTGACCGGTGTTCAAGCCAAGGACGCGGGCAACCCTCACCCCGCTATTTTTTGAAATCGTCGCCGACCATTTTCACGCGGTTTACAGCCAGCAAACACCGTGCTGTTCCGGCTGGCGTCCTAGGTTTCGAGGTTCTGCAGAAAAGCGGTTTGGATGCCAATGCGGATGGGAGTCGCCCCGATTACTAACGAAAAGTCGCGAAGGGTTTACCCATCGGGCTGACAATGGATGTCTCTACCCTTCGGCGTTAATCACGATTAATCGTATTCAAGAGCAACTCCGACTCGGTTTCGAATCGGGGAAAACCACTACGGAAGTCAGTTCACGGCCCGGCCCAGTGGAAATGCCCATCCGAAGATGCAGCTCGCCGCACGCCCGTCACATAGGTTCTCGGCGAACTCGACACCTTGCCCTCACCGGGTTCGAGTCCTTCTGTCCTGCGATGGAGCAAGGTCCGAGCCGCCTTGCCCGCGGCCAGGCTATCGCGAGTTATGTGAATTCAGAAAGCTTTATAACTCTGGTTCCACCGGTGGGGCGCTTCGGTTCAGGGTATCGCGCCGTCGGCCGCGGCTCGCTCGTGCGAGCCTTGTCATTGCAACTTTGCGATAGCAGCTCTGGCAGCGTCCGCGACGGAGACCTGGGAGCCA
>WNFT01013339.1_pt1 | contig 10473 bp, 12 predicted proteins | sample 5400191 | NCBI WGS metagenome assembly WNFT01 (sample SAMN13153359, study PRJNA577476) | soil metagenome | isolation source: 80 cm saprolite under Madrone tree | place: USA:California | collected 2016-06-14 | reverse complement strand
CATGACGGACCAGAGCGTCCAGCCAGGCGGAGTACGCTAGGGGAGAGCCATGACGAGCGTTCGCGCGAGCGCGTGCATCGTGGGCGGCGGGCCGGGCGGGCTGGTGCTGGGCCTGCTTCTGGCCAAACGGGGCGCCGACGTCCTGGTGCTGGAAGGTCACGAAGACTTCGAGCGTGAGTTTCGTGGGGAAGTGCTGCAGCCGAGCACCGCGCACCTGCTCGACGAGCTGGGCCTCCTGGAGTACGTGCTGGCCCAGCCCCACTCGCTTCTCGAAGTCGGCAAGATCAGGCTGAACGGCAAAGAGGTCGGCCAGTTTCGCTTCAAGAGGATCGCCCCCCGGTATCCCTACGCCATCTGGATGCCGCAGCCGATCTTTCTGGATGCGATGCTTCGGAAGGCGAAGCCGTTCCCGTCGTTCCAGTGCTGGATGGGCGCCAAGGTGACGAAGCTCATCGAAGAGGACGGCAAGGTGGTGGGCGTGAGCGGGTTCCGTCATGGCAAGGAGCCGTTCGAAGTCCGGTCCGACGTCGTCGTGGGCGCTGACGGGCGCCATTCGACGGTGGCGCGGCTCGGCAGGTTCGAGCCGGAGTACGAGCACCACGACTTCGACGTCATCTGGTTCACGATCGAGCAGCCGCCCGGCTGGTCCAGCACCTTCTACGTCTCGCTGGGCGATATCCGCGGTCTCATGCTGCCCAAGTACCCTCACCACATTCAGGCGGGGATCATCGTGCCCACCGGCGATTGGAGACGCTGGCGCCAGGACGGGGTGGCGGCGGTGGCCGAGCGCGTGCGGCGCTTCGATCCGATCTTCTCGGACTTCGCCGCGACCCTCCACGACTTCACGCCGTTCTTCCCCCTGGAGGGCATCATTCGGCTGATGCGCGAGTGGGCCCGCGACGGCCTGCTGCTGATCGGCGACGCCGCCCACACCATGAGCCCGGCTGGCGCCATCGGCGTCAACGTGGCCATCGCCACCGCCGCGGTGGCCGCTCAAGAGCTCTATCCGCGTCTCGGGCATGGCCCGATCGCGCGCGAGGATCTGCAAGCGGTCCAGCGCCTGCGAGAGGACGATGTCCGGACGCTTCACCGCTTTCAGCTCGGAGCCCAGAGGGTGCTGCTCAGCCCGGGGAGCCGCAATCCGCTCGTCAGGTGGCTCGTGCCGAAGGTGCTGCCGCTGTTCCTGCGTTCGCCGCTGCTGCCGACGGTCCAGCGCCGGATCTTCTTCGGCGCGCCGCTTCCGCCGCTGGATCCGGCGTTCAGCTTCCGGGAGCCGACTCCTGCCGGGGTTGCCGCCAAGAGATAGGTGCCGCGCCTGCCCGGCTTGATCTACAATCCCGGCGGTCGTCTTCACAGAGGCGCATGACTCGAAGGCGACACCGAGGAGAGTCCACATGGATCTGGGACTGACAGGCCGGGTCGCGATCGTCACCGGGGGAAGCAGGGGCATCGGCCGGGCGATCGCCCAGGTGCTGGCGTCGGAGGGCGTCGACGTGGCGATCTGTGCCCGGCAGCGCCAGGCCCTGGACGAGGCGGCCAAGGCGCTCTCGCAAGAGACAGGACGCCGCATCATTCCGATCGTCGCCGACACGATGAGCTCGGAGTCCGTGGCCCACCTGGTGGACGCCACCGTGAGGGCTTTCGGCCGCGTCGACGTGCTCGTGAACAACGCCTCGACGCCGGGCGGCATGGTGCGCGGGCCCCTCGCGGAAGCCGACGACAAAACCCTGCTCGAGGACATCGACACCAAGGTGGTCGGCTACATGCGATGCGCCAAGGCGGTGGCGCCCCACATGCGGCAGCGCCGCTGGGGCCGCATCATCAACATCGGCGGGCTCTCCGGTCGCCGCTCCGGCAACATCAGCGGCCTGCGCAACGCCGCCATCGTGCACCTCACCAAGACGCTCGCGGACGAGCTGGGCGCCCACGGGATCACCGTGAACCTGGTGCATCCAGGGGCGACGCGCACCGAGCGCACCGACGCTGAGACCGAGCGCCGGGCGGCGAGCAACGCGATTCGGCGGATCGTCGATGCGTCGGAGATTGCTCAGGTCGTGACGTTCCTGGCGTCGACGAAGGCGGCGAACGTCACCGGCGTGGCCATCGACGCCAGCGGCGGGTCGATTCCGGTGATGTTTCAGTAGGGCTCAGAGCGTCCTACTCCGCGCTCCTACCGCCTGGACCGCGGAGGCCGATGACGTTTGCCACGTTTGCCTGTAATCCGTTCTCCGGAAGCGCTCGCATCGGAAGCGGGATCCAGACTTCCCGGCTGTAGTTGTACTCGTACACGACGCCGCTAGCCGTCAATCCGTAAAGCACGGCGCCTTTCGAAGTCACTGCCGTCGCGATTTGCGTGAAGCTGACCGTCTCGATCGCCATGTTCCCTCCTCGACGAATCCAAAGCTCCACCGCCTGCAGTCCCAACGATCCATTGTTGCCACCAGGAGCCCCCCCTGGAGACCGAAAAAATTTGATGTGTCAGGGTCCCGGTCCTCCGGTGTTTACGCTGCTCAATGATTCCGCGCACTTCGAGGTTCCAAAGGCCCCTCCTCAGTGAGGCTCAGAACGTCGCGACGGCGCTGCACGCCGTCACAGGCTCGAGCTAAGCTCGGCCACGTCAGGCGCTGCCGGACCAGCGCGGTCATGTACAGCCACCACGCTGTCAGCGCCCGTGCGAACGACTCAGGCCACCTCCCGCGTCGCAAAGTCGGTGGCGACGACGACGAGGTCTCGAAAGGCGCGAGCACCAAACAGCGTCCCGTAGTTACGGCGAATGCCGCTCGATTCATCCACCAGAAAACGATGGATCCGAGCAAGCTCATCGACAGTCGGTTGCTTCGTAGCTCTGACCAAGGCGTCGGTGAGCGCGATCAATAGCCTCCGGGAGCCCTCGCCGTGGATGTAGGCATCGGTCCCACTGAGATCGCTCAAGGTCTTTTGGACCCTGAACCGCTTGGCCTCGAAGAGAAACCATTGATGGGCCGGACGCCAGCGGGCGGTGGCGACGGCGAGTCCGATCTCGAAGGGCATGTTGAATCGCGGTGCGCCACTCGCAGGCAGAGATCAGCTCCAAGATACGGTCCAGACGACGTGTGGGCCCGGGGATCTCAAGCGTGGCCCGCGGGCGGAGCCCGAAGCCGCAAAGACCCGCGATGAAGGTCAGGAATAGGGGCTCGTAGCGCCGATCATAGGGAATGTTGAGAAAGGCGTTGTTGGGAGAGTATCGCTCAGCGATCAGTCAGCTTCGGCGTGCTGCGGGCCGCCTCGCTGCGTGCCGAGTCTTCGCGCCGCGCTTACCGCGGGGCGCCTTCCTGCCAGGAGCAGGAGCTCGACTGCTGCCGTGGCGTTCTAGGTACTCGGTCACCATGGCCCGAAGTTCCCGGTATCGCTTGGGGGAGACCCCGAGCACGCGAGCCGTCGCCGCGGGCGAAGGGTAGGGGGTCGTGATCACCGCGCGCGGTCGCAACGCCATGGCCACACTCTACGCGGCGAGAGATTTTCGTGTCAACGCGCTCGGAAGGATACAGCCCTCAGCTCGCGCGACGGAAGAGGGCGTAGCGCTCGGCCAGGAAGTCGCGATTGGGCTTGAGGTGGTCGGCACGCGGCACGTGGATGCGCCGGCCTTGAAAGCCCTGGAAGCCATGCTGAAGCATCGGCCCGTCGATTTCCTCAAGCACGTCGAGGCGCACGGTGACCTCGAGGTCGGGCGTGACGCCGATGAGGTAGCGGCGAAGGCGGCGTGGTGGAGCTTGCAGAGCGCGAGGCCGTTGGGAATGACCGGCTCCCCCAGGGGAGGACCGTCAGGGAGGATGTGAGCGGCTTCCAGCAGCTCGTCATGGCGGAGCCGGCAGATGGCGCAGCACTGCTGGTAGGCGCGGAGCACGCGCTGGCGAAAGCCCCGCTGGTGCAGGCGCTGCCGGACCACCGCGGTCACGTACTGCCGCCGCGCGGTCAGCACCGCCGGGTCGTTGACCTGCCAGGTGGCCGGCGCCCCGATCTGGTCGTCGATCGCCACGACGAAGCTCAGGGTGTCGGGATGGTCCTCGACGATGAAAGGCCCTGGACGATGCCGTGGAGATAAATGAGCGGGGTCTGCCGCTGCATGGCCTTCCGCAGGCCCACATTGTCGCGATGACTCGGATCCGTGCCGCGATGACGCTGACGCCTGATGCGGCGGCGCCGGGCGAGTGTCAACGAGCGGGCCGGGGCTTTTCCCGGGTGGCGAAGTCGACGGCAACAAAGACGAGATCCTTGAAGGCGCGAGCCCCGAATAACGTCCCGTAGTTTCCGCGAATACCAACCGCCTCAGCGCTCAAGAGCTGGAAGAGTCGATAGAGCTCGTCGAGCGTAGGCTGCTTGCCAGCTCTGACCAGGGCGTCGGTCAGCGCGATCAACAGTTGCCGGGGGCGGTCACCGTGGATATAGGCGTCAGTTCCCCCGAGATCGCTCAGTGTCTGCTGGACCCTGTACGGGCGCGCCTCCAGGAGGGACGACTGGTGAGCGGGGTGCCCGCGGGCGGTGGCAACGGCCAGGCCGACTTCGAACGGCATGTTGAACCGCGGTGCGCCGCGGGAGAGTTGAATCCGACTGAGGTCGTGAAGGAATATCGGCACGCCGAGATCAGCTCGAGGATGCGGTCCAGCCGCCGTATAGGACCTGGGATCTCGAGCGTGGCTCGAGGGCGAAGCCCGAAGGCGCAGAGGCCGGCGATCAGGGCGACAAAGAGCTTCTCGTAGCGGGGATCCTAGGGGACGTTGAGGAAGACGTTCTGAGACGAGTATCGCTCAGCGATCGATCAGCTTCGGCGTGCCGTGCGCCGCCTCGTTGCGGTCCGCTTCCTGGCGCTCTGCCTATGGTGACGTGCCAGGGCTTCGGTGACCATCGCCCGGAGCTCCCGGTAGCGCTTGACCGAGATGCCGAGCACCCGGGCCGTCGTGGCAGGCGTACGGTAGGGGTCGTGATTACCGCGCGCGGCAATCGAGCCGTACCCGGTGGAGCACTGCGCGCTGTGCGAGTTCCGCGACGTCTGCGACGAGCAATGGACGCGGGAAGATCACCTGGTAACTGGTGGCTGGGATTCGGCGCGGGCAGGTCACGCGGCTGCGGTCGGCGGGTATCGGGACGCTGGCGCAACTCGCCCAGGCGCCGGCGACGCTGGTTCCCCACATCGCTTCTCACACATTGGAAACCCTTCACGACCAGGCTGGCCTGCAGCTCCGTCGGCGGACCACCGGCAATCTCGACTGGCATCCATTGCCCGGCGAGCCGGGACGTGGCTTCGAGCGGCTGCCCCGACCCTCGGCGGGCGACGTCATGTTCGACATCGAGGGCGATCCGTTCTGGGAGCCGGCGCGCGGTCTGCATTTCCTCTTCGGCCTGCTGACCCACGACGACGGCACGTGGCGCTATCGGACAATCTGGGCGCACGATCGGGCAGGGGAGCGCCAGGCGTTCGAGGCACTGATTGACTTCTTCCACGAGCGGCTCGCGCGGCATCCCGACATGCACGTCTGTCACTACGGCGCCTACGAGACGACGGCGCTGAAGCAGCTCATGGGCGTGTACGCGACGCGCGAGGACGCGGTGGACGCGCTGCTGCGCCGCGAGGTCTTCGTCGATCTGCATTCGGTCGTGCGCCAGGGCTGCGGGCGGGCGTGCCGGGGTACTCGCTGAAGGATGTCGAGGCGCTGCCCGCCTTCCGTCGCCAGGCGCGCGTCACGAGCGGCACGCGCGCCGTGCTGGCCTACGAGCAATGGATGGACACGCGCGCCGCCGCGCGGCTCGCGGAGATCGCGGTCTACAACGAGGAAGACTGCCGCGCGACGCTCGCGCTCCGCGACTGGCTGGTGGAACACCGGCCGGGCGACGCGGCCTGGGCGGAGAGCCCCGACGGGCGGCCAATCGACGACGACAGACAGAAGGCCGACGCTCAGCGGGAGGCGCTACGCGAGGCGTTGCTCACGGGCGCGAGCGCCGGGGCGCCGCGCTGGCTGGCCGTGAGTTGCTGGAATACCACCGGCGCGAGGCTCGGCCCGCATGGTGGCGGTTCTTCGCCCGCTGCCAGATGTCGCTCGACGAGTTGGTGGAGGACGGCGAGGCGATCGGCCGTCTGGAGCCGGAGGGCGCGCCGCGCCGGGCGAAGAACTCGCTGGAGCACCTCTTCCGCTTTCCGGCCCAGCAGCACAAGCTGGCGCCGGGCGACGCGCCCTTCGATCCGGCTACGGGAAAGAGCGCCGGCGCGATCGTGGAGCTGGACGAGGCCGTCGGCGTGCTCGTCCTGCGACGCGGTCCGAGCCACGCGTCGGTACCGCTCCCGACGGCTTTGATCCCGCCAGGGCCATACGACACGCGTGCGCAGCGCGCCGCGCTGGCGCGTCTTGGCGATGCGGTGCTGACTGGCAATGGTCGATACCGGGCGCTGCAGGACATTCTCGCCCGAGCGCGGCCGCGGCTCGCCGGTGGATTCAGCGGGACGATCCACACGACCGACTCGCGGGAGCAGCGCGAGCGAGCCGCCGCGCTCGACAACAGCTACCTCTTCATCCAGGGGCCCCCGGCCGCGCGGTCGCCATTGTCAGGAGCCTCTGTCCGCAGCCTGCCAAAGTTCAATGAGGCGTGCTGTGATCGCTTTGTTTTCATACGGAAGGATCCGCTTGATGAACGCCTCAAGACGTTTGGGATCCCGAAGGTATTCGGGACGAGGCACCTTGGCCGCCTGCTCCACCGCCTCCTGCTGCCGACCAAGCTCACTGAGCACAGCCACGAGGTATGAGTTGGCAGGCCGGAAATTTGGGCCCTTGTCTCTGTTCTCGAGGGCCTTCCTCAGGTATTTCTCGGCTTCCCTGAAATGCTGCATCCTGCGAGGGTCCTCCTTTGATGTCAGGAAACCCAACACGTAATATGCGTGGCCGCGGTAGTAATCGTAAAAGTACGGATAATTCGGATCTTGGGTAGCCGTCGGTTTCATTTTGTCAAGCGCGTCTTGCGGTCGCCCCAGATAGATCAGTACGTGCGCCGCCAAAGCATAGCCATCCGCGTAGCCGGGACTAAGTTCAATCGCCTTCTCTGCATCGGCCGTGGCCATCTGAAGTTTTCCCGCGTACAAGTGGACAAAACCCCGTTGTAGGAGAGCGTGAGGCAACGAAGGCTTCGGATCACGCTCCCCATTCGCTAGCTCAACCGCTTTTTCCGCCATTTGATACGCCAGCTGCTCTGAGGCTCGAAGGTCCTGATTCCATCCGAGAATCCAGTCCTGTTGATGGGTGGCAGCCAGCAGCGCATAGGCCTTTGCAAACTTTGGATCCAGGCGAATGGCATTCTCGAAGAGTGTACGCGCCTGCGCATTATCCGTTGATGTGAAGCGCCGATAGAGCTTTAGCCCTTCTTGGTAATTTCTCCAGGCGTCCGGATCCGTTGTGTATGGGCTTCCCATGTGCCTTTCCTCCGCGGCTGTCAACCGCACCGCCAGCGATCGTGTGATCATCCGAGCGATTTCTCCCTGAACGGCGAAGATATCGTCCAGGTCCCGGTCGTAAGACTGAGCCCACACGTGATATCCCGTCGTGCCGTCGACGAGTTGGGCGGTGATCCGGATGCGGTTGTTGGCCGTACGGACCCTGCCTTCGAGCATGTACCGCACCCCCAACTCCCGACTCATTTGCTCCGGCTTGACTTCCTTCCCCTTGTACGTGAATGCCGAGTTCCGGGCGATGATCAACAGCCCGTCGAGCCTGGAGAGCTCCGTAATGAGATCTTCCGTCATGCCATCACTGAAATACTCCTGCGCGGAGTCCCCACTCATGTTGACAAACGGGAGCACAGCGATGGACGGCTTGCCGGGCAAGGAGAACAGCGGGCGCGCGACCAGTCGCCAGACGCCCACCCCTCCGCCGAAGAGGGCGAGCAGCGCCACCGCGACTAGGGTCGCTCGTCGCCACGGTGTGAGGCCGCGCAGCTTATGCAGCCTGCCCGGAGGGACCGCGACGCCTTGTTCCGCCCGGATCCGGTATACGCGCACCGGCTCGGCGATGTTTTTGACGTGTCGCGTCCCCATATCTTCGTAGCCCAGCGCCAGCTTGGTCTTGACCTGCTCGTAGACGTTCCCGGCGATGCAAATCCCTCCGCCCGCGGCCAAGCTCTCCAGCCGGGCCGCGATGTTGACCCCGTCGCCGTAAATGCGTTCTCCGTCGACGATGACATCCCCAAGATTGATGCCCACGCGGAACTTCATCCGTCGCTGGAACGGGAGGGCCGTGTTCCTGTTGCTGAGCTCACGCTGGAAGGCCACTGCACACTGCACGGCATCTACGACGCTGGCAAACTCCGCCAGTACGTTATCCCCTGGCGAATCGACGACACGACCTCGGTGTTGTTGCACTAGGGTCTGGATGACTACCCGGTAGGCCGTCAGGGTGTGGACAGTTGCTGCTTCATCCTCGCCCATCAACCGGCTATAGCCTTCGACATCGGCACTGAGGAGGGCCGCAAGTTTGCGCACCCTTCCCGCGGTGAGGCTGGAGGCCGGGTCTTCACCAGGCATCATGGTGACTCCATGACTGGCTCGTCATGTGCAGGGTTGATTCGGTAGTCTGCGTCACCCGGCACGGGGTCGGTCCGGAAGCCAAGTAGACCGAGGGGACAGGAAATTCGAAGGCGCTCGCGCTCTAGCCGCCAGCTTTACCTCGCTACCTAAGGTTCCGGCCCTAAGCCGGCATTCTCGGATGGCGTAGCCGGGATGTCAAGAAGCCGGTCGGCTGGGTGCGCGCTCAAACACCCTTGAGAAATTCGAGCATGAGGTCATTCACCTCGGAGGCCCGCTCCTGTTGCGTCCAGTGTCCGCAGCCAGGCAGCATGACGGTTCGCCGAAGCTGAGGCAGGAACGTCGAGAGATTCGCGATGAGCTGATCCATTCCCGGGAACCGCACAACGAGGTCGCGGTCGCCGGCGACGTAGAGGGCAGGCACGGTGACGACGGCGCCGGCGAACGGCGCCAGCAGTTCCCAGTTGCGATCGATGTTGCGGTACCAGTTGAGCCCGCCGCGAAAGCCGGTGCGAGCGAACTCACCGGCGTAGAAGTCGATGTCGGCGCCGGTCAGCCACGGCGGCAATGTCTCCGGGTCGGTCGTGTGTTCGAGAAAGCCGCCGCCCCGACGGACCATGGCGACGTTACCGCGCTCGGGTGCGTTGCCCGAGCCGGAGTAGGCGAGCCGGCGCATCGTCGCGCGCACGTCGCGCTCGAGCTCGGCCTCCGCCACTCCCGGAGTCTGGAAGTAGAGCTGGTAGAAGATCGCCTCATCAGTCTGCGGCATGGCGGCTGTGGGTCGCACTGAACCGCGCGGCCGGTACGGCACGCTGAGGCCGATCACGGCGCGGAAGAGATCGGGGCGCAGGAGCGCGGCGTGCCAGGCCACCGGTGCACCCCAGTCGTGTCCGGCGATCACCGCCGATGTCTCGCCCAGCGCGCCGACCAGGCCGACCATGTCGCCAATCAGGTGCAAGAGCGTGTAGGCCCCGATCTCCACCGGCGCGTCGGTCTGGCCGTAGCCGCGCATGTCCGGCGCCACCGCGTGGAAGCCGGCTGCCGCGAGCGCCGCGAGCTGGTGGCGCCAGGAGTACCAGGATTCGGGGAAGCCGTGGCAGAGGATGACCAGTGGGCCGGTGCCCTGCTCGGCCACGAGCATGCGGATGCCGTTCGTCTCGACCGCGCGGTGCTTGATCTCATTCATGGCTGGCTCCCTTTGTCCGTCTACAGGCCGTCGACCCTTCCCCGGACTATAATCCCGACCACGCCACCGAAAGGGGAATGACGATGAGACAGAAAAGGGTCGCACGGCTCTCGCGCGCGCTGGTGGGGTTCGTCCTCACGATGCTGGTACCGGGCGCGGTGGTCGTGGCCCAGCCGCAGCGCGAGCCGATGAGGATCGGCCTGCTCAACGCCATCACGGGGCCGCTCGCGGTCAACGGCACGGAGATCAACGAGGGCATCCGGCTCTACTGGGAAGACGAGATGGGCGGCCAGGTGGCGGGCCGACCCGTGCGGCTGATCGTCGAAGATACGGAAGCCAAGGCGGACGTCGGGCTCACCAAGGTCAGGAAGCTCGTCGAGTCTGATCGCGTCCACCTGATCCTGGGGCCGGTGTCGAGCGCCGTGGCCGTGGCCATACGAGATTACGTCCACGAGCGGACGATCCCCACGATCATCACCCAGGCCACCGCGAACAACCTGACTGCCGAGAAGGCCAGCCCATCGATCTTCCGGAGCGCGATGTCGAGCTATCAGCAGGAGGCGGCGGGCGGCTGGTACGTGGCGGCCAAGCTCGGGCACAAGCGGATCGCGGTCGTCGCCCTCGACTACGTGGCCGGTCACGAGCAGGCCGACGGCTTCATCAAGGCGTTCAGAGAAAGTGGCGGGCAATCCGTCGAGAAGGTGCTGATGCCGCTCGGAGCCATGGACGTCGCGCCCTACATCACGCG
>WNFT01006862.1_pt1 | contig 10473 bp, 6 predicted proteins | sample 5400191 | NCBI WGS metagenome assembly WNFT01 (sample SAMN13153359, study PRJNA577476) | soil metagenome | isolation source: 80 cm saprolite under Madrone tree | place: USA:California | collected 2016-06-14 | reverse complement strand
GAAGAGGCGATGGTCATGGACGAAGATTACATTCGCGCGTTGTCGTACGGCATGCCGCCGGCGGCCGGAATTGGCATCGGCATTGATCGGCTGGTGATGTTGCTCGCCAACAAGCATTCGATCCGGGATTTCATTCTTTTTCCACACGTGCGGCCGGAAAAGACAGAGGGCAGTAGGCAGGAAGCAGAAAGCAGCAAGGGGAAATCGGGGAATTAGCCCGCGCGTCAGCAACGGCCAGTTTTCTGGTTTAAGACGGAGCGCTCCCTGACCATCGGGCTACCGACCAGCTCACACGTGTTCAGAGTACCAACTTTAGTTGGGCTCTTTCCCACGCCGCAAAAACCCGACTGAAGTCGGTACTCTGAACGCCTGTTGGCCAAGATAGAACACCACGCCGGCGTCGCCTACTGGTTGAATCATTTCGCAACGTGATACTATTCGCACTCCCCAGCTAAGCTCTTAAGAACTAAGGAGACCGAAAGATGATTCGCAAAGTTTTCGCTTTAACGATTGTAGTATTGATGGCCGGAATCTTGTTCGCTCAGGATAAGACCGTCACGATTACCGGCAATCTAATCGACAATGCCTGCGCCGAATCCGCCAAGGACCTGGACATGAAGGCGAAAAACCATTCGACGAGTTGCGCCATGATGGACGGATGTGAAAAGAGTGGCTATGCGGTTTATTCCGCCGACAAAAAACTCTACAAACTCGATGACAAAGGCAACGACCTCGCTGCCGGCGTGTTAAAGAACACGCAGACCAAGAAGGGCGTGAAGGTTGCGGTCGAAGGCACTGTTGATGGCACTACGATCAAGGTTACGAAACTGACCGAAGTCACGGACGCGATCAACTAAGCCGCGAAGCGACGGTTTCCAAGTCAAGAGGGCGGCGCATCGATCCGCCCTTCAATCCCCTGAGACATCCGCGCGCGATGTCAACCTCAATTCAATCCAGCGACCCGCTCGTCGAATTCCGCGACGTGAGCTATACGGTTAACGGCGGCGCTCCGATCATCGATCGTCTGAGTCTCGCGGTCAGCCAGGGAGAAACGCTGGTGCTGCTGGGCGAATCAGGTTGTGGCAAGACGACCACGCTCCGGCTGGTGAATCGTCTGCTGATGCCGACTGCGGGAGAGGTTTGGGTCGAAGGAAAACCGACGACTGAGTGGGACCCTATCCGTCTGCGGCGGCGCACCGGTTACGTGATCCAGGAAGCTGGTCTGTTTCCGCATTTCACCGTCGCGCAAAACGTCGCCGTCGTGCCAAGTCTCGAAGGCTGGGATGAAGCGCGCACACAGAAACGTGTGCGCGAGCTCCTGCAACTAGTCGGGCTTGACGCGGAAAAGTTTGCTGAGCGCTATCCCCGCGAGCTCTCCGGCGGACAACGTCAGCGCGTGGGCGTCGCGCGGGCTCTGGCGGCCGACCCGCCGCTGCTTTTGATGGACGAACCGTTCGGCGCCCTCGATCCGCTGACGCGCGCGTCACTGCAAAAAGAGTTTCTCGAATTGAGATCGCGTCTTGGAAAAACGGTCATCTTCGTGACGCATGATGTGCGCGAGGCGTTGATGCTTGGGAACCGGATCGCTCTGATGGCTGCGGGGAAAATCGTGCTGCTGGAGATGCCGCAGAGTTTTGTGCGATCCGACAACGATCTGGTGCGGGCTTATTTGGAAACGTTGAGAGGTGAATTTGTTATCGCTCCGTAGGAGCGAAATATTTATAGAACCGTGACAACACATTTGAGACTCGCTCCGGTAGGAGCGACACGTCGCTCCTACCGGAGCGTTAGATTGCATAGGGATACGCGTGTCTATAAACATTTCGTCCCTAACGGGACTTCGGAAAACGCTCTCCATCCAATTGGTGACATGCGCTAAGGTTCATGCTTGAATTTCTCAAAGCTAACTGGTCCGACATTCTCGCGCACATCGCACAGCACGCGTGGCTCGTCTTTCTCTCGACGGCGATCGCAATCTTGATCGCATTGCCGCTGGGAATCCTGATCACGCGGCGCAAATCTCTGCGTGGCCCGGTGCTGGGAATCGCGAACGTGATGCAGACAATTCCCAGCCTGGCGCTGTTTGGCTTTCTGATCCCGCTGCCGTTCATCGGCGGCATCGGCCCGCGCACGGCGATTGTCGCGCTCGTCTTTTACGCGCTCCTGCCAATCATTCGCAACACGGTCACCGGAATTCTCGGGGTCGACGGAGCTGTGCGCGAAGCCGCCGTCGCGATGGGCATGACTGATCGGCAAGTACTTTTCCAGGTCGAGCTGCCGCTGGCGATGAGCGTTATCCTCACCGGCGTGCGCGTCGCCGTAGTCATCACGATCGGCGTGGCAATCATTGCCGCCGAAGTCGGCGCCGGCGGCTTGGGTGAATACATTTTCCGCGGACTGCGTCTGAATGACAATCATCTGCTGCTGGCAGGCGCCGTGCCTTCCGCTCTGATGGCCTTGCTGGCTGACTTCGGTTTCGGTTTGATCGAAAAGCAATTCGATACGAGCGCGAATCGGCTAAAGCCTTCCCGGCGAAAACTCCTGCGCAGAATTGCCTGGGTCACTTTGGCGCTGGGGATCGTGCTGATGGGTTACGCGGCCTGGCAAAGGATGCGGCCGCGCTCACACTCACCATTGAGCCGCGGCCACGTCACGGTCGGTTCAAAAGACTTCACTGAGTCGATCCTGCTCGCCGAAATCGTCGCTCAGATGTTGGAAGCTCAGAACATGGAAGTTGATCGCCGCTTTGATTTAGGGGGTAATCTGGCGCACAGCGCTTTAGTCGGTGGCCAAATCGATCTTTACCCTGAGTATACGGGCACGGCGTTCACCGCGATTCTTCACCATCAGCCCATCACCGATCCGAAAGCCGTTTTCGATCAAGTGCGGCGCGAATACTCGAACCAATTCAATCTTTGGGTCAGCGACCCGCTTGGTTTCGACAACACCTTCGCGATTCTGGTGCGCGGTGAAGACGCGCGGCGGCTCAATCTAAAAACGATTTCCGATGCCGCGAAATATGCCCGGCAGTGGCGCGCTGGGTTTGGTCATGACTTCATGGTGCGCCAGGATGGTTATCCCGGTTTCTCGCGCAGTTATGGTTTACAGTTCTCGAGTGTTAGCGACATGTCTCTCGATCTGACGTATACGGCGCTGTCGACCCACAAAGTCGATATGATTGCCGGCAACTCGACTGACGGGCGCATCGCCGGACTCGATCTGGTGCAACTGGAAGACGACAAGCACTACTTTCCACCTTATGAAGCGGTCTTTGTAATCCGGCGAGATGTGGAGGACTTAGCCCCAGACGTTAGTGGTGCTCAGTTAGTCCACCCGCTCGTGTTGGTGATGATGAAACTCGCCGGCTCGATCTCGACCGACGAAATGCGAAAGTTGAACTTTGAAGTTGATAGCCAGAAGCGTGATAAGAAGAATGTCGTCCGCGAATGGCTCAAAGCGAAGCGGTTGGTTTAGATTTTCCCCTCTCCCCATGGGAGAGGGGTTAGGGGAGAGGGTGCTAAGCATGTTGACCTGCAAGCCCTCATCCCCAACCCTTCTCCCAGAGGGAGAAGGGAGGCAGTCCCCCTCTTCTTTCAATCCTTCTCCTCCTTGATGGTTACCGTTAATAAATCACCCGCCTCGTGCGTCTTTTAGATGGAACTCCGCCCGCGAGTTTTTCGTCTAAGGCTTCAAGCATTTGCGGTTGTCTCGTCGGATTCGAAACTGCCCAACCGAAAGCCATGCGCTACTTCTATTCTGTTTACGCCGACTCCGCCCGGATCGCGCTGCAATCCATCATGGCGCATAAACTGCGCGCGTTTCTGACTCTGATCGGAATCATTATCGGCGTGGCTTCGGTAGTTGTCGTCGGCGCGGCGATCTCCGGGCTCAACACTTATGTCGTCGAAAAGGTGTCGAAGGTCCTGGGCACCAACCACTTTATGATCGCGCGCATGGTCAGCCAGGGCGAGTTGTCTGAGGAAGATTTAGAGCGAATGAACCGTCGTAACAAGCAACTGAAATGGGCGGACATGGAGTGGCTGCAGCAATACTGCGAGACTTGTACGGCGGTCGGAGCGGAGGCGGGCCGGGGAACGAAGTTCGAGCAGGACGGCAAAACTTTCTACGGCGGCATTATCTTCGGCGTAACCTCAAACATGCTTGAAATCGAGGACAAGACCATGTCGGACGGTCGGTTCATCCAAGCCGAAGAAGTATCGCACGGTAAACTGGTCGTCGTCCTCGGCGCGGATATCAAGGACAAGTTCTACCCGGATATCGATCCGATCGGCAAAGAGTTCAAAGTGGCCGGTCTACCGATGCGCATAATCGGCGTTGAAGAGAGACGCGGTCCCATCTTTGGCGGCCTGATCGACAAGCATGTTTATATCCCGCTGACGACCTTCCAGCGCATTTATGGACGCAACCTCGATTTGCAGATTCACGGCAAAGGTCAGCAACGCGAAACTTTCCAGTTGACGATCGAAGACGCTCGCCGCGCGCTTCGTAATTATCACGAGCTGATCGGAAGCGAGGAGGACGACTTCGGCCTCGTCAACACCGAAGCGCTTGGTAGCCAGATCGATCAGTTCACGGGAGCAATCGCGCTGGTTGTGACACCAATTACCCTGATCGCACTCGTCGTCGGCGGCATCGTCGTCATGAACATCATGCTGGTATCCGTCACCGAGCGCACTTTCGAAATTGGCCTGCGCAAGGCCCTCGGCGCACGCCGCAAGCAGGTGTTATTGCAGTTTCTCATCGAGTCATCGATGCTCTGCGCGCTTGGTGGCGTGTTGGGCCTGCTCGCCGCCTCCGGAATCTCCTGGGCCGTGACGATCCTTACGCCGATTACGATGACGATCACCGCGGGCTACATTGCGCTCGCGCTCGGCGTCTCAACCGCGGTCGGGATGGTCGCGGGCATCTATCCGGCATTCAAAGCGTCGCGCCTTGATCCGATTATCGCGCTGACAAAGACGACGTAAATAAGCCACAGATGAACACTGATATGCACAGATATGATTCGGCCGTTTTTCAGATCTGTGTGAATCCGTGTTTATCTGTGGCCGCTGTTTGCTAAATGAAATTCAGACTGCCCAGTTTCATCCCGCGTGAGACGCTACTGATGGCGCTCGACAGCGTCCGCGCGCACAAATTCCGCAGCGCACTCACCGTGCTTGGGATCGTCATCGGCGTGATGGTAGCCATCGTGGTCGCGTCAATCCTCACCGGTCTCCGAGCCAACATCGTCAGGATGGTCGAGGATTACGGCACCAACAACATCTATGCTTTCCACCTGACGACAGGTCCGCAAGTCGGCGAACGCGACCAGGCCGAGCGGGCGCGCAAGCCCCTGACTCCGGAGGACGGCGCGGCAATCGCTCAGCAGGCGGCGGCGGTTGAGTCGGTGGCGCTCGAATCAACGAACATTGGCTGTGGCGGCTGTGGCTTTGACGACACGATCAAGATCAACGACCGGACCTACCGGCGCGGTAACACAAGGGGCGTGACCGCCAACCACGCCGACATACACAACGCGGCGCTGAAGGAAGGACGTTTTATCTCTGAGCAAGACGATCTGAACCGCCGCAATGTGATGGTGATAGGAGTCAACGCTGCCCAGGCCCTCTTTCCCGACAAGCAGGAGGGTATGGTGGGAACGCGCGTTAAGATGGGTGGCTATGTATGGGAGATCATCGGCGTGCTGGCGAAGCGCCAGACAACAGTTTTCGGCGAGAACGAGGAGGATAACGCCGTCTTCGTTCCCTTTCGCACGGGGCTCCAGATTGCCCCCGGACGCAAATATCTGCTCCTTGTTATGCGCGCCAAGTCAGGGCAGTTACGCGAGGCCGTCAATCAGGTTGAGGAGATTTTGCGCACGCGCCGGAACGTGAAGTTCTCTGAGCCAAACAACTTCGACGTAAAGACAGCCGACGCCTTCGTCACGCAGTTCGATAGCATCTTCGGCATGGTCGGCATAATCGCGATTGCGATCTCATCGGTAGGCTTGATGGTCGGCGGGATCGGGGTGATGAACATCATGCTGGTCAGCGTCACTGAGCGCACGGCCGAAATTGGCATTCGCAAAGCGCTGGGCGCGCGCCGCCGCGACATCATCAATCAGTTCTTGTTTGAAGCGATGACGCTGACGTTCCTGGGTGGAATGCTCGGCGTGGGGCTGGCGATCGGCGCCAGCAGACTGATCATGCTGCTGGTTCCCAGCCTGCCGGCATCAATTCCGTTGTGGGCCGTCACCGCCGGGGTGACCGTAAGCGTCGGCGTTGGATTGATCTTTGGCGTGTGGCCCGCCCGCAAAGCCTCGCGGCTCGATCCGATCGAGTGTCTGCGTTACGAGTAGGGCACCCTCAAAAAATGCGGCGCGGCAATCCGTGAAGATCGCCGCGCCGTTCGCAGCCCCCGCCAGGGCCGCGAAATGAATTACTTCAAAACAAACTGTGCTGCAACTCCACCAGTCAGCGGATTGACCGTGAAGCGCATCACGCCTTTGACTGACTGAAGATTGATTCCCGGCAACGAAAGCCCGGTCGAGCTGCTTTGGCTGTCGCTGCCTCCGCCTGACGGAGCAGCGCTGCTGCCAGCGCCATTCGAGTTAGCCAGGAAGGCCGTCACGTCCACGTCGAACTGGAACAACTCAGATGCGCTGTCGGCAAATCTCAACGTTCGGGCACCGGTTGCCTCAGCCGGACTGAAGAGTTGATCCGAACCGAGCTTGTTCGAATAATCGAACAGCGCGGCGTTGCTCGCCGTGACCCCGCTGCCCCCGTTGTCGGCATTAGTAACGCGGACGGTACCCGAGGCCGAGCTGATTCCGATCACATTCAGTTTCACGTAAGGAACGTAAGTTGAAGTCGACTGGTTGGTCATCGCGAGATCCAGAGAGAACACACCGGCTGTCAGCGAGACATTCGAGATCGCCGTCTTCACCTGGTTTGTGATATCCACCAGCGCGCGATGATTTACCAGAATGCTCTGCACATTACTGGCCGGCGTGACGTAATAGCCGATCTGGCCGGGCGTTAGCGCGCGGACGCGATAGTAATGCGTTCCATCGGCCTGGTTCGCGAGCGCCTGACTGGTCGCACTGGCATCGACATCAGCGAGCACCGCGAAGTTGCGGCCGTCGGTTGACTGCTCGATTTCATACTGCTGAGCACTGGCGACGGCTTGCCACTGCAGCGAGTAGTTGCCGTCAAAGTCGACTGTGCGGCCCTGGTTGTCAATGAACTCTCCGGCGATGGCTTGCAATGCCGGAGGCTGTGCGGCCCGCGAAATTGTTCCCGCGATCGTAAAGCTGGTCGGCGTATTGACCCAACCGCTGGCTCGCAGGATGTAAGTTCCCGGCGCGCCAAGCGTAGTCGCTATATGTTCCGGGCCGCCGCCATTTCCAGAGTGGGTAACTTCGTTGCCCGCGGGATCGAATAGATAGAGATCCAGATCGGGAAACACTCCATCGACCGTTTGGTCGAAGGTCATCGTCACATCAATCGCCGCACCCGGCGCGTCGGCCACGACGGGAAAGCTCTGCGAGTCCACGCCTTCGACCAGCATGCTGTTGTTATCGCCAACCAGAATGTTGCCGGCGTCGTTGATCGGCGCCAGAGACGAACCGCCCTGCGGTACGGTGGGCGTGAGCTGCATGTAGAAGGGCATGCGCAGCGAGCTGCCGGCGTTCTGAGCAATTACATAGAATTGCAGCTCCAGCGCACTGGTCGGGTCGCGAACCAGATCGCCGTTAACGGTAGCGCTGACGGTGAACGTCGCGCTGCCATTCGCGAGAACCGTCACGCTCGATACGCTGGTCGTGGCGGTGATGCCGTTTACTTCCAGATTGCGATTGTTGGCGACTGAAAGATTGTAGGTTCCGCCCTGTCCCGAAATATCCTGAATCGTGACCGTCTCGGTTTCCGTGTGCGTGACCCGCGAATTGATCACCGGGACCGAGCCAAACGAATAACTTCCCAGGATGCTTGGCTCTACAATGCCGTCGCCCGGGATGCCCATCAGAGCTTTGGCCTTGACCGCGTTGTAAACGTCAATCAAACCGCCGCCCTGGGCGATGATCGAATCCGAAGTCAGTCCATCGGCCTTGGGAACCTGGCCGGCCGAACGCAGGTTCGTCGCCGAATTGATCAGCGCGGTGCGGACCCAGTCAGGCGACCAATCCGGATGCGCCTGCTTGATCAAAGCGACCCCGCCCGCGGTGTGGGGACAAGCAAAGCTGGTTCCGCTCGCCTGAATGTATCTGGTTGGATCGAACATAGTCGCAGTATTTGTCTCCGCCGCGCCGACGGCCACCGTTGCCGAGAGAATGTTGACGCCGGGCGCGCTCACGTCTGGCTTGATCTGGCCAAGTCCCTGCACCGGCCCGCGCGAACTAAAGTCAGCCATCGATGGCGAGAAGATTGTCGCCGCGTTAATCCGGATCTTCTTTGCCGAAAGCGGACCAGCGCCAATAATCGATTTCAGGAACTCGCCATTTGCTTGCGACAAACCGAGCGTTGGAATTGCCGACTTACGCACGGTCGCCGCCGACAGTTCGCCGTCCGTGTTGTTGTAGATGATCGCCGCGACCGCGCCGGCCGCTGCTGCGTTAGCGGCTTTGATTGTGAACAGACCGGTACCAAGACTGCCCGCAACCGGAAGCGTCGGCGTCGTGACCGTGCTGCCGCGCTTAATCAGGGCGATTTTCCCCGACACTGACGCCGGAAAGTCCGCCGGCGTTTCACCGAGTCCGCAATAAACGTAATTGTTGGTGATGTCGCCCAGCACTGCCGGCGAGCCATCCATGACGATCGCATTGATGCCGGTGCGGCTGCCGTCCGTTACGTCGACCGTGTTGTTGCCGGTGGCCGGATCATTCGAAGCGCCGGCGGCGATTACGTGACGGCCGGCTGCCGGCGAACCAACGGTAGCTTCGCCCGGGCCGGAATTTCCCGCCGCGGCCACGACCACGGTGCCCGTCAAGGCGGCGTTGTCAGCGGCGGTTGAAGTTGCATCGTTCGGCCCACCGGCGCCGCCGAGACTCATGCTGATAACGTTGGCGATCGGTTTCGGTTGCATCGTCAGAGTGACCGGGGAGACTGCGTCTTCCAGCGCCAGCGTGATCGCGGTGCCCAGACAACTTCCGGTGCCGGTGCAGACTTTGTAGCCCATCAATTTCGCTTGCGGCGCGACGCCGTGGATCCTGATGTCATCAGCGGTGCCGGGAATTTTGTCATTGCCTGGAGCTGAGGCGAGATAGCCGCCAATGTCGGCAGCGCAGTGCGTGCCGTGACCAAAATCGTCAACGGTGCCGGTAAACGGCAGATAATAAGCAACCTTCTGATTGGTATTTACCGCGGCAGTCGCCGGACCAACGCCGAGACGCGGCGGAGTTGGGTCGCCGCCAAACATGGCGTGCGTCCAATCAATGCCCGTGTCGATCACTGCGACGTAGACTCCCTGGCCCTCATTGCCGTCAGGAAAACTGGCGAACGGCGTCAGGTCGTTGGGGTTGCTGCCATAGAGTCTCGGCGCATCGATGTAATCGACGCTCCTGGAAAGCGAGACATGAAAAGTGCGATTCGGTTCGACGCTCTTTACTTGCGGCCTCGATTGCAGAATCGAGATCGCCGACTGTGGAACAGTCAAAGCCACGGCGTTGAGCACCAGCGTGTAACGATACTGAACCGTGGCCGCGGTGTTGCCGTCAAAGCCTTTGATGTCCACCGAATCAAGGGAAAAATTCACGCCCTGATTCTTGAGGTCGGCCAGGAACTGGTCCTGGCTCGTGCGCAATCCGTCGCGATAAGCCTGCAATTGTTCATCGCTGACGCTGCCGCCGGCTTTCTGAATCTTTGCTTTGTAAACGGCTGCCGGATCGTCGTGCCGGCGGTCGCCGATGCCTGGGTGCTTCCCGCTTTGTAGATCGCGATCGTCAAAGCCGCAATCACCAGCATGGTCAGAGTGAAACGAAGCTTCGTTATGGTATTGAACATGTCTGCCTCCAAAGATTTTTGAAAAGTTAGTTTCGGCGAATTGTTTCTTCCGCGCCGCGATCGCGCGAAGCAGTCGGGTCAGAGAGCGGTCCAGTTGCCGCTCTCTGACCCCCAGCCGCCGCGATGAGCAACCCCGACAGACACTCATCGCGGCCGCAGCCGGAAGAATGCTTTGTCAAAATGCCGTGCTGCATGGTCGAGAGCTTAGCGATGAGGCCTTGAGAAAAGCTTGAGCGAAACTCCCGCCGGCAGAAATAATGGACTTCATGACTAAACCTGAGCCTTTCGGCGGTTTTCGGTGGGTTGAGGAAAACTTGAGGTGGAGTAGGCAGACCTTAAGGAGTCAGGAACTTACTTGGAGCCCTCCCTAACGGTCGGGCTACTGCCCCGTTTCTTACGTGGTCCCGGCTTTCCGCTGCATCGCCTTCAAAGTTTCGGGAATGAATGACGTGATCCGATGGGTCGCGGTGTG
>WNFT01006265.1_pt1 | contig 10473 bp, 8 predicted proteins | sample 5400191 | NCBI WGS metagenome assembly WNFT01 (sample SAMN13153359, study PRJNA577476) | soil metagenome | isolation source: 80 cm saprolite under Madrone tree | place: USA:California | collected 2016-06-14 | reverse complement strand
CTCATGCCCCGCGCGCGGCACGCCCTTTTGGCGCGCTCAACGATTGCAACGCCCCACGCAGCAACTTCTCAAAATTTCCCGCGCCTGCCTCGCGCTTCCCTTCTCCGACCGCTGTTTCCGCTGCGCGTCCGTCGTATCCCAGGTTCACCAGCGCCGAAATGACGTCCGCTTCGATTCCCGCGGGCGAAGACGCCGCCGGTTTTTCCGTCTCCACGGCAACCGTTTCCAGTTTGTCTTTCAGCTCCACCACCATGCGCTCCGCCGTTTTCCGCCCCACGCCGGGAATTCTCGTTAACCGCCCCAGGTCGCTGCCGCGAATCGCCGGCACTAACTCTTCAACACTCATCCCGCTCAAAATTTTCAGAGCCAGCGTTGGCCCCACGCCGGAAGCCGAAAGCAGCATCTCAAAAAAGTGTTTTTCCCGCGAGGAGACAAACCCATACAGCGCCAGTGCGTCTTCCCGAACATGCGTATGGATCAGGAGGGTCACTTCGGTGTGCAGCTCGCCGAGCGCAGCGTAGGTCGAAAGCGGCACCTGCACGACGTAGCCCACGCCCCCCACGTCGACGAGCACTTGGTTCGGTCTTTTTTCGGCGAGCCGTCCGCGAAGCTGGCCAATCATCGTCCGCCAGTATTGCCGCTTTTCCTTCGCCCGTCAACGCGGAGTCGAACTTCAGCGGCCGTATTGGCCAATCAGTTCTGCTTGGGCAAGGATGTGGCCATTCATGGCGCGTTCGACGTCGGCCTTCGTTGCGCCGGCTCTCAAACCCAGGTTCGTATCGAGCGCGTACAGCTTGAAGAAATACCTGTGCGGCTTGCCCGGCGGGGGACAAGGGCCGCCATAACCGATTTTGCCGAAATCGTTCCGGCCTTGCCGCGCGCCGCTGGGGAGCTGCTCCTGCTTAGCGACTCCTTCGGGAAGTTCTCGCGCGTTCGCGGGAAGATCGTAAAGCACCCAGTGGACCCAGGTGCCCGCAGGGGCGTCGGGATCATCCATGATGAGCACAATGCTTTGAGCATTTGCAGGCGGATCATTCCATTTCAATTGTGGGGAAACGTCCGGGCCGTCACAGGTAAATTTCTTCGGGATTGTCTCTCCGGCGGAAAAGGCTGCGCTGGAAATTTGCAGAGACACTTCTCCTCCTTTCTCCCGGGAAAAGATCTCTCCGGAAGTCCAAAGTAAGAGGCAGAGAAAGAAACCGGTCACCATTGCAACTTTTCTCCGCATTGCGGCGCCTCCCTTTATTGAGATTCAAGCCGCTCCACACCTGTGTAGAAATCCGGCGACTTTGGGATGGCCGCCCTTATGCAGGCAACTAGCGCCGGGTGCGGTCCTTGCGAATGGCTTCGTCGATCAGCGCATCGAGTTCGCTGCGCGTCAGGGTCACATCCTCGCCCGAGTTTTCTCCGCTGTCGCGGGTGATGGGCAATTCTGCTCCGCCGCCCGGCGGAGGTGAGACAAAGTAACGGGGACGCGCGGCCATCAGCTTGGCGACTTCGCGGCTGGAGAGCAACGCCGGCTCACCGGCCATTTCCGCGGCGAGCGTGATTTTTGCGCTGTGCTCGATGGTCTCCATTCGAAAGAACGCCGTGAGCAGATCCGGGCCGCAAGTTACCGCGCCATGGTTGGCAAGGAGAAGTGCATCGTAGTGCGGCACGAACGGCTCGATGGCTTCGCTTAACTCCTGAGTTCCCGGCGTGGCATATTGCACTAGCGGAATCTGTCCAAGTCCTACGACAACTTCGGGAAGCAGCGCATGGTTCAAAGCGCGCCCGGCGACCGCAAATCCGGTGGCGGTGGGCGGATGGCCATGGCAGATGGCATTCACATCCGGACGCATGCGGTAAAACAGGAGATGCATGGCGAGTTCGGAAGAAAATTTTCGATCCCCGGCAAGCTGCCGGCCGTGCAGATCGGTGATGACCAAATCCTCGGGCGCGAGCATCCCTTTATTCATGCAAGTAGGAGTGGTGAGAACGCTGCCGTCATCCAAGCGCACGGAAATGTTTCCTTCGCAGGCGACGATATGCCCGCGCTCGTACATCCAGCGTCCGGCAATACAAATTTCGCGGCGGTGCTGCTCTTCGCTTTTCGCGTGGCCTGACAAAAGTGAGTCCGGGGTCAAGGACGGACTCCTTCCTGGCGCGGAATCATTTTCCGAGCCGATCAGTTTGAGTTGATACGAGCACAGTCCGTAGCGAGGTTACGGATTGGCTCCGGCCGGTCCCCATTACCGCGGCAGGAGCGGAGAAGAAACTAATACAAGTTGGCCGCAAAAGCTACTGCCATTCTAAATTCCTAGCCGATAGGTATGCCTGCCTCAATTTTGGGGATGTCCTCGACGGAGCCGGGTACCAGATAGGCTGGAACCAGGCTCAAATGATCAATGACTGAAGCCTGGCTTTGTCCGCTGTCCGCGTTATCCCAAACTTCCCTCCGGGGACAAGAGTCAACGAGTCGGATGTTTTTTGGTTGAGACGATAAACTCCGCGTGAGCGCGGACCTTCCGGCGATGTTCGCTTTCAATGCTTAACTACGAGACGCGTCGCTTGCCTGCGTGGCCCCAACGGCATTTGGCTCTTTGCCGCCGTTCTGATGGGGCTTCAGACGCTTGAGCTCGAAGAACGCGCTGGAAGCGGCGTGCTTCATGGCCAGGGAACTTTCAATGCCGCAAGTGCAACCCGGACATTCCCGGCGGATCATTGCCACGCACTGGCGAGAGTAGGCTTCTGAAGCCAGGACGGATGCGAGGCTGTCCTGCAAAATATTGCCAACTGGATTCAAGGGGTAACAGCCCGTCAAGACATCGCCATTGGATAACACAAACACCTGAAGGTAGCCGAGCACGCAGGGAGGCTCCGCCATGGCCTCATTGTGGTAATACCTGCTGATGTAATCCGTCTCGTAGGCGGGGCGTTTCAGCGTGTCGCGCACGAATTTCGCGATCTTTGGCACATCGCTGACCTGCGGCCACATGGAGGCGAGATCAGCGTCTTTCAGGAAAGAGAGGCTTCGACTCAGAATATTGAATTCGATATCAGCCCCTAGGGAGTGAGCCAGGTCAGCGAGCTTTTCGAGTTCATCCGCGGAAAGCCGATTGAGGGTGACGGAGATAGCTAGCTGCTTGTCACGCAACAATTTAATGCCTTCGATGCCCAAATCAAAGTAGCCCTGGATCCCACGGATCAGGTCATTTGACTCTTTGAGACCGTCAATAGAAACGGCGACTTTGGTGATCGGCGAGTCGTTCACCTCCTTGTGAAGCTTTTTAAGGAGCAGGCCATTCGTTTGCAGGATGATGTGCTTGAAAGCCGTGGCGTTGGCCCGATGCAAAACTTCAAACAGGTCTTTCCGAAGAAGGGGCTCGCCGCCGGTCAAACGCAAGGTCCCGATGCCCGCCGCGCTGATCTCGTTGAGGAGCGCCACGGCGCGATCAGTGCTAATTCTGTCTTGCCAGCGTGACTTCCAGTAGTCACAGCTAATGCAGCCCGCCTGGCAGTTCTCCGTAAACTTGATATGAGCGGAAAGAGGTCGGATGGCTGAAGGCAAAAGCTTGTCCGAAACCTGGCTGCCTAGCCATACGCGCGGCAGGTAAAAAGCGCGAGAAAACATCTACGGGCCCTCCTCAGAAGAGCAATGCATACCAAGTTTGTTCTGCCGGCAATATTAGATGTTACCCGCTATTCGCCGTCGAAACAAGGAACAGCAATGTTGCGTTAGTGAGTATCCACGCCCAGAGACGGGCTTGGGCATGAGTTGATCAACATGCGCTGGCTCTAAGCATAAATACCACGAAGCTTGAGGGCGCTGGCGACCCGGTCGATGGCCAGCATGTAAGCCGCAATGCGGTTGTTGACTTTGTGCATTTCCGCGAAGCGCACCACTTCATCGAAGGCATTATCCATCACGTCAAAGAGCCGCTCGTTCACTTCGCTCTCGCGCCAGAAAAAGCCCTGGCGGTCCTGGACCCACTCGAAATAGCTGACGGTGACGCCGCCAGCGTTGCCAAGAATGTCCGGCACGGTGAAGATGCCCTTGGCATCGATGATTGCGTCGGCCTGCCAGGTGGTGGGGCCATTGGCGCCCTCGCAGAGAATTCTGGCCTGGACTTGTTTGGCGTTTTTTTCGGTGATCTGATTCTCGATGGCCGCCGGAATGGCGATCTCGCAAGGCTGAAAGAGAACGTCGCGCGAAGTCATTTTCGTTCCGCCACCCGGGAAATCCTGGAGCGGCTTCTTCTGGGTGTACACCCAGTCGATGGCCTTGGTCACGTCAAAACCTTTTTCATTGTAAAGACCGCCGCCGATGTCTGCGAGGCCGATGATTTTGTAGCCGGCTTTCTGCATGAGTTCCGCGGCCAAGGAACCGACGTTGCCGAAGCCCTGAACCACGACGCGGCAGCCTTGTTTCTTGATGCCAAGTTTCGCGAGCGCCTTGTCGCAGCAAATCATCACCCCGCGCCCTGTGGCTTCGCGCCTGCCGCGCGATCCGCCGAGTTCGATGGGCTTGCCAGTGACGACAGCGGTAGTGGCCTGCCCGAGGTGCATCGCGTAAGTGTCCATCACCCAGGCCATGGTCTGTTCGTTCGTGCCGACGTCGGGAGCCGGAACGTCCTTCTCCGGACCCAGCCAGTTCGAAAGTTCCGCGGTATAGCGGCGCGTAAGCCGCTCAAGCTCCCCGCGCGACATTTTCCGTGGATCGCAAATCACTCCGCCCTTCGCGCCGCCAAACGGAATATTCACCACCGCGCACTTCCAGGTCATCCAGGTGGCCAGCGCGCGCACTTCGTCGATGGAAACATCGGGGGCGAAGCGGATTCCGCCCTTGCCAGGCCCGCGCACCGTGGAATGCAGCACGCGATATCCGGTGAAGACTTCCAGAGTTCCGTTATCCATCCCGATGGGAATATAGAGCGTGATTTCCTTGCTGGGATATTTTAAATACCGGTAAAGCCCCTGTTCGAGTCCCAGTTTGTTGGCAGCCACTTCAAAGCGCGCTTCCGCGTTCTGGTAGACATTCATTTCTTCCGGCATGGGAGTTTGCGGCATGCGAAATTCTCCTTTGGTACGGCGCGGTTGTCTCCTCGTTTGCACTCAGGATAAATCGGCGCCCGGTGAAAGAGCCGGCTGCCTTGCGGTGCACGCAGGGATGACTCCGGCCCATTTGGGCCGGCGGTGCTTACGCACTCCAACCTGTAATCGATACTTACGGACTTACAGGCGCGATTCGAAGGCCAAGGAAGGTGAGCGCCAGCGGTCTACCCCACCGCGGGAACCGCCAGTTGGCCGGGCCGCCAGTATACGAACCTGGCTGCCATCCCGCAAGCCGGAGCGTCTTAGGAAGCTGCATCAGCTTTTAGCATGCCGATTTTTGCAATCAAGTAGGAGTGAAAGATACCTTCCGGCTTGCCGACCATCCGGGAATCATCACATTTGATAGCATTCACGCGAGGTGCACAGCCTTTCACTGAATCGCCAAAGGGGATGGTCCAGGAGGCCCGTGAAGGCGAAGTAGGATGGGCGGGGCAATGCAATATACTCCCCTTTGCCTCACGGAAGAGCCGGTGCCGCCAGTCGTGTTGCGCGCACCTTGAGGTAAGCCGCCATCCCATATCAGCTGAGGAAGAGGATCTTGCAACGAACCAGTCTTCTGCTATCGCTGATCGTCATTTGCCTCGTTGCCCCATTACGAGCCACACCGCTCACGCCGACAGAAAGTGGGCTTTCGGGCTCCCATGCTTGTAGTCTCTGAGAGTGTCAACTGGACGAACGATCTCGCGCTGATCATCGGAGGCGAGTATGAGCACAGATGTAATGAAGGAACGGATCGCAGAAACTTCGCCGCAAGTTTACGCACGAATCGGTGGCGTGCTGTATCTGATCATCATAGTCATCGGTTTCTGCAGTGAGTTTTTCGTGAGAGACAAACTCGTGGTGTCAGGAGATGTTACGGCCACAGCCAATAATATTACGGCCTCTGAGTCGCTGTGGCGCATCAGTATTGCCGGCGAGTTGATATTGCTTGTGTGTGCTGTCGCGCTAACGCTGATTCTATATGTATTGCTCAGGCCGGTGAACAAAGATATTGCTTTGCTTGCGGTGTTTTTTAACATAGTCGAATTCCCTATTGAAGCCGTCAGCAAGCTATGTCTTTTTGCGGCATTGTTCCTTTCGGGGAACGTAGATTACCTGAAGGCGTTTGAACCGCATCAGCTGCACGCTCTAGTGAAAATTTCCCTCAAATTGCATGACTACGGCTTTGGCATTGACCTGGTATTTTTTGGCTTTGCATGTCTGGTGTATGGATATTTGCTTTTCAGATCGGGTTATTTCCCCAGGACTCTTGGCGTTTTGATGGCGATTGCCGGTCTGAGTTATCTGGCGAATAGCTTCACTCTCATCCTCGCCCCCGCATACGCAGGGAAGATCTTCCTCATTCTGGTGCTTGCCCTAATCGGAGAATTGTCACTTTGCCTGTGGCTCATGGTGAAGGGCGTGAACGTCGCGAAATGGAACGAGAAGGCACGCCTGGAGTATTGCAATGCCGCAAACAGAGATTTCCATTGACGCTCGCCGCTGATTCTTGGCGCATAACGGGCTAACCGGAAGTAATCCGCTCGGGAGCCCACCCACGCATCGGAAAGTGACCTGCGGACTCACAGGAGATGCTTCCTCAGATGCCGGACACACGCCCGCGCTGCCTGGGAATTTCATCGGGACACGAACGGATTACTGCAAGCGGAACTGGAGAGTCACCGTCAGGTGCATCGCGACGGGTTTGCCGTCGAGCTGGGCGGGCTGGTATTTCCATTGCTTCAAGGCGTCCATGGCGGCCTGTTGCAGCAACGTGGGGCCGGAAACAACTTTCATGGTAGTCACGCGTCCGTTGGCGTCAATCAATGCGTCGACCACAACGTTGCCGGAAATATGCTGGTTCTTAGCGAGCGCCGGATAGGCCGGAGGAACTGACGAAATCAGTTTTGCCTGCTTCACGTCACCGCCAACGGGGAGCGCCGCTACCGGCGCCGAAGGCTGTGCATTGCCACCGGCAAGACCGGCGTTGAGCGCTTCTGTGCTGGACTCGGGCTGGTCCTCGTTGCTTAAAACAACTCCTGCATCAAGTTCCCCGCTATTCTGCGTACCCCGTTTCGCCGTGACCTTCGGAGTCGCCAGGCGGACGTTGCCGAGGACGGGCTTCTTTGGTTGCTCGACAACCGCCACAACCGGAACCGGTGTCGCCGCAGCCGCACCGCTGGCCGGATTTGACGAGGGCTGCGGATTGCGTGATGCGGCAGCAACCGTTCCACCTGCGGGCACAACGCTGATGGTTTTCGAGGCCGAGTTGGATTGGGCGGCAGTGTTGGTGAGCGCCGCTGGATTCGTTTGAGCCGAAGTATTCGTCGGCACTGGCGCATTCCCCTGAGGTTGCGAATGCGGATTCTCAACAGGAGACGAAACGAGTGACGCTTGCGCGGCAGATGCGGGCTCCGCACTGGCATGGGCGCCAGCAGACGGTTGGGTGATGTACCACCAAGCACCGACGGTGAGCGCGAGGACGACGGCTGCAAATGCTGCAATCTGCACGCCATGGCTCGAACTCTTGGATCTGCTTGCGCGCGTGTTTTTCTCTTCGTCAAGCGGGAGTGCATTGCTGAATGTCGGCAGCGGCAGTTCGGGAATGAATGGTTTCTCCACGGCCGTGGTGACCTCTGCGGCAATTTCTTCCGTCTTGGGTTGCTGTTCCGAGAGGCGCTTGGATTTTTCTCTTTCGATTAGTTCCTGGGTCGAGGAAGGCGCAGCGGCGTTGCGAGCGAGGGGCTCGAGCCAAGCTGGAATTTTCAGCTCTTCATCCTGAAGCGATGATTTCGTGGGCGGAGGATCAAGTCTCACGGGCTGAAAAGGCTTGGCGGGTACTGGTTCCGGCGTAGAAATCTGGGACACTTCCAAAATTTTGGCGGCGTTCTCCGCAGGTTCTTTCTGTATCACTACCGCAGGCACATGCGGAATTTGCACTGATACCGTTTCTTGCGCCTCAGGTTCGCCTGAGAACATCATGTTCGAAAGCTGTTCCTGAAGGCGCGCCGTATGCTGTTTGAGAGTTTCGGTTTCAACGTCAACGCAAACCTGCACGGCGGGCTCGGACTCGATCTCATGAGTAGCGGGTTTGGCTTCAAAGAGAGCGAGCAGATTCGGAACAACGGCCGTAAGTGGAACGGCCGGAGTCTTGGCAGGCTCAAGAAAAGAAGCCTGAGCTTCTGAGGCGCGCGGCGAATCAGAGAGCGCAGCCTCGGAGGCGACTGGTTGCACCGACGAGGAAATCGCTGGCACTTCCGGAATGGCGTTTACGGGGGCAGCGGGAAGATCCGGGACGACAGGCGGAGCCAGCGCTGCCGAGGCCAGTTTCAAGGAAGCTTCCGGATCAAAAGAAGTGGACAAGGCTGAGGAAAGCGGCGCAACGGGCGCGACTGGCTTTTGTACAACGGGCTCTTCCACTTTCGGCGCCGGGGGAATAACAGGTTTCGCTTGGGCGAGTTTTGGCTCAGCGTTTTTCACAACGGAAACGGGAACAGCCGGTATTGGGGCAATGATGCCGGCAGAAACATTCACGGCTGGCGCTTCGACCCTGGGTGCAACGGGCCGCGGCAAGGCCGGCGAGCCGCTGGCCAAGGGTGAACTGAGCGCCACTGGGACAGACGCGCCGGGCTGCGGGACGGAACCGATGCGGTCACCGGGAAATCGCATTCCCCAGAAACCAACAACGGACTCTGTGAATTCGAGCTCGACGTAACCGCTCACATTGCGATAGTTCTTGGATTTGACGACCTGACATACAACTTCCTTTTTGGTTTTTTCGTTGGTGAGAAAAAGCAATTGACCGGGGGCAACGGAAGAAGAAAGACGGATGACGGCGCCATTGCCGAAAATGAGCACGGTCTTGGTGCTCTCGGAGAAAGGCTCGCGTTTATCGCTGCCTTCGACGGCGCGCGCCCCGTTGATAGTGACCGGCACTTCCAACGCAACGGGCTGTTGCTTAATGGCCGCATCGCCGGACGAGGTGGAGGTTGTCGCGGGGCGCTGTGCCGCTTCCGGCCTTGCAGATGAGATCCCGTTCTCTTTGAACGTAGGAGGCATGGCTTGCACACTCGCGAAGGAAGATTCCGCTTGCCGCCCCGTCCCAGACAGGGCTCCACTAACATCTATATGTTCTCCCTTAGGTGAGAGGGCCAACCATAGTACGTGCGTACTACATTTCGCCAGAAACACCTGTCCGAGCGGACAGGTCAAAAACTTTTCGTGGAAGGCCGGGAACGACGAGCGTCGATCCAAAACGGTTGCAGAAGGAAACAAAAAAAATTGCGAAGGCTAGCGCGAAAGAGGAGGCTGAAAGCGTTGGTCGACTTCGACCTGATAACCGGTGACGAGTTTGTTGGTTTCATTGGCCATGCCGATAACGGCCTGAAGCTCCTTGAACATCGCGTCGGTCATTCCTTTGGCGAAGGCGGAAGCGGTGTGCGAGGCGATGCAGTAGTTGCAGTTGTTGGTGACGCTGACGGCGATGTAAATCAATTCCTTGGTGAGCGGATCGAGCGCGCCAGGGCCCATGATTTGCTTCAGACTTTCCCAGGTGCGCTTGAGCAACGCGGGATCGTGGGCGATGGCCTTCCAGAAATTATTGATCCAATCGATTTTGCGCGTAGCCATAATGTCATCGTAAACGGCACGGACTTCAGGGCTTGCGTCTTTGTATTCGATCAATCCAAAGGTGGACATGGGGATTCTCCAAAGAACGATGCGGACGCGCAGGCCTCAAGGTAGCAGGAATCGGAGGGAGCAGCCAGTGCGGTCAAAACCTTTATATCTCCGAACAGAATTCGGAAAGAACGAATAGCAGGACTTGCGAGAATACTTGTCCTGAAGCTTCTTCCGCGCGCCCGCGGCAATGAAAATTTTGGTCCGACGAATGAAATTCATTGTGCTTGACATAAAGCACAGGGGGAAGTTAAAAAACTAAACACCAAGCCAGAGTGGTTCTTAGTTTGCGCGGATTGTTTGAGAGGGGAAGGGCGAGCAGGTGCGGGGAGCTTGTCCTTGTTTTCAACAAAAGATCACGACCCAGTAATCGAAAACGATTGGTTCGCGGCGCAATTCATTTTTCGAAATGTGGTCCGACCAAGGTCGGGCGTGAGTGCTGTCAGTTCTCTTTTGATCTCGACGAGGGGGTGTTGATAATTATGAAGCGCCTAATCTTGGCAATTCTTGCAGTGCTGTCACTCGGGATAGCGGCGAAGGCACAGACGTTCCGGGGCACAATTCTTGGCACGGTCACAGATGCGTCGGGAGCGGCAGTCGCCGGCGCAAGCGTAACGGTGAAAAACCAAGACACCGGAATCCTTCGCAGCACGCAAACAACACCGGACGGCGAGTACCGCGTGCCGGAGTTAGCGATTGGGACATACACGGTCACCGTGGAAA
>WNFT01006263.1_pt1 | contig 10474 bp, 12 predicted proteins | sample 5400191 | NCBI WGS metagenome assembly WNFT01 (sample SAMN13153359, study PRJNA577476) | soil metagenome | isolation source: 80 cm saprolite under Madrone tree | place: USA:California | collected 2016-06-14 | reverse complement strand
GGCGACATTCCTTCTTCGATGTGACGCTCAACTGCTTCGACAACAACAATCGCGTCGTCAACCACAAGCCCGATGGCGAGCACAAGTCCGAAAAGCGAAAGCGTGTTGATCGAGAATCCAAACAACGGGAACACCACAAACGTTCCGATCAACGACACCGGCACCGCGCACAAAGGAATCAGCGTCGCGCGCCAGCCCTGGAGGAAGATGAACACGACGAGCACAACGAGCGCGAGCGCTTCGAACAACGTCTTCAGAATTTCGCGAATTCCTTCGGTGACGGCGAGCGTCTGGTCGAGCGGGACGACGTAGTCCATGTCGGCAGGAAACCGCTGCTTTGCTTCCGCCATTAACTTGCGCACGCCTTGCGCGGCTTTAACGGCGTTGGTTCCGGGCAGCTGATACACAGCGAGAACCGCCGCGCGTTGTCCGTTGAGCCTGCCTTTTAAGTTGTAAGTTTGCGCGCCGAGATCAATGCGCGCGATATCTTTCACCCGCACAAACGAACCGTCGGCGTTCGCCCTAACGACTATCTCGCCAAATTCCTCCGGCGTTTGCAGTCGTCCCTGAGCGCGCACGGTGTAGGTGAATTTCTGTCCGCTTGGAATCGGTTCGCCGCCGACCTGGCCGGCCGGATTCACCGTGTTCTGCTTCTGCACCGCGGCGATGATGTCCGGCACGGTGATGCCAAGCTTCGCTAGCTGGTCCGGCTTGACCCACAGGCGCATAGCGTATTGGCCAGCGCCGAAAATCTGGACGTTTCCAATTCCCGGCACGCGTGTCAGTGGATCGAAGAGATTAATGTAGCCGTAATTGGCGAGAAAGGTTCCGTCGTAGCTGCCTTTGGGTGAATAAATCGCGATCAGCATCAGTGGCACGGTTGTCGATTTTTTAACGGTCAGGCCGTAGTTGTTAACGTCGGCGGGCAGTTGCGATTGAGCTTGCGACACCCGGATCTGCGTCAGCACGTGATCAATGTTCGGGTCCGTCGCGACATCGAAATTGACGATCAATCGGATGTCGCCGCTGTTGGCGTTGATCGAGTACATGTAGTTCATGTTGTCCACGCCGCTCATCTGTTGCTCGATCGGCGCCGCGACCGATTGCTCGATCGTGACCGCGTCCGCGCCGGTGAAATGCGTTTGCACTTGAATCTCCGGCGGGGCGATTTGCGGATATTGCGCGATCGGCAGCGCCAGAATGCAGACACCGCCGATGAGCGTCATCAGAATCGCGATGACAATCGCGACAATGGGCCGCCGGACGAAAAACTCGGACATTTCTTAGGGCTTCTTTTGCTGGTCCGCTTTTGAAACCAACGCGTCCGCCGGAGGGGTCCAGTCTTTTGCGGTGACTGTCGATCCTTCGCGCGCTTTTTGCAGTCCTTGCACAACAACTTTGTCGCCTGGTTTCAAACCTTCCGTGACTTCCCACATCGCGCCGATGCGCTCGCCCATTTTCACCGGACGAATGCTGACCTTGTTATTTTCATCGACAACCGCGACTTGATAACTGCCCTGCAACTCGTTCACCGCTTCCTGCGGCACAACCATCGCGCCCTTTTTCATGTCGGCGACAAAGCGCACCTTTCCAAACTGCCCGGGCCGCAAAATGTTTCCCGGATTCGGAAACGTCACATAGTAGCGGATCGATCCCGTCCTCGTATCAAGGTTGCGATCGAGCGCGTAAAATTTTCCCTTCTGCGGATACTGCTCGCCGTTGCCGAGAATCAAGTCGAAGTCGAGGCTTTTTATATAAGCGTCGCGCTCAGTTGCGTCAGGATGGCGCGAAACGAAATCGGTAAACGGCCCTTCGCCCGCGGTGACGACAGCTTTGATCGGATCAATCTGCGACATGGTTGTGAGTGGTCCCGTACTTGGTCCGACCAGATCGCCGACCTGATTGTTGGCAAATCCAGTGACACCATCAATCGGGGCGGTAATTTTCGTGTAGCCGAGATTGATCTCAGCCTGTTTCACCGCCGCTGCGTCTGCTTCCACATTTGCTCTGGTTGAGTCGGCGGCTGCAGTGGCTGTATCTCGCTCCTGATCACTGATTACTTTCTTGTTAAACAAATCCATCGCGCGCTTTTCGTCTGCGTCTGCTTTCACTTGGTTGGCTTTGTCCTTGGCCAGAGTGCCCTTGGCCTGCGCCAATGCGGCTTCGAATGGGCGCGGATCAATCTGAAAAAGCAGGTCGCCCTTCTTTACCACGCTGCCCTCCTGATAATCGCGCGAAACGATGTAGCCTTGTACCTGCGCGTTGATGTTAGCGTTAATGAAGCCATCCAGCGTCGCGACGCGTTCCAGGACACGCGGCACATCTTGCGGGGTGACGGTGGTGACGAGCACTTCCGGCGCGTTGACAGGGGCCTGAGGCGGCTTGCGCGAACAACCGGTAACGAAAGACACACAAATCAGCAGCGCGGCGAGAACAGCAAACCGTTTCATCATTTGATTATCGCTAATCGCGAGCCGAACTGTCGAGCGCGGATGCGGTCCCTGATGTTCCTTGCTTCGCTCGGGTGCGAATTCGACGCGCCATGTCGCTTAAGGCTTCGACGTCGCGCAAAGTGAGCATCTGCTCGATGTCTTTGGCGAACAAAAGATCGAGCGTCCAGCCTACCATCACCCGTAACTTCTTCGGAAGCCGCGGCAATTTCATCAGATAGACCGTCCGCCAAAGCATCCACGCGATAAACCCGGAAAATTTTATTCCGAACACCATTGCTACGCCCGTGCGGCGCCCGATGGTCGCAAGTTGTCCCAATGTTGTAAACGTGAAGGCCTTCAGGGGCCGGTCTAAAACCACGGCTTCGATGTTCTTCGCTGCGACGAGGCCCTCACGTAAACCATGCTGGGCGGTTGGTGGATGGAACTTTTCCGTGTTTGAAACCGGCACGGCCGCGCAGTCGCCCGCCGCCCATAAGCCGGGGACTCCGGTCACCGCCAGGAACTCACTTACTAAGAGTCGGCCACGTTCCTTTTGACAAGGCAACGGTGCAATGACCGGACTTGGTTTCACCCCAGCCGTCCAGATAAGCGTCGAAGCAGGAATAGATTTGCCGTCAGTCAAAGTGACGAGCGAACCATCGTAGTTCGCCACGCGCACACCCTTGATGACCTCGACCTTCCGTTCGCGCAACTTGCGTTCGGCGTAATCACCCAGTTCTTGGCCCAATTCCGGCAGGAGAAAATCACCTGGATGAATGACGACGACTCGAACCAGTTCTTCGCTTAAGTTTGGATAGTACCGCACTACGTCGCGCACAAAATCGTTGATTGCGCCGGTGGTTTCCGCGCCGGCAAAACCACCGCCCGCAGTGACAAAGGTAAGTATACGCCGGCGTGCGTCGGAATCGCTCTGCAGAGTTGCCTCTTCTAACAAGGCCAGTACGCGATTACGCAGCATCGCTGCGTCAAACATGCTTTTCATGGTTACAGCCCATTCGCTCACCCCCGGAAGATCGAAGAAGTTGGTTTCCGAGCCGAGCGTGAGAAGGAGATGATCGAACTCGAAGTCAAGCTCGAGCTTTGCTACGCCACCGACGCAGCGAACCCGCCGCGCGGACAGGTCAATTGCCTGCACCTCGGCTTGGACAAACTTCACATGATGAAGGATCCGACGAAGCGGATTAACAATGTCTCCCGGATAAAGATCTCCTGCGGCGACTTCGTGCAGCATCGGCGTGAACAAAATGAAGTTCTCGCGGCTGATAAGCGTCACTTCCGTGTCCGCGCGGCGAGCCAGCTTTTTGTCCAGGTACATCGCTGCGCTCAGCCCGGCAAATCCGCCTCCCAAAATGACGACGCTAGTCTTTTTGATTCGTCCTCCCCGTCTACCAGCAATTGTTGATCCCGTACCCGTCCGCTATTAACACCTACACCATTTTATCTATGCTAGGCTAACTCGGCTCAGCATCCGGATCAGTAGCGCGGCGCCGATTCCCCAAGCGCCGTTCAGCAGCAATGCGCCAACGATGATTTTTGGGTCCCAGCCGCCAGCGAAGCCCATGCCCTTGATCGGCATTACTACAAACCACGCAACCAGACTCGGACCCAGTGCACCGATCACGAGTGCCTTTATCCAATAAGCGCTGCCACCGGAAGCACCGATCAGAGACCACAACACGATGCCCCACACGCCACCCCAGAATGCGAGGGAAATTACTGCTGGTGCATGAAGTGGGGGGACCGGCGTCATGTTCCAAGGCGCTCGCGGCGAAAATCCTCCCGCGTACAGCAGCCACAGCACACTTTGGTGAAAAACAAGCGTGGAAACAAAGCCGGCGATGAATGCTTTCAGATAAATCATGTGCGTCTCTCCTTTGTGATTGGAATTGTACTTTGTGCGGGATTCATTTCATTGCGTCTTCAAAGTCAGATTTGCTTTCCGTAATCATACTCAGTCCCTTTGTCAGTCAGGGTTTGCAGCTGTTCTCGCCATTGCGCTGAGCGCAGCGGCCATTTTACTCACGACTTGTTCTGCGTCGGCTACGCCGTGTCGCCGTGCGATCCAAATTGGTTCGTTATACGAAAGCCATGTTTTGCCCGTTGCATCCTTCCAAACAAGTGCTTTCAGTGGCAGGTCGATTCCGACTGTCTGCACGGACTGCATCAGCGGGGTGCCGCCGCGGGCGTTGCCGAAGACAATGAGTTCGGTTGGTGCCAATGTCAGTCCGACTTCCGCCGCCCCCGCAGCGTGATCAATCCGGGCAAACACTATCATTCCTTTCGCACGGATCTCGGTTTCCAGCCGATCGATTGTCTCCTTTGGATCGTGGCTGCTAGCAATGGTCGTTAATCCCTCTACGCTGCGGAGCGACTCAGACATGTTGAGTCAACTCTTGATGAACGCGAGCAGGTCGGCGTTAATGGTATCGGCCTGCGTGGTGGGCATGCCGTGCGGGAAACCCTTGTAGGTCTTCAGCGTCCCGTTCTTTAGCAGCTTGGCCGACAATGGTCCGGCATCGGCGTAGGGAACGATCTGATCGTCGTCGCCATGCATCACCAGTACCGGCACGGTGATCTTCTTCAGGTCTTCGGTGAAATCGGTCTGTGAAAAGGCGACGATGCCATCGTAATGCGCCTTCGCGCCGCCCATCATGCCTTGGCGCCACCAGTTCTGGATGATCGCCTCCGAGGCTTTCGCGCCCGGTCGGTTGAAGCCATAGAATGGCCCCTCCGGCAGGTCGCGATAGAACTGCGAGCGATTGGCCGCGAGCTGCGCCTGCAATCCGTCGAACACTTCTTTGGGAAGGCCGCTGGGATTTTTCTCCGTCTTCACCATCAGCGGCGGCACCGCGCTGATCAGCGCAGCCTTCGCCACCCGGCTTTCGCCATGCCGTCCCAGGTAATGCGCCACCTCGCCGCCGCCAGTGGAATGACCAACGTGCACGGCCTGCTTCAGATCAAGATGCGCGGTCAAAACCGCAAGGTCGTCAGCATAATGATCCATGTCATGGCCGTCGCTCGTCTGGGTGGACCGGCCGTGGCCTCGCCGGTCATGGGCGATGACGCGATAGCCGTGTTTGAGGAAGAACAGCATCTGCGCGTCCCAGTCATCGGCCGACAGCGGCCAGCCGTGGCTGAAGACGATGGGCTGTCCTTTGCCCCAGTCTTTATAATAGATGTCGATGTTAGCGCCGTTTTCTTTTCCGACTGTTATGTAAGGCATTTTGATTTTGCTTTCTTATTACCGGCTTATTGCCGGCCGCGCTTTATCTCGAATAGGAACCAGGTGCGGCGCTCGGTTTCATCGATCCAAACTTCGATCAGGCTCGCTGTGGCAATGTCACGATGTTCGTCACACACGTTGTGCGCCTCGCGAAGACGGGTGGCCAGCGTTTTGTTGTCCTCGGCCAACTCTGCGATCATGTCCAAGGGTTCGACGTATTCTGCATCGTTATCAAGCACACGCTGAGTGCGAGAAATATGGCCGATCGATCTCAATGTGAGCCCGCCGATTTTTCGAATTCGCTCTGCGATTGGATCGGTCATCGCGAAAAGCTGCTCGGCGTGTTCATCGAGGAGCAAATGGTAATCGCGGAAGTGTGGGCCGCTCATGTGCCAGTGGAAATTTTTGGTTTTCAGGTACAGCGCGAACACGTCGGCCAGAATCGCGTTCATCGCTCCTGCGATGTCCTTGATTGTGGAATGCGCTAGATCAGTAGGTGTCTCCAGCGGCGCATCGCGCCGATGCAGAAGTTCCAGAGTTTTTCTTGAGTTTGTTTTTTTCATGTTTGTTCCCCCCTCTAGTTGGTTTGGTTTGCAGCAATCAAATTGCGCTTCAGACAATTCCACGCCTTCGCACCGTCCTTGTCACGCGTCATTTTTGTGAACTTTCAGATACCGCGTTCATGACTCTTGAGTGGATTGAACGTGCGACTCCATCCGTCCGCGAAGTTGAAGATGGACATGTTCAGCACAAGCATCGGATCGTGGACTCGCCGTCGGCGCGAGATCATTTCTTGCCGTTGCGCACCGGCCTTCCGTTGCTCAATGCTTGTTTTTGTTTCTCGCCCGTTACCGGGAATTCCAATGTCTGTTTTGTTTCTTGAATTCATGGTTTCCTCGCTCGTCAGTCAGCGGAGACCTCCCGCAATGAGGAGCGTTTCACCCGTGATCCATTTCGAATCGTCCGACGCAAAGAAGACGGCGGCCGGCGCGATGTCTTCCGTCTCACCGACGCGGCCAAGTGGCGTCTGCGATTCAAACATTTTCCGCATGTCGCCTTCGGTATAGCCGCCGGCTACTGCGCCTTCGGTTATCACCATGCCTGGATTGATGGAGTTGACGCGGATCTTGCGCGGCCCAAGCTCCTTCCCGAGCGTCCGCGTGATAGCGTCCACTGCGCCCTTGGTCGCGTTGTAAACCACCGCAGTCGGCGGAGTGAGGGAGCTGGCGAGCGAACCAATGTTGATGATGCTTCCCCCGTCGGCGTTGAAATGCTTGAGTGCTTCTTGAGTGGCGAGGAGCATGCCAAGGACGTTCACATCGAAAAGTCTGTGAAACTGTTGCTCGGAGACTTCTTCGAGTGGAACAAATTCGTAAACGCCGGCGTTATTAACCAGGATATCGATTTTCCCGAAGGCTTTCTCCGCTTCAGCGAAGAGCCGCTCGACTTCTGCCTTCTTCGCGACGTTGCCCTGGATGGCGATTGCTTTTCCGCCGCATTTACTGATTTCGTCAACGACTTTGTCCGCGTCCTTCTTTGAGGATGCGTAATTAACGACCACAGACCCGCCTTCCGCCGCGAACTCTTTCGCGATTGCCGCGCCGATTCCCTTCGACGCTCCCGTTACTACCGCAACTTTTCCATTTAGTTTTCCGTTTTTCATTATGTTTCCTTTCGTTTGTTTTACCAGGGAAGTGGTTGGCCAAGATGGAAGAAGCCGCCGCTCGCGCCGTCATCGGCGAGCGTGGCGAGTTGCGCGCTCGTCTTTCCGCCCTCGCTAGGTTCCATCGGCGCGTTTGGGCCGCCCATCTCGGTCTTCACCCAGCCAGGATGCGCCGAGTTAACTTTGATCTTGGTGTCGCGTAGCTCGTGCGCGAGATGCACCGTGAAGGCATTGAGCGCAGCTTTCGACGCGTCGTAAGCGAAAGTCTTGAACGGGTAAATCGGCGAATTCGGATCGGAATGTAGCGTGAGAGAACCCAGGATGCTGGAAACATTCACAATTCGTCCCGCCGACGCTTTGCGTATGAGCGGCAATAATTTTTGGGTCAGTGCAACGGGCGCAAAGAAATTCGTCTCGAAAGTTTCGCGCAAGACTTCCGGCGACACCGCGCTGGTCGAGTTTGGCGCTGGACCAGTTGTCGAAACTTGGCTCTCCCTCAAAACTCCCGCGTTATTAACCAGAATATCCAGCCGGCCGTACTTTTTTGCGAAGTAATCGTAAGCCTTCTGATGATCCTTCGACTGGGTAACGTCAAAGCCCAGACTTTCCGCGGTGATGCCTTCGTCGCGAAGCTTGGCAGCAGCGGCTTCGCCTTTTTCCGAATCGCGCGAGCCGAGAACGACAACAATGCCAAGCTTGCCAAGCTCGCGCGCCGTCTCCAAACCGAGACCGCGATTAGCGCCGGTAATGAACGCAACTTTTCCGTTTAGGTTTTCATTTTTCATTCTTTTTCCTTTCGTTCGTTGTGTTTCAGAAATTTCACGCTTCAGACTTGTGCGATACCGCCATCGACAAACAATTCCGTTCCCGTCACGTAGCTGCTGTCATCGGACGCGAGAAACACCACAGCCTTCGCGATCTCATCCGGCGTGCCGAGGCGGCCGAGTGGAACAGTATTCGAAATCATCTTCTTGCGTTGCTTGCCTGTTTCGGAAGAAGCCAGCAGCTCACTCAGCCCAGGCGTGTCAATAGGACCCGGGCTCACCGCGTTCACGCGAATGCGGCGATCTTTTAAATCCGTTGTCCACGTCCGCGCGAATGAACGCACCGCGGCTTTTGTCGCGCTGTAAACACTGTTTGAAGAGAAGCCCTTGCTGGCAACGATCGACGCGTTGAGGATGATCGAGGCGCCGTCGCGCAGAAGCGGCAGCGCTTTTTGCACGGTGAACAGAACGCCTTTGACGTTGATGTCGAAGATCGAGTCGTAGAACTCCTCGGTGATTTTGCCCAAGGGCGAATACTTGGCGACTCCAGCATTCGCAAACACGATATCGAGTTTGCCCTTCTCCTTTTTGATCTGCGCGAAGAGGCGATCGAGATCAGCGAGGTTCGAGACATCGCCTTGAACGGCGGTCACATTTTTTCCGATCTCTTTAACCGCCGCATTCAGCTCCTCCTTTCGGCGGCCCGTGATGAAAACGTAAGCCCCTTCGTTCACAAACCGCTTCGCTGTAGCAAGGCCGATGCCGCTATTGCCTCCTGTGATGACGGCAACTTTTCCTTCCAGCTTATTCATAAGGTCTCTCCTGTTTCGTCTCCATTAGGTTGCCTGCCCGATATCAAGTCGGTTGATCTTACCCGCAGGCGAGAGCTGAAACCTGAAGCAGGTCTGAAAATCGCCCCAGTGCTCCGAATGGAATGCGCCGGTCAGATCCAGCCCATTGTTCTCGACGCAATCGATTGAAGTGAACCGCTCGTGACCAAGCGAATTACGGGTAAACTCCTTGAGGCTACGAGGGTTCCCATCGTCATAGAGTTCAGCATCAGGCTCAAAGAGCGCCGACCAGGCTTTCCCTTTACCGCTCTGCAATGCTTCGATCGCGGCCTTTACGGTTGGATTCGTTAGCGCATCGGTCTTCATTGGGTCATACTCCTTTCAGCATCTCGCGCGGACTTAGGCTCAAACGGTCCAAAGCTGCGACGTACTGCTTCACGGCCTTGGCTGAGGTCTTGAGAGCTTTTTGTTCCGAGCGGTTGAGCGGGGTGGACAGCACACGAGCGACCCCGTCCCGGTTGATGATGGCTGGAAGGGAGAAGAACAATTCTCCCAGCTCCATCGATTGGGGCACCAAGTTGGACACGGTTAGCACCGCTTCCTCATCTCGCAAAATGGCACGGACAATGCGAACCAGCGCGGACCCTATGCCATAGTAGGTGGCTCCCTTGGCGTTGATAATTTCCAGACCTGCAGCTCGCGTATCGTTCGCGATAGTTTTGATGGCACGTTCCTCGTCGCACAGCCCCAGTTGCCCGCAGAAGCCTTTGAGGGGCACGCCTGCGATCCGGGCGGAAGAGATCACAGGCACTTGGCTGTCCCCATGTTCGCCGATGATGTACGCGTGCACGTTGGCGGAAGCCACACCGTATCTCTCAGCGAGCCGTCGGCGGAAACGGGAGGTATCCAGAGTTGTACCCGAACCAATGACTCTGCTGGCAGGAAGTCCCGACCACTTCCAGGCTGCATAGGTTAATACATCGACTGGATTTGATGCGATCAGCAAGATCCCGTGCGGGTTATGCCTTGAAATATCTTGAACTAGACCCTTCAGTATCGCCGCAGTCTCCCACAAGCCGTCCAGCCGCGACTTCGAATTTGCCTGGCTAACACCAGCGGTGATAATCGTTACGTCGGCAGAGGAGCAATCAGCTAAGTCGCCCGCGAAAATGCGAGTGTGGTGTGAAAACAGTTCGGCATCACGTAAATCTTGGACATGACCCTCTGCGCGGCGTCGGTCCTGATCAATCAGCACAATCTCGGCCGCTATTCCGGAGATGAGCAATGCATATGCGGTCGTCGAACCTACAAAGCCTGTCCCAACGATCCCAACCCGAGGAATTCGGATTCGTTTCCGATTCTGCCGCTTGGGAGCACTAACGTCGGCGGCATCTAGAGTACGAAGCCGCACTCCAACCTCCATCGATTTCGATCTTGTCCCGTTCGTCAGCCTCAACCAAGGGCTAGATCGGTCCAGGATGTTTTTTCGATGCTGCATTCTGTATCGGAGAAGTAAGCGCTCGTGGCGTCAAGACGCTAGCGAGCCCGATCCGACGAAGAAGCTCGGTGCAGACGGACAC
>WNFT01015458.1_pt1 | contig 10475 bp, 14 predicted proteins | sample 5400191 | NCBI WGS metagenome assembly WNFT01 (sample SAMN13153359, study PRJNA577476) | soil metagenome | isolation source: 80 cm saprolite under Madrone tree | place: USA:California | collected 2016-06-14 | reverse complement strand
ACTCAACGCTTGCGTAAGCCGGAGAAAAACCCGGAGAAAGAAAAATTCATTCTTAGCAAAATCTGAAAGGAAAAAAAGGAAAAGGATAATGATTAGAAAAACTGTATGGATTGGAGGACTGCTTGCAACCGTGATGCTTGCGACGCTGCTGCTGTCGGCAGGTTCGCCGCGCAGCTCAGCGAAGACTCCACAACCCGCGACTGCGGAAGTGAAAGTTGATAATTTCAGTTTTGGGCCGGCGACCTTGACTGTACCTGCCGGGAAGACGGTCACCTGGACAAATCGTGATGATATTCCTCACACGATTGTCAGCACGGACAAAGTATTCAAGTCCAAGGTGCTGGATACTGACGAAAAATTCTCCTTTACCTTCGCCAAAGCCGGAACGTATCCGTACTTTTGCTCCATCCACCCCAAAATGACCGGCTCGGTCGTTGTGCAGTGAGCGGCCAATGAGCGTAAATCCGATTTCAACGGTGCCGGTGCTCGCGACCGCAATCCTCGCCTGGCAGTTCGCACTCGAGGGACAAAAATTAAAAGGCACCCTGCTTGAGCATCTGGTCCTGGCGTGCATTCGACGCTGATGATCTGGCTGGTGTGGTGGGTACACGCCCGCGGCCGGAAACGGCCAGAACTTTTGCCGAATTACCGGTTAGCGATTGAATTGTTGGCTTTTGGGATCGTCGGCCTGACTGCGCACTGGGGAGGTTCCTAAGCTGCGTGAACGGGCCCGGTTAGTTGCAGGAATCAGATTTAGGACTGCGCCCGGCAACGGATGGAGTCCAGAAACAGAGGAAAAACTTATGAATTTAGTATATGGAGCAATCGTTCTCGCGTTCGCGCCGCTGGTATTCGCAGGAAATGGTGCACCTTATCCAAGCTAAAAGATAGCGGCGTTTGTGTTCGAGAAAGTGTATGTAACGACGCTTCCGTCCGCGATTCGCCCGAAGGTGGTAAAGAGCAAAAAGACATTTGGTGATTACGGATATGCGGCGCGGGAAGTCGACGAAAAGAAGGCACTCCTCGATTCGCCGCAAGGGGCGCCGAAGACTTCCATCGAAGTATTGGAAGCGCGGAAATCCGGAATTTTCGTGTGCGTTGATAGCCAAGCATCTGGTAAGAGCGGCGCAAAGTTCCAACGCGTGCTGTTGCTAGAGCTAAAAGACGGACTTCTGAAAGGCAGAGAGACCTGGAAGGAATTCGACGCTTGCCCAGTAATTGGCGGCGGCAACCAGGATTCGTCGAGCTCGAACTACTAGATCTCAAAACAGCGGATTGGTTTCTGTTTCGTGGAGGAAAACAAATTGCGTAGCGTATTTCGGATTGCATCGTTGCTCTTTCTGGGTGGACTTACCATCACAGCAGGCTTCGCACGGCTGACGAATACTTCTCAGGCGGACCAAGAAGTACAGGTCATTGAGATCTCCGCAAAGAAGTACGAATACACTCCATCACCCATCCGTCTAAAACGGGGCGCGAAAGTGCAGTTAAGGATTACGGCTCTCGACAGGGCCCACGGTTTTAGGATCAATCTCAACCCTGATGGATCGGACAAGAAGAGCGATGCGGGCCTCATCTTCAGTTCGAATGATGACTGCTTCAAGCTCGAAAAGGGAATCCCGACTGTTGTGGAATTTGTGGCCCGCACGGCTGGGACTTATTCCTTCCACTGCTGCAATCGTTGCGGGATCGGCCACGGCGGAATGAAGGGTCAGCTCATCGTAGAGCCATAAACGGATAGAGATATTGCAGATTTCTTCCCTTCGGAATCAAGACCTGGCAAATGAAATTTCTGCGTACGCGCGACCTGTCGCGTTTCTTGCAGGGACGCGGCGGCACAGTGACCGGGCCGTCGATGAGTCATTGCTAAGAAACGGCACGAAGAAACCACCGCGCTTCAGCAGAACGGCCATGACCGAATCCATTTAAAAGGGGGCAACCTCATCATGAAAGCAGGCCTGAGCGTCTCCTTGGGCTTTTTATTTGTCGGGCTGGCTGCGTTCAATGTCATCACGATGTTGCAGAGCTCTCGCTCCGCGCAGGCACCGCGGACACGTGCGCGAGCAATCGCTCTTCATCGCGCCGGCGGTTATCTGTTCATCGGTTTATTCGCGGTGATGATCTGGTTTATGAGCAAGCGCCTTATGGGCTCGCCAGAAGCAATGGCTGGAGACGCCGCGTTACACATCGATCTGGCAATCTTGCTCGCACCGCTTCTCTTTTTGAAAGTAATGATCGCGCGGAAGTACAAGAGCCATCATTCGATCCTCTTGCCGCTTGGATTGGCAATTTTTGCCATCTCGTTCGTGCTTGTCTTCATCCGCGTTCTGCCGTACGCGTTGGGGAGAATCGATCCGTCAAGCTCGATTGTGAAGTATTCGATACTGCTTCTTGTCCTGTTCTGCTTCTTTCTCGTGAGCTTAGCTCTTCGCCCCGCAGGCTCGTCAGCCAGCAATTCATCACGATCTTCTTCTCCGCAGCCGTCGCTGCCGGCTACGAAACCGCATTCCGACTCATTTTCTCTTGAACTTATCCGCAACGAAGTGCAAACGCACGATGCCAAGACGCTCTGCTTTCGCATTCAAGAAGGCAAGCAGCTAATCGCCAAGCCTGGACAGTTCCTTACCTTCCATCTCAATATCGACGGCAATCAGGTTGTTCGTTGCTATTCGATCTGTTCTTCCCCGCTTAAAACAGACTATGTCGAAATCACTCCGAAACGGATGAAAAACGGATACGTTTCCGATTTCCTGAATGAAAGAGCGATGCCGGGACTTGTCATTCGTGCAAGCGGGCCTGCCGGGAAGTTCTATTTCGATGAAAAAGCACACAAGGACATTGTTCTCATCGCAGCTGGCAGCGGTATCACTCCGATGATAGCGATGCTCCGTTACATTGAAGACCGTGCTCTCGATGTACCCGTCACCCTGATCTACTGTGTTCGAACCTCGCAAGACATCATCTTTCAGGACGAATTAACCCGTTTGAGCGGTGCACTTGCCCGGTTCCGGCTGATTATCACGCTGAGCGCTCCCGACGCCGGATGGAAAGGCAATAAAGGCCGATTGAACAAGGAGTTGCTGCTCGAGCGAATTCTCGATTTCAGCGGGCCCACTTTTTTCCTGTGCGGTCCCGGATCGTTCATGCAGCATGCATCCGAACTGCTCAAGGAACAGGGCGTCTCCGCCGATCGCATCAAGCAAGAAAGCTTTGGTGGGAAAGCTTCGCTAGCGGTCCCGGATCCATCCGGAGACTCGTCCGTTCCCTTTGTTGAATTTTTGCGCTCGGGATTCCAGTTTGAATTGCTTCCCGACATGACCCTCTTGGAATTTGCGGAGACAGTGGGCGTTTCGCTTCCCTATGGTTGCCGGCAGGGACAGTGCGGAACTTGTGCAACCCGCCTGTTGCAAGGCCGTGTGACTATGCAAGCGGAAGACGGACTGAGCGCCGAACAGAAACGGGCAGGATTTATTCTTCCGTGCGTCAGCAAAATTCACGGTTCCATATGTATCGACGCTTGATGAGTCTTTAGGACACCGGCTGGCGCCTGCTATCACCGGAGGAGACTAGTTTTGTTTTCGGGGCAATCCTGAAAATCCACCGGGAATAAACCGAGCTGCAAGGCAGTCGATATTAAGCAGGCACAACAAGGCCCGCTCTACGAAACTCAGGACGGGAAGGGGTTTCGCTCCAAATCTATGGAATCCTGTCTCATCCAAAACTCACCGACCACAGCAGCGCGTTACGTGCGCTTCGGTCCTTTTGATATCGATCAGCACCGCCAGCAAGTTTTTCGCAATGGTACTCCGCTGCGCTTGCCGGGCAAGGTCTATCAGGTCCTGATCTTGCTTCTGCAGAGGCAAGGAGAAGTGGTCACACGGGAGGAGTTGAAGCACACTTTGTGGCCGACTGGTACGCACGTGAATTACGAGACAAATACCAACACCACCGTCAACAAGCTTCGACAGGCTGTCAGCGAATCCACGAACAAACTCTCTTACATCAAAACGATTCCTCGCAGAGGTCACCGCTTCGCCGGAACGGCGGAATTTTCGCAAATTCCATTTGCTACGATGAAGCCGGCAAATTCGCAGACGGCAGAGACTATCGACCCTGGCCGTGACCAAGAAGCACCAAAGAGTGACGCTTCCGGTTCGCATAAGTTGCCGACCATGATCACCGTTGCACTGATCCTAGCCGGCATGCTCCTCGGGGCAACCGCTGCGACCTATTGGATAACGCACTTTGCATAACAATGATTCATATTGTGCGACATGACGATTGCGGACGGAAGGCAGGCGGAAAGCAATTTGCCTTGTCCCCGATTTATGTTTGTATCGTGCGTATTCCTTCGGCTCTTTATTATCACTATTGCCATTTCGAATTTTTCCTTGCCGGCGGCCGCTCAATCGGTTGTCTCAGATAACATAAAACATGACACTCCGGGGAAGACCATTCAGCAGGGGCAATCCGTCCACATCGACGTGAATCTGACGCTGGTCAACGTCACGGTTACCGACCCTTATGACCGCGTGGTCACTGGCCTGGAGCCCGATAATTTCCGCGTCTTCGAAAATAACGTCGAGCAAGAAATACAGTATTTTTCCTCGGAAGACGTTCCTGTTTCCTTAGGCGTCATTTTCGACCTCAGCGGCAGCATGGCCAACAAGGTGGGTAAGGCGAAAGAAGCCGCGTTGCAGTTCTTCAAGACTGCCAATCCTCAGGATGAATTCTTCCTGGTAAGTTTCAACGAGCGCGCAGAGCTCATCAGCGCTTTCACCAACAGCGCCGACGATCTGCAGAGTCGGTTGCTCTCGGCTTCAGGGAAAGGCCGCACGGCGCTTCTTGATGCGATCTATCTTGGGCTTAGCGAAATGCGAACCGCTCGAAACGGTAAACGGGCCTTGCTGATCATCTCCGACGGAGGAGATAACAACAGCCGGTACAATGAGAAAGATATCAGGCGGCTGGTGCGGGAGGCGAATACTCAACTGTATTCTATCGGCATATTTGAGCCGTTCGGGAATCGGAGCCGCACTCCGGAAGAACTCAATGGCCCTTCTCTGCTCAACGACGTGACCGAACTCTCCGGCGGGCGCGCTTTCAGTGTAGAGAATATAAGCGACTTGCCGGACGTCGCCACAAAGATCGGCTCCGAGCTGCGCAACCAATATATTTTGGGATATCACCCGAGCGACAAATCGCACGACGCGCGGTGGCGCAAGATCAAGGTCAAGCTACGCACACCGAGGGGATTGCCGCCTCTCAGCGTTTCCGCAAAAACCGGTTACTATTCGCCCGGCCTTTGAGTTTTGAATTGTCCATGTCGGTATTGTGTCAGGATTGCACGTCGTTCGCGCTCCTCTCAGAACACTTTGCTCGCCACATGGTCTGCTTCAGGGAAGCCGACGCGGCGCAGAAGGTCTTTAAAACGGACGTCCGAGCGAAGAGGATCGAAGCCGGGCCGAAGCAGCACTCCAGGATTGAATCGCTTTTCGTAGGCCTTTTCGAGCCAAGTCATGGCTTGATCCTTGTCGCCAAGAGCTGCGTGGACGACGGCAATCTCCGAGGCGTGTGAATCACTGCGGTTCGAACCTTCCTTCAAATCGTTCAGTAGCCTTATCGCTTCGCTCTTCCTGCCCGAGGCGACGTAGGCGCGAGCCAGATTCGCAATGCATGTAGGACTGCCGCCGGAGAGCTGTACCGCTTTTTCCATCTCGGCAATCGCCTCAAGATTCATCTGCTTCTGGAGATAAGCTTGCCCCAATTGATTGTGCGCGAACGCGAAATTAGGATCCATCTCGATGGCCTTCTGGCTCTCGGCTATGGATTCGTCGTTCGAGTGTGCAAGCATAAGAAGCTCAGCCAAATCAGAGCTGATGATCAGAGAGAGTGGATCCGAATTTTTGGCTCTTCTCATTTCCACGATGGCTTCGTCGTAGCGGCCCAGCAGACTCAAATGCCAAGCGTACCAATGATGGGCAGTGGCATAACCAGGATTAAGCTCAATCGCGCGCCGGAATTCCTTGCCCGCAGAGTCGAAATCCCAGTCGAAGCCATCCAGACAAAATGCCAGCGAGTTGTGAGCTTCGCCGAGCGCGCTGTCCAATTGCAGAGCTTTGATCGCGGCCGCCTTTGCCTTGGGGAGCGCCTCTTTGGGAGTCATCACCGCATACTGCCAATCTCCCAGCAAAGCATAGGTATCGGCCAACCCGGAGTAGGCTTGCGCGTACTTCGGATCCTCCTCGATTGCCTGATCAAAATAAGCCAAGGCAGCCTTCAAACTATCTGCGGTCCGCTTGTTCCAGAAATAGCGTCCTTTCAGATAGGATTCGTAAGCTTCGGGGTTAACAACTCTTACGGTTCTTAGCGCAGCTTGCTCCTGTGGACTCAGATTGATTCGAATTTGATCTGCGATGGCTTTAGCCACTTTGTTCTGAAGCGCCAAAGTGTCCTGCAATTCACCTTCGTAGCTTTGCGACCATAATTGCTTGTCGGCGGAGGCCTCGATCAACTGCGCGGTAATTCTGACCTGGTCGCCCGAACGAAGTACCGTACCTTCCACTACCGCATCTACGTTCAGTTCGCGGGCGATTTGTGGCAGAGGTTTCCGTGCGCGTTTACCCTGACCTCGGCGAGGAAACGGTAGCCGCGACGAGCAACCGTCTCCACGAAGCGGGGACTCTCAGCCGAGTCGCTGAGGGCCTCACGGATTTTGTTGATGACTTTGTTGAGCCCGTGGTCGAAATCCACGAAGGTATCAGCAGTCCAGAGTTTTTTCTGCAGTTCCTCGCGGGTAACGACCTCGCCGGGGTGCTCAAGCAGCGTTGCCAGCACCTGGAAAGGCTGTTCCTGAAGCCGAACCCGTACACCCTGTTTGCGTAATTCGCCAGCACGAGGGTCAAGTTCAAAAACCCCAAAACGAAGCCTACCGCGATGTTGATCATTTTCTGGCATGCGACGCGACCGGCAAGTCTAAGGGAGTCTACCACTGGGCGACAACCTCCGGAACGTAAACTGGGGGACCATTCCACGTAAGTCCTCCATCGAGTGAGAGTTAGAAGGAGACCTTGATTCCAGCGCGAAAGAATTGGCCGTCCATTGCTTCGGGCTCCTGTTCCAATGAAAGTGGACCCTTCAAGTTGCCGTAGTCTGCGGCACCGCCGCAACCGGAGGCTTCCATGCCTGAGCACAATCAGCTTCCCAGCTTTGAGCGGGCCGTGCTACCCCACCTCGATGCCGCGTACAACCTTGCGCGCTGGTTGACGCACAATGAGCGCGACGCGGAGGATGTTGTCCAGGAATCGTACCTGCGTGCTTTCCGGTTCTTCGCAGGCTTCCGTGGCGGCGACGCACGTGCCTGGCTCATGAGAATTGTCCGTAATACTTGTTACACCTGGCTGCATGCGAACCGGCCACTGCAAGAAGCCACTGAGTTTGACGAGACCCTTTTCTCTTCTGACTCTCGTACTCCGAATCCAGAAGAAGCTGTGCTTCGCAATGACAGAGGAGCTGTAGTGCGAAAGGCGCTGGAAACGCTCCCGGCAAATTTTCGCGAAGTTTTGATTCTGCGGGAACTCGAAGGGCTTTCCTACAAAGAGATCGCAGAGATTACGGGAATGCCTGCGGGAACCGTGATGTCGAGTTTATCGCGTGCGCGGGATCGGCTTCGTCAAGTTCTTATGATGAGCGAAGATGCGGGGTCAAGTCCGCGGCGAATCGCGATTGCGAATACATGACGGCCGGAACTCGGATGATCGGTGATACCCGGCGAAGGTGAAGAACCGATCCGGATATTTCCTTCGGTTTTTTGTGTACGGATCTGGCGAGAAAACGGCCGCAATTCCGCGACCGAGGTACTCGCGATTTTATTCCCACCTCTTCCGCTATCCGCAAGTTCGTCTTGCCGGAAGCATTCAGCAAAATAATCCTGGCTCGGCTCACCAGTCCCGCTAACTACGGATACTTCGATACGAACTGGTCACCCTGGCATCGGCTCACGGCTCGAATTGGTGCCAACCTGACCGGGACGAGCGGTTCTGTTCTGATCATCACGCCGAACGCTCCGTCCGGGCCTCTCAACTCAACTTACTACCAGCCTTTCGGTGGGATTGACTACCGTTTCGCAAAGGGATGGACCGGCAAAGCGTATTGGGGTTATTACGGCTATCATGAAGATGCGAGTGGAGTGCCCCAGGACCTTTTCGTTCCACGAAATTTCCAGAGCAATCTCGTGACGCTGTCCCTGCGTTATGCTTTTTGAAGGCATAGCAAACTTTAAACTGGATTAACCTATGAATTGAGATATGCAAAAGATAGGGAAGGGCAGCCTGGGCGTTCTCGGACTGACATTGCTCAGTCTCCTCGTGACTCCCGTCTCAGGACAGACCCCGGGCGAATCGCTATTGAAAACGAAATGCGCCGTCTGCCACGGTCCCGATGGGAAAGGCGAAACCACAGTCGGCAACGCAAACAAATTACGGGATCTGGGATCGCCGGAGGTTCAGAAGCAGAGTGATGACGAGCTCAGTGGTATCGTCACTAGTGGCAAAGGCAAAATGCCGGCCTACGGAAAGAGTCTGAAACCGGAACAAATCAAGGAACTGGTCACCTACATCCGCTCGTTCAAGAAATGAGTGGCTCGAGTCCCGTTTCTATATGCCGACAGCTGCCATCCTGATATTGATCCTTTTCAGCGCCATGCTCGCGGCAGTGCTGGTATTCCAACCGGCAATTACGATTCATCCTGGCGGAAAGATTCTCGCGTTTGGCGTGCTATTTTTCCTGCCGCTCTTTTGCCTGGTGGCAGGAGTGGATAGCGAGATGGAACGCTCTAAGAGCACGGCGTTTTGTCTGTCTTGTCACATAATGGAACCCTACGGCAAGAGCCTTCATGTCGACGACGCAACGTATCTTGCCGCCGCCCATTTTCAAAACCATCGCGTCCCCGCTGACGAAGCCTGCTACACCTGTCACACCAACTACGCCATGTTTGGAACGTTCAAAGCAAAGCTTGGCGGACTGCGGCATCTCTACGTTCACTACCTTCGAAAGGAACCAGCTCCTGAAGATATCCAGTTACATGAGCCATACAACAACCGCGAGTGTCTTCACTGCCATCTCGGAGCGCGTTCGTTTGAGCAGGGTGCTGTCCACAATGCTGATCCAGATACGCTTTCGGCTGCGAAGGCGAATAAGTTGTCTTGCATTTCGAGCGGTTGCCACGATGTGGCCCACAATCTGCGCCAACTCGACAAAGTCAAATTCTGGGGCGGGGCGAATTAATGCCATCTATTGCCACCATGAATCGTAGGCTCCGGACTTCAGGGCTGCTCTTGATTTCGGGATTGCTTATTGAAGGTCTTTGTCTGTTATGGTCGCGCCCTCTCGCGTTTGTGGTGCTGGTTAGTTTAGGAGGCGGGTCGATTGCCGCTGGAGTATTGTTTTTCTTGTACTCGCTTCTATTCGCTGCCCACTCGGGCCAGGATGAGAAACCAGACGGCCCTCAAGCAGGATGATCGTTTGTTCACACCAGCACTGGTTGTTGGAAACCCGGCCTGAGCCTGCACTCCTGAGCCTCGAAGTTGTCTTTACTCATTCATGTACTGGCTGAGACTCGCGCGTTTCTTCTGACTCATCAATGTACCCACCCATAGCCCCGCGTTCCAGGGTCGATCCACAACGCGCTCCGATTCGCGCCGAAAAGTCTCCGCCATATGGCAGCTCCAGCAGACTGGCAAGTGCGTTTGGGATCAACTGCGCTGGCAACGATTGCCACCCTTTCAAAGACTCGTCCAGATGTTGGCGGATCACCTGGACGGAATCCTGAATTACTGCCGCACCAAAGTACGTTTCGGGGTGGTGGAAGCCATCAACGGCAACAGCAAAACCCTTCGAAGGGCCGCGGCTACAAAATCTCGCCTACCTACTGCTCAAGGCGCAGCGCATGGCGGTCACAAAAACAGAATTTATCGTTCTTCAGAAAGCAGCTTAACTGCAGGCCCCGTCGAATTCTTGCGCAGAGCCCATTAAACGGAGGCGACCCGGAGGTCGCCCCGTTTTTTGAATTGTAGATATCTAGTCGGCTCCGACAGAACTTCTTGAAGAGGTGTCGGTGTGTGATTTTTCCGAGGCCAGCAGAATCGCCGCACGTGACACTGGAATGGTGAATACGTTGTCGGCAGTCTCGATCTTGCTGAGGAAGTGCTCGTCCCCGGCTGTTTCGAAGCTCAAGTGAGCTTTGCCGTCGGGAGTGCTTTCCACTTCGATTGGATGGACGATCGCACTGGCACGATTTTCGAAGCTGCTGAAGATTAGCCCTGCCCATCTATCATCTGACACGCGATTCACGCGGTATGTGCCCGCCGGAAGTGTTTTGCCAGCGACCACAAACTGGAACGGTATGGTCACAACGACTTGGTCTACAACCTGGGCCTTGGCCGTGATGCCTAACCCAGCGAAACTGACAAGCGCTA
>WNFT01025888.1_pt1 | contig 10476 bp, 6 predicted proteins | sample 5400191 | NCBI WGS metagenome assembly WNFT01 (sample SAMN13153359, study PRJNA577476) | soil metagenome | isolation source: 80 cm saprolite under Madrone tree | place: USA:California | collected 2016-06-14 | reverse complement strand
TGATGGGACTGACGCCGCCGAAGAGTTCGTAGTGTTTTGCGACTTGAAGCATGCGCTCGCGCGGGACGTTTCTACCGCGCAGCACGTTTTCGAGGAAGGGAATTACGTCGTCCATTCCTTCAGGCCCGCCAAAGGAAACAATCAGGATTGCATCGAACGAAGGGTTCATTTAAGTAGCACAGACTTTAGTCTGTGTTCGGGAAGTAGCATAGACTTTAGTCTGTGATTCTAAGTAACGATAGCGACAGGAACACAGACTAAAGTCTGTGTTACTTCGCGCTCATCTCATGGACCATGTCGACCAGCGCGATCACATTCTCGACCGGCGTCTCGGGCAGGATTCCGTGACCTAAATTAAAGATGTGACCTGGTCGCCTCGCCGCTTGATCCAGAATTACTTTCGTTTGAGAGCGCAGGTGTTCGCGGTTTGCAAACAGTGCGACGGGATCGAGGTTTCCCATCACGGCCTTGTCGTGCCCAATTCTTTGCCAGCCCTCATCCAACCGCACGCGCCAGTCAATGCCGATAACATTTCCACCAGCTTCGCTGATGAGTTTTAAGAGTTCTCCGGTGCCGGTGCCAAAGTGAATCACCGGCGTTTCCGAATTAATGCCGGCAATCACGCTGCGTGTGTGCGGCAAAACGTATTGCCGGTAATCATCCACGCTGAGACAGCCAACCCACGAATCAAACAACTGCAACGCCTGCGCGCCCGCATCGACCTGCGCATTCAAATATTTAACCAGCGCGCGCGAGATGAGCGCCATCATTGCGTGCCAGGCGCCGCTATGGTTGTACATCAACGACTTTGTCTGCACGTAATTCTTAGAGCCACCGCCTTCAACAATGTAGGAAGCCAGGGTAAACGGCGCACCCGCAAATCCGATTAATGGAAGATCACTGCGAAGCGCGCGGCGCGTCTGCCTAATCGCTTCAAGCACAAAATCAAGCGCGCCGACATCCTCGATCTCAACCAATCGATCAACGTCCGCGGCGGATCGCACGGGATTGTGAATCACCGGGCCATCGCCTTTGGTAAACTCCAACTGCAAACCCATTGGCTCAAGCGGCAGCAGAATATCTGCGAAAATAATCGCCGCGTCGACTCCCAATCTCTCAGCCGCAGTCACTGTAACTTCTGCTGCCAGCGACGGCGCCTTACACAATTCCAGAAACCCCACTCGCGCCCGAACGTCACGATATTCCTGCATGTAACGTCCTGCCTGGCGCATGAGCCAGATGGGCGTAAACGGTACGACTTCGCGCCGGCAAGCGCGCATGAAAGGGCCATTCCGAAGAAGTTCACTGGGAGTTGAAGCTGCCAAAGGTTTGCTCACGACTCGGGATTTCAGAACTTTCCGCGCTGCTACTCGTTCAAGCGTTGTCTCTCCGCAGTTGTTTTATTGAATCATTGCCGCCGTTTTTGGTCGCAGATCAAGATTCAGACTACAATAAAAACACAGAAAACAGTTAGCGGCCGATTGGCGATAAACTTGCCACAACCAGGCCGTTTGCGGTGTTTGTTTCTTGAGAGCGGTGTAAATGAGCGGACAAGCCAGAGCCTTAGTAAACTTGATGCCTGACGAAATCGCGACTGCAGCGCCTCCGCTCAGCTTCGATGAAGCTTTTACGCTTCATCACCGGGCCGTTTTTCGCACGGCCTGTTCGGTAGTTCGCGATGCGGCGCTGGCCGAGGACATTACGCAGGAAGTTTTTCTTCGGCTCTATCGTAATCTTGATTCAAAGCCAGGCGAGGAATTGTTGCGCGCCTGGCTTTTGCGTGTCACCTTGAACGTTGCGCGCAACACCATTCGCGGGCAGACGCGATCAATGACACGAGACAACGAATATCACAGGAATTCAGCGGGTGAAGGTTGGTTCGCGGCCGCCCCAGACGAGGATTACAGCCGCAACGTAGAAATAGAACAAACGCGACGCGCGTTGGATAAGCTCAAAGAGCCAATGCGCAGTTGCCTGCTGTTGAGACATCAGGGACTCTCCTATCGCGAAATCGCCGACACATTGTCGGTGAAAGAGACGAACGTTGGCAGTCTTGTCGCGCGTGGCCGTAAAGAGTTTGCCAGGGTGTATGGGAAAATCGGAGGTAAGTGATGAAAGAGTGTTTACAAGAAGAAGTTCTGCAAAGTTATTTGGATGGAGAACTTCACCAGCGGCGCATGGCCCAGGTGACCGCTCATCTGGCTTCATGCTTAACGTGCAGCGATCTTGCCCGGCAACTGGAGCAGGAAAACAGTGTCCTGGCGGCCGCACTTGCGCCTGAGTTTGAGTCAGCCGTGCCGAGTGAGCGTTTGCGCCAGCGTATCGATGCTGCCATAACATCAGCTCGCATTGATGCTGCTGCCGGCAACGCGGCTCCGGTGAATGTTCGCAATTGGCTTTCTTCGCTTTCCGATCTGTTTACGTTTAGACCGCAACGGGCGTTTGCATATGCAAGCTTGATGGTGATCATTGGCTTTGGTGTGATCATGGCAATGATGCGCTGGCAGATTTCGCCCACACTGCCACCAACGTCGGTAGCCGTGGCGCCGGCCCCACACGCGCCAAATCCGGCGCCAACGACAACGCCGTTATCGAACGGTTCGGTAACGTCACGCGGGATTGTCCCGAGCAGCGGCGCCTTGGCTAGTGTTCAGAACAATCGCCCGCCGCGAAGCAAGGCTATGATAGCGCCTGCCTCGTCGCGTCAGAATGAGAGTGCAGCGAACCACGTCAAACTTTTGCCGGGCGAGCGCAGTTATCTGCAAACGATTGCTCAATTGGATTCAACTATCAAGTCGGATAAAAGCCGGATGAAGCCGGAAGTGCAGGCTGAATACCAGCGGAATCTGGCTTTCGTCGATCGCACCCTGGCCGTAGCGCGAACCGCTGCCAAAAGTAATCCCAACGATCCCGACGCGACCGAATTCATGTTTTCCGCTTATCAAAGCAAAGTTGATTTGCTTAACACAGTTGCAGAAGCTCGCGTGTTCGACAAGTAGGATTGAAGTAAGCGTCGTAAGTAACAATATAAGTATCAATATTAGTAACAATGAAGTTCAAAGTAGTCATTATTAGTTTTCTTTTGCTGCTGCTGCCCGCCGGTTTTGCTTATGCCGATGGACATGGCGGCAAGTCCGGGACGCAGAAAATTGAACGGTCAATTGCGACCGCTCCTACGGTCGCAGTTTCGCTATGCGTTGATTCTGGCGACGTGACCGTGCGCGGCTGGGACAAGAATGAAGTGTTCGCACGCTCAAGCGAAGTGGAGCGCATCGAGCTCAAGAGAACTGACGGGAACCAAGTGGGTGGGGCGACGAAAGTTCAGGTGTGGTTGGCCGACAAGAACGAAGGGGAAGAAAAAAACGGCTGCCACGCTTTTGGCGATGTCGAACTAATGGTGCCACGCGGCGCATCGCTTTATCTGCAAACGGGCGACGGCACAATTGATGTTGGCGACGTCGCCTCGGTTTTTGCGCGCTCGGAAACGGGCGATATTTCAATTCAGAAGGCATCGCGATCCGTTGAGGCGGTGAGCTTTAGCGGCGAAATCTCCGTTGAGAATTCCACTGGTCGCATGTCGATGAAATCTGTTAGCGGCATGGTTAGGGCAGCGAACCTGCGGGCAAACGATCAGAACGATTGTTTTGCGGCTTCGACTATTAGCGGCGATATCCAGCTTGATGAGGTGGACCACCAACTGGTAAGCGTTAAGACAGCGAATGGCAAAATCGATGTTTCGGGGCCACTGGCCCATCAAGGGCAATACACATTCAATACGACCAGCGGCGACATAAATTTAAGTTTACCGGCTAACGCGTCGTTCCGATTGAACGCTCGCGTTGCCAGAGATCGTGAAGTTACCAGCGACTTTCCCCTGACGCTCACTATTGAAGATCCAGTGCCTGTTATCGCCCGCACACCGGCACCGCAACCTCCCCCCGAGCCTGCGCCTGAGCCTACCCCGGCGCCGAAAGAACCGGTGGTGGTCGTAGTCGATCCTCAGGTTAAAACGATCAAAGTAAAGCCAGTGATTGTCAAAAACCTCTACAGCCTGCGGCGCATCAACGCGGTGCATGGAAGCGGCGACGCGCTCATAACCATGGCGTCCTTCAGCGGCACAATCCACCTAAAGGATTCAGGAAACCAGGCTCAGTAGTCGCAAATCGAACTTGTTCCTCACCGCCGTTTGTCTTTTGTGCCTAAACGGCCAGAAACAAACCAGAAACGCTAAATTTTCTGCCACAAACATTTTGCTGATGGTGTTCTGGTACTAGAGCAGCGAAACACAATTGATTCCCTGACGGAACGAAAGAAAACATGTTGAATAAAGGACTCATAGCATCATTGACCATGGCGGCGGCGTTACTCAGTTCGGGCAACTGGCCCGCCGCATCAGGGCTGGCAGCGAAAGTAGACCAGTTAGCTCAGTTGCAAAACTTTCTCCCACAAACCAGCACTACGCCCGAATTGGAACCGCAGCGCGAAGAAGTGCGCGAAGAGTTTCACCAAACCTATCCGTTGGCTGCGAACGGTCGCGTCAGCCTGGAAAACATGAACGGCAATGTTCGTATAACTGTCGTCGAGGGCAACGAAGTCCAGGTCAACGCCGTGAAGCGCGCCTATAACCGCGAGCGTTTGGCGGAAGTGAAGATCGAAGTGAGTGCTACAGCCGACGCCATTCGTATCAGAACTGACTACCCCGAGCGCGAACAGAATTTCACCAGCGATGAACGAGGCCGCTACAATAATCCCGCAACTGTCGACTTTGCGATTGTTGTCCCGCGCCAGGCGCGGCTTGAATCTATCGATCTGATCAACGGGTCGCTGGACATCGATGGCGTGGAAGGCGATGTGAAGGCTTCCTCTGTAAATGGTCGCGTGGCCGCGCGCGGATTAAGAGGCGAAGCGAAGCTGAATACAGTGAATGGCACAGTTGAGGCGACGTTTACGCAACTCGATCCTGCGAAACTTCTTTCGCTTGGTTCGGTAAATGGAACTGTCGTGGTTGTGAACTTTGGACTTGACGTGAAGGATGGCGACTATGTGGGCCACTCATTGTATGGACAACTGGGTTCGGGCGGCTCGCGCATTAAACTCGGCAATGTCAACGGCGGTATCAACATCAAGCGCGCTGAAGATGGCCGGCCGCTGAGTCCGGCGCAGAGTCTGCTTTCCCAGCAAGATAAGGACAAAGACAAGGACAAGGAATACCCGGGTATTTCAGCTGATGAAGCAAGGGCAATTCATGACAGCGCTCGTGCTCTGGCTGAACAGGTGAGACGGGAAACGCTGGCACAGGTCAATGTAGAAAAAATTCAGCAACAGGTCACACCGGAAGTCCAGCGCGAAGTTGAGCGCGCGATGCGCGAAGCAGAACGCGAGATTCAGCAGGCGCAGCGCGAAGTTCAGCGCGAAACACGCCGGCAGGTACATGAGTCGGTGCGCACGGAAACTCGCAGCGAAGCTCGCGCCAATGCTCGCGCCCGCGGCTTGGGTTCCAGCGGCCGGTTTATCGAGAACGAATCGAAAAGTTTTTCCGTGCCCGCTAACGCGCGCGTAAACGTCTCCACCTATGATGGACCAATCACCATCCATGGTTGGGACAAGCCCGAGGTCATGTACACCGCCACCAGACATGCGGATGATGAGGCGGAATTGAAGGAAGTGCGCGTGGAGACTGAGCAGCAGGGGCCGGCAGTTTCCGTGATCGCCAAATCGAACGAGAATCGAGGCTGGGTCAGTCTCGACGTTTTTGTGCCCCGCAATGCCAACGTTCATGCTTCATCCGAAGATGGCCGGCTGGCTTTGCAGGGTGTCACTGGTGAGCTGACGCTGCGAACGGGCGACGGCAGCATCGAAGTAACTGACAGTCAGGGTCAATTGAAAGTCAGCAGCGGCGACGGCCACATTCGCATCGCAAACTTTGAAGGACAGGCTGATGCGCGCACCGCAGATGGCGCCATCATGCTTGACGGCAGGTTTAGCAACTTGTCGGCGCGCACCGGTGACGGATCAATTTCACTTGCAGTGGCGCCCGACTCGAATTTCACCATAGAAACAGATGCCGCGAGCATCACTAATCAGGGCTTAACTGTTACTGAGGACGTAGCGCCTTCAACCCGCACCAAACGTTGGAAGGTTGGCCGCGGCGGCAATGTTTTTGTTCTTAATGCCGGCGAAGGACGAATCGTGCTGCGACCACGATAGGCAAATAGTTTCATGAAAAGCTTTGTATCCCCAGCCGGCTCTTTCTGGAACGTTTTTTGGTTTGCCTCGTCTAACACTTACGAGTCGCATCGTCTTTCATCACTTTAGAAAAACGCGCAGTACGCTTCTTTACTACTCGAATCCTATTGGGGAGAGATTCATGAAGTCCAGTCTACTTACTGTTGCGACGATCATTTTTTGCCTGACTGCCGTCTATTCCCAAACCCAACCGCCCCAGTCAACAGCAACAGCGACGCCGTCCGGGTCGCCTGAAGTGAAGACAGTCGATTCCGGTATTGCGACAACCGTATCTACCAGCGCTTCCAACGTAAAACCTGCGGGTGGGAAACCAGTGCTACCGCCGGAAAAGGCTAACCCAGTCAAGCTGCCTCGCTTTGCCAAACCGCCGGTCATCGATGGGAAAATTGACGATGAAGTTTGGAAGAACGCAGTTGTCCTGAAAGATTTTTACCAGATCGAACCGGGCGACAACATTGCGCCGTCAAAGCCAACTGAAGTGATGCTTGGGTACGATGAGAGATTTCTCTATGTAGCTTTTCATTGTTACGACGAACCTGACAGGGTGCGCGCGAACATTCCCAAACGCGACGACATCTTTAACGATGATTATGTCGGCATCCTGTTCGATACTTTCAACGACCAACGCAAAGCCTACGAGTTTGATCTCAACCCGCTTGGCATACAGGCAGACGGCACGTGGAATACTGGAGGAAATGAAGACTTTAGCCTCGACGTTGTGTTCCAGTCGAAGGGAATGTTGACCAGCGACGGTTATACGATTGAAGTTGCGATACCGTTTAAATCGATTCGTTATGATGCCGGCAAAGGTGTGTTGTGGGGCGCGCATTTCTGGCGCCGCATCAAGCGCTTCAACAACGAGCTCGATATGTGGATGCCAATATCGCGCGACATTTCGAGCTGGCTGGCCCAGGAGGGTCATCTGACGGGATTTGAGGGCATCTCAACCGAACGCACATTGGAGCTTATTCCCAGTCTCACCATTTCTGAAACAGGAAAACGAAAAGCGCCCGTGACGCTCGCGCAAATTGCGAAGGGTGGCAGGTTCGTGAACGAACCGATAAAACTCGATCCGGGTTTGACTGGAAAATACAGTCTCACCTCAAAGGTCACGCTCGATTTCGCAATCAACCCTGACTTCGCACAGGTCGAATCAGATCAGTTAGTAGTTACCGCCAACCAGCGCTTTCCGATTTTCTTTGCAGAGAAGCGGCCCTTCTTTCTCGAAGGCATTGAGATTTTTCAAACTCAAATTTTCGCCGTGCACACGCGCTCGATTATTGATCCGGATTTTGCGGTAAAGCTGACGGGCAAAATTAACCGCAACACGTTTGGATTGTTGCTGGCGTCCGACAATGGTCCCGGGAACTTCAGTGAAGAAGAGCGGCCCACCGCCAATCCCAGGCTGCTGGACAAGAATGCAAGCGTGGGCATTCTTCGCTTGAAACACGACCTTGGTAAATCCGACTCGTTTGTTGGTTTTCTCGGCACCTATGATCGCTTTGTCGATCGCTATAACGAACTAGGCGGCTTTGACGGCCGCTTTCGAATTGATAAGCAAACCACTTTTGCGTGGCAGATGCTGGGAACGCATTCGCGTCACCAATTTTTCTTTCCTGAAGAAGGACAGAGGCTCGATCGAAAAGAGAACGGGTTCATCTACGCCGTTGATTACAATAAGGACGGTCGTCATTTTGGTTACGACCTCTCGGGCGTCGGGCGCACCCGTTACTATTCTTCCGACCTGGGCTTCAATCGACGTCCCAACAGCAATGTGTACAACGGATTTTTCCGCTATAACTCGGAACCGAAACCGAAGGCCCGTTTGATTTCCTGGCGCGTTTATGACGCGATGAACACAGCCTTCGATTGGCAAGGCCGTTCACAAAGTGACAACAACGAGACCCAAATCCAATTCAGCTTTCCGCGGCAGACTTATCTCGGAATAGGACTAGACAAGGGATACGAACGCGTTTTCGAAAGCGAGTTTGGACCAAAGCGCCAGCCGGGCACTAATTGCGTCGTCAATAACAATTGCACGTTTGCCGGCAATGACAATGAGCGGTCGAGCTCGAACCATGGCCTTTACGTATTCGGCGGGTCCACCGTAAACAAAAAGGTTAACTTCAACTTCTTTACCAGCCGTGGTTGGGGCAATCTTGACTTCGATTTCGGAGGGGGACCAAAATTCCCACGAGTTAGTCCAACCGCAATCGCCGCCGCAGATGCCGCCAACAATGGACTGTGCGGTGGCAGTAATCGTCCGCCGGTTTGCAATGCGCCACTCGATCCCGGCTCCGGCGACTTTTTCCACTTCGATGGCGGTGTAACTTATCAACCTACCGGCGCCTTGAATGCGACGCTCAATTTCACCAAGGAGCGCCTCAAGCGCTATGACACTGATAAGGTTGCTTTCGACGAGAACATTGTTTCGCTGCGTTCGACCTATCAGTTTTCTCGTTTCCTGTTCGCGCGCGGGCGCATCGACTATGCAACGCTCGAATCGAGTGTGAAAGCACAGTTCCTGCTGGGCTACACGCCGAACCCCGGCACCGCTCTTTACGTTGGCTATAACGATGATTTGAGTCGTAACGGTTTCAATCGTTTCTCGGGACTACTCGAGCCGGGATTTCGTCGCAACGGTCGCGTTTTCTTTATCAAGATGTCGTACCTCTTTAGAAAGAGTTTCTAGTTTTCATCCCGAGGCTCGGCAGCGTGGTGCGGCGCGGCCAAATTCCGCCGCAACGCCTCTCTTCAGTGGCGCCGGGACATCAGCGCCGCTGGGGATTGAACGTCACCAACGCAGGTCGCTGGTTCGAAGGCAATGAGGTCAGTACCACCTCGCGGTAGCGGGTGGGTCTTCTCCCAAACAGGATCGCTGGGCAAAACCACATCCTCTCGGAGTTAGAGCTGACCCATCGACAACCCACCCGCTACCGCGAGGTGGTACTGACCTCATTGCCTCGGAGTAACTCGCCACGCAATCGGCTTTCTTTCTCAGCAACATACTAACGGGACCCCACTACCGCATTTCGCTTCCTCCTTGTCCGCTCGTTAACGCATAGCGTATACTTCCATCAGTGTCGCAATGCTCGACACACGTGATTTAGTCAGTCCCGCCCCACGTGCGATCTCGTCCCAGATCGCAGCTCTTAACTCTCAATCGCCCAAAAGAAGGTTACTTTCTGCTGTGGCTGCCCACGATCCAGCGTTTCAACTTCTCTACGGAGCTCGCCCCTTGACCGCAAGTTCAGAATTCAGAGATGTCGTGCCTGACCCTCCGCTCCTCGCCGACGTGGTCGTGCAAGGCCGTTATCGCATTGTGCGCAAGCTCGGGCGCGGCGGCATGGGCGCAGTTTACGAAGCGGTCGATCAACGGTTGGGCATCACTGTCGCTTTGAAGGAAACGCTGTCGGCGGAACCTTCGATGCGCAAGCAGTTTGAGCACGAGGCGCGGCTGCTCGCGAGTTTGCAACATCCCGCTTTGCCGCGCGTAACCGATCACTTTGTTGAAGGCAACCGCGCCTTTCTGGTAATGCAATTCATTGCGGGTACCGACCTCGCCAGAATCATTGCGCAGCAACCTGGGCCCTTCCCGCGCGATCAAGTAATTGCCTGGGCCGACCAATTGCTCGATGCGCTGATCTATTTGCACTCGCACGACCGCCAGGTGATTCACCGCGACATCAAGCCGCACAATTTGAAACTTGCGGCCACCGGCCAGATTGCTCTGCTCGACTTTGGACTTGCAAGGGCCCACCCCGCCGACACCTCCGTTACAGCCTCGCACGCATTTTTCGGTTATACGCGACAGTACGCGCCACTCGAACAGATCGAGGACCGGCGCACCGATCCGCGCAGTGATATTTATGCGTTGGGCGCGACGCTTTATCACCTGTTGACAGGAACCAAACCACCGGACGCGTTGGAGCGCGCCTCGGCAGTTGTTAATTCCGAGCCGGATCCACTACAGCCGGCGAACAAAATCTATGTGGCGGTTGGCCCGCAGGTCGCGGCCATTTTGGGAAAAGCGATGGCGCTGCGTCCCGAGGAGCGCTATGCTAATGCCACGGATTTTCGTGAAGCGCTACGACGCGTCGGTCGCATCAACAGTGCTCCGATCAAAGCGCCGCTGAACGAGCCGGCAACGGGCGATTCACAAGTCGAAGAGACGATAGTTCGTCGCCCGGACCACAGTGCTCCGCACCTGGCAATGGTTGAATCGCGGCG
>WNFT01006259.1_pt1 | contig 10477 bp, 9 predicted proteins | sample 5400191 | NCBI WGS metagenome assembly WNFT01 (sample SAMN13153359, study PRJNA577476) | soil metagenome | isolation source: 80 cm saprolite under Madrone tree | place: USA:California | collected 2016-06-14 | reverse complement strand
CGTGGTGGCCTGGCACCAGGATTATTCGTACTGGACAAGGACGACGCCTCTGGCGCATCTCACCTGCTGGATTGGTCTGGACGATTCCACGCGAGAAAACGGCTGCTTGAATTACATTCCGGGAAGCCACAAGTGGCCGGACTTGCCCAAACCCGTTCTGACGGGAGAAATGGATGGCATCCGCGACAGTCTTCCCGATGAGCTGAAGGAAAAATTCCCGCCCGTCGCCATTGAGTTGAAAAAGGGAGAAAGTTCCTTTCACCATGCGCGAACAATGCACGGCTCGCGCGCCAACGATACGCCCGCTCCGCGGCGCGCCACGGTGATCAACGTTTTTCGCAACGGCGTCATGTCGAATGCGGATGAGCCGCTGCTCGCGGGCGTTCCCGTAATTCCTCGCGGCGAGAAAATGGGCGGCCAATTTTTCCCGCTGCTGTTCGAGCCAGCTTAAACGCCGATGATGGCGCCGGAATCGTCCACATCGGTGGAAGAGGCGCGCGAAACTTTTGGAAGGCCCGGCATCAGCATCATGTTGCCTGAGATGACGACGACGAATCCCGCGCCCGCGGAAAGCGAGGCATTGTTGACGTTGAGCGTCCAGCCGGTAGGAGCGCCAAGGCGTTTTGGATCGTCAGACAGCGAGTATTGCGTTTTGGCGATGCACACGGGAAATTTCTCGTAGCCCCATTCGGTGAATTGTTGCAGCTTGGCTTTCGCTTGCTCGCTGAAATTCACATCTTCGGCGCCGTAGATTCTTTGCGCGACGCTGCGGATTTTTTCCGTGAGCGGCTCGTTCAAAGAATAAAGTGGATGCGCGGCAGGCGCCGGATTTTTCTCGATGACGGCGACAACTCTTTCGGCGAGCTCTTTCGCTCCCGGGCCGCCTTTCGCAAATCCTTCCGAGAGCGCGCTGGTAACTCCGCGCTCCGCGCAGTACGCGGCCAAGCGATTTAATTCGGCGTCGGTGTCGGACGGGAAACGGTTGATGGCAACGATGGTTGGCACTCCGAAAGTTCGCAGGATTTCGATGTGTTTGCCGAGATTGGGCAGGCCGCGTTCAAATTCGCCCTCGCCTTGCTGCCGCATGCTCTGCACCGTAGTAACCAGAACGGCGGCGGACGGCGTGATGCCAGCCTGTCGCATGACGATGTCAAAATATTTTTCAGCGCCGAGATCGGAAGCGAAACCGCATTCGTTCACGACGTAGTCGGCAAGACGTAGGCCCATTTCCTGCGAGATGACGCTACTGGTCCCATGAGCGATGTTACCGAAAGGCCCGGCGTGCACGAAGGCAGGAGTGCCGTCGCTGGTTTGCACGAGATTCGGAAGAATGGCTTCCGCGAGCAACGCCATCATGCCTCCGGTGGCGTGCAGATCGCGGGCGGTGACCGGTTTTCCATCGCGTGTGACGCCGATAACGATGGCATCGAGGCGTCTGCGCAAATCCTTGAGGTCTTTGGCAAGCGCGACGACGGCCATGATTTCCGACGCAGCGGTAATGATGAAGCCGGTCTGGCGGCCCGCACCTTCTTTTTTGCTGTCGAGAGAAACATGAATGTGGCGGAGCGCGCGGTCGTTCATGTCGATGGTGCGCGGCCAGGTGATGCGGTCGGGATCGAGACGCAATTCGTTGCCGTGGAAAAGATGTGCGTCAATCAGCGCGGCGAGCAAATTGTGCGCCGAGGAGATGGCATGAAAATCCCCATGAAAATGAAGATTGATTTTCGCGCTGGGCTCGATTTGCGAGAGGCCGCCGCCCGCGGCGCCGCCTTTCATGCCAAAAACCGGGCCGAGCGACGGTTCGCGCGAAGTGATGATGACTTTTTTTCCGATACGCGCGAGCCCCTGCGTCAAGCTGATGGAAGTGACGGTCTTCCCTTCTCCTGCGGCTGTGGGCGTGGTCGCAGTAACAACAATCAATCTTCCGCGGCGCTTGAACGCGGGATCGGAGAGCAGTTCCAGCTTGATTTTTCCGCCGTGCGAGCCCAAAGCTTCCAGATATTTTTCGGGAAGGTCGAGTTTGCGCGCTACGGCTCGAATCGGAAGAAGAGTTTTTTGCATATGAGTTTGTGACACTAACAGCGAAGCCAGTCAGACGCAGGGAAAACAGGATAACACACCTGTGTCGCGAACAGCGTGTGATGGATAACCTGTGGCGGCAGGAAGCCGGCGTTTTGTTGGCCTGGAAGATAAATGCTTTACAGAGTTCAGAGAGAGCACAGAGTTCACAGAGCGGAAAACCCCGCGAGGAATATCGCGCGCATCTACTGGGGCGGCGCTAGTGAGCTGGTTCCAGGATTAGCTTTTGGATGCGCCAATTCAAGAGTTCGGCGACGTAGAGTTCGTCCGCAGACGGACAGGCGATTTCGTGAATCCAGCCGAACTGGCCAAGCTGCTTGCCGGATTTGCCGAGGATGCCGAGAACTTTTCCGTCGAGAGAAAGTTTGTAGATGCGGCCGGGAAAAGCGTCGGAAGTATAGAGGACTTGATTCGGGCCAGGCGTGATGCAAAGGGTCCAGGGCGCACCGGGAGACATGGTGCCGGTGGTTGACGCCGGTTTGTTGCCGATGGCGGGTCGAGCGTCGGCGGGCGCGGGAACGTCGATGGTGAATTGGCGGAGAAATTTCCCGTCGGTATTGAAAACCTGGATGCGACGGTTGCCGCGGTCGGCAACATAAATATTGTTCTGGGCATCGACGGCGATGCTGTGCGGAACGTTGAACTGGCCGGACTGATCGCCTGGTTCGCCCCAGGACTTGACCCAGTTGCCGTCCTTATCGACTTTGGCGATGCGGGAATTAACGTAGCCGTCGCTGATGTATGCGTTGCCGGTAGCGTCCCACGCCACGTCGGTGACCTGGCGAAACATGCCGTCGACGGCGGGCAGCGGCGGCTTGACGTGCTTGAGCGGCTCGGTGCCTTCATCGGAAGCTTCCTGCTTGCGGCCGAACACCAACACGACACGTCCTTCGGGATTGAACTTGATCACCATGTCGGAGCCCTTGTCGGTGACCCAAATGTTGTCGTCCTTATCGATTTTGACGGTGTGAGCGAAGGACCAGGCGTAAAGATGATGGCCGATTTCGCGGAGAAATTTTCCGTCGGGCGCAAATTCAAGGAGTTGCGCGGCAGCGCCACCGTAAGCGGGTCCGGTCGTGTTGCCGCGGGAGAAGACGAAGACATGGCCTTTCGAATTGACGGCAACGCCAGTGGCTTCGCCGAGATAAATATCAGGCGGAAGTTTCAGGAAGTCCGCGACGGAGTGAAAACGGATTTCGGGCGGTTGCTGGGCAAAGAGTGGAGCAGCAACGAAAAGAAGCAGAACAGACAAGAAGCGTTTCATACGATGAAACCTCGTGATTTCATTATTTTGCTTCCGCATCATACGCGGGTTTGGAGAATCAGTCGCCTGTTAATGCCTTGTACTGGGCTGGCGTCAGGGGAACGACGGAGAGGCGGCCCTGGCGAACCAGCGGAGAATCGACGAAGAGCCTATTGGATTTGATTTGCGCGAGAGAGACTGTTTTGTCTAGCGGTTTTCCTGCTTTGATTTCGACGGCGGGATTCTTGGGATTGGAAGCATCCACGGAAACGACCGTGGCGGTGCCGACGGCGCTCTTGTGGTCGCCGGTTTCGTAAATGACGAGCCGCGTGCCGGGGGTCATTTGGGAAAGATTTCGTAGGGCGACGGGGTTGTGAACGCCGTCCCACACCGTGACTTTGTCGCGCTGAAGATCAGCAAAAGAGTATTCGGACGGTTCGGTCTTGAGCAGATAGTCGGACATGAGGCCTCGCTATTGGTTGGCAGTGCCCGAACATTTTACACGTGTACTTACAAGAATGGAGAATGAAACGCAGAGACGCAGAGAACCGAAAGAGGACAGACGGGAATGTCTGTCCCACACACTCAAATTGTACACGGCGAGGGGCCAAGTTACTTCTTCTTCGTGGGCGCAACCTGGCGCATCGATCGACGATTCTGTGAATTCTCAATGAGCAAGGAAAGCCGCTTGCGTTTTGTCTCTTCCTTTTTTTTGCCGTGATGACCCAATACGTTGTCACCCTCTGGTACCAAGGAGGTTGAGCACGGAAAAATTCCCAAGCGGGCTTGTTGGCGCGAAACTGTTTTGCTTGTTCGCGGGTGAACTGGGCGCTCTTCCGTTGTTCGTAAGAATAGATGGCAGACTTTTTTGCCTTGCGGGCGGCAAAGGCCTCGAGACCGGCGGAATGCATCAGGCCCTTCTTTGTTAGCTCTTGAACAAATTTGATGTTAATGGCGCTCCAGATACTGGTGGGCTTGCGCGGAGTGAAGCGAATCGTGTAGCTGGTTTCGTCGATGTTCTTTCGAACGCCGTCGATCCAGCCGAAGCAGAGGGCAACTTGTACAGATTCGGGCCAGGTGATGCTGGGTTTGCCGGAGCCTTTCTTGTGGAAGCCGACGAATAGTTCCTGGAACTTGTCGTGGTGAGATTCGAACCAGGCACGGAAGTCAGCTGGCGTCGCGAAGAATGTTGGTTTTGGCGGCATGGGGTCTACTCAGGGCGCATTAGACTACTGAAAAGCAGTCAAGGCCCTCAGGATAAAGCGGAACAAATTCATCATCGCCAACCTCTCGGTAGCCAGCTTTAAAATTGCTCATGTGATTTGGAATTGAACCGATATTCTTTACTCGCTCGAAGGTCGCTTTGGGGTCTTCCGTAAAGATAAAAATATTCATCTCGCCGGAACCGATGTCATGGCCGTCCACGTTTCCCTCGTCACCAATGTCTCTCCTGATTTGATTTTCGAGCAAGATCAGCAGGTCCAGTTCCTCCGCTGTCGAAGAAGACGGCCATTGCAGAACAAACATGTATTCCATATCAAAGACTCATCAGCGGAGGTCGCGGATGATTTCGCGGGCGGCGTTGGCGCCGCTTGCGCCGGTGAGGCCGTTGCCGGGATGCGTGCCAGAACCGCAAAGGAAAAGACCGCGGATGGGCGTCTTGTAGCGCGCCCAATCGAGCACGGGGCGCATAGTGAAAAGCTGGTCGAGCGCGAGCTCGCCGTGAAAAATGTGGCCGCCGGTGAAGCTGTACGATGTTTCCAGATCCTTGGGCGTGATGACTTGCATGCCTTCGACCAGGCTGGGGAGATCCGGTGCATAATTAGAAATAGTTCTGATGACGACGGCTCCGAGTTCCCTCCGATAGAGGTCCCAATCCCCTTCCTTCAGCTTATAGGGCGCGAATTGCACGCAGGCGGAAAGTACGTGTTTGCCTTCGGGCGCGAGTTCGGGATCGAGAATCGTGGGAATGCAGACGTCAAGATAAGGCGCTGGAGAGAATTCGCCGTACTTGGAAGCGTCGAAGGCGCGCTCGAGATAATCGATGTCGGGGCCGATGTGTATGCGGCCGGAGAGCGCTTCGAGAAAACCTTCGGTGGGATCAAGCGCGGAGAAAGTGGGAAGAGCGCCGAGAGCGAGATTCACTTTGGCGACAGTGCCATTCGAACGGAAATTCTTGAGGCGATTGGCGAAGGTGGGGTCGAGCTGGGAAGGATCGATGAGCTGGAAAAAAGTGCGCTTGGGATCTACGCCGGAGGCAACGGCGGCGACCGCGATCTCTTCGCCGTTGGTGAGCACGACGCCCGTAACCTCACCGTCCTTGACGCGAATATGCTGCACTTCAGCATCAGTGCGAATTTCCGCGCCAGCTTGCTTCGCCGATTCGGCAAGAGCCCGCGTGAGGCTGCCGAGCCCGGCGCGGGGAAACGAAGCGGTGCCTACGGGATGGGTATCGGAAGCAGCACGAAGAAGAAGGACAGCCGTGGAACCCGCGGACCAAGGACCGAGAGCCGTGCCGAAAATGCCGCGAGCGGCGATGACAGCGCGGATCAGCTCGCTTTCGAAGAATTCGGAAGCGAAGTCCGCGACGGCCATGGGCACCCAACGCAGAAGATCGAAGATTCCTTTCTTTCCCAGCATACGGACGTTGCGGCCGGTTTTGAACAGCGTCCAGAGATCCTCAGGAGTGGGTTTGTCGATCGCGGGCGGCGTAATGGAAACAAGCTGGTCGAGGACCCCCGTGAGATGATCGAGAGCGTCGGCGAATTCCATGTACTTGGCGGAATCGCGGTCAGAAATTTTCGCGATGCCGCGAGCGGTCTTGGCGTTATCGTTCCAGAAAAGGAGCGAGCTGCCATCGGGCGTGGGAGCGAAGATGCGCGGGCCGGGATAGAGTATTTCGCACCCAAATTTATCGATTTCCATGTCGCGCGCAATCTCCACGCGAAGCGGGCCGAGCGTGTGGGCGAGCGTCGAGGCTTTGAAGCCGGGATAAAATTCCTCCGTGATCGCGCCGCCACCGACCATTTCGCGGCGTTCGAGGACGAGCGGCTTGAAGCCGCCCTTGGCCAGATAAAAAGCGGTGATGAGAGCGTTGTGCCCGCCGCCGATGAGAACTACACGCTGTCCGAGGGCCATGTTCAGTTGGCCACCTTCGACGCAGCCGCAGTCGAGCGCGAAGAACCAGATTTTGTTCGGCGCGCCAGCGAACCGAGCGACCATTCTTTCAAAATGACCTGGCTGGCAATGCGGCCGTTGGCTCCCATGATGCCTCCGCCCGGGTGAGTGGCGGAGCCGCACATATAAAGGTTACGAATGGGCGTGCGGTAATAGGCCCAGCCTGCTACGGGGCGAAGGAAGAAAAGCTGTTCGAGAGAAAGTTCGCCTTGAAAAATGTTGCCCTGGGTGAGGCCGAATTCGCGCTCGAGGTCGAGCGGGGTGAGAATCTGACGGCCGACGATGATGTCTTTGATGTTGGGCGCGTACTCGGCGATGGTGTTGATGACGTTGTCGCCGAAGGCTTCGCGCTGATCGTCCCAGGTGCCCTCGGCGAGTTTGTAGGGCGCATATTGCACGAAGCAGGAGAGCACGTGTTTGCCGGGAGGCGCAACACTGGGATCGGTGACGCTCGGAATGACCATATCAATGTAAGGTCGCCGTGAGTAGTGGCCGTATTTGGCGTCGTCGTAGGCGCGCTCCATGTATTCCATGCCGGGAGAAATGGAGATTGCGCCGCGAAGATGCGCGCCCGGACCGGGGAGGCATTTGAAATTGGGAAGCGCGTCGAGCGCGAGATTGACTTTGCCGGAAGAGCCGCGGAATTTGTAACGGCGAACGCCTTCGAGAAAATCGGCTGGCAATTCGTCTGGTTCGAGAAATTTTTCGAAGGTGAGATGCGGGTCGACGCTGGAGGAGACGACTTGGGCGGAGAGTTCTTCGCCATCCTGAAGGGTAACACCGCGGGCGCGGCCATTCTTGGTGAGAATTTTGGCCACGGGAGCCTTGGTGCGGATTTCGACACCAGCTTCGCGGGCAGCATCGGCGATGGCGTTTGAAATGGCGCCTGTGCCTCCGCGGCTGAAACCCCAGGAACGGAACGTGCCGTCGATTTCGCCCATGTAGTGATGCAGTAGAACGTATGCAGTACCGGGTGAGCGAATGCCAAGGAATGTGCCGATGATGCCTGACGCGGACATGGTGGCTTTGAGGACGTCGGTTTCAAACCACTGGTCGAGAAAATCGGCGGCGCTCATGGTCATAAGCTGGACGAGGGTGTAACGCTCGTCGGAAGAGAGCCCGCGGAAACGTTGCAGAAGGAAGTTGAGTTGCTTGAGATCTTTGGGATTGAGCGTGGTGGGATCGGGCGGAACCATCGAGAGCATGGGCTTCACGAAGCGGCACATCGGCGTCATCATCTTGGAGAATTCGTCGTAGGCCTCGGCGTCAAGGCGGGAGTGCCGACGAATATCGCGGATGGATTTGGCGTGATCGTTTACGCGCCAGAGATAATCGCCGCTGGGCATCGGAGAAAACGTGCCGTCGAGCGGAAGGATTTCCAGGCCGTGACGAGGAAGATCGAGTTCGCGAATGATTTCAGGGCGAAGAAGCGAAACGACGTAAGAACATTCGGAAAAAAGAAAGCCTGGGAAGATTTCTTCAGTGACAGCGGCGCCACCGAGAACGTGGCGACGTTCGAGGACAACAACCTTCTTTCCTGCTTTAGCGAGATACGCGGCGTTGACCAAGCCGTTGTGGCCCCCGCCGATGACGATAACGTCGTAGTGCTGCCCCATTCGACATGACTCCGGTATGACGCAAAAGAAAGATTAGCAGCGGGAAGCAAGGACGGGCCATTTTACTGAGACGGGGGATGGGGCACAAGTCTGGTGGCCGAAGCGCAGACAAGGATTGAGATGGCGCGCCCGGGGAGATTCGAACTCCCGACCCCCTGCTTAGAAGCCGTTCGAACTACTTTGCCAAATCTTGCCAGAGGAGTGGCTAATCGAGCGGATTCAGCAAGTTGGGGCAAATTCCCGCAACCTGCTTTTCTCCTTCCTTCATTGTTGTTTGCCGCCTTTTTGCCGCCGTTTTCCGCCCTTTGCGTGACATTTTCGTGACAGATGCAATCACCTCCAGAGCCACCGTTGAACTGGATTGTTTCCGGTTCGCTGATTTCCCAGATCCGGACTGGACAGCGAGGCGAGTCTGAATGCACCGAAACGAAGCCAGCATCCTGGACAGCTCAACACTAGCCGACTTCCCATTTTACCAATCCGCCCAAACTTCCCTTCAGAAGGCGGGTCCTGCCTTGTCGGGTCGGAGGAGGCGCGCCGTGAGGCGCTGGCCTCCTCCGCCGCCCAAACTGCACGTGCGGGTCTCCCGCATGCAGCTTTCACGAAGACACATGATCGGAGATGTAAGGAAAAGCAAACACCAAGTGGACCTTTCTTACATCCGTCAGGTGGAGGCCGGCTTCCAGTATCCTCGGACGATGATGTACGGGTTTTTCGCTAAGCGAACTGATCCACCTTCATCATCCTTACTCGTCTGGCTGCCTGCCTCTTCCTTCCTGCCTTCGCCTGCCACCTTCCCCGACCCACTCTGGTCGCCGATCGCTCGGTCACGTAACTTTCATCACGCTTCAGGTACTATTGGGCAGTCCGACTACTGACAAAGCATCGCTCGCCATTTCGCTTGCGCTTATAGGTCTGCTTACCCCAACACCACTGGGGACTCTGTCAGTTCTCCTGAGGTCACGCGCTGTTCTTCCGTACCGTGCCGTCCGCAAACACCTTGGTGCGGTGGATGAATGAGAACGCCTTCGTCTCGGAAGTGCAGACTCGACCTTGCCCCACCTTTGGCCGACCGGTTCATCTTGAGGATTGTCCCCATCGATTACGGCCCGGTACTTCTCCTCATGCCCTTCGGATTCCATCTCGCGATGGACACCCTGCCCTCCGGAGTACAGCAAGCGGTGGCTTTAGGTCGGTCTTGGCGGTATCCAGCTTTCGCCTTCGTGCCCGTTTAGACGTCTCCATACCTTCCACTTTCTCCGGCCAGCGAGGCTGCGAACCCCGCTTCTTGGATATGGCGCCCCTCATTTGAGCGCCAGAGGGACTTTAACCCTCCTGAACAATGCGCTGCTCAGCGCGCACTTCCGAATCTCCGACAATCCCATCGGAATCGCATCGCCTGCCATCAACGGATGATTTTGCGAAATGGTGTCCACCAACGACAACACCGCATCCGTCAAATTGCCCCTCACGACAGCCGTCGAAGGCACGACCGGCAGCGCCAAACGCAACATAGGCCGGATCCTTTTCACCGGGCCGATATTTTCCCAGTTGAGCTTGCTAGCTTCTTCTCTCCTTGACATTCTACCTATTCCTCGTTTTAATATGTCGATTGTCTAGGAGACGTGATGCCCATCGAAAAATCTGACCTGCTCCAAGGAACGCTGGACATGCTCATCCTGAAAATCGTCGCTCTGGGCCCCGTGCATGGCTACGGTATCTCCCTCCGTATCCGCCAAATCTCACAAGACGTTCTTCAGGTGCAGCAAGGTTCGCTCTACCCGGCTTTGCACCGCCTAGAAAAACGAGGATGGCTTGCCGCTGAGTGGGGCGAGTCCGAAAAGGGTCGGCAGGCCAAGTTTTACAAGTTATCGGCGAAAGGCCGCAAGCAACTGGCGAGCGAAGAATCGAACTGGAAGCGGCTGGCAGGAGCGGTTGTGAACATTCTGCAAACCGTGGAATAGGAGTCTGTCATGTCCTGGTGGAAGTCCCTTGTTCCCAAGCGCGCGTCCGATGAGCAAATGAACTCCGAGCTTCGCTTCCACATTGACGAGCTCACCGAGGAATATATCGCGGCAGGCATGTCGCCCGAACAAGCCCATCGGTGCGCCACGCTCGATTTCGGCGGCCACGAAAATCTCAAGGAACAGGTCCGCGACGTCTACCGCATCCGCCTCCTGGACGCCACTCTCGCCAATCTCAAATCTGCCTTCCGTTTCATCCATAAATCTCCCACTTTCTCTCTAACCGTCATCCTCACTCTCGCTTTAGCCATTGGCGCCAACAGCGCCGTATTCTCCGCCATCGACGCCATCCTCTTGAAGCCGCTACCTTTCCCACAAGCCGATCAACTGGTGCGCGT
>WNFT01011163.1_pt1 | contig 10479 bp, 8 predicted proteins | sample 5400191 | NCBI WGS metagenome assembly WNFT01 (sample SAMN13153359, study PRJNA577476) | soil metagenome | isolation source: 80 cm saprolite under Madrone tree | place: USA:California | collected 2016-06-14 | reverse complement strand
CCCGGCGGCGGCAGTCCCGACATGGGGAACGTGAGCGCCGACGGGAAGGAGCTCTGGGTGTCGGGTCGCTACGACGAAGAAGTGTACGTCTTTGATACGGAGACCGGGCAGTTGACGCACCGCATCACAGTGGGGCGGGAGCCGCACGGCCTTTGTATCTGGCCGCAGCCTGGCCGTTTCTCCCTCGGGCACACCGGAAACATGCGATGACGGAGCGTATGAACGGGATCAAGGGGAAGCTGATTCTTATCACGGGGGCGAGCTCGGGGATCGGCGAGGCGTGTGCCCGGCGGTTCGCGGCCGAAGGGGCGGACCTGGCACTCTGGGCGCGGCGAGCCGACCGCTTGGAGCAGCTGGCGGCCGAGCTCAGCCAACAACGCCGGGCTCGCGAGCGGGCTGGCGAAGATTCACGAAGGCGATCCCGAAGACTGGGATCGCATGATCGACACCAACCTGAAGGGGCTGCTCTACGTAAGCCGGGCGATCATGCCGCACATGGTCGCCCGGCGCCGCGGCCACATCGTGAACATCGGGTCGACCGCCGGCCATCAGACGTACCCGATGGGGAATGTGTACAACGCGACCAAGTTCGGCGTACGTGCACTCACCGAGGGCATGAATCTCGACGTCGCGGGCACGCCGATCCGTGTCTCGGCGGTGGACCCGGGGTTCGTCGAGACGGAGTTCTCCGAAGTCCGCTTCCACGGCGACAAGGAGCGGGCTGCGGGGGTGTACCAGGGGTTCAAGCCGCTCAGCGCGGACGACGTCGCGGACGCGATCGCCTACGTGGTGAGCCTGCCCGAGCACGTGAACATCCTCGATCTGATCATCGTGCCGACGGCACAACGCAACGTATACGTCGTCGATCGGGGGTCATGAGCGCGCGCGCCTGGCTGCTCGCGGCCGCCGGCCTGGCGGGCTGCGGCGACGGCAGCGGTCCAGCGCTGCCTCAGGCATCAACGCTTCGCGTGCTGCACGCGATTCGCGGGGGGCCCTCGCTCACCGTGTTTGTGGACGGAGCAAGGGGGAGCACCCTGGCTTACGGCCAGCTGGGTCGTGCCATCTTCCTCTTGCCGGGCGTGCACGAGCTGGTGCTCGTGCCGTCGGATACGACCCACAGCCTGATTGTCGATTTCGCGGCGACGGAGAGTGTGGGCTACAGCGCGTTCGCGATCGACTCGACGGCAGGGGCGACGCATACCGTTGAGCCCGTGATCGTGGCCGACACTGGGTCGTTGCCGGCGGCTGGGCACAGCCGGCTACGGATCGCCAGCTACGCGGCGGCGGCACCGGCGATCGACGCCTGGCGTACCCAGCCCGACAGCTCCGGGCTGGTGGTGAGCGCGCAGCCCCTCAATTTCCGCGCCGTGACGCGCTTTTTCGACGGCGCGCCGGGCGCCTGGAGCGTCGTGATCTCGCACGCCGGCATGACCGACACCCTGATCGCAACGGGACCCATCGCGCTGGCGGATGGGCAGGCGCAGACGCTCGTCGTCCTCGATTCGATCCCCGGTCGCGTCACCTGGCGGCTGGTGCCGAACCGGAACTAGCCGCCCGCGCCGCCGCGGCGAACCGTCGCACGATCTCTCCCGCGGGCTCGACGCTCGTGATGCTGCTGACGCTCTTCCCCGCCTGCCAGTAGTCCCGCGAGGACGGTCCCGCGACGTGGCTGCGCTTCAGGCGCCACGCTGAATTGAGCGCGTACACGGTGCGCATGAAATGCTTGGTCCGGCGGTGCCGCAAGAGCCAGCGGGCGATGGGGCCGGCCTTGGTGCCCACGCGCTCCACGTAGGGCGTACGGATCACCGCGAGCGGCACGCCGGTGACGCGCTCAGTGAGCACGATGTCGTCCTCGTCGGCCTCGACGATCGCGCGCTTGTAGTCGGGGTGCGCCGTGCATTCTGTGGTGGCGATGAAGCGGGTGCCGAGCTGCGCGCCCGCGTAGCCCATGCGGAGGGCCGCGACGAACCCGGCGGCGTCGCCGATCCCGCCGGCGCACACGAGGGGAACGCCCAGGTCACCCAGCTCAGCCACCAACTGCTCGGCACTCTTCGGTCCCGCATGCCCGCCGGCCCGGCGGTTTACCGCGATTAGACCGCGCACGCCCGAGTCGAGCCCCTTCAGCGCCCACTTCCGCTCGGTCACGTCGTGGTACACCAGCCCGCCGACCTGGGCCACGCGATCCACCACCCAGCGCGGTTTCCCCAGCGACGTGACGAAGAACCGCACGCCCTGCTCGATCGCCACGTCCACCCAGCGCTCCATGCGTTCCAGGTACAGCCTGGAGGACTGCTCGATCAGCACATTCATGCCGATCGGCTTCGTGGTGAGCCGGCGAATGAGCTGCAGTCCCTCCCGCAGCTCATGGCCGTGCACGTACACCATGGACAATGGTTGGACGATGCCGATGCCACCGCCCTCGGACACTGCGGCGACGAGCTCCGGGTTCGAGCATGGGAACATGGCGCCGCCGATGAGCGGCACCGCGACCCGCGCGTCGCGGGTGAGGGCGGTGTCGAGACCCCCCCCTGTCACCGCGCGGGCGCCGGGGCTGGTGGGGGGGGCCCGATGCGCCAGCGGACCGTCGCCCGGGCCACCACCTCGCCCGCGGCGTTGGAGATCACGGACTCGAAGTCGTGCTCCGCCTCACGGCTCGAATCGGGGATGTCGCAGCGCGCTTCGGCCGTCAGCGTGCCGCGCGCCTTTTTCAAGTAGGTGATGGAGAGCGTGGTGGGGATGCCGCGCGCGCTGGCCGGCAAGCCGGTCGTCACCGCGAGGCCACTCGTCACCTCGGCGAGATTCGCGAGGGCTACCGCATGGATCGAGTTGAGGTGGTTGCGCACCGCGCGGCGGTCGGCCATGCGGACCTTGGCGTAGCCCGGGCGGAGCTCCAGGACGTACGGCCGCACCGAGCCGGTGTACGGGACCAGCCGCCACAGGAGCCAGCTGAACAGGTGTTTGCCCCCGGGGAGCGGGGCCAGCCGCTCCCACCAGGCGCCTACCGTCACGGGGTGGCTGATCCTCCCTGTCCCAGCAGGTAGCGCTCGGTGAAGAGGATGGTCGCGTAGAACTGGAAGTCCTGATTCCCCTTCTTGCGGAAGCCGTGGCCCTCGTCCTTGGCCATCAGATACCACACGGGGACGCTGCGGCGCTTCAACGCCGTCACCATCTGCTCGGCTTCGCTGCGGGGAACGCGGGGGTCGTTCATACCCTGAACAATGAAGAGCGGCTTCGTGACCTTGTCCACGTTGTTCAGAGGGGCGGTCCGCTCCATCCAGGCGCGCAGCGTCGAGTCGCGCTCGTCGCCGTATTCCACCCGGCGCAGGTCCTGGCGGTACCCGGATGTGTGCTCGAGGAAGGTCGCGAGGTTCGAGATCCCGACCACGTCCACCGAGCAGCAGATCGGGCCGTTGTACTGGGTGGCGGTCACGAGCGTCATGTGCCCCCCATAGCTGCCCCCCGTCACCAGCACGTGATCGGCGTCGAGATCGGGCCGCGTGCGGATCCACTCGAGCAGGGCGCCGATGTCCTTGTAGGCACCATCGCGCAGCACGCCGTTGTCGAGCTTCGTGAAGGTCTTACCGTAGCCCGTCGAGCCGCGGATGTTGGGGAAGATGATCGCGGTCCCGAGCTCGTTGACGTAATAGTTGTTGCGGCCCAGGAAGCCCGGCCGGGACTGACCCTCCGGTCCCCCGTGGATGTTGATGATCACCGGGCGGCGTCCGGCGAAGCGGGCAGGCGGCTTATAGAGGAAGCCCGAGATGGCGCGCCCGTCGAAACTCGGCCAGTGGACCAGCTCGGCCTCGGCGAAGTCCCCCGTGTTGAGCCCCGCCGTCTCGCTCTCCGTCCAGCGGGTGACTCTGCCGGTCGCGAGCTCCAGGGAGTAGGCGTCCGCGGGGGCGCGCGCCGAGGTGCGGGTGAAGCCCAGCTCGGCGTCGCTCTTGCGCCAGCGGACGTCCGAGATCAGGCCGGCCGGGAGCTTCGGAATGCGGCGCTCGGCGCCCGTGGCGGCGTCGATCACGTGCAGCACGCCGACCCCGTCCTCGTTCGCGACGCAGGCGAGCCACCGGCCGTCCGGCGAGAGATCGAACTCGTCGACGTCCCATGGGATCGCGGTCGTGAGGAACCGGTTTGCCTTGGTCGCGAGGTCGAGATACGCGAGGCGTTGAAACTCGGAGCCCTGATCGGTCGACAGATAGATGCCTTTCCCGTCGCGGCTGAACTTCGCATCGCCGAATGCCACCGACTCGCTCCCCGGCTGCGGCGCCAGGAGCGTCTTCTCGCCGCTCGCGGCGTCCACGAGCCACAGGTAGCTCTCGTTGACGGACACGCTCTGGCCGAGCAGGATCGTGCGGTCGTCGGGCGACCAATCGAGCGGGCCGTACCCGCCGCCCTGAAGTTGGAGCACCATCCGATCGGTGGCGGGGTTGCTCGGGTCCACCACCCACAGGTCCAGGTCGCGTCCGTTGCGGCGCGTGGACATGTAGGCGTAGCGGTCGCCCTTGTGCGACCAGGCGCCGCCCACGTTGCGCGACTTCCCGTCGGTGAGCAGGGTGATTTCCCCGGTCGCCACGTCGTAGCGATACTTCTGGAAGAACTCGCCGCCTCCCACGTCCTTGGTGAACACGATGTAGCGGCCGTCGGTGGGTTGGTACGATGCGCCGGACACGGGATCGGGGAAGAAGGTGAGCTGAGTGCGGTCGCCCCCGGGTGACCGCACGCGGTGCAGCTGCGGCGCGTCGCCGAACCGCGTCCCGATGATCATCTCGCGCCGCGTCGGATGCCAATCCCAGAACCCGGCTGTGCGGAACTCGCTGTAGGGGCGCGCCGCCGCGGCGATCGCCGCCGGTACCTGGGGGAGCCCGTCGGTCACCAGGTTGTCGCTCGGCGTGACGACTTCGGACTGGCTGCGCGCCGGGCTGGGGACGAGGAGAGTAGCGGTGAGAAGCAGACACGACAGCTTTGGCATACGAGCGCCCCACTGGCGATGTAGGTCGACAAAAAGCTACGGCGCGCGCGCTCGCCGAGCGAGGCCCGGCGCCGTAGCTTTCCGCGGATTGGGAAAAATGGAGGAGCGGTGACGGCAGACAGGTATCCCGACAGCCACGTGTTCTACCGCAAGCTCGATCGCCCCTACCGCCGCATCGTGCGTGGGGAGGGCTGCTACCTGTACGACGATGCCGGCAAGCCTTACCTCGATGCGTGCGGCGGTGCATTTGTCGCGAACCTGGGCCATTCGAATCCGGCGATTGCTGAAGCGCTAGCGCAACAGGCGCGGCGGTTCGGCTATTTGTCGGGCACGGCCTTCACGCATGAGCCGGTCGAGGCGTTGGCAGCCGAGCTTGCGAGCACCCTGCCCGGCGACCTCGACAAGCTGTACTTCCTTTCGTCCGGGTCGGAAGCCGTGGAGGCGGCGCTGAAGCTCGCGCGCCAGTACTGGGTGGAGCGCGGGCTCCCCCGGAAGCATGCGATCATCGCCCTCGCCCCCGCCTATCACGGCAACACCCTGCTCGCCCTGTCGGCATCGGCGCGGGAGCACTACCGTGCGTTCTATCGCGAGTGGCTGGTGGACGTCCATCGGATCCCGGCACCGTATCCCTACCGGTGTCCGTGCGGGGGTCGCGACACCGCGTGCCCGATCTGCAGCGGCGCCGTGCTCGAGGAGGCGATCGCGCGAGTCGGCGCCGAGCACGTTGCGGCGTTCATCGCGGAGCCGGTGGGCGGCTCCTCGACGGGAGCGTCGACGCCGCGGCCGGACTACTTCAAGCGGATTCGCGAGATCTGCGATCGCCACCAGGTGCTGTTCGTGGCGGACGAGATCCTCGTCGGCGCCGGGCGCACGGGCACGTGGTGGGCCATGGAGCAGTACGGGGCGGTGCCGGACATCCTGGTAATGGGGAAGGGGATCTCCGGCGGGTACGTAGCGCTGTCCGCCGTCGCGGCGCCGGAGCGGATCGTCGACGTGATCGCGACCGGCTCGGGGAGCTTCATGCACGCGCAGACGTACTCGCACCATCCGGTGGCGTGCGCCGCCGGGCTCGCGACGGTACGCTACCTCAAGGAGCACAAGCTCGTGGAGCGGTGCGCCGAGATAGGGAAGGAGCTGCAGCGGCGGCTCGCGTCGCTCAAGCGTCTCCCGCACGTGGGCGACGTGCGCGGGCGCGGGCTCCTCGCCGGCGTCGAATTCGTCGAGGACAAGGTGACGCGCGCGCCGCTCCCTCGGGCGGCGAAGTTCGCCGAAACCTTCACCGAAGTGGCGCAGGACGAGGGGCTCGTCGTCTGGCCCAATGTGGGCCACGCGGACGGGACCAACGGCGACCTGGTGATGATCGCGCCTCCGTTCATCATCACGGAGCGCGGGATCGACGAGCTGGTAGAGCGGTTCACCGCGGCGCTGGAAAAGACGGTGAGGAGCGTCCATGACAGCCACCGCACCCCAGCAGTCTAAAGTCACCTACACGTCGGCCAACGTCGACTGGGAGCTGTTCCATCGCCAGTTCGACGATGCGCTGGCCCGCGTCCGCACGCAGCTCGGCAAGGACTACCCGCTGTACATCGGGCGAGACGCAGTGCCGTCGGGCGGCCCGCCGATCGTCGATGCCTCGCCGATCGACACCAGCGTGATGCTCGGGCGGTTCGCCACCGCGACGCCGGAACAGGTGGGGCGGGCCGTCGCCGCCGCGCAGGCGGCGCAGCGCGACTGGGCGCACCGGCCGTGGCGCGAGCGGGTCGCGACGCTGCGCAAGGCGGCGAGCCTGATCCGCGAGCGCAAGTTCGCGCTCGCCGCGATCATGGCCCTGGAGGTCGGCAAGAGCCGGCTCGAGTCCATGGGGGACGCCGAAGAGTCCGCCGACTTGATCGACTACTACTGCCAGGAGCTGGAGGACGCGAACGGCTTCGTGCGCCAGATGGCGAAGGTGACGGCGGTGGAGCGGAATACCGACGTGCTCCGTCCCTACGGGGTGTTCGCGTGCATCGCGCCGTTCAACTTCCCATTGGCCCTCTCCACCGGCATGTCCGCCGCGGCGCTGGTGACGGGCAACACCGTCGTGTACAAGCCCGCCGAGGACGCGCCCTGGACGGGGCTCAAGCTGTACGAGGTATACCGGGACGCGGGGGTTCCCCCCGGGGCGTTCAACTACATCCCGGGAACGGGCGAGGTCACGGGGGAAGCTCTGTGGCGGCACCCGGGCATCGACGGCGTTGTCTTTACCGGCTCGAAGGCCGTGGGAATGCACATCTACCAGGGCCTCTCCCGCCAATGGATCAAGCCGTGCCTGCTCGAGATGGGTGGGAAGAACGCCGCGATCGTGCTGGACTCGGCGGACCTGGATGCCGCCGCCGAAGGGGTGACGCGCTCCGCGTTCGGGTTGCAGAACCAGAAGTGCAGCGCCACATCGCGCGTGTACGTGCATCAGCGGGTCGCGGGAGCTTTCGTCGAAAAGCTGATCGAGAATACCAAGGCGCTGAAGCTCGGGGACCCGACGGAGCGCGACGTGTACTTCGGCCCGGTGATCAACGCCGCGGCGGTCGAGCGCTTCACGCGCGCCGTGGCCCAGGCCCGTCAGGAAGGCACGGTCCTGCTGGGTGGGGAACGACTCCAGGGCGGGCAGTTCGAGCGCGGCCATTTCGTCGCGCCCACGATCGCCCGGCTGCCGCTCAACTCCGCGCTCTTCTTCGAGGAGCTGTTCGTACCGATTCTGGTGGTGGGCGAGGTGGCGGGGCTGGACCAGGCGATCGCGGAGGCCAACAAGGCGGAATACGGCCTCACGGCGGGCATCTTCTCCAAGAAGGCCGAGGAAGTCGAGCGCTTCTTCGATGAGATCGAGGCCGGCGTGTGCTACGTGAACAAGCGTACCGGCGCCACCACGGGTGCGTGGCCCGGGGCACAGCCGTTCACCGGCTGGAAGGGCTCGGGCTCGACGGGGAAGGGCGGGTGCGGGCCGTATTACGTTGCGCAGTTCCTGCGGGAGCAGAGCCGCACGGTGATCGAGGAGTCGCGATGAAGCGGGATTACCCCCGGATCGTAGTGCCGCCGCCCGGCCCGAAGGCCAAGGCCATCGTCGAGCGAACGTCCTACCCCAAGGAATACCCGCTCGCGATCGCGTGCGGCGAGCGCGCCATGGTCGAGGACGTGGACGGGAACCGGTACCTCGACTTCATGGCCGGCATCGCGGTCGCGTCCACGGGCTACGGCCACCCCCAGGTGGTCCAGGCGATCCAGGAGGCGGCGGGAAAGTTCCTGCACATTTGTGGCAGCGACTTCTATTTCGAGAGCTTCGCCGCGCTGTGCGAGCGGCTGGCGCAGCTCGCGCCGGGTAAGAGCAAGAAGCGGGTGTTTCTCTCGAATTCAGGCACTGAAGCCGTGGAAGGTGCGATCAAGCTGGCGCGGCACTCCACGGGGCGTCCCGCCATTGTCGCGTTCACGGGAGCGTTTCACGGCCGGACCTACGGGGGATTGAGCCTCACGGCCAGCAAGGCGATTCAGCGCGCCGGCTTCGCGCCGTTCCTCCCCGAGGTGTACCACGTGCCGTATGGCTATCGCTACCACTGCGATTTCTGCCGCGGGGAGCCGGCGTGCACGATGCGGTGCGTGTCGTCCATCGAGGACGACCTGTTCGCCAAGCGGCTCGACCCGAAGAGCGTGGCGGCGGTGTTCGTGGAGCCGATCCAGGGTGAAGGTGGCTACGTGGTGCCGCCGCCCGGCTACCTGCAGGCCCTGCGAGAGCTGTGCGACCGCCACGGCATCCTGCTCGTGTGCGACGAGGTACAGTGCGGCGTAGGGCGGACCGGCAAGATGTGGGCGTGCGAGCACGAGGGGATCGAGCCCGACGTGCTGCTCGCGGCCAAGGGGCTCGGGAGCGGCATGCCGATCGGGGCGATCATCGCCAGGGAATCGATCATGAAGTGGCAGCCGGGTGCGCACGGCAGCACGTTCGGGGGAAACCCCGTGTGCTGCGCCGCGGCGCTCGCGACGCTCGACGTGGTGGAGCGCGAGCTGTTGCCGAATGTACCGCGCCTGGGTGAGCGGCTGCTCGCGGGCGCGAAGCGGCTGCAGGAGAAGTACGCCGCGATCGGCGAGGTGCGCGGGCGCGGCCTGATGATCGGCGTCGAGTTCGTGAAGGACCGCGCGACACGCGAGCCCGCACCCGAGATCCCGCATGAGCTGGTGGAGCGGGCGTTCCGAAAAGGTCTGCTGCTCCTGGGCGCGGGGAAGAGCGCGCTGCGGCTCGCGCCGCCGCTCGTCGTGGACGAGTACGATGTGGATACGGCGCTGCGCATCATCGACGAGTGCCTGCGGGAGATGACGGACTAGGTGCCATCCAAAGTCATGTCGATGCGGGACGCCGTCTCGCGCTGCGTGCACGACGGCGACACGGTCGTCATCGAAGGGTTCACCCATCTCATCTGCTTCGCCGCGGGTCACGAGATCATCCGCCAGCGCCGCCGCGACCTGACCCTCGCCCGGCTCACGCCGGACTTGATCTACGACCAGATGATCGCGGCGGGCTGCGCCCGCAAGCTCGTCTTTTCTTGGGCGGGGAATCCCGGGGTGGGGTCGCTGCACGCGTTCCGGCGCGCAGTGGAAGGGAAGCGCGGCGTGGCACTTGAGATCGAGGAGTACTCGCACTTCGGGATGGTCGCCCGGTTTTCGGCGGGCGCGGCACGGCTGCCCTTCTGGCCGCTGCGAAACTACATGGGCACCGATCTCCCGACCGCCAACCCTCGCATCCGGACGGTCGCCTGCCCGTACACGGGCGAAGCGCTGGCCACGGTGCCGGCGCTCAATCCGAGCGTCACGATCGTGCACGCGCAGCGTGCCGACGCAGCGGGCAATGCCCAGATGTGGGGCCTGGTCGGGGTACAGAAAGAAGCGGCGTTCGCCTCGGAGCGCGTGATCGTCGTGGTGGAAGAGCTCGTGGAGGAGGCGGTCATCCGCTCCGATCCCAACCGCACCGTGATTCCGGGCATGATCGTGAGCGCGGTGGTGGTCGAGCCCTGGGGAGCGCACCCGTCCTACACGCAGGGCTATTACGACCGCGACAACGACTTCTACGTCGCCTGGGAAGGCATCTCGCGCGATCCCGAAAAGCTCGCGCGCTACCTCGACGAGTTCGTGTACGCCGTCCCCGACCGCGCCGGCTACATGGAGAAGCAGCCGGGCCTGGCCGCGAGGCTCAAGGCGAAACAGCGCCGGTCCGACGGAGTCAATTACGGCTTCTGACACGGCCTACACCCCCGACGAGATGATGGCCGTCGTCGCGGCGCGCGAGCTCGCCGACGGGGAGGTGGTCTTCGTGGGCATCGGGCTGCCGAATCTCGCGTGCAACCTGGCGCGCGCGGCGCACGCGCCCAACCTCGTTCTCATCTACGAGTCGGGCGCGGTGGGAGCGGTACCTGAGCGCCTGCCGGTGTCGATCGGCGACCCGGCGCTCGTCACCGGCTCGCTCATGGTGTGCGGCATGGCCGACGTGTTTC
>WNFT01008350.1_pt1 | contig 10480 bp, 6 predicted proteins | sample 5400191 | NCBI WGS metagenome assembly WNFT01 (sample SAMN13153359, study PRJNA577476) | soil metagenome | isolation source: 80 cm saprolite under Madrone tree | place: USA:California | collected 2016-06-14 | reverse complement strand
CGCCGGGTCTCGACCATGCGCTGGAGCTGCTGGTAGCTGCGCAGCGCCGCCGTCAACGAGGTGAACAGCTTGTCGGCGGTGAGTTCGGTCTTTGCCTTGTAGTCGTTGATGTCATAGTCGACGATGATGCGCCGCTCCGGCGCCTGGCCGGGCTGGCCGGTACGCAAAATGATGCGGATGGTCTCATTTTTGAGTGTACTGCGGATAAAGTGGACGAGATCGAGACCGGCGCTATCGGTCTCCATGATGACGTCGAGCAGCACCGCCGCAACGTCCGGATGCCGGGCCAGCAATTCGCGTCCCTCTGCGGCGGACGAAGCCGACAGGATTTCGAGTCGCTGGCCGTTGAGCGTGTAGTCGGACAGCGCGAATCGCGTGCCGTCGTGGACGGCGGGATCGTCGTCGATCACGGCGACCTTCCACCGCGGTCCGGCTTCCGGCGGCGGCGCCTGATCTTCGATGATCTGAAGAAATTCGTCCTCGTCGGCCAATTTATTATTCCGTCGCTGCGACAGCCGCTGTAGGGCGAGCATGCCTTGGAATCCTGATGCGGAAAGTCGTGCCACGTCCGGGCGCCGAATCCAAGGCGAGACGTCCGCCGAGGCTCTGGGTGACGATATTGAAGATGATGTGCAGGCCGAGGCCGGTGCCGCCATGATCGCGTCGCGTGGTAAAGAACGGATCAAAGGCGCGCCTCCTCACTTCCTCCGCCATGCCGACGCCGTCGTCCGCAACAGCGATCTCGACGTCGTCGCTGCCGACCGTCCGCGCGCTCACACTGAGCGTTCCGGCGCGACCGTCCGGATACGCATGGACCACTGTGTTGAGGAACAGGTTTGTCAGCACCTGGCCGTAGGAGCCCGGATAGCTGTTCATGGAAATTCCCGGCGGTATGTCGACGACGAGCGACAGGGGCAGCTTCCTGAGCACCGGGCGCAGGCTGGCGATGATCTGGTCGGTTGCCTCGGCGAGATCGAACTCGCGGCGCTCCGTATGGCTGCGATCTACTGCAACTTGCTTGAACGACTGGATCAGCTCGCCGGCACGCTGCAAGTTGGCAACAAGTTGATCCGCGGCGGCACGGCTCGTTGCGACGAAGTCGTCGAGGCTGGAGCGGCGCAGCGGCGGCGTTCGCAGTTCCGCCGCAAATGCCTCGCATCGGCGCGCGAAACTTGATGCCACCGTAAGGCTGATGCCGACCGGATTGTTGACCTCGTGGGCGATGCCGGCGACGAGGCCGCCGAGCGCCGCGAGCTTTTCGGCCTGGGCGTTCTCGCGAAACACCTCGACGGCACGCGCCATGTCGCCGATTTCGTCGCGGGCCGAGGTGCCGTGGGTCGGCCGGTCGTAGCGGCCGAGCGTAATCGCGCGCATTGCGGCCATCAGGCGCTTGAGCGGCTGGCGGATGCTTTGGGCCACCACCAGGCTGCCGATCAGCATGAAGGAGAGGAATGAGACTGCAACGGTCGCCACGCGGCGATAGATATTGCCGAGGCTCTGATCGAACCTCGTCTGCGCATCCCGCTCGCGCCGGCCCATTTCGGTCGACAGGTTGTCAATCGCCGTGATCATGGCGGCCTGGTTGCCGTCAATCTCGGTGCGCAGCAGGCCGGCCCGCTTGCCGAACAGGTCGCCGAGATTGTCGAGACCGCTGTGCAGCGCCGTCGCCTGTTGTTTCAGCGCGTCGAGGCCCGACCGCTGCAAATCATTGTCGGCGAGATCGCGCATGACCGGGATAGCATCCTCGATTCGGCGAATATTGGTTCGAGCCTCTTCGCCGGCGTCGGATGCGAGCGACAGATAATAAGCATTCGCGGCCATCAGCATCGCGGTGAAGCTTTCGCGCGACTTTCCGAGCACCGGCTCAATCAGGGCGTCCTTGGCGGGGGTCGCGCTCTCGATGATGGCGTAGACGCCGGCCATCTGCTTTGCCGGACTGCGCACCTCGTCCTCGTAGCTGCGCATGATGGCGGATTGCAGCGCCCTCAAGTCTCCGAAGGCGCCGAGAAAGCGCTCCGTGATCTCGATGAGCTCCGGCGCGGCGCCCGAAAGCATCGGGTCGTTGACGCCGCGCGTCTTCAAGGTGCCGAGCACGGCCTCGCGCAGAAGCAGGATTTCCGCAAAGGTTTCGGGCCGCTGCTCGCTGATATACTGGTGGATGAGGCTCTGCAGCCGCCCGGCTTCGGTGCCTAGCAGCGCGAGGAGGGTGTCGGACTCGCGCACCCGGCGCACCTCGTCCCAGGCAGTACTCAGCACCTTGGCGCCGCTCCAGATGAGGCCGGCCAGAATAATGACCACGATGCTGTTAAGTGCCGCGATGGAGACGATGCGCCATCGGATCGGCAGTGCGCGCACCAGACGCTCGACGCCGGGCCCCGAAGCGCCGGTCGGCTCGGCGTCGGATGCGAATGCGGACTGATGGTCGAGCGCGATCAAGCGGAACTCGTGTCAGATGGATATTTCGCCTGACGGATGCGGTCGAGGAGCGGCGCGCCCATCGCGCACCTGATGAAGGTCGGACATCTTTGCGCTCTCGATCGGCAGAGGATACATTCGTTCGACGAAACATTGAAACTCTGCAACACTCCTGGCAGCCGTTTTACCCGAGGGAATCGAAATTTACTATGGATTTGAGACTCAAGACCGGGTGTAACCCGGTCAGGCGCAATCCGGGAGCCGCCGGCGCCCGACGCGGCGCCGTGCTCGCGGCTTGGCTCGCCGGGACACTGGTGACGCTGGCGCCACCTTGGGCGTGGGCCGAAACCAAGGTGGAGTTCTGGCATGCCATGACCGGCGAGCTTCGCCGCGAACTCGAGCGGTTGGTGGCCGATTTCAACCGGTCGCAGCCCGATGCCCGGATCGTCGCCACCGCCAAGGGCAGCTATACGGAAACCGTCACGTCGGCGATCTTCGCGGTGCGCACGCACTCCCAGCCGGCCATCGTGCAGGTCAACGAGGTCGCCACCGCCACCATGATGGCGGCAAGAGGCGCGATCTATCCGGTATTCGAGCTGATGCGCAACCAGGGGATGGGATTCGACCGCGATGCCTTCCTGCCGGCCATATCGGGCTATTATTCGGACCTCGCGGGCAATCTGCTGTCGTTTCCGTTCAACTCATCGACCCCGATCCTTTACTACAACAAGGATCTGTTCCGTGCCGCGGGTCTCGATGACACCGAGGCTCCGAAGACCTGGCCCGAGGTCGAGGCTGCAGCACGCAAGCTGCGCAAATCGGGCATCCCCTGCGGCTTCACCACTCATTGGCCGTCCTGGGTCAATGTCGAGAATTTCTCCGCTTTCCATGACGTGCCGATCGCCACCAAGGCCAACGGCCTCGGCGGCGTCGACGCTATGCTCACCGTCAACAACCCGCTGATGGTCCGCCATGTGACGGCGCTGGCCGAATGGCAGAAAACCAAGCTGTTCGATTACAGCGGCCGTGAAGTCCAAGCGCAGCCGCGCTTTCCGGCCGGCGAGTGCGGCATCTTTATCGGCTCCTCGGCATTACGCGTCGATTTCGCGGCCAAAGCACGCTTTGGCATCGGCTACGGCATGATGCCTTATTGGCCCGATGTGCCCGCGGCGCCGCAGAACTCGATCATCGGCGGCGCCACCCTATGGGTGCTGCGCGGCCGGCCCGAGGAGGAATACAAGGCGGCGGCGCGGTTCTTCGCCTACCTGTCGCAACCGCAGGTTCAGGCCGTCTGGCATCAGCGCACCGGCTATCTGCCGGTGACGCAGGCCGCCTATCAGCTCACCCGTGCCCAGGGTTTTTATGACCGCAACCCCGGCGCAGAGACCGCGATCGAAGAGATCAATCACAAGCCGCCGACAGAAAACTCGCGCGGGTTGCGGCTCGGTTCCTTCGTGCTGATCCGTGACGTCATCGAGGATGAGCTGGAACGGGCCCTCGCGGGTAAGAAATCCGCACAGGCCGCGCTCGACTCCGCGGTCGCGCGCGGCAACGAGCTGCTACGGCAGTTTGAGCGGGCGACGAGGTGAAATAAAACCTCCGATCCTCGCGATTTTTTCGGCAATAAAATCCGCATAGCGATTATGCGTGCGGCGCTTTGCGTTCGTGACTGGCGTGTCTTAGCTTGAACTATCTTTGATTTACGCGCTGCGCGGCCCCACTGTCATCAGTGCACTCGTTCCTGCCCGAGTTCCAAAACGTCAAGCAAGTGCCGCATCTCCGCTTGGCCAGAAGTTCGACTCCTGCGGAGCGACATAGCGCCGTCTTCAATAAGACGCCGATTTCCCTCGCGCCCACCATTCATTTCTTCATAGAGTGCCACAAAAAGGGGTTTCCCTGTTTGGAGTGCGCGATAGCCCGCGTTGAGGGTTCCGCCTTTATCTCTTGCCTCAAGAACGATCACGGCATCACTGAGCCCAACGATTACCTTGTTTCTATCCATCGCACGATCTGCACGCCAAACTGCGTTTCGTGGGAAATAACTGATAACTAGCGTGCGTTCCCAGTCCCAAACATCCTTAATGGTTTTCTTTATTCGGAAATGATCAATGCCTTCTGGCAATACGATCAATGTGCGTCCGCCACTTGCGAGGGCGCTCTCGTGCGCGGCCATATCAACGCCTGGCGCATATCCGGAGACTATGGTCACATGGTGTCCACTCAGCTGTCTGGCGCAGTCTGCCGCCACCTCGCGGCCGATTGCCGTCGCATCTCGCGATCCGCAAAAACCGACTGCCTTACCCTTCAGTACGTCGAGGCTGCCTATGTACCAAACGTCAGGGGGCAGCAATCCGCCGAAGACCGATCGAAGCAGCGCCGGATACGCTGCATCGTTTGGCGAGAGCATCTGCACGGGCTTCATCTCTTGTTGTCGGTGTCGCGCCATGTCTTTACGCAGAAAAGCCCCTGAACTTCTGGTGCACCCGCCGCATACAGCTTGGAGGCAATGAACTGCGCTGTAGTTCCTGATTGATACTTGTCGTCGACTAGGATAATTTTCTTTCCATTAACAGCCGCCTTTTCAACCTGAAGGCCCGCAGCTTCCAAAGCCTTCCACTTTTCGTCCAGCGGGAGCGCTTTCACACTATCTTTTCGACTCGTGAACTTTATGGCACTTGAGATATCGGGCTTGCCACATGCAACGGCCATCCGATTGGCAATTTCTGTGGGCAAATCCCAGGATTTTCCAGGAGCAGGAGGAATCGCGCAAATTGCATCGGCCTCCCTGTAGGGCGAAAGACAGTTGATCACTGGAAGGCAGGCAGCACAAAGAGTCTCGGTTGCCCGGTTGTCCCCTGAAGCTTTCGCGTTGTGTTCAGTAAGCCCTAGAGTAGTATATACACCTGCCGCCGCGAGATTATAATCTAGAGCAACAGAACAATCGAGATTATCACGAAGAAAAATTAGATTTTCGCGGTCCTTTTGCCAATCTAGCGCCATCTTGATCTGCTTCTCATCGGTCAAGTAGCAATAAGGACCATACACTCCATTGATTGTACCAATTCCGGTTTTCCGCTCAAAGAGTTTGGCAATGGAGGGGAACTTTAGACCCACTGTATAAGTGCCATCTTGATTCCTGCTGACTACTGCTCCGTCTGCAAATCGTCGCCTTCTAGGCGACAATGTCCGGGTTCGTTCTACGTCTGCGAGCGTGATCGTAGGCACCAGGGCACCGAATCGCCGTCATAGGGTGTTCCAACATCAGCACGCTTATCACTCGTGGTTGCAAGATTCAAATCGGAGAAACGCTCTCGTGCGCAAGTGCCAATCTCGGACCGAGGCCACTATCGCCTCGCCCGCACCTCAGGGTTCGCAAGCCGCAACGGCTCACCCTTCTCATAGGCGACGATCTGCTCGAAGGCTTCGCCGAAGTAGAGATCGAAATTGTCCCACTCGGCCCATCCGAGATGCGGCACGCAGAGCGCGTTCGGCATTTTCAAGAGCGGGTGATTGCCTCCGGTGACCGGTTCTTCCTCGTAAACGTCGACGGCGGCGTAACCGGGACGACCGGCCTTCAGCGCCGCCACGAGAGCGCCCGGCGCGATGAGCTCGGCGCGGGCGGTATTGACGATGAGAGCCGTGGGCTTCATGCGGGCGAGGTCGTCGAGGCCCACGATGGCACGGGTGTGGGCGCTGAGGCGCACATGTAGCGACAGGACATCGCACCGCGCGAAAAAATCTGCCTTGTCGGCCGCGACTTCGTAGCCGGCCGCGGTGGCGCGCGCCCGCGAGCCCTCCTGTCCGAACGCCAGCACGTTCATGCCGAGCCCGCGCCCGGCTTGCGCCACCAGGCTGCCGATGGCGCCGAGCCCGAAAATCCCGAGCGTGGAGTCGCGCAGACGGTGGGACAGCGTGCATGGCCAATCGCCGCGCCGCATGCGCTCGGCTTCGAGCGCGATGTTGCGGCGCGACGCCACCATGAGGGCGATCGCGAGCTCTGCGGGCGCCACCGGGGAATTGCTCTTGCCGGTCGAGACCGCAATGCCAAGCTCAGTGCAGGCAGCGAAATCAATGGTGCGGGCATTGCGGCCGACGAGGGCAAGGAGCTTGAGCCGAGGCAGGCGCGACAGCAGCGCGCGGGAGAAATTCACCCGCTCCCGGATCGCGACCACGACATCGGCGTCGGCCAAGCGCTCCACAAGCTGATCGAGGTCCCGCGCCGGCGCGCGGTAGCGCACCACGTCGTGGTGGCGGATCAGCGCGTAGCCCGGGAGCTGGTGGACCATGTCCTGGTAGTCGTCGGGAATCACGATTTTCATTGCGTCTGGCTTTCCGGGGTGGAGTCTGGCTTTCCGGGGTGGAGTAAGAATTGCTGACGAGAGGAGTTCTGGTCATTCATACGAGAGCGTCGTAGGGTGGGCAAAGCCAACGGGTCCGGCCGGAGCCTGCCATCGGGCCTGGCCCGATGACAGGCTCCGCGTGCCCGCCTTTGCCTAGCCCAGGTGGGAACGGCGCGACGCACCTTGCCCGCCTGCAAGCGCAAGGGATGACACATTGATGGATGAGGCCTTGTGATACGTTGCTGCGCGCAGATTAACCCCCCCTCAGTGTATGACGGAACGCTCCCTTGCTGATCGACAGCGCGCTCAGCGCCCTCACCGTCGTACTTGACCCGGCGCGCTTCGCCATCATCTTCGTTGGCATCATTCTTGGCTTGATCATCGGGATTCTTCCCGGCATCGGCGGCCTTGCCGGGATGGCGCTGTTGATTCCGTTCACTCACGCCATGGACGCCCACACGGCGCTCGCCTTTCTGATCGGCATGTGGGCCGTGACGGCGACGGCCGACACGGTTCCGGCGATCCTGTTCGGGGTGCCGGGAGCCGTCGGATCGGCCGCAACGGTGCTGGACGGCCACCCGATGGCGAAACGCGGCGAAGCCGGGCGGGCTTTCGGAGCATCGTTCAGCTCATCGATCGTCGGCGGTGTATTCGGCGCCGCTTTGCTGGCGATATCGATTCCGATCCTGCGGCCGTTCATGCTGGCGATCGGTACGCCGGAACTGCTGGCGGTGTGCGTGCTCGGGCTGACGCTCGTGGCATCCGTCAGTCAGGGCGCCGTGCTCAAGGGTTTGCTGGTGGCGGTGTTCGGGGTGCTGCTCGCGGCGGTCGGCGACGAAGCCCAGTCAGGGCAGCTGCGCTGGACCTTCGCTTCTTTGTTCGACAACTACCTGCTGGATGGCGTGCCGATCGAAAGCGTCGCGCTCGGCCTGTTCGCCATTCCGGAACTGCTCGATATGGCGATCGCGCGCACCAATATGGGCTCGGTGCAGCGGCTCGAGGGCCTGTTTCGCGAGCAGCTGCGCGGCGTGCGCGACGTGATACGGAACTGGAAGCTCGTCCTCAATTCTTCGGCGATCGGGGTCGTGCTCGGATCGGTGCCGGGCATGGGTGCCGCCGTGATCGACTGGATCGCCTACGGCTCGGCGGCGCGGCTTGTGAAGGGCGACTCGGAGACCTTCGGCAAAGGCGATGTGCGCGGCCTCATCGCCGCCGAGTCCGCCAACAATGCCCGAGAGGGCGGCGCCCTGATCCCGACACTGGCTTTCGGGGTGCCAGGTTCGCCCTCGATGGCGCTGCTGCTCGGCGCATTCCTGTCCCATGGGATCGCGCCGGGACCGAAGCTCCTCGACGCCCAGCTCGACATTACCTACACGCTGATCTGGAGTCTTGCGCTGGCCAATGTAGTTGGGGCCGGCATCTGTTTCCTGTCCGCCAATCCGCTCGCCCGTATCGCGACCTTGCGAGCCGGCATCCTTGTTCCGACCGTGTTCGCGGTGTGCTTCGTCGGCGCGTATCAAGGCTCGCTCAGCTTCGGCGACCTCGTGGTGCTGGTGGTGTTCGGCTTGCTCGGCTGGATCATGAAGCAGTACGGCTGGGCGCGCGCACCGCTTATCCTCGGCTTCATTCTCGGCAAGCTGATCGAGAAATACCTCTTCATTTCAGTCGGGCGCTATCAGTTCGAATGGCTGCAGCGACCGGGGGTCATCGCGATCTTCGCGGTTACGGCCGTGGTGCTTGCGAGCCCGCTGTTCAAGGCACTTTATCGAATGTGGAAGCCGGTCCCGAAACCAGCGCCCGCGATTGTTACGGAGACCCCGGCAACACCAGCCTCGGCCCCGCTGAACGCCTTCTCGATCGAGCGAATCGTCGGCCCGGGCCTTTGGGTGATCGCCCTTCTCGCCCTTGCGGCAGCTTTCTGGAGCGCGGTGGGTTGGCGTTTCTCGGCGCGGCTGATGCCGCAGACCGCGGCCGCCGTGGGCCTCATCGTCATCGCCTGCGCCGCCGTTGCGGTCGCGTTGGCGAAACTGCAGGGCAAGCCGATCCTCGCGGCGAAGACCACTTACGAAGTCGCGGGTGCATTTGGGGAATTGGCCGAGACGACCATCTATGCGCGCCTCCTCGTGGAAGCGCTGTGGCTTGTGGGGCTCCTGGTCGGCGTGCTGCTGATCGGCCTGATGCCCGCGATGGGTCTTTACATGTTCTTATACATGTCGACCGCCGGCAAGACTCGGTGGCCGACGGCGCTCATCATCACGATCTCGCTTTGGTTCGGATTCTACGTCCTGTTCGTTAAGCTCCTGCACGTGCCGTGGCCACCGTCGCTCCTCGGCGACGTGTTTCCGGACCTGCGCGAGTGGGCGGGACGGTTGATTTGACAGGCAGCACGGTAGGGTGGGTTGAACGGTGGTGAAACCCACCATCGGACGCGCGGCTGGAAGCCCTGATGGGTTTCGCTATCGCTCAACCCATCCTACGACGGATCGATTGACTTTGCCTTCAAATACCACTCCAGAATCTGCTCGCCGTTCCAGTGCAGCACGCCGTCGAATTTGGCGGCGTAATCGTAAATCGCTTCAAGATATTTGATCCGATGCGGCTGGCCGCTGATGTAGGGGTGGATCGCGACCGCCATGACCTTGGCGCGGTGCTCGCCCTCCGCATAGAGGCGGTCGAATGCGTCGATGGCGCGCCGCAAGAGATAGTCGCTCTCGTGATGCTGCACGATCATCATGGCGATGTCGTTGAGTTCGACCGTGTAGGGCAGCGTCACCAGCGGCCCGTTTGCGGTGCGAATGATGTCCGGCTCGTCGTCGTACACCCAGTCGCCGATATATTTCACGCCGGCCGCGGCGAGCAATTCCGGTGTCTCATAGGTCTGCGTCAGCCCGGGGCCGAGCCAGCCGAGCGGGCGTTTGCCGGTGAACCGCTCGAGAAGGTCCATCGAGCGGTTGATCATGTCCCTCTGATTGTCATGCTTGTGGATCGGCATCTGGTCGTAGGCGTGACCCATGAACTCCCAAGCCTCGCGGCGCGCCTCTTCGGCGACCCGCACGTAGTCCTCGCAGACGCGCGCGTTTATGGCGAGCGTTGGCTTGATGCCACGCGCGCGGAACAGCTCGAAGAATCGCCACACGCCGACCCGCATACCATATTCGTGCCAGCTCCAGTGCGGCACGTCCGGCAACAGCGACGCGCCGGTCGGGGCCGGCAACACCTGGCGCGGCATCGGCCGGCCGATGTCCCAAACCTCCAGATTGACGATCGGCCACAGGACGAGGCGCGCATGCCCCGGCAACCGCAGCGGCGGCCGATCCACGATGGCGGAATAGTCGGTGCGCTGGCGAGGTAACATCGGTGTATCGTGGTTCGTCATGGGCAGCTCGGATCGGTCAGGTTCTTGCAGGGGCTGGTCGCAGAGCTAGTAAAGCACCATATTGCGGTTGTCATCCGCAGCGGGCCCGCAGTGTACAATGCCCCTATTGACGTGCTTTGGACCCGTCCTTATGTTCCGCCCCCCAATTGGGCCCCAACGACTCCAAGGGTGCCCGCGATTTGGACGATCTTCATGGCGCTTACCGATCTTGTAGTGCCGCAGGCGGTCGTTCCCTCGCTCAGGGTCAACAGCAAGAAACAGGCACTGCAGGAACTTGCGGCGCGTGCGGCTTCGATATGCGGGCGCAATGATCGCGAGGTGCTTGAGGTGTTGATGCAGCGCGAGCGGC
>WNFT01006251.1_pt1 | contig 10482 bp, 7 predicted proteins | sample 5400191 | NCBI WGS metagenome assembly WNFT01 (sample SAMN13153359, study PRJNA577476) | soil metagenome | isolation source: 80 cm saprolite under Madrone tree | place: USA:California | collected 2016-06-14 | reverse complement strand
TTCCCTCGCGCAAACCGCCGCTTATCAGGAAGCCGAGCCTCTAGTCCACGGGGGCGTGCTCGAATTCTTTCTCCGTGTCCCGCAACTGAAGGATTTCGCCTCAGCGGCGCCAGCCAACTCTCCCGTTCAGATCGAACCGGTCCTCGACGCGATCAAGCTGCAGTCCATCCATTCTCTTTCCGGCCATGTCACCCTGGAAGGCGCCAAAGCTCGCGTAAATGGCGCCGTTCTGGGCGACGTCGCTCCCGGCACCCTTTTCGATCTTTGGACGAACGGCCAGCAAGCGCCTGCCTCGCTTTCTTTCGTTTCACCTGACGTGGTCTCCTACAGCGAAGCGCAGTTCAATCTTTCCGCGTTTTACAATCTGCTGAAGCGCGCCCTGCGCGTCGCGCTGCCGCAGCAGCAGCAGGGCGGCGCCGAAATGATCGAGGGCCTCGCGGCCACGCGCATCGGCATGCCGCTTCCCGACGCTCTCGCGCTATTCAGCGGCGAATTTGCCTCCGTCCAAAGCAATGCATCGATGGACCCGCAGAAAGCCGTCTATTACATTGGCATTCGCAATAAGCAAGATACGCTGAAGCTGCTTCGCACCGTCTTTGGCGACCAGCTAGGTTCCGAGCGCAGCGAAGGCGACGCTACATTCGTCAAGGTGTCTTTGGGCGGAGGACAAGGTAGCAGTGGCGTCGCGCAGTGGAATTTCTACCACTTGGTCGTGACACCCAACTTCGTTCTCGCCTCCAGCCGGAGCGAGACGCTGCGCGAGTTCCTTGCCAGGAATTCGCCCGCAAGTCCACAAACCCAAGCAACCTTCCCCGCTGCGTTTCAAACTGCGCGCGCGCAATTACCGGCGAACCTGAACGGGCTCACGTTCATGAATTTTCAAAAGGTTGACTACCAGGCGCTGAAATCGCGCTGGATCGAACAAGCTAAGAATCCTTCGGCAGGAGCGGCGAAGAGAGGGGCGAATGCCAGTCCAGAATTGCCCGCCGGCAAAGTGCCAGACTGGTTGCTCAACCTCAATCCCGACGTCTTCCCTCGCCATCTTCATTTTCTAGCAGGCGCCTCCTGGAAAGATTCCAAAGGCGTTCACTTCGACGAATGGCTCGAATAAGCAAAGTGGGACAGCCATTTCTGGGTGTCCTGCTGTTTCTGCTGAGCGCAGCGTCCATTTCCGTCGGCCAAACTCAGCAGCAGCCACCCATTCGCGTTACGGTAAATCGCGTGAATGTCGGCGTCACCGTAACTAACTCAGCCGGACATTTCGTCTCTGGGCTTCGTCGTAAGGATTTCCATGTCTTCGACAATGGCGTGGAACAGCCCATCACGGACTTCCTCTCCATCGAAGAGCCCGCACAGATCGTGCTCCTAATCGAATCCGGCCCCGCCGTTCTCCTCCTTGGCAAGGATCACGTTCGTGCAGCCGACGCTCTCCTCGCTAGCGTCTCTCCGGCTGACCGCGTAGCCATCGCCAGCTATTCTAAAAGTCCCGAATTACTCCTCGACTTCACACCCAACAAAGCGACCGCCCGGTTAGCGCTGCAAGACCTTAAATTTGCCTCAGGGTTTGGTCAACTTAATCTGTCCGCAAGTCTAGCTTCCACTCTGGACTGGCTTGCGCCGCTACCCGGAAAAAAGACAGTCGTCCTTCTCTCCACTGGCATCGACACCTCTCCCACACAAAATTGGCAGATTATTCAGCAAAGACTGAACACCTCTGACGTGCGGATCCTGGCCGTTTCACTTGCAGGCGATTTCCGGAAGCCAGCCAAGCACAAGAAGCTCTCCGCGGACGAACGCGAAGCGCGCGCCTTCGTCAAGCAGGTTTTCGGGGAAGCCGATCAGTGGCTGCAGGAGCTCTCCCATTCCACAGGTGGCCGCGTTTATTTCCCGAAGAATACGAAGGAATTCGCTCGCGCCTACGCTGAAATCGCCCAGCTTGTCCGCCACGAATACAGCATCGCCTTCACACCACCTGCCGCAGACGGGCAGCTCCACGCCCTCAAGGTCAAGGCAAAACACTCCGGGTACCAAATAGACCACCGCCAAGCCTACCAGGCTCCGCCGAACTGACATCACCACAAAGGTGTAGGGGCGCAGCACTGCTGCGTCCTTACTTCGCACAAGCTACGCTAATCTTGAGTTTGTGGGCTTTCGGTTCGAGTCAAGCGATCGGTGTAAGACTTTCGACTACTCAAACTCTTTCATCATTCGCGCCATCTTGCTCAGGCGATCATTCACTTGGGCAAACACGGTGCTTGTCTGGAACGTCCCGTCGCCATTGCAGGATCCAGCGGTCATGCCCGTCAAAATCTCAATTCCCTGCTCCACCTTTGACACCGGCCAGATGTGAAATTTCCCTGCCGCTACCGCTTCCAGTACATCGTCGCGCAACATTAAATCCTCGACGTTAGAGGCTGGAATCATCACGCCTTGCGTACCGCTCAGGCCCTTGATCCGGCACACATCGAAAAATCCCTCGATCTTTTCGTTTACTCCGCCGATTGCCTGAATATCGCCTTGCTGGTTCATCGAGCCGGTCACCGCAATGTCTTGCCGTAAGGGCAGTTCCGCCAGCGCCGAAATCAATGCATAAATCTCCGTCGAGCTTGCGCTATCGCCATCCACACCCGAATAGGACTGTTCGAAGCAAATGCTGGCCGCAAGTGACAGCGGCTTGTCCTGCGCAAACCTGCTCCGCAAATAACCCGAGATAATGTGCACGCCTTTATCGTGAAACCGCCCGCTCAAATTCGACTCGCGCTCAATATTAATGACGCCCGATTTCCCCAACGCCGCCGTAGAAGTAATTCGCACCGGCTTTCCAAAAGCGTACCCCCCAATTTCCAGCACGCTAAGCCCATTCACCTGACCGACGCGCTTCCCCTCCAAATCCACCAATAGCGTGCCCTCTTCAATCATTTCGCGGATGCGCGTCTCGATCAGATTGTGCCGCTCCATCTTTGCCGAAAGCGCGGTACGCACGTGCGCCGCTCGCACCACGTTTTCACCGGCAGCCGCCGCCGCGTAATGCGCCTCGCGAGCTAAATCCGCAATGTCCACAAACCGCGCTGTCACCTTGTTCCGCCGCCCTGCCTGCCGCACTCCGTATTCCAGAATCGCCGCAAACGCTCCGCGATCCAGCGGCGAAAGGCCTTCCTTCTCGCACAACGCGCGCAACCTGCCCGCGTACTCCGCGATGACGCCGTCGCTCATGTGCATCTCTTCGTCGAATTCCACGCGCACCTTGAAAATCTTGCGAAAGTCCTCTTCGTACTCGTACAGCAGCTCGTACAATTGCCGGTCGCCGATCAAAATCACTTTTACGTTGATTTCGACTGCTTCCGGCTTCAGCGCGCTCCCGCCAAACGGATAGAACATCTCCAGCGGCTGAATCTCCAGCCGGTTATGATTCAACGTGCGCTTCAGCGCGCGCCAGACTCCGACTTCGGACAGCGCCTCCAGCGAATACATGATCAAGAATCCGCCATCCGCGCGCAGCAGCGACCCACCGCGCAAATCCATGAAGTCGCTCGTCCACCCGCCGCGCGTGTCGTATGCGCGCTGGATTGTGCCGAACAAATTCGCGTACGTCGGCGTGGTCTCGAAAATTACCGGCGAGCCGTCTTCATCCCCGTGCGCCAAAATCACATTTACGCCGTACACGCGGAACGGATCGCGATCCTGGGCCCCCGGCGGTTTCGGCACACCGTCCGGCGGCGGCTCCGGCCCCTCCTGCTCCCCTTCGCCTTCGCGCTCCTTGAAAGGATCGAGATTGTCCAGCAGGTGGTGCCGCACCTCTTCCAAATATTCGGAGACGCTCGTGCCTGGATATTTTTCCTTCAGCTCCTCGATCACTCCGTCCACCAGAACCGACGCCGCCTCCTGCTCCAAGTAGCTCAGCTCGCTTGCCAGCTCTCGCGAAAGCGTCAGCGTCTTGCGGTAAACAACCGTGAACTCCTGCCGGAACTGTTCGTACTTCCGCTCGATCTCCTCCGCAACGGGAGAATCCAGCTTGCCCTCATGCACCATCTTCGAAATGTCTTCGATCGGCACCATCTGCCCTTCGAGCACCGGAAAAATTTCGGGCAGCGCCACCGCGCCCACCTGCATGTGCCCCAGGGCAAACTGCTCGCGCGCGATCCGCCGCGTGAAATCGTCCATCAACTCTTTTTCGCGCACGGTGAACCGCTCGACGATCCTTCCCTTTTGCCGCTGGAACGGCTCGCCTTCGAACACCTGCGGAATCCGCCGGCGCAGAAAATCAATCCCCGCCTGCACATCTTTTTTGAAAGAATTCGCCTGCCCTCGAGGAAGTGAAAGCAATCTGGGCCGGTCGGTAATTTTGAAATTATTGACGTAACAGCGGTCGAGCGAAGTCTTGGTCTTTGGGTGCAACTCTTCAATCATGTGCGCGATCGTGCCGCCGCGGCTCGTACCCGCTAGCCCGCACACGAACACGTTGTACCCCGGCGCGGAAAGCTCCACGCCCATCTTGAGCGCCCGCAACGCCCGCTCTTGCCCAATGAACCCTTCGCGCAATTCCGCCTGCGCCGTCGTCTCGAAAGGCAGCCGCGAGGGCTCACACCTCCACCGCAATTTTTCCGGCGGCAATTCCGGATGCACGACAGCTGGCTTGTAACCGTTCGTACTCATCTGAACCGGGTACTCTAGCACACGCCCATTACCCCGCACTTAAATTTGCCCCGCGTTCCTGCAGAAAGGTTACGCAGGAAGCGCTGCCTCTCTGTCGCGGTGATCCATGTAAACGCGAAACACCCCCATCGCCGCGGCCACAATCGTCGGACCAATCACCAAGCCCAGCAGCCCGAACGCTTGCAGTCCGCCCAAAACGCCGAGGAACAGCAGCAACTCGTTCAGCCGTGTGCGATTACGTAGCAGCAGCGGCCGTACGATATTGTCCGCCAGCCCTGCCACCGCACCACAAATTACCACCACAGCAATGGCCTTTCCCCAATGCCCGTTGAACCCGAGAAATAGCGCCCCCGGCACCCAAATCAATGCCGAGCCCACCACTGGCACCAGCGAGAAAAAAGCAATCAGCACTGCCCAGAAAACCGGCGTGGAGATCCCTCCAATCGTAAACGCCAATCCTCCCAGGACTCCCTGCAAACCCGCAATCACCAGCGCCACCGCCACGCTCGCGAAAATCAAATCCCGCGACTCCCTCAGCATTTCCCGTTGAATCGATTCGTCAAAAGGCAGCAAGTGGCTTGCGCCGCGCACGATCTTTTCACCATCCCGAAACATGAAGAACAGAGCGAAGATGACGATGAACAAGTCCACAAAAAATGTGAACAGGTTTTTCACCAGACCCGCTAACCGCGAAGCCAGAAACGTCGCAATTCGCTCCGCGCCCTGGCGCAGCGGCTGCGAAAAATCCGTGTTTTGCCAAGCCTGCGGAAGCTGGTGCCGGATCCAGGCCACCACATGCGATCGTAATGCTTTGTCCGGATCCGTCAGAGCGTCTTGCAATTGCGCCGTGGCATCGATGGCCTGCCGCGTCGTGTACACCAGCACCACCAATGCCGGCACAATCAGCAGCAGCGTCACGGCCAGGGTGCTCACCAGCGCCGCGCGGCTTGGCGGCACTCGCCGCATCATCCATTCATGCACCGGATAGAAAAAAATCGCCAGCACCGCCGACCACGCCAGCGGCACTATAAATGGCTCCACGATTCGAAACACGAGGTAAATCAGCAGCAGCAGCGCCCCGTACGAAAGTACGGTAGTCAACCGGTCACTCGTGCTCGTCGCGGAAGAGGTCGTAGGATTCATGCGCGGTATATAATGGATGCAGGATAGAGCGGACGCTGAAGCCCTGGGGCCGCACCTCTTGGCCCTCTCGCGGAAACGCCAGACGTATCGACTCGCCGACGGAGCCAAGTTAGAGTGTCATCGAAATCCATTCCGCTCACGTCCTATCAATTTCGCCTTCTTGCTGTACTTGTTCTGGTCAACTTTGTCAACTTCGCCGCGCGCTGGGTTTTCATCCCGTTGATTCCCATGCTGCGCATCAGCCTCGGAGTTACGGACGAGCAGCTCGGCTCCCTGCAAACCTGGCTGCTTGTCGTTCTCGCCGCCGGAAGTATTCCTTTTGGATTGCTCGCTGACCGTTTCAGCCGCAAAGCCATCATTACTTTCGGAATTGTTTGCTGGAGCCTGGCTACATTGGCGGGCGGCTTCGCCGGCAGTTTTCTGTTTCTCGTAATCGCGCGCGCCTTTGTCGGCATTGGCGAAGCGGCCTACGCCCCAGCCGCGCAATCGACGATTTCGGGAACCTTCCCCGTGGAAAAGCGCGCGTCCGCGCAAGCCATCTTCGCCAGTGGCATGCTGGTCGGCGGCGCTGCGGGGCAAGTCCTCGGGGGCCTTATTGCTCCTCGTTACGGCTGGCAGAGCGCGCTTTTCGTGATCGCCGCGATTGGCCTTCTTCCCGTTATTGCGGTGATGACTCTGCAAGAGCCGCCACGCGGCCCAGCCACGGAGACCTGCCCGATCCTGAAGTTGCTCACTGTCCCCGCATTCCTCGCCATGATCGCCGGCGGTATCTGCATCACTTTTTCCTGCGTCTCCATTCTTACCTGGGGCGTCGATTTCGCCGTCGCCTACAAGGATTTCAGCCTGCGCCAAGCATCCGTCTGGCTCGCGGTCATCGGTTCGGTGTGCAGTCTCTGCGGCGTTCTTTTCGGTGGCTTCATCGCGGATCGCTTGCAGCGCCGTTTCACCTTTGGGCGCATCATAGCCATCGCCCTTGCCTTCCTTTTTGCCGCCCCGTTCGTTCTTCTGGCGATCCAGACCGACGACCGTACCCTCGTGCTCGGTGCGCTGGCTCTGGCCTCTTTCTTTATGTCCTGGTATCACGGCCCGGTGACAGCGGTCATTCACGACATGATGCCGAAGCAGGCGCATGCCACGTCCATCGGCGTCTATATGTTCGTCACTCAGCTAGTCGGGGCCTTCGGTCCGAAGCTGGTCGGCAAAATCTCCGACTTGCACGACATGCAGTTTGGCCTGCAAATCGCGGTCGCCGTGATGGTGGCCGGCGGGCTGCTAATGTTTCTCGTGATTCACTTCATTCGGCGTGACGGCCTGCGCCATCAATGCCTCGAGTCGTTCCACGCCGAGCCCGGCGACTGAATCTTCCCTCGAGTGGCACAGCGAATTTTGGCTGTGCTCTTCTTCCGACGCTACTTAATTCCGATCTGCTCGATCAGCCGCAGCACGTCTGGTTCGTGCACATCGTAGAGTTGCCGCTCGTCTTCTTCTTCCAGCCGCCCGCGCAAGAATTCCGCGGAAATAAAACTCGCCTCTCGGTCGGACAAATCGCGTCCCGTACGCTCGCGAAATTTCACGAACGCCTTGTGCGACAACCCTAAAACGACCGCCTTGCCGTCCACGAAAAATTTCGTATCGATCGTATCCGCGTGCCGCGTGGCAATTCCGTTCCACATGTGCGAAAACCGGCACTGATACACGTTGCCGCTCAACTTCGACGTCACCTCAAAAGCGCCTACAAACGTGCTCATCGCGCCGCTGTTGGCCAGGACTGGTACTGAACTCACGAATTCTCCTTTTCCGCTAACGGCTGACAACCGCTGCTTCCGAGTGCGTGTGCGTATAACTCTGCACTGCCGCGCCGACACCTGCGCCCGATGGCACGCGCAATCCTTGATCGATCAGCACTTTCTCCATCGCCGCGAGGAACAGTAGCACATACGGCTTTTGGCTGCAGTGCCCCATCAACCCCACGCGCCAAATCTTCGACTTCAGCGCTCCAAGCCCGCCCGCAATCTCGATGTTGAATTCATCCAGCAGTTGATTGCGCACCTTCGCGTCATCGATTCCATCGGGAATCATTACGGCGGTTACCGTCGGCAAACGGTCCGCCGGCCTCTTCACCAGCAGCTCCAGCCCCATCGCTTCGATGCCCGCGATCAGCGCCAGCTGGTTCATGCGATGCCGCTCGCAACGCGCTTCCAAACCTTCTTCCATCACAATCCGCATCGCCTCGCGCAACGCGTAAATCAGCGATACCGGCGGCGTGTGGTGATACAGCCGCTCCTTGCCCCAATAATTCATCGCGGTAGTGAGATCGAAATACCAGCTCTGCACTTTGCTCTTGCGAGTGCGAAACACTTCTTCTGCCCGCGGGCTCACCGTAATCGGCGACATCCCCGGAGGCGCGCTGATGGCTTTTTGCGTTCCGCTGAAGCAAATGTCCACTCTCTCGCGATCTACATGCAACGGCACCGCCGCAAGCGAAGCAACGGCGTCGACGATCAGCAACGCGCCCAGCTCATCGGCCACCTTGCGAAAATCAGCGATCTGCGTCAGGACGCCCGAAGAGGTTTCCCCCTGCGCCAGTCCCACGATCTTGATTTTCCTGCCCTTGCCCGCGCGCCGCACATCCTCCGCGTCCACCGGCTTGCCGTAGGGCGCTTCCACCTTGGTCACTTTTGCCGGCGTGTGCGACGCGATTACTGCCATGCGTTCGGAAAAAACTCCGTTGACACAGACGATGGCTTCGTCGCCCTCTTCCAGAGTGTTCACAACGGACGCTTCAATCCCGCCGGAGCCCGATGCGGAGAGCGGCATCGTCAACCGGTTTTCCGTTTGAAAGATTTGCCGCAGCAGGACCTGCGTGTCATCCATGCATCCCTTGAACCACGGGTCGAGATGGCCGACCAACGGCGACGCCAACGCGCGGTAGACGCGCGGGTCCATCGACGACGGACCCGGCGTAAGCATAAGCCGATTAGGAGGAGCAAATTCGCCGATCTGCTGCGTCATGACTGTGTCCTTCTGTCTGGCCAATCCAGTATCCCTCGATGTGAGGATCTATCTGACTGGAGGCCTTAGCGCAAGCCGGGGAGTAAGTACCCATTTTTGCCCTAACGCAGCAAAGTAGGGGCGCCCGCAGAGCACAATTTTCGCCCATTCCGCAACATCCGCGCAACCGACAATTTGGCCGCTAAACAACGGTGCCAAATCCTCGTGAAGTCGAGCGCGGGAGCAGAGCTCCGCGCTTTCGACAAGTCAGCGTGCCGATTCCGATCATGACGCTGGACCACCGCTTCGCCCCCGAGCAATGTCCAAAGCACGGCTCGCCGAACTCGTACCGCCTCCGTTAAGAACTTTTTTATGTTAAAGCTCAAATGTAGCCGCGATTTACAGACAATTACTCGCAAACTCCCAAACAAATCCGCGACTCTTTCCGTCCTTCCCTTTTGAAGGCCGCTGACCGGCGACTCGAAAAATCGCCAGTCGGTTCTGCTGGGAAACCAGCGGCGCGCCATCTTCCTTCGAAGCGCGCCGTGAGGGTATCTACATGAAACGCACGATCGTTGCGCTCTTCCTGCTTCTTCCGTTTGCGGCGAGCATCAATGCGCAGCTCGCCCCCCGTCGTCGTCCCCTTGGTGACACGAGGACACCAAACAACACCTCCGTGTCCGACCCTTGGGAAGACCTTCGCATGCGTCTCGAAGCGACTACTCCACGTTCACCCACAACCGCTGCCCACCAGGCTGACTACCTTGTTCCCGTCAGCCAACTCCATGTTCCTTCCAAAGCCATTAAAGAATTCGAGCGTTCCCAAAAGGCGTTCCAGTCGGGCGACTTGCGCAGCTCCACCGAGCACCTCCAGAAAGCTCTGCAGATCTATCCTGATTTCATTCAGGCCCACAACGCGTTGGGCCTCCGTTTCATTCAGACCGGCGAATACGAGAAAGCCCTGGCAGAGCACCAAGCCGCGCTCGCGCTAGACGCCCATCTCGCCCAGACGCACCAGGATATTTCTCTCGCGCTGTTATTGCTGAATAGACCTCAGGAAGCAGAGGCGGAAGCGCGGCAAGCCGTAGATCTCGAGCCCAATGCTCCCGCGTCCAGCTATATGCTCGGCCGCGCTCTGCTTGCCCAGCGCCGCGCCACTCCGGAAGCCATTGAAATGCTGCGCCAGAGTGAAGCCGCCTTCCCAAACGCCCGTCTGGTGCTCGCGCAAATTTACTTCACAAGAGGTCAAACTGATCAGGTACTCGCGGAATTGCGCCAGTATTTGCAAGTCCCCGCAGACCCAGGCAACAAGCGGAAAGCCGAATGCTGGGTCGCGCAACTTAGCCAGCAACCCGCGCCCGCAGGGTGCCCTGCCGACATCACGCGCCCCTCGTTCCACTAAGCCCAACTTGACTATGCTGCGCTCTTGGGAAATCGGCTCGCCAGATTCCGCGCCAGCATCGCGTCCGACTTCGCTCCAGCAATCGCGTGCTGCAAATGCTGGTCATGTTCACTGATAGGGGCTTCTGTAGTCATCAGCGCAGCGGCAAACTCCATCTGCGGATCGCTTCCGCGAAGGGCGATTGCTTTTCGCACCCATTGATAACCATCGATGCTAATCGCCGCCTTCGCCCGCATAGCGATCTCACCGCTCTCCGTTTTCTTCAGCCAATCCGTGTGCTGATGCAACCAGCT
>WNFT01006248.1_pt1 | contig 10483 bp, 9 predicted proteins | sample 5400191 | NCBI WGS metagenome assembly WNFT01 (sample SAMN13153359, study PRJNA577476) | soil metagenome | isolation source: 80 cm saprolite under Madrone tree | place: USA:California | collected 2016-06-14 | reverse complement strand
CGCCGGGCCGCACGAGATCGCCCCAGTCGTGAATCGCCTTGGGGTTGCCCTTGCGCACCAGCAAGACGATGGTGGAGGTGTAGGGCGAGCTGTCGTCCGGCAACAGGGTCTGCCAGTTCAGCGGCAACAGCTTCGCGGCAGTGGCAATCGCGTCGATGTCGGCTGCCAGCGCCAGGGTCACCACATCCGCGCCAAGCCCGTCGATCACCGAGCGCGCCTGCTTGCCCGAGCCGCCGTGTGACTGATCGACACGCACGTCCTGGCCGGTCTTCGCCTTCCAGTACCTGGCAAATGCCGCGTTGAAATCCACGTACAGCTCGCGCGTGGGGTCGTAGGAGACATTCAGCAGCGTCACGCGAGTCGCATTCGTCTCAGACCGACCCTGGCAGGACGCGAGCAGGACAGCGAGAGCGCAGAGCGCGAGAGCCGCCGCCGCGCTTCGCAGACGATAGGCTGATGCCATCACCGCATGCTAGCCGCGCCGCGAGGCGATGTCAGTCGCAAGGCGGTTACGGTGGGGTGACGTGGTAGCCCAGCGCACGCAGCAGGTGCGGCTCGAGCGCACGCGCGCAGGCGCTGACGGTGCGAGGTCCGCCGAGCTCCGCCAGCTGTGTCATCTGCAGGCCCTGGTAGCCGCAGGGATTGATGCGGTGGAAGGGTTCCAGATCAAGGGCGACGTTCACGGCGAGGCCGTGATAGCTGCCGCCCCGGCGCACGCGCACCCCGACGCTCGCGAGCTTGCGGCCGTCGACGTACACACCGGGGGCGCTGCGCCGGCACTCGGCGCCGATGCCAAACTGCGCCGCCAGATCGATGACGCCGCGCTCCAGCGCCGTGACGAAATCACGGATGGCAACACCCGCGCGCCTGAGATCCACCAGCGGGTACACCACCAGCTGTCCCGGGCCGTGATAGGTCACCTGGCCGCCGCGGTCGACGTGCACCACCGGGATATCGCCGGGCGCCAACAGGTGCGCGCGGCTCGCGTTCACGCCTAAGGTGAAGACCGGCGGGTGCTCGAGAAACCAGATCTCATCCGGGGTCGCCGCGGCGCGCTCTGCGGTGAAGCGCTGCATCGCGCGCCAGGTGGGCTCGTACTCGACCAGTCCCAGGCGCCGGATCACGGCTGCGGGCACAGCGGCGCCCGCCGCAGCCGCGCGCGGCGTGCACGCAGCAGCCGTGCCGCCCAGACTCATGTCGCCAGGCGCCGGTTGTCGAGGCCGGCATTGTTGCGGTTCAGGGCCTGCTCCGCGCGATAGCTCGAGCGCACCAGAGGTCCCGACACGCATTCGAGGAACCCACGCGCCAGAGCGAGCTCGCGATAGCGATCGAACTCCTCCGGTCTCACGAAGCGCTGCACCGCAAGGTGATTCACGGTCGGGCGCAGGTACTGCCCGAGGGTCACGATGTCGACGCCGGCAGCGCGCAGATCCGCTAGCGTCGCGTCGATCTCCTCGTCACTCTCCCCGAGCCCCAGCATGAGACTGCTCTTGGTCAGAACCGAGGGCCGGCGCCGCTTGGCGGCCTCCAGGACCTGCAGGGTCTGTTGGTAGCCGGCGCGCGGATCGCGCACCGGATGCGTCAGGCGCCGCACGGTCTCGATGTTCTGCGCAAACACCTCGATTCCGGAGTCGACCACCGTCTCGACATCCGCCCGCACTCCCTGGAAGTCCGGCGTCAGCGCCTCCACCGCCGTGTGCGGGTTGCGGCGCTTGATGGCGCGTACGCACGCGGCATAGTGCGCCGCGCCACCGTCGGCAAGGTCGTCGCGATCGACCGAGGTGAGCACCACGTAGCTGAGCCTCATCAGCTCGACAGTACGCGCGGCGTTCTCGGGCTCGTCCGCGTCGAGCCAGCCGTGCGGGTTGCCCGTGTCCACTGAACAGAACCGGCAGGCACGCGTACACACCGCGCCCATCAGCATGATGGTCGCGGTGCCCGCGTTCCAGCACTCACCGATGTTGGGACACTTGGCTTCCTCACAGACCGTGGCGAGGCGGTGCTCCCGGACGAGGGTCCGGACGCTCTGGAAGCCTGCTCCCGTGGGCGCCTTCGCCTTGAGCCACGGCGGCTTGGCGCTGCTGGCGCGCTCGCTGCCGGCGCCGCGCTTGATGCCGTCACGGATGGCGGTAAACCCTTGAGTCGTCAGGTATTTGTCCCCGCTTCGGGCGCGCGCGACCTCCGCCACCACCGGGATGCCCTTCAGATCCGACATAGGGTCATTGTAGCGCACGCAGGCGCGCATCCAGGCTCGCCAGACGCTCCACCGTGCCCACATCGCACCACTCGCCGCGATGCACCTGGCCGCGCACCCGAGCTGCCGCGATGGCGCGATTCAGCAGCGGCAGGAGCGGAAAGCTCCCGGCGGTGCAGCCGCCGAAGAATTCCGGCCGGTACACGCCGACCCCGGAGTAGGTGTAACGATCGGTGTCGCGAGTCACCACGAGATCGCCCTCGAGCCCGAAGTCGCCCCGCGGGTGGTGCGGCGGGTTGGGGATCAGCACCAGGCGCGCGTGCGCACCCTCCTCGAGCGCCAGGGCGGCAAAGTCAATGTCGGTCCAGATATCGGCGTTGACGACCAGGAACGGCCCGGGTCCGAGCAGCGGCACGGCCCTGAAGATACCGCCGCCGGTTTCCAGCGGCACCGGGCCTTCATCGCTGTAGGTAATCAACACACCGTAATCGCGACCGTCGCCGAGCGTCGCGCGCACCTGATCGCCCAGCCACGAGAGATTGATGACCACCTCGCGGATGCCGGCGCGCGCCAGTGCCGCGAGGTGCCAGGCAATGAGCGGCCTGCCGCCCACCCGCACCAGGGGCTTCGGCGTCGAATCGGTGATCGGTCGCATGCGCTCGCCGCGGCCGGCCGCCAGCAGCATCGCCTTCATGCGTGCCGGTCCGCCGCGCGAGCGAGGTCGGCTGCGACCTGCGCGTTGGCGCGCGACAGCTGCGCCACGACACGCTGCTCGAGGAAAGAGTGAAGCGCGGTGAGCTCGCCGTAGCGCGCACAGGTGTCGCGCACATACGCGAGCGTGCGCGGCAGGTCGGGCAGATAGCCGGGCTTGCCGTCGCGGTACCACAGACGACAGAAGATCCCGAGCACCTTGACGTGCCGCTGCACACCGATGAGATCGAACCAGCGCAGGAACTGCGCCTCGCTTGCCCCGCCATCGCCGCCCTGGGCGCGCAGCTGCGCGCGATGGCCGCTCACCCAGTGCACTACGCGCTCGCGCGGCCAGGCGATGTAACAGTCCTTCAGCAGCGACACCAGATCGTAAGCCACCGGCCCGCGCAGCGCGTCCTGGAAATCGAGAATCCCCGGATTGCGCTCCCTGACCACCATGAGATTGCGCGCATGATAGTCGCGGTGCACGAACACCACCGGCTGCGCGAGCGCTTCCTGGATCAGGAACTCGAACGCGGCGCCCAGCAGCTGCGCTTCATCGGGTGACGGCGTCAGCGACAGGTGCCGGGCAAGAAACCACTCGGGCATGAGCGCCATCTCGCGCGCGAGCTCGGCGCGGCCGTACGGGGCGAGCTGTGCGCACGCCTCCCGGCCGCGCACCTGGATGACCGCGAGCACGCGCAGTGCATCTGCGTACAGCGGCTCGGGATCGTCCCCGGCGTCGAGCCGCTCGAGATACAGCGTCGCGCCCAGATCCTCCAGCAACAGCAAGCCGCGCTGCGCGTCGCTCTCATGCACGTGAGGAACATGCGCCCCCAGGGACTCGAGCAGTTGCGACACTTTCAGATACGGACGCACGTTCTCCTTGTCCGGAGGAGCGTCCATCACGACATACGTGCCGGCGGTGCAGAACACGCGGAAGTAGCGTCGGAAGCTCGCGTCGCTGGATGCGGGCTCGATGCGCAGCACCGGCAGGCGAAGATCGCGCGCCAACCAATCCCTAATCAGCGCAACTCGCGCGTCGGTCTCAAGCATGTGAAGCGTCGGGGTTTCGGGGCGCTTGGGCGTGGCGCGCCATTATAATGCCGCTCTTCATGCCGCGTCCGAGCCCATTCTGGATCGTGTTCGTCTCGCTGGGCGGCATCCTGCCGGCCGCCCGGGCCGAAGACCCTCCCTGCCCGACACAGCTCGGGCAGCCGGCGGCCGCGGCTGCCGCCAGCGCGGCTCCGGCAGCCGCACCCTTGGGTGTGCCGCGCAAGCCAGCGGCGGACGACCGCCACATCGACGTCGCGAGCGACCAGGCAGTACTCGGCGTCGATGGCAACGCGACGCTCAAGGGCAACGTCGTCGTCCGCCAGGGCGAGCGCGAGATCCGCGCCAACGAGGTTCAGTACGACGCGCATAACACCTCGGTGAGCACCGCGGGCCACATCGACTACACCGACTCCCTCGTGCATGTGACGGGCGCGGGCGGCAGCTACTCGGCGGCGGCCGGCGCGGAGTTCAAGTCGGCCCAGTTCGCTCTGCGCCAGCGCGCCGCACGCGGCGCCGCGCGCGACATGACGCTCACACCCCAGGGCGTGATTCGCCTGCGGGGAGTCATGTTCACGACCTGCCCGGCGAACGATACCTCCTGGCAGTTGCAGGCCGACAGCATCATGCTCGACACACGCAACCGGCTCGGCACCGGCAGCAATGCGCAGATCCGGTTCATGGGCGTGCCGCTGCTGTACCTGCCGTGGGTGTCGTTTCCGCTGGGCAACGAGCGCAAGAGCGGCTTTCTTTTTCCGGGCATCGGCAACACCTCGAGCGGCGGCCTGCAGCTGTCGGTTCCGTACTACTGGAACATCGCGCCGAACGCGGACTTTACCTTCCAGCCCATCGAGTACAGCAAGCGCGGTCCCGACCTGGGGGGCGATCTGCGCTTTCTGACGCAGCGCCAGCACGGCGAGCTCGACTGGAGCTATCTGCCCCACGACAGCGTCTTCGGCGGCAACCGCAGCCGCGTGCGGCTCACCGATGTCGCCGAACTGCCGGACGACCTGCGTCTCAGCGTAAACGCGGAGAACGTCAGCGACACCAGGTACTTCGAGGACTTCTCCCAGGGCCCGGAGGGCACCAGCACCGCCTTCGTCGAGCGGCGCGCCACGCTCTCCTACCGCGGCGAACACTGGAGCGTCGACGGCGAAGCGCAGCAGTACCAGACTATCGACTACACGCTCGCGATCACCGACCGGCCGTACGCGCGCGTGCCGCGCATTGCGGTGAGTGCCGACTACGGCCTGGGTGCGGCGGAACTGGTGCACTACGGCATCGATTCCGAGCTCGTCGACTTCCAGCGGGCCACCGGAGTCACCGGTTGGCGGGCGGATCTCACGCCGGCGGTCTCCCTCGATCTCACCGGCCCCGGATATTTCCTGCGCCCCGCGCTCGCCTGGCGCGCGACCCAGTACCAGCTCGCCAACCTGGCGCCCGGCGCGGCGCGCTCGCCCTCACGGACAGTGTCGATTGCGAGCTTCGACACCGGACTGGTGTTCGAACGCGATGCCAGGGGCGATCGCAGGCTCACGCTCGAGCCGCGCGTCCTGTACCTGAACGTGCCGTACCGCAATCAGGATCAGCTGCCGGTGTTCGACTCTGCGCTGCCGGATCTGAATCCGGTGGAACTGTTCCGCACCAACCGTTACGTCGGCGCCGACCGCGTGAGCGATGCCAACCAGGTGAGCGCGGGCGTCACCAGCCGCCTGCTCGACGCCCACGACGGCCGGCAGTTCCTCGCCGCCACCCTCGGTCAGACCTACTACTTCGAGACTCCGCGCGTGACTCTGCCGGGGGAACTGCCGACGACCGAGAAGCGCTCGAATTTCGTGGCGCAGCTCGCCGTCACGGCGTTCCGGCACTGGGGTGCCGACGCCGGGGTGCAATGGGATCCGCAGACCCAGAGCAGCGAACGGACGCAGGTGAACCTGCAGTACAAACCCGCCAGTGATTCGGTGATCAACCTGGGCTACCGCTATGAGCGCGCCGTGTTCGAGCAGGTCGAGCTGTCGGGCGCCTGGCCCATCAGGAGCCGCTGGAACGTGTTCGTGCGGGACGTCTATTCTCTGCGCGACCATGTCGGGCTGGAGCGTTTCGCCGGCTTCGAGTACCGTGCCTGCTGCTGGCGGGCGAGGCTGGGTGCGCGGCGCTACGTGAACAGTCACGACAGCAGCCGGCCCCAGGAGACCGGAATCTGGCTGCAGCTGGAACTCGCGGGCCTTGCCAGTGTCGGATCGGCGTCGGACGCCTCCCTCACCGAGACGATCCGGGGTTACACGCCCCTTGAGGCGACTACTCCAAAGAATCAGGGCCCGCTGAAGGGCGCCTGGTAAGGAACGGGAAATCACATGCAGCGGATGTTGACTTCAGCCCTGATGCGGCTTGCGGTGGTGGCGGCGGCCCTCACCCTGCAGCAACCGGCGCACGCGCAAACCCGCGAGCTGGCCACCAAGGGTGAGCTGCTCGACCGCGTGGCAGCGATCGTGAATGACGGCGTCGTGCTCAACAGCGAGCTCGAGGCGCAGGTGGACGTCATCAGCGTGCGGCTGCGCCAGCAGAAGCTCGAGCTGCCGCCGCAGAACGTCCTGCGCCAGCAGGTGCTCGAGCGCCTGGTACTGCAGGAGATCCAGATCCAGCGCGCCAATCACGCCGGCGTCAAGGTATCTGACGAGACCGTGAACGCCGCGCTGCAGGACGTGGCGAAGCGCAACGGCCTGACGCTCTCGCAATTGCCCGACGCCCTCGCGAAGCAGGGCGAGGACTACACCTCCTACCGTGAGGACCTCCGCAAGGAGATCACGCTCTCACTGCTGCGCCAGCGGGACGTACTGCAGCACATCAGCGTCACGCCGCGCGAGATCGACCAGTTCCTCGACAAGCAGGCCAAGACCCCCTCCGAGCGCAACGAGTACAACGTGTCTCACATCCTGATCGCCGTGGCCCAGGAAGCGAGCCTCGCGCAGCTCGACCAGGCAGCCAAGCGCGCTGCGGACGTTTATCAGCGCGCCAAGGGTGGCGAGGATTTCGCCAAGCTCGCGGTAGCCTACTCGAGCAGCCAGACCGCCCTCGAGGGTGGCGCGCTTGGCTGGCGCAAGGGCGGCGAGCTGCCCACGTTCCTTACCGACGTGGTCGCCAGACTCAAACCCGGCGAGGTGAGCGAGCCGCTGCGCACGCCGACCGGATACCACATCATCAGGCTGAATGAGGTGCGCGGCGCCAGCGGCAAGGCCGTGGAGGACCAGATCCACGTACGGCACATCCTCATGAAGACCACCGAGCTCGCCGACGATGCGACCGTGCGGCAGAAGCTCGCGGCACTGCGCGAGCGGATTCTCAAGGGCGAGGAGTTCGCGGGGCTCGCCCAGACAACTTCCGAGGACCCGGGATCCGCCGCCGAGGGCGGTGATCTGGGTTGGGCGGGACCGGGAACGTTCGCCCCCGAGTTCGAGCAGGCGATCGCGGGGCTGAAGGACAACGAGGTCAGCGAGCCGTTCCACACGCAGTTTGGCTGGCATATCGCGCAGCTGCTCGGGCACCGCCGCTTCGACAACAGCGACGAACTCAAGCGCCGGCAGGCCATGGAAGCGATCCGCGCCGGCAAGGCGGACGAGGAGACGGAGCTGTGGCTGCGGCGCATGCGCGATGAAGCGTTCGTCGAATTCAAGTCGTAGCTGCGCGCCTGAGCGCAGCACCGGCCCTTCCAGGGACGCCGTAAATCCATCCCTGGAGGCTCCGGCAAAAACATCCCTGTTTTTGACGGCCCTGGAAGCGCCCGTGCTGCACTCTGCGCGTATCACACCGTGATTCCGCGTATCGCTTTGACCTCAGGGGAACCGGCCGGAATCGGGCCGGAGTTGTGCCTGGCGCTGGCCCTTGAGGCGCTGCCCTGTGAGCTGGTGTGCCTCGCCGACCGCGAGATGTTGAGTGAGCGCGCCACGCAGCTGAACCTGGCGGTCACGCTGCGCTCCTACGCGCACCGGGCCGGCGCACCCGCCGCTGTGCACCACGGCGGCAGCCTCAGCGTCGAGCACTGGCCGCTCGGTGCGCCGAGCGTGCCGGGACGTCCCGACACGGCGAACGTGCCCTACGTGCTCGCGCTGCTGGAGCGCGCCGTGGCGGGCGCGCTGAGCGGGGAGTTCGACGCCATGGTCACCGCGCCGGTGCACAAGCGCGTGATCAACGACGCCGGCGTGCACTTCAGCGGCCACACGGAATTTCTCGCGCAACGCACGCGCAGCCCGCACGTGGTGATGATGCTGACCTCGGGCAAACTGCGCGTGGCGCTCGCCACCACTCACCTGCCGCTCAGGGCCGTGAGCGACGCCATTACCGTCGACTCCCTGTGCGAGTCGGCCACGATTCTGGCGCGTGATCTGGCGCGCTGGTGGGCAATCCGGGCGCCGCGCATCGCCGTGTGTGGCCTGAACCCTCATGCGGGGGAAGGCGGCTACCTGGGCGACGAGGAGCTGCGCGTGATCGCTCCCGCGGTGGCGCGGATGCAGGCGAGCGGCATCCGCGCCGAGGGACCGTTGCCGGCGGACACCGTGTTCGTGCCACAGGTGCTCGCGGGCTTCGATGCGGTGCTCGCCATGTATCACGACCAGGGGCTGCCGGTCGTCAAGCATGCAGGCTTCGAGCACGCGGTCAACGTGACGCTGGGCCTGCCGATCGTGCGCACCTCGCCGGATCACGGCACCGCGCTCGATCTGGCGGGCACCGGTCGGGCGGACTGCCGCAGTCTTGCCGCCGCAGTGCAGCTGGCAAGCCGTCTCGCCGCACAGCGGCGCTGATGCCCGGCGCCGCGAAAGCGCCCCAAGCGCCGCGCCGCAAGCGCTTCGGCCAGCATTTCCTGCACGACCCGGCGGTGATCCTGCGCATCGTGCGCGCGCTTAGCCCCCGCGCCGGCGATCACCTGGTGGAGATCGGACCGGGACGCGGCGCGCTCACCGGCGAGCTGCTCGCAGCGGCAGGCTGCACGCTCGATGCCATCGAGATCGATCGCGATCTCGCCGCGCTGCTGCGCGAGCGCTTCAGCGATGCGCCGCGCTGCGTGCTGCACGAAGCGGACGCGCTGCAGTTCGACTTCACCGCCCTGGCGCGTGAGCGCGGCGGGCGGCTGCGCGTTGCCGCCAACCTGCCCTACAACATCTCCACGCCGCTGCTGTTCCGGCTGCTGGCGCACGCGCCGGCGATCCTCGACCTGCACGTTATGTTGCAGCGGGAGGTGGTGGCGCGCCTCGCCGCCCAGCCGGGAGAAGCGGACTATGGGCGCCTCGGCGTCATGCTTGCGCCCCAGGTCCGGGTCGAGCGGCTGTTCGACGTGGGTCCGGGCGCCTTCCAGCCGGCCCCAAGGGTGTGGTCGGCGGTCGTGCGCCTCACCATGCGGGCCGAGCCGCTGTTTGCGGTGAGCCCGCACTACCCGGCCGTGGTGGCCGCGGCCTTCATGCACCGCCGCAAGACCCTGCGCAACGCCCTCGGCCGGCTGCTCACCCGCGAGCAGATCAGCGCCTGCGCGGTCGATCCCGGTGCCCGCCCGGAGACGCTCACGCCGCAAGCATTCAACACCCTGGCACAGGCACTCGACCGCGCGCGTCCGTGACGTTAGTCTTCCGGCCAAGCGGTGGCTGGGGGACTCCTCATGACAGTTTACCGTCGCATCCTGCTGGTCGTTGACCTGACGGAAGGCAGTGTCGCGATCGGCAGCAAGGCGCAGGCGCTCGCCGTGGCGCTCGGCGCCGAAGTCGAGCTGCTGCATGTCGTGGAATTCGTGCCGGTCGAGCCCATGGGCGAGACCCTCATGCCCGCGGTGCAGATCGAAGAGGAGCTGCTCGAGCGCGCCCGGCAGCGCCTGGCGGCGCTCGCAGCCGAGCTCGGCTTGAGCGGCGCTTCCTGCCGGGTCGAAAGTGGCAATGTCAAATCCGAGATCGTGCGCGTCGCGCGCGAGCGCCGTGTCGACCTCATCATTCTCGGCAGCCGCGAGCGTCACGGGCTCTCGATTCTGGTAAATCTCACCGAGGACACCGTGCTGCATGCCGCCCCGTGCGACGTGCTCGCAATGCGCGCCGGCCGCGGTTAAAGCGCCGGGCACTCCGGTAGAATGACGCCCATGAGCTCCCTCGAGCACAAGATCCGGGTGGACGTCGAAACCAGTTACCTGGACGAGCAGTCCGACCCGCGCGAGAGCCGTTACGTCTTTTCCTACACCATCACCATCCGCAACGAGGGCCAGGTGCCGGCGCGACTGCTGACCCGCCATTGGGTTATCACGGACGCCAACGGCAAGGTGGAGGAGGTGCGCGGCGATGGCGTGGTGGGCGAACAGCCGTACCTCAAGCCCGGGCAGGGTTTCCGTTACTCCAGTGGCGCAGTGCTGGAGACCCCGGTCGGCTCCATGCAGGGCAGCTACCAGATGCTCGCCGACAACGGTGCGCACTTCGATGCGCCCATACAGCCGTTCCGGCTCGCGATGCCCGGAATTCTGCAGTGACGCGCTATGCCATCGGCGACGTACAAGGCTGTGACGAGGAACTGCGCGCTCTC
>WNFT01008479.1_pt1 | contig 10484 bp, 6 predicted proteins | sample 5400191 | NCBI WGS metagenome assembly WNFT01 (sample SAMN13153359, study PRJNA577476) | soil metagenome | isolation source: 80 cm saprolite under Madrone tree | place: USA:California | collected 2016-06-14 | reverse complement strand
CTTGCGGATGTTATCTCGTTCCTCCGAGGAATAGTCGGCGCGCACGTCCAGACAGAAGAGGACGGTGCTGCCGACGAGGCCGCCTGCGCGCTGTGAGCGCTGTATCTTCAGTTGCATCATTACCCCCAATTGATTGCTGGAGTCATGAAGCAGAGGCGGTGCGACAGTTGCACCAGTCCACACGCGAACGGAGCCGGCCTTGGCTAGACCAGTGACCGCCCGACGCATCGGTTACAAATTTTCGTAGACGCCCCCGCATCCTGACGACGAACATCATGGATCCGCCATCACCCTTCCCCTCGAAAGGACAGCGGAGACGATGAAAGGATACACGCTTCCCACTATGGAGTCCCAACGTATCGCCCCCAAACGAAAAGGACGGAGCGTGACAGCTCCGCCCTTTTCACTCCCTCATCGGGAGCCGTTAAGGGACTGATCTCGGCGTTTAATTCGCTCTTGAAGCCATTCCAATACCTCTTGCTCAATCCAGCCCACACGGCATTGGCCGAGTTGCACCCGCTTGGGGAACGTCCCGGCCGCTTCAAGGCGGGCAATATGTTGAGGGGAGTAGAGGACAAGCTCCTTAAGCTGGCGCTTCGACAGTATCCGCATCGCGGTATCTCCTTTTTGGAGGAGCATCGCGATGCCCCATGGGTTGATGCCCACAGTGGACGTTAAATCCTAGCGCCTTGCCACCTGCACCTCAACATGAAGATGTCCACGATCGGGCGGGCAGGCAGGGGCACCCAATTTCGCGATAGAGCGAATAAGACTGCGCAGTGAGCATGGGATGCCGCCTGTGCTCATGGCTGCACATATTGGAAGATACCGCACGTGTCGAGGTTTGCGTTTGAGTGATACAGCGTGGTGCATGCCGCGTCAGTCACGCCGATCGAGAATGCACCGAACGCGAACCGGAAAGAGAATCGAACTCACGTCGCGCGATATCGAGATATTCAAACTTCTTGAGCGGTACAGATACCTGCGCTCCACGTTCATCCATGCATTCGTCGGCGGCGCGTCCGAGACACGGTTCAAGGAGCGACTCGGGCATCTCTATCATGAGGACACCTATCTCAATCGCCCCCAACAGCAATGGCAATTCGCCCATTCCCGATACATGCCGGCCGTCTACGAAAATGCAGATGCCGCAAGGGACGTACTTCGCGGGTACGGCCTTCTCGATGCTGGAAGTGGCCTGTCGCCGGGCAGCGCGGGAGCCAATCGTCAGTTCGCCCATACGCTCATGATCTGTGAGATCTTGGCATCGATAGAACTTGGCGTAAGAGCTGATCCAAATCTGCGCTTCATTTCCTGGACGGAAATTTTCGCAAAGGCGCCTATCGGGAAATCGCCGGGCGGCAACTGTACAAGTCGCACCTTGGGCTCCCGAACTTGCTCATGCTCACCGTCACGACTGTTGAACGGCACAAAGATCAGATGATGTCCGCACTGCGCCAAATCTCAGGTGGCAGCGCAGCGTTTCTTTTCAAGGCCACGTCGGGGCTAGGCACGTTCAACAAGGCGCCCGTACCCACGCCAACGATCCTTACCGACCCATGGGAGCGCGTGGGATACACACCGCTCCGGATAAACGATCCAAACCCTCAAGGCTGACTGCACGGTGTCAACTGCGCGCGTCGTCGATCAGCGCGACAAATTGTTTTTGTCCGTGCCAAATCCGTGCCAAATCTACTTTTGTTCTTTGCTAAGTACTGGAGCGGGCGAAGGGAATCGAACCCTCGACATTCAGCTTGGGAAGCTGACGTTCTACCTCTGAACTACGCCCGCGCTTTGCATATTCATATCATAGCTGTCTCTCGCGGACCTTGTCCGCCTCCGCGCGCCGCACGGGGTGTCATGGCACGCCGATACGATCCGAATTCCCTTTGGACTTTTGAGGGGCCGCACCCCTGAAATGCGAAGGCGGCCGATCCGGCCCCGAGGACTCGGGTGGACCTAGCCGCCTAACGCTTGCCCCCTGCGAATTTCGGGGCCTTGCGTGCCCTCGCCCCCGACAGACACGCATCCGGTACTTTGAATGAAGTGTTTATGGTTGCAATGAGATTTCGAAGGCGCGATGCGTTTCTGCCGCTCCGTGTGGAGGAAATGACACAGTTTTGCGAAGACTTCGGTCAGGGCAGCCGGAAATGCTTCGAAAGTTTCAAGCCTTGGCGCTGGTAGTTCGACCCAAGGGCTTGGCCGTACACCTGAGGCGGCGTGTCCGTTAACCGTTCGAAGATGAGCCGCCCGATGGTTTGGCCGTGTTCCAGCACGAAGGGCACTTCCCGCGAGCGGACTTCCAGGACGGCCCGCGCGCCGCGCCCCTGTCCTGCTTCGTGGCCGAATCCCGGATCGAAGAATCCGGCATAGTGGACGCGGAATTCTCCGACCAAGGGATTGAACGGCATCATCTCGGCCGCGAAGTCGGGCGGAACGCTGACGGCCTCGCGCGAGGCGAGAATGTAGAACTCGTCGGGATCGAGCACGATGCCTGCGCTCTTGCGCGCATAGACGGGATCCCAGAAGTCGAGCGGGTCGTAGGCCGCGCGCGCGTCCACGTCGACGACGCCGGCATGGCGGCGGGCCCGCCAGCCGACCTGTCTCGTCATGGAATCGCCGCGCAGATCGGCCGAGAGCGCCAAACCGCCCTCGATGTCGGCTTCGCCGTCGACGAGCCCGACTTCGTCGTGCAGGCGCTTCAATTGCGTGTCGGTGAACTGGGGCGATCCGTGACGCAGGCGAAGCTGGTTCAGCCGGGAGCCTTTGCGCACCAGGATTGGAAATGTGCGCGGAGAGATCTCCGCGTAAAGCGGGCCGTGGTAATTCTCGTCGACGCGGTCGAAGGCTTGCGCATGATCGGTGATCAGCCGCGTGAAGACGTCGAGACGGCCGGTCGAGCTTTTGGGATTGGCGATGCCGGAAATCCGGAACGAAAGCTCAAGCTTTTCGGCGAGCGGCACGAGATAGACGCAGCCCGTTTCCAACACCGCGCCGGCTTTCAGGTCGATCTCGTGAATCGCCATGTCACTGAGCTTGTCGGTGACGCGCGCGTCGCGTCCGGGGAGAAAGCTCGCCCTGAGGCGATAAGCCATCGCGCCAAGTCTCAAATCGATGCTCGCCGGCTGGATCTGCTCGTCGCCGATTTCTTCGGTCGCCAATACTTCGCGGCGAGCACGAATCAGCCGCCGCAACACGTGGCTCGGCAGGATTCCGGTGGAATGCTTGCCGTACGGACCGTCCGTGCCCGCCAAATCGTGGGGGCCGTCATCGAAAGGCAGGCCTGCAATCGGTGTCGCCACGGCGTGTCTCATGCCCGCCTATTAAACGGAATCGGGTCCATCAAATAGCAGCTGACAAATAAGTCCCAAGAATATTCGAGAGTTCCCTAACCCAGCTGTTATTGGGGTTCCTGGATCAGGCGCATATAGAAACCGACCGCTGGTCCGAGATCGGAGATCGCGATTCGTTCGTTGGTGCCATGCACGCGGGGCAGGTCGCTCGCATCCACGGGAAAGGGGCGAAAGCGCAGCACCGCATCCGCGACCGGCAGATAATGGCGTGAATCGGTGGAAGCAGGCATCAGATCCGGTGCCACGGGAACCGCGAAATTGGCTGCAATTTGCCGTGAAATATAGGCGTAGGCGCGACTCCCCAAGTCGACGGCCTTCGAGGCCTGGGCTTGGTTTTCGCTGAGTACGTTCACGTCCACGCCGGGATCGTTGATGGCTTGCTTCACGTGGGCGATCGCCGAATCGATGCTGTCGCGCTGATGCGTGCGCACATTGATCACGGCGCGCGCCATTGGCGGAGTGCCGTTCGCCTTGCCCTCACCCGGCGCAGTCTCAGGCACTATTGTGGTGCCTAGGATCACCGCCGTTTCCGCGTTCGACTCCATCGCACCCACTACCATCGGCTTCAGCAACCAGAGATTGGCGAGCTTGACACGCTCACTGAACGGAACCAGCGGCGCAAGCACTTCAATCTTGGCGCGCTGAATATCGTCGAGGTCGGAAACGAAGGGACGGTTAAGAACGGCCTTGAGCGCATTGTCGATTCGCGGCGCGGCGTTGCGGGCGGGCCGTGCCGCTTGCCCGCTTTCGCCCTTGGCGACGAGTTCGAGACCGACAAAACCCTTCTCCGCCACAGAGAGAAAGGCAACGGGCTCGGTCACTCCCGGATAAGGCTGGTTCAGAATCGGAGTGCCTTCGTCCAGCACCCAGGCAAAATGCACGCCGCGCGATTGCAGCGCCGTGGCGATGGCAGCATTGCCTTTGCCGCCCACTTCCGCGTCTTCGCCGAGGGCGAACATGATGGTGCGGCGTGGCTGGAATCCGGAGGCCGCAAGACGCTCACCGGCCTCGAGGATGGCGATGGCAGAGCTCTTGTCGTCGAACGCGCCGCGGCCCCAAACGAATCCATCGGCGATGTCGCCGGCAAAAGGCGCGTGCTTCCAATCCTTTTCCGTACCGGGCGCCACCGGCGTAACGTCCAAATGCGCCATCAACAGCACCGGCGGAAGATTCTCGTCGGTGCCCCGCCAAACGAACAGCAGACTCTCCCCGAATTGCTCTTGTGGCGCTGCTTCATGAAGGTAGCGATAGGTCCTCTCCATCCAGGTGTGCATCTCCTGAAGAGCAGTAGACCTTTCTTTCACCTTCGCGCCGTTGACGTAGGAGACGGTTTGGAAGCGCAGCGCCTGTGCCAGATGGGCCGCCGCCAAATTCGAATCGATCGGAGGCGGCGGCGGGGCGCTGGCTTCGACGGGCGCGGGGACCAGCATAGCGCGCGCAATCGCGACGGCGCCGACGAGAGCTGCCGTACCGACAACCGCAATGATGGCCGCGATGCCGATTGTCTTGCGCTTCATTGCCTGTCCCTGGCTGACATTGCCATCATCTCGTTTACAGGAATCTGCGTGTTTCGGCGACAGCCTCCGCGAGGCTGCAGCGCAAAATCGGCGCCTCCGGCGGCAGCGCGACCAGCAGCCGGCTCGGACAGGCGGCATCGAGGATGACGAATACGCCCTTGTCGTTCTCGCTGCGAATGAGCCGGCCGAACGCTTGCTTCAAGCGCAATCGGGCGATGAGATTGTCATAAGTTTTGCCGAAGCGTTCGCGCCGCGCTTTGTGCAGTATTGTCGGCTTGGGCCAGGGCACCTTGTCGAAGACACAAAGCCTCAGCGAGCGGCCGGGCACGTCGACGCCGTCGCGCAGGGCATCCGTCCCGAGCAGACAGGCATTCTCCTCGGCGCGGAAGAGATCGACCAGCGTGCCGGTATCGAGCGCATCGACGTGCTGCGCGTAAAGAGTGAGCCCGGCTTCGGCAAGCGGTGTCTGGATGCGGGCGTGAACCGCTTTCAGCATGCGCACTGCGGTGAAGAGACCGAGCGCGCCTCCGGACGCGGCGAGGAACAGCTCGCGATAGGCCGCCGCGATTTGGTCTATTTCGCGTCTATCGATGTCGCGGACCACGATAATACGCGCCTGCCGCGGCCAGTCGAACGGCGATCCGAACAGCGCGCGTGTCGGCGGTTCAGGCAGATGGTGCGCGCCGACCCGCACTTCGGCCGAGCGCCAATCCTGCGCGTCTCCACCGCCGACGTCGCGCAGCGTGGCCGAGGTGATCAGCACGCCATGCGCCGGCTTCAGGATCGCCTCGGCGAAGGGAATGGTCGGATCGATCCAGTGACGCTTCAGTCCCACGTCGACATCGCGTCCGTCATCGCGGGAGACTTCGAACCAATCGGCGAATTCCGAAGCTTGCGTCGTGTCGTCCTCGAGCGTCGCCAACATGTCCCGCCACGAAGGAATAAGCAGACGTCCGCGCCGCTCGATTCCGCGCGCCGCCGCTTCCAGACGAATACGCAGATTGGCCTCGAGATCGGCTGCTTTAAGGTCCAGGCGCCGGCGCAAACGTGCCGCAAGGCGTGCCAAGGGACCGATCAGGCGCGCCAGGCTATGGTCGAGCGCGCGAGCGGATGCGTGCAATTCGGGCGGCACGGGCCGGCTCTCCGCTTCGCTGCCATATTGCGAATCCGCCGCCGTGCTTTGAGCGCGAACGTGAGCAAAGGCATGAGCGAGAAAGGCTTCTCCGGGCCCGCGCGGTCCACCGCCCTTGATCCGGGCGAGCCAACCATCCCCCGCAAGGGCGGCAGATGCGGCGACCGCCCCTTCAAGCGCTGATATTGCCTCGTCGTCTTCGGCTACGAGTTCGCGCGCGCGCTCATGGAGCCCCCGAGCACGCGAGCTCTTTCCTTCGGGACCGCGCAGCCAGCGTCGCAATTCGACCATTTCGGCGCCCGAAAGATGCGTCGAGAAGGCCGAGTCCGCCGCGTCGAACACGTGATGGCCTTCGTCGAAGACGTAACGCACCCGTCTTTCCGGCGCGACATCGTCGGCTTCTTCGGCGCGAATACCGTCCTGGGTGGCTTGCGCCATGACGAGCGCGTGATTGGCGATGACCAAGGGGGCATGACGCGCGCGCCGCAGTCCGCGCTCGATGAAGCAGGTGCGATAATGCGGGCAGGCCGCGTAGATGCATTCGCCGCGCCGGTCCGTCAGTTCGCGCAAGGGAACGGAGGCGGCGAGAAATGCGGGAAACCCCGCTCCGGTCAGATCGCCGTCCGGCGTTGCCGCGACCCACCGCGCGATCAGGCCGAGCGCCACCATGCGTTGCCCGGATTGCATGGCGTTGCGCTTTGCCGCGTCTTCGAAATTGAGCAGGCAGAGATAATTCTCGCGTCCCTTGCGCAGCACGGCCTTCTCTTCGCGTTCGGCCGGGTCGGGATAGAGCTTCGCGGCCTCCTGCAAAATCTGACGCTGCAGATTGCGCGTATAGGTCGAGATCCAGAGTCCCGGGCCATTGCGTTCCGCCCACAACGAAGCGGGAGCGAGGTAGCCGAGAGTCTTGCCGGTGCCGGTCCCCGCCTCGACAAGGGCAATGCGCGGGGAACCGGCGCGTTCGCGTGGCGCAAACGCCGTCATCGCGGCGGATGTAAACTCACGCTGCTGCCTGCGAACGCCGCCATAGGCGCGCACCAACCCATGCAACCGCGTTTGCGCCTCTTCCTCTTCAATGGGCTGTTGGCGAGAGCCGCCCGGGGGGGCGCTATCCTCCCATTCGTTCAGGCCGCGCCAGGCGTCGAATCCGGAGAGCGGACTGACCATGCGCTCGGGTTCACCCAGCACAGAGAGCACGGCCGGTCCCCAGCGCCAGCCGGCTTTCGCCATGGCCGCCGCTGTCTTTCGGGCTCGTTCCTTTTCGTCCCGAGAAAGCGCAAGCAGCCCGTCCAGCAGAACGCCAGCCGCGCGATGGAGCGCAGGCGCGGATTCCTCCGCTGTGCGCGGTTCTGAAAGCTTCAATGCGCGGGCAAGGCCCAAAGGGCTCGGCAGGCAGGGTTCGCCAGGGCGCGCGAATGCAAAGAGCTCGAGCACGTCGAACATGGGTTGCAACGGCCGCGTGCCCAGCCGCGCCGATACGAAAAGGGCGTGACAGACCAGAACCTCGCCGCTTGCAACGATGTCTCGCGCTTCTCTGGAAGAGAGCTTCCGCGTTTCGCCCGAGGGCACGGCGAGCACCGCGCCGCCGCCGATCATTGCAAGCGCCGGCAAATCCAATGCGGGAAGACGCAATCCATTCCTCGCTTCAGGCGGCGACGCGAGGGGGACTATGGCGGGTTACCGCCTAAGCCGAAAGGTCGGGATAAAGGCGGCGCAACGCCTCGCGCACGCGGCGGTCTTCGGATAGCACCTCGTCCGCCGCGGCCGACAGCACACTGGACTTGGCGCCGTCGCGCGCGCTCTGCGCAAGTGAGCGGGCTGCCGCGGCAATCGCAACAAGCCCCAACCCGCCGGCGGCACCAGCGAAATCCTGTGCCAAACGGCCGGCTTGGCCCCAGTCTTCGCGCTCGCTTGCGGCGAAGATTGCACTCGCAAGCTCCTCGGCCGTATGGACATAGGATTGCAAGATGTCGATCAGGGTTTTGAACCCGAGCGCCTTCTCGAGATCGGCGATGGCCTTGGCGTCGATGGCTGCCGCGATGCCCTGCTCTTTGGCATCGGCATTCTTTCTGGCGCCTTCTTCTCCGATCACTGCGGTGATGGCGGAATAGAGCGCGTCCGGCGTTGCCGGCCAACGCAGCACGCCGTCGGCACCTTCGGGCCGGCGTTCGTCGCGCGCGGTCAATGCGAGAATAGGCGTCGTTTGCCCGGGCGCCGCGGCCAGAACGTCGGCGCTTCCCGCCGTCGCCAGAATCATGTCGAAGCCGCCGCGGGTCGACATCGTCGAGGCTTGCACCAGCGTGTCGACGAAGGTGATCCGATTGCCGAATGGCGCTAACAAGGGATCGAGTGCCTCGCGGTCGGAAGCGCCGACGAATGCCAACAGCGTCAAGCCGCTTGGCGCGGCACTGCGCTCAACCTCATGGTCTAGGTCCGAGCCTTGCGTTTGCGTGGCAGGCACCGTGATCCAGAAGCTTGCGCCCATGCCAGGCTCGCTTTCCACTCCGATGCTGCCGCCCACGGATTCGATCAGCTTCTTGGCGACGGAAAGACCCACGCCGGCCCCCGCGCGCCGCGCCGAATAGGAGTTTTCTCCTTTGGCGAAAGGCTGGAAGATCGAGTCGAGCAGAACGCTTGGAATGCCTGGACCCGTGTCCGTTATGACGAAGCGGACCATCGGTCCTTGCGAATCGGCAATGGCGTCGAGCGCAATCTCGACATTGCCGCGTTCGGTGAATTTGATGGAGTTGCCGACGAGTTTCAGCAGAACGCGGCGCAACAGCCTTGCATCGACTGCGACGCGGGGTAAACCAGCGGCGATGTTGACGGAAAGCCGCAGGCGCTTTTCCCAGGCGTTGGGTTGCAGCAATCGGGCGACCGTGCGAGCGGCTTGAGCCGCGTCGCAGCCTTCCTCGGGTGCGGCCGGTGACTCGTCGCTTTGGCTCGCCAGCGCGATGATGTCGTCAAGAAGGGTCTTCAAGCCGCGTCCTGCTTCGAGCAGGACCTTGACATGGTCGCGCTGCGCCTTTTCGAGATCGCTCCGTTCCAACAGCTGGGCCATGCCGAGGATGGCATTCAAGGGTGTGCGCAATTCGTGGCTGATATTGGAGATGAATGCCGATTTGGCGCGCTCGCTTGTCTTAGCCGCGTCGCGCGTGGCCTCCGCCATGCGCTTCTCGTCATTGAGTCGCGCGATCAACTGGGCGTTGTGGTGGCGCAAGACGATGCTTTGATCGAGCAGACGCCCGACGGTTTCGCCGTGAAAGTAAAGCACGCCGGCAAAAGAGATGAGGAGAAGCGCGGAGAGCAGCTGATAAAGCCCGCCCTGGAGCACGAGCATTGCTGCGAGTGGTGCCAATGACGGAATGGCATGCGCGAGATACGCCGGACGATAGGCGGCCCGCGCGATGAACTCGGTTGCGCTCATGCCGAGAAAGGCCAGTACGAGATAGGCTTCGGCCGAGAATGAGCTCGGGGCGAACCACAGCACCGCCCCCAAGCCCCAGATCGTGCCGACGACGCCCGAGAAAACCGTGGAGCGACGCGCCCAGAGCTTCGGATCGTCATTGTCGCCACGGTTGTCGTATGCGGACTTGAGACGGTTGCCGCAGAGGACCGCGACGATCTGCAGAAGAAAGGGCAGGGCCATGGTGACGAGGTTGGCGTTCGCTTGCAGCAGCGCAGCCGCCATGCACAGAGCCGCAAAGGGCAGAAAGAGGTAATTGTGGCTGAGCGTGTAAAGCACGGCGACCCTGCCACGCAGCAGGGCGTCCTCGCGCGCAAGCGAGGGGTGTTCGCCGAAGGCTTCTGCCACGACCTCGCTCTCCCTCGCGCGCTTCATTTGAATGGATTTGGCAAGCGCGCGTTGACCTTGGTTGGGGCGCAGCCTAGCTTTTCCCGGCTTTCGAACCGTTTAATTTTGGGACTCGCATGACATCCGGCTTGAGCCGCGACCTTCCCTTAGCCGCCGCTGGGCGGGCCGCCCGCGCCTGGCCGTTTGAAGAGGCGCGCAAAGTGGTCAAGCGCCTCGAAACGCGCGGCCTCGCGGGCGCCATGGTTAAGGAAGTGTTGTTCGAAACCGGCTACGGCCCGTCTGGCCTGCCGCATATCGGCACTTTCGGCGAGGTGGCGCGAACGAGCTGGGTGCGCCAAGCCTTTGAGGCGCTCTCCGACGTGCCGACGCGGCTGGTTGCGTTTTCCGACGACATGGACGGTTTGCGAAAGGTGCCGGACAACGTGCCGAACCAGGAAATGCTGACACTGCACCTGGGTAAGCCGCTGACCGCCATTCCCGATCCCTTCGGCACGCATGAGAGCTTCGGCGCCCACAACAATGCGCGGCTGAAGGCGTTCCTGGATCGCTTCGGATTTCGCTACGAGTTCTTGAGCTCGACGGACTGCTACCGCAGCGGCCGGTTCGATTCCGCGCTCCTCACCGTGCTTCGTCATTATGAAGCAGTACGCGACGTCGTGCTGCCGACC
>WNFT01006246.1_pt1 | contig 10485 bp, 7 predicted proteins | sample 5400191 | NCBI WGS metagenome assembly WNFT01 (sample SAMN13153359, study PRJNA577476) | soil metagenome | isolation source: 80 cm saprolite under Madrone tree | place: USA:California | collected 2016-06-14 | reverse complement strand
CCGCTGTTCCACAGTGTGGGCATACAGCGGTGGGAGCAGTGGCATGCAGATACACGATCACCGTCTGCTCCTGGACCTCGATGCTATCCAGGTCCAACGTGGCAGGGAATCCAAAAAGAGAAGAAAGATTGATGGGAAGACCTCCAGGTGACTGACATGGGTTTCACTGTGGGTATTCTACCACAAGAGAAACTCCTCCCTCAAGCAAGCGAGCACACTTAATATGTCCAAGAACCTATATGAGTCAGAAAAGCGAAGTTTTATTCGACAGACAACATCGAACAATAGGGTTGGTCCAACTGTTCCCGCATTTTTGCAACACCTATCCTGAAACGCTGGAGCTACATGAAGTGACCCCTCAATGAAGTTCTGACCAGGTATGCCTCACGCTCTCAACCCAAAGGCGTCAAGTCCTTTAAGAACTCGAGAAGAGCTGCATTGACCTCCGCAGGACGCTCCTGCTGGGTCCAGTGACCACATCCTGGCAGCAGATGGGTGCCCCGCAGATTGGGCACGAACGTGCTCAGGTGGGGGATCAGATCCTGACAGCCAGGCAGGTTGACGGCCAGGTCGCGCTCACCAGCGATATAGAGGGCCGGGGAGCGCACCAGGGCTCCCGTCCATGCTGCCATCAGTTCCCAGCTCTTCTCAATCGTCCGATACCAGTTGAGTCCACCGCTGAAGCCCGTTCGCTCAAATTCGCTGGTATAGTAGTCAATATCCTGCTCTGTCAGCCAGGCGGGCAGTGTCTCAGGGTCGAGCATGATGTCCAGGAAGCCTCCTCCCTGTGGCACAATTGGCTGTGGCGCTCCTCTGCCAGCCGGGGCATCACCTGAGAGTGAATAGAGGAGCGTGCGGATGGTTGTGCGCACGTTGCGCTCAAGCTCGGCCTCGGCGACACCAGGCTGTTGGAAGTAGGCTATATAGAAGCCCTCGCCCAGCAGTGAACGCAGAGCGGTGAGGAGGCTGACCGGTCCGCGTGGGACGTACGGGGCGCTGAGCCCGACCACTCCTCGGATCCTGTCGGGCCGCATGAGCGCAGCATCCCAGGCTATCGGCGCTCCCCAATCATGACCCACAACCACCGCCTGCTCCTCTTGCAGCGCATCTAAGAGGCCGATGATGTCGCCAACCAGGTGCAGTTGCGTGTACTTTTCAATCTCTACAGGCCGATCGGTTTGCCCATAACCGCGCTGGTCGGGAGCGACGGCATGATAACCCGCCTGTGCCAGGGCGGCCAGTTGGTGCCGCCACGAATACCATGACTCAGGCCAGCCATGCAGAAGCAGGACCAGTGGTCCTTGTCCTGCTTCTGCAACATGCATACGAATGCCGTTGGTTTCAATAAACCGATGGGTAAGAGCTGTCATCTGTTTCGTCCTCCTAAAGGAGCCATAGAGCACGGTTGCTCCATGGTTGTCCTCGCGTTGAGCGTGCATACTCATCTATTGCACTACTAGCGCCAAATTCATCTGCTGCGACAAGAGAGAAAAGAGGCTGGTTCGTATAGTTTTGAAAGCTTTCCAACTAGGCCTGGGGAGGATGTCAATTCGATCACCCGTCCAGAAACGCGCGTGCATGTAACAGGAACAGGTCGGGGTACTGAAATTGTGATGCGTGGCCCGAATCGGGATAGATGATTAACTGCGCATTGGGAATATGCTGCGAAAGTGTGAAGGAATTGATGGTCGGAATCATGACGTCCCGATTTCCATTGACGACCAGCGTCGGCTGGGTGATGTTCTTTAACTCCGCAAATCGTTCTCCTCGCACTTGCCGCCATTCGGTGAGCGCCGCGCCCTGGGCCGCCATCGTCTGCTTTGAGGTTGGTGGATCGACTTCGTTCTTGCGAAGATGACGTCGTTCCCAGAAGGCCCTGCCCGCGGCCTGACTGGTCGCCGATGGGGAGAAGAACAAGTAGAGGAAGTCGTCGAGCGACTGGTCGCTGTCGGCATGCTCCCGGACCTTGGGATCCTGCGTTGGCTCACCCGCGCGGGGCCCGGTGCCAACCAACATCAGACGTCTGATGAGCTGCGGATGCCGCAGCGTGAGCGCCTGGGCAATATATCCGCCAATCGAGAAGCCAAGGAGATCGATCTGCGAGAGGCCAAGCGCATGCACGAAATCCGTGGCCTGTTCGGCCATCGCATCAATGGTGGTTGGCGTCTCACCGCTTGAACTCGCCACACCGGCATTGTCAAAAAGGATCACCGGGCGTCCCCTGGCGAATCCGTCGGTGAGAGTCGGATCCCAGTGATCCATCCCGCCGCGGTAATGCTGCATAAAAAGCAGCGGCACTCCACCTTCTTCTCCAAACCGCCGGTAAGCGAAGCGGATTCCATTCGTCTCTATGAATTGTGTTGGGGCTGTCACGTGTGTGTAGGTCATGTTCAGGTCCTCCATCAAGGAAAAGGAATATCGTCAACGGCAGACTCTCTTGAATCACCATGTGTATTCATCACATGGTGTCTGGGAGTAACTACTCAGGACTGCTCGTCGCCTGCGGCGACTCGCTCAGTTTGGTGGTGAGTGCGGGCATTGCCGCCCGCGGCGGCAATGCCCGCACTCACCACCAAACCCCTGCGAACTGCCGAAGGCAGTGAGGAGTCTCAGAGAGAAGAGACCTGAGTAGTTACGTCTGGGATGTGCGACTGAAAAGATCAGCCCTTGACCGCGCGTGCCGAGGCCCAGAGCCTGCTCGAATTGACCCGATCCGGATAGAGCGAGAGCATCTGGTCGTAAAGCTCTCGCGCCGTCGTCGTTGTCTCGGCGAGCCGGTCGAAATCGCGGATGTACTGCCGGGTCTCTTCGATGATCCTGGGGCTGTCGTCGTTGCCCGGTCGCTTATGGCCGGCGATCACCGCGCGTGGCTGGAGCGACTCGATGGTATCGAGCGCAGCGATCCACTCGCGGCGAGTTTGCGCGTTTGACTCGCCGAGGTGGAGGTGGACGTCGTTGTAGGCGGCGTCACCCGCTACGACCAGGCCAATTGACGGAACATGCAGGCAGGTTGTGTTGTCAGTATCGGTGTGCCCAACCTCTACGACGACCAGGTCGCGCCCTTCGAGATCGATCACCTTGCCCTTGAGCTCCTCGGCGATCACGAGCCGGTCCGGGATCTGGCCCGGAAACTGCGCGCCCCAGATGTTCGCGATGGACTCTGGCGAGGCCTGCTGCTGCATGAATTTCACCACCGCGGGCGTGGCGACCGCACGGGCCTTGGGGAAACGCTCCAGGAGGGCTCCGATGCCAAAGAAATGGTCACCGTGGCCGTGGGTGACATAGATCGTGGTCAGGTTCTTGCCGTGCGCTTCGACCCACTCCACCAGGGCGCGCGCCTGCTCGACGGTGAGCAAGGCGTCGACGAGCACGGCGTCCCGCTGGCCGGAGATGAGGGTCGCCGATGTCGGCGAAAACACCCGCTGGTGCGTGTCTGGAGGCAGGTCGCTGGTGACAACGGGGATGCCAGGTGTTACGTACACGTCCCAGTGAAGCTCACTGTCTCGCGTTTCGATGTCAGTCATCTGTTTGTCTTCCTTTCAGTCATCGAAGCGAATATCGCTCAAATCGATTGAGACGAGCAACAGGTCAAGTAGGGGCGTGTTGTCCTGCTGACGAGGGTATATGCGATGCTTCGTCGGCACCATAATGCCAGACACGTCCTTGTATGCGGAAATGTAATGGGCTCCTGTGGCATTACCCATGATCTCCACATCATAATCGTGTCGGCGAAACAAGCCATCGGTGCCGATATAGAACGTCTGCTCAGTGCTGTGCGTGGCGATGTAGGGCGGGAACTTCACCTTGAGACGCCGCCAGGTCTCACCCTGCTCTTGCCACGGCTCCATCTCGGTGACGTCGACCCCATCCAAGGTCAAGGTGAAAGGGCAGGTCAGATAGGTCCACATCGCATAACTTGCGAAGTAGATCAGATGCAGATTATCCCACGGGGTTTGCTGGGTATGTCCAGCGAAAGCGGCACGGGGATTGGTGCGTTCCTCAACGACCTCTCCTTCGGTGGTCTCGATCGCAACGCGTTGCGGAGTGAAATCCGTGCGCTGGTTCGCAAGCTTGAACGGCACATATGACACGTGCTCTCGGTGCAGATCTATGGTCAAGCGTGTATTGTCCAGTGCTCCTTCCTGGCCCTTCAGCGCCCACAATGCGCCGCTGAGGCGCTGATGCACGGAGAGAGTCTTGAGTTGGTTGAAGCGATCGAGGCCGCCATGGGCCGCAACCGTGAGATCGAGAAGATGAGTCATGAGCGTATCCTTTTGCGATTGCTTTCTGATGGCTTGTTTTGCTCCGAATACTATGGTCACCCCTCAGTGAGATGATCGTCTTTGGTTTGTAGTATACTGGTCAGGGTATGAGAAGTCACCGGACACAGGGTTACATTCCAGGGTGGCATTTGCACCTCCCATTGCCTCTCATCGCTGCGTATGTGTAGGAGAGACGGAAAGAGCGCGTTCATGAAGGTATCCTTCTATCGTGAGAGAGACTACGCCTTTGGACAGGCCATCCTGACCTTGCGCACCAGGACTGGGCTGACGCAGGCGGGTTTGGCCGAGAGGCTTGGCGTCTCCCGCAAAGCGGTGGGGGAATGGGAGGCCGGCCTCACCTATCCCACCGCCGAGCACCTCAAAGCGTTGATTGCCCTGGCCATCGCGAGACAGGCTTTTGCTGCCGGGCGCGAGGAAGAGGAAATCCGTGCCTTCTGGCAAGCGGCCAGCCAGAAGGCACAGTTCGATGAAGCATGGCTCGCTGCGCTCCTGCCCCATGCAGAGGCGCCCCCGGCATCCCAGTCAGTCGAGGAGACCATTGACCCTGCCCACGCCTTCGCTGCTGGGGGTGGACCGCGCGTCGATTGGGGCGACGCGCTGGATGTGCCGAGCTTCTATGGGCGCGAGTGGGAATTGAACCTGCTCTCCCAGTGGGTGGTCCAGGAGCGCTGTCGGGTGGTGAGCGTGCTGGGACTGGGCGGCATCGGCAAGTCGGCGCTGGCGACGCAGGTGATGCACCGCGTGGCGGAGCGCTTCGAGGTCGTCATCTGGCGTTCCCTGCGCGATGTCCCTACCTGTGAAGCGCTGCTCGATGACTGCCTTCAGGTTCTTGCTCCCCAGGCGCTGCGCGACGTGTCTGCCAGTCTCGAAAGACGCCAGGGCCTCCTGCTGGAATGCTTGCGCAGCAGCCGTATCCTGCTGGTCTACGACAACCTGGAGTCGTTTCTGGAGGAAGGCCAGGACACCGGCCACATACGTCCCGGCTACGAGGGATTCGCCCAGGTGCTGCGCCGGGTAGCGGAGAGCGAGCATCAGAGCTGCATGCTGCTGACCAGCCGGGAGAAACCGAGCGACCTCATGCCGCTGGAAGGCAGTCGGGCGCCTGTGCGCGCCTTGCGCCTCGCAAGGCTGGATGCTGACTCGTGCCAACAGTTGTTGGCCGAAAAGGGTGTCGCAGGCAGCGCGGCTGAGCAAACGCGGCTGATCGAGGCGTACGCGGGTAATCCCCTGGCCCTCAAAATCGTGGCGCAGACCATTGTGGAACTCTTTGATGGCCAGATCGCCCCCTTCCTGGAGCAGGGCGAGGTGGTCTTTGGCGGAGTGCGCGAGCTGCTGGGTGAGCAATACGCCCGCCTCTCAGCGCTCGAGCAGACGGTGCTGCTGTGGCTGGCGATCCTGCGCGAGCTGGTGAGCCTGGAGGAGCTGCTAGCGGTGCTGGGCGCACCTCTGCCACGTGCCACGGTGCTGGACGCCGTGGAGGCGCTGCGCCGCCGCTCGCTTATCGAACTGGGGCAACGGCCGGGCAGCTTCACGCTGCAGTCGGTGGTCTTGGAATATGCGACGGCGCAACTCATCGCGGAAATGAGCAGCGAGATCGAGCAGGGCCGACTGGCACGCCTGGTCGAGCATGGTCTGGAACTGGCCGAAGCCCGTGAAGACGTGCGGCAGACGCAGGAGCGCCTGATTGTGGTCCCACTGCTTGCACAGGTGCGCAGGGCGTACCCGCGGCGAGTTGATCTGGAAGGGCACCTGCTTGGGCTGCTGGACCGGCTGCGCGCTTGGGCTGACTACGCTCAGGGCTATGGGCCGGCCAACCTGGTGGCGCTGCTGCGAGTACTGCGGGGGAGCCTGCGTGGTCTCGACCTGTCGCACCTGTCGCTACGCGGCGTGTATCTCCAAGACGTCGAGATGCAAGATGCGACGCTGTCCGGGGCAACGCTCAACGGCTGCGCCTTTACCGAGACCTTCGATGCCATCTCAGCAGTCGCCATCAGCCCCAACGGGCAGTACTGGGCCGCAGCCAGCAGGCGTGGAGAAGTGCGGCTATGGGAAGCGGCAGGCCAGACCTTGCAGATGGTCTGGCAGGCGCATACCGACGGTGTGCCGACTCTTGCGTTCAGCCCCGATGGACACACGCTGGCCAGCGGGAGCTGGGATACCACTGTCAAGCTGTGGGACGTGGAGAGTGGCACTCTGCTCTGGACAGGTTGGCATACCAACAACATTACCAGTCTGGCCTTTGCCCCCGATGGGCGCCTGCTTGCCACCAGTGGGGGCAATGATGCGATGGTCCATTTCTGGGACCTGCACAGTGGCACGCACCTCGAGACGCTCTCGCAACCTGATCCGGTCTCTGCGATCGCCTGGAGTGCCGACGGACACCTGCTGGCCAGTGGCAGCTTTAATGGGCAGATTCGGTTGTGGGAGATACAAAACTCGTGGAAAGCTCCCTGCATTGCAGTCCTGGAGGGGCATACCAACTGGGTGATGGGACTGGCCTTTGCCCGCGATGGCCGCACCCTGGCCAGTGCGAGCTGGGATGGCTCGGTCAAGCTGTGGGAGGTGGGGGAGGCGGGAAGCCACCGCTTGCGCCAGACGCTTGCGGGACATACAGCCAACGGACGCGTGGCCTGGAGTGCGGATGGATGCACGCTGGCCAGTAGCAGCCGTGATACAACGATCTTGCTGTGGGATGTCGAACAGGGCAGCGCTCGGGCAGTGCTGCGGGGGCATGCCGCCGAGGTGTACGGGTTGGCTTTCACGCCCGACGGCCACAGCCTGCTCAGTGGCAGTGACGATGGCACCTTGCGCCTGTGGGACGTAGCGAGCGCGCAGTGTGTGCGCATCATGCACGGCTACGTGTCCTCCCTGCTGAGCATCGACTGGAGTCCGGATGGCACGCGGCTGGCCAGTGGCGGCACGGATACGCTGGTCACCATCTGGGATGTCACCGGTGGCACCCCACTCACGGTGTTGCGCGGACATCGCTGGACCGTGTCTGGGGTGGGATGGAGTCCGGATGGGCAGTTTCTGGCCAGTAGCGGGTGGGATAATGCCATCCGGCTGTGGAATCCGGCCACAGGAACCTCTCTCCAGATTCCTGGAGACTCCGACAACCCCGATACCATCTTCTTCAGTGTGGCGTGGAGTCCGGACGGGCAAAAGCTGGCCGGCGGAGCGTTTATCTACGGCGTGCTGGTGTGGGATGTGACGGCACGCTCTGGGCGTTGGATCGGGCGCCAGCTTCCGACCAGGATACGTCACGTGGCCTGGAGTCCGGACGGCACGCGGCTAGTAGGCGCTGGCGATAATGGCGTCGTGTACGTGTGGGACGCCTCGGAGGGCACACTGCTCCAGCGGTTGCCGGGACATCAGGGCAGAGTGAACGACGTGGCCTGGAGCCGCGACGGGACACGACTGGCCTCTGGTGGCCGCGTGAGAGACGGTGGGGAGCTGCTGGTGTGGGATATGCAGAGCGGGGAGCGTGTGCGCGCCTTTGTGGAGCATCTGGGGATGGTCTCTGCCGTGGCCTGGGGTCCGAGCGGAGAGCTGCTGGTGAGTGGAGGCAGTGACGGCATGCTTCGCTGGTGGGAGGTGCAGAGCGGGAAGTGCGTGCAGGTACGCCAGGCACATCAGGGGACAGTGCAGTCGCTCAAAGTGAGTCCCGATGGGCAAACACTGGCCAGTTGCGGGAATGACGGGGCTATCATGCTCTGGAGCCTGCACGGAGGCGAGTATCTGCGCACATTGCGGCGCGACCGACCCTACGAGCGCCTCGATATCACGGCCATCGGGGGACTCTCCGAGGCGCAGAAGGCGTCGTTGCGCGCATTGGGGGCGATTGAGGACGCTGCTGTATAAATCGCCCAGGAGACAACCGAACAGAATACTATCTCTTATCCGACAAGGAGCGCTTTTCCTTATTCTGCTTTGGCAGCCTTTGCAGAACCCCAAAGGGAACCTGGATTGACGCGATCTGGGTAGAGGGAGAGCATCTTGTCATAGAGTTCACGTGGGGTTGTCGTTTCATGGTTCAAACGGTTGAAATCCCGAATGTATTGTTGTGTCGCTGCGATATGTTGAGGACTATCGGAATTTTCGGGATTCTTATGGCCCGCAACAACTGCACGTGGTTTCAGGGCCTCAATTCTCTCAAGGGCCGCGATCCAATTGAGGCGACTTTGTTCGCTTGTCTCAGCCATGTAAGGATGAATGCCATTGTAAACAGCATCTCCAGCAACAACCAAACCGATTGATGGCACGTAAAGAGACGTTGAATTGTCGGTATCGGTGAACCCATCGTCTATGACGACCAGTTTCTGCCCTTCTAATGCAAACTCATTGCTGTCAAGTGCTTCGGGAACAACGAGGGGTTCAGGAATTTGCCCTGGGAAACGTGTCTCCCAGAAGTTTTTCAGGTAATCTGGATCGATTTGCGCGTGCATCGCTTTGGCAACAGCAGGCGCTGCAACGGCTCTTGCATTGGGAAAATGATCCAGTAATATCTTGATACCAAATGCATGGTCGCCATGGGCATGGGTAATATAGATCGTGGTCAGGTTTTTCCCACTTTTCTTAATCCAATCCACCAATTGTCGGTTCTGGTCAATGGTCGCAAAGGTATCACCAAGAACGGCATCCTGTGAGCCTGCGATCAGCGTGGCTGTATTTGCGACCCACTGCAACGACTCAGTGCCTGGTGGTAAGTCACGGGTGATGCCGGGGCGCTTTAACGCGAACACGTCATAGGTAAGCCTTGGGCTTTGGTTTTGTAATGTTGTCACTTTTGTTTCCTCCTCGATGGAAAAAGGTCATGGTTTCTTCTTCTAAGATACCATGTCAAAAAGACCATAACTTCGCCAGTACATGGAGCTTGAATGGATGAGTCAATGATTTCTTTTCTTACGGCCGGACCATGACTTTGATGGCTTGTCGTTGATCCATTGCCGCATAGCCAGAAGCCACCTCTGCAAGGTTGACCGTCAAATCCAATACCGGCGAGGGATCAAGCCGGCCGGCAAGGACATCTTCAAGCAGTTCGGGAAGATAGGCTCGCGCCGGAGCCAGACCTCCACGCAGGCCGATATTGTAGGAAAACATGCGTCCAAGTGGGATCTGTCCGCCATGTGGCGCTCCCACAAACCCAACCGTTCCACCTGGACGGGTCGTATTCACCGCCAGGTTGATCGCCTCCTCGGTTCCCACGCACTCCAATACGGCGTCCGCGCCCCCTGCTGTCATCTCGATCACCTGGGGGACCACCTGTTCTCCTCTACTTGTGACCACCTCGGTTGCCCCAAACTGGCGAGCCAGGGCGAGCCGCTGCGCTTGGTGTCCAAGCACGATGATCCGTTCAGCTCCCAGTCGACGCGCCGCCAGCGTGGCACATAAGCCGACCGCTCCATCCCCGATCACCGCAACCGTTCCTCCTGGGCGGACCCCCGCTACGACTGCGGCATGGTGACCCGCTGCCATGTTATCGGTAAGAGGAAGAATCGCCTTGAGGAGGGCCTCATCTCCCTCCACGGAGGGCGGAAGAACCACTAGCGTCGCGTCTGCGAAGCGAGCTCGAATCGCCTCGGCCTGTCCGCCTTCATGTCCAAAACCCCAGAGACCTCCCTGCAGGCAAGCGCTATCAAGTCCTTTGCGACAGAACTCACAGATCCCATCAGAGAAGTCATAAGGAGCGACCACTCGATCTCCTCGCTTGATGGTTCGTACCTCTGAGCCAATCTCCTCAACAATGCCCATCCATTCATGGCCTATTTGCCAGCCTGGTTGGTACTCTCCTTGCTCCCGATACGGCCACAGGTCGGTTCCACAAATACAGGCATGGGTAATGCGAACCACGGCGTCAGTTGGCGCGAGAATGGCCGCATCAGGGATCTGCTCAACCTGTATATTAAATGCTCCACGAAAAATTGCTGCATGCATTGTCTACTCCTTCTTCTTTTGATCCCCACATCTAACGTAACTATTCAGGTGCTTGATTCCTCGCCGCCTGCGGCGGCTCGCGTCTTTTTGTGCTGCGGGCATGGCAGCCGCAGGCTGCCATGCCCGCAGCACAAAAAGACGCGAGCCGCTGTAGAGTGCCGATTTATTGAGCACGTGCGGCGAGGAATAAAGCACCTGAATAGTTACGTTAGATGTGGGGATCAAAAGAAGAAGGAGTAGACAATGCATGCAGCAATTTTTCGTGGAG
>WNFT01014259.1_pt1 | contig 10487 bp, 11 predicted proteins | sample 5400191 | NCBI WGS metagenome assembly WNFT01 (sample SAMN13153359, study PRJNA577476) | soil metagenome | isolation source: 80 cm saprolite under Madrone tree | place: USA:California | collected 2016-06-14 | reverse complement strand
AGCCAGGCTCGTGTCGCATCAGTTCGGCGGCTGCGCTCCATTCCCTGAGGAATTGTTCTTCTTTCCCTGATGGAACCTCGAACGGGTTGATGAGTGTGACTGACATCCCTTGGTCCTTTCTTTGCTCTTTTCGACACGCTTCTCTGTCGAGTATAGCGTGCCACCCTTGCTCCTGTCAAGAACGAACGTTCTTTATGGCCGAGCTGTTAAAAGTTCCGCTCTCAGTCTGTAGATGCCAGCATAAAACGCCTCATAGGCGCTTTTGATGAGACGAAACGACTTAATAAACTCATCCTTCACCAAAAGCGGTCATGAGCCGTCAAATGTTACTGAGCGCGGGAAGCCATGCCAAGCGAAGAGCAAATGACGGTGAGTGAACGACGCAAGTATTTCAAGGTGATGAAAGCTCGCTATGTAGGAGCCAAGCGAGGGGAACGAGGCCTCTTGTTGAGCGAAATGCAAAAGTGACTGGGCTCTATCGCAAGGACGCCATAGCGAATGTTGTGTAACGATGTACAACGAGAAGGCGCTAAACCCAGTCTAGACCTAGCTTTCGGGCTGTACTGACCCCATTAGATTGGACACAAAATGTGTCGTTGTTAGTTCATATCGGGCAGACCTGATTGCTCCTGCCTCCATTGGCTTTCAAACTCGGCTGGAGTGAGATAGCCCAAAGAAGAATGAATACGCTTGTGCATGTACACCTCATCCAGAAACCGCCCGATTTGCCTCAGAGCATCAGCGTAATCCTCGTACTCTGCTAAATCGACTTCCTCTTCTTTGATGGTTCGCATGAGCCTTTCCGCATAGCCATTTTGCCACGCTGCTCCCACTTCTGCCATACTGATCTGTGTCCCAGCCGCTTGCAAGCGTGCTGTATAAGCGGTGGCTGCATATTGGACGCCTTGATCGGAGTGGTGAATTTCTGGCGTGGACCGGGCTAGTGCACGCTCCAGTGCTCGCAAGGTCAGACTTTGATCGAGACTGCGTCCCAGGTGCCAGCCGCGAATGCAGCGCGTGAACACATCCATCAGCACGGCCAGGTAGACAAACTCCGTACGCAGCCCAATATACGTGATGTCCGAGACCCACAGCTGTTCTGGACGTACCACCTCCAGATGTTCCACCAGATTTGGGTAGCGTGGAAAGGCATGCGCACTGTCGGTCGTCGTCCGGCGTTTGGGCTTGCGGTGCGCTTGGAGCCCACGCTCGCGCATGATACGCGCCACGCGCTTATGGTTGACGGCCCACCCCTCGCGTCGTAATTGGTGCGTGACGCGCCGATACCCATACCGCGGCCACGCTGCTGCAACCTCTTCAATGGCCTGCTGCAAGCCTTGCTCTGGCAACGGTGCTGCCTGATGATAGTAGCTACTCCGGGCGCAGTCGATGACCTCGCACACCACGCTCACGGGATACTCCTGTGCCACCATCACGATCACCGCCCGTTTCTGCTCAAGGGTGAGCTCAACACTCCCGAGACTTTTTTTGCGATGTCCAATTCCATCGTGAGCCGACCCACCAGGCGCTCCAACTCAGCGATCCGCTCCTGCTCAGCACTGCGCTTCTGGTCTTGCTCGAAGACGAGTGGTGCGCGTTCGAGAAATTCGGTCTTCCACCGGGCCAGCACTTGCGGGGTGAATTGATGCTGCCGACACAATTCGGCGGCGCTATGCGCTCCACTCACCAGGTCAAGGACCACCTGCGTTTTAAATTCGGCTGTAAAGGTTCGTCGTTGTATCATCGTGTACCCCTTTCTTGGTTCTAGTATACCTCCTGGCTTTCACTTTGCCAGGTGTCCAATTCCAGGGGGTCACTACAGATGATACACCTCTAGCAACTGTTTTCCTCTGCTATTATAGTGAATATTATTATCATTCTGTATCAGCGTTTGGAGAAAGTTATTTTCTAACGATTCTCAGCTACGATTTACTGTCCTGTCTTTCTTAGCATAATAACAGGATGCGAAAAGCTGAAAGAAACCGAACACAAGTCCGAGAACACCACCGTCGAGTTCAGGAACAGTAATTTTACTTATTGGTTCAAAAGTAAAAATATATGGTAGCAATAGTATGCCTGCGCCAATGAAAGCTAAAATGGCTATGCCTAGAAACCACATCGAGAGGGTCCTATTCATACAAAAATCCTTTCTGGTAAGGCTATGATGATTTCAAGTAGTAGCTTACCTTACACTTTCTTCACGTACTAAGATGCGCAGCTGTTTCATCGGCTTGCTAGCAAGAGTGATCTCGCAAATGCATGTGATATTAAACCTGTGCGAGTCTATGTTGAAGAGATCGCATTTGTGACGAACCTCTTAGCTTTGTTGAAACGCTAACTGGCTGTGCCACCTAATCCCTATTCCCGATACTTACTGAGAATCGGCTTTATCAGGATCAGGTGGCGAAGGTAAATCCACAGCCGCACCCTGGCATGAGCAGAGTAGATATACCAAGAAAACGAGCTCGAGTTCTACTCTAACCAACTAAGTTGCATTCCGTCGAGAGTTGTTTTCCTGGTACAAAAAGGAGATTACCTCTATTATCTCTTACTGACGTCTAGAGTCCAGCACATTGAATTATGGCTTCAGTCAGCAACAATCCTAAACCAAGGGCAGTGAGAGTCGCTACTATTAAGCCGAGAATCGGTAGACCTAAAGAGGCCTCTGCTATAGCAGCCTCCACAAGAGCAATATTTGCAGCTGACAAACCGAGAGACGCACCAAGTGTAAGTAGAGCATTCCCTACTATATTCAAGAAACAATCTCTGCCACTCGGATCCACCACATTAACCGGATCATCGTTGGCATAGGTATACCGGTTGGCCGAGTTGAGATCCCCCAAGCTCCCTCCAACCGGGTCCTGCTGCGTCCAGCGGCCCAGCGAGGGGTCGTAGTAGCGCGTGCCGAACTTGTAGAGGTTGGTGCTGCTGTCCAGGTAGCCACCGGCGAACTTCCAGGGGGTGTTCAGCCCGCTCTGCTCCTTCTGACTGACGATCTGGCCGAAGGGGTCATACACGTACCCGTTGACTTCATTGCCACTGCTATCGGTCATACCCACGATCGTACCGAGCCCGTCGAAGAGGTAATAATACTTCTTGCCGTCAGGCGTGCGCTCGTTGTTCAACAGACCGCAGCTACAGCGCACAAAGTGCGTCGTGCCACTGGCATCCGTACGTGCTGACAAGCCCAGCCCGGTATAGACGAAGGTAGCCGTATTGACCTGCACCCGGTCCTGCTGGTCTGCACCACTATAGGTGTAGCTGTCGCTGCCGATATTGGTCAGCAGCTCATTGCCGGGAGCATAGGTATAGGTGTTCGTGACGGTTGGCTGACCTGATTTCGCGAAAATGTCTTTTGTACGATTGCCAGCAGCATCATACGAATAGTCATAATCTCTTAACAGGTTTCCCGCATCCGTTTTGTTCGCAGTAATTAACCGATTTTGCGAGTCATAGCCATATGCCCAGGCAGTTTGGGTGGACTGGTTGAATGGGTCGACGTGCACGGTCACGTTTTGTAGCAGAGCGGTTTGCGTCGAGCCGGATAGGTAGCTATACTGGAAGCTACTATAGGTGGTCAGGATGTTGCCGCTGCTGTCCATGGTGCCACCAATGCTCGTCAGTTCGTGTCCCGCCTTGTCGTAGGACATGGTCATGCCTGTCAAGTTGGGATACTGGATCTTGATCTTGCGATCGGCCTGATCGTAGCTATAGGTGGTCTGGGCTCCATCGGGCTCCGTCAGCACGGTCATGTTGTTCACCGCGTCGTAGTGGTAGGTGACGGCGCCACCACCATCATTGAAGCTGGTCAGATTGCCGGTTTTATCGTAGGCCGTCGTGATAATGGTACCACCGGGCAAGGTCTTGGTGCGAATGCGGTTGAGCGCATCGTAGGTGAAGGTGGTGAGGCCGGTGTTGTCCTGGACCGTGAGCAGGTTGCCGTTAGTATCGTAGCTATAGGCGATCGTCGCGCCGCCGGCATAGCTGATGTTGGTGATGCGATCAAAGTTGTCGTAGGTGAAGGTGGTCTGGTGGTTGTTGCCATCGATGACGGAGTTGACCCGGCTCGTGTTGGGATCGACGGTGAGGGTAGAGGGTTTGAGTGTACTGCCGTTGGTATTAGGGGGTGTCACGCTGGTCAGGTTCCCATGGGCATCATAGCCGAAGGTGGTAGCGCTGCCGTTAGCATCCGTGATCTTCGTGATGACCCCATTGGCAGGTGACTGGTTGTAGGTGTAGGTCAACCCTTTGCCCGTACTGTTGTTCACAGCCGAGGTCAAGTTGCCATTGCTGTCGTAGGCGTAGTTGGTCTGATTGCCCTGCGGATCCTTCTGGGTCAGCGGGTAAAACAGGTTATTGCCCGACGACGGGTAGGTGAAGGATGTGGCGGCGCCATTAGCATCCTGGGCCGAGTTCAATCGGTTGTTGGCATCGAAGGAGAAAATGGATTGGTTGTTGAGCGCATCACTGTAATTGGTCACATCAAGGTTGGCATCGAACGTGGTACTTTTGTTGTGTCCATGGGCATCGGTGACCTTGTTGATCGTGTAGGGATTGGTGGGATTGGTGGTGTCAATGTAGTAGGTGGTGTTATGACCGTTGCGATCGGTGAAGACCGTGTTGCCGCTGTTATAGGCGAAGAGGATCTTGCCTTGTTGGGTAGCGTCGGTGATCGTGCTCACCTTATCCCCGGTCAGGTAGCTAATGCTATACGCTCATTCACAAACAGATGTGATCTAGTGGGATCATCTATAACCGATGTGATCTAGTGGGATCATCTATAGATGAACTGCTAGACAGAAAGCTTGACAGCATTTGTATCAACTGTTGCAAGCCATATGTGCCATGTGCTATAATCCGCATGGTAGATTAATTAGAGACACCAGAGGGGGACTACGAGGATGAAGAAGAAACCACCACCCTCTGTTTGGGGATCCTTGGCGTTAATGGGGCAGCTAGGCTTCACCATAGTAATTCCCTTGCTTTTAGGTACTCTCTTAGGTAATTACCTTGATAGTATTACACACCAGAAGATTTTATTTTTGCTACTCGGGCTGCTGCTTGGCCTGATCGTTGGAGTATATGGAGCGTACCGTTTATTTGCACGCTTTTTCTAAACTAGATAGGATAGACGGAGCCATCTATAACGAAACGGCCCTCGCAGAGCACCCCGAATAGGAGGGAGGATACCGCGTGTACCCGCTCTGGCAACTGCAACCGATTCTAATACCACCGGAGACGATCTTCATGATAGGTCCGATACCTGTCACCAATACATTGATAGGTACCTGGATATCAATCATTGCTTTAGTTATATTCTTCCTTGTTGGTACGCGCCGGCAGGACATGATTCCTACGGGCGCACAAAACGTCGCTGAATGGGCCGTAGAAAGCCTGCTAAACCTGGTCGAGGGCGTAGTCGGCAAAGAAAAGGCGAGAAAGTTTTTTCCGCTCGTCGCTACCTTTTTCATCTTCATCCTGTTTTGTAACGTGCTGGATGTCTTCCCCGGTGTAGAGACCATTGGGCAGGTCAATCTGACCGCGGTCCAGGCGGCACATCTCGCTCCACCAACAAGCGTGTTCTTATTCGGGGCTTACTCTAATAAGGTTGCCCCCTGGGTGCGTCCCGGAACAAGCGATCTCAATCTGACATTGTCAATGGCGCTTGTTTCTGTTATTACCACGCAGGTCTTCGCCTTCCAGGCGTTGGGATGGAAGGCGAACCTGAGCAAGTACTTCAATTTCAAAGCCCTGTTTACACATGGCTTCCAGGGACCGATCGAGTTCTTCGTGGGACTGATAGAGATCATTTCAGAGCTATCGCGTATTCTCTCGTTCTCTTTCCGTCTCTTTGGCAATATCTTCGCCGGAGCCGCAGTACTGGCCGTCTTTGCTTACATACTGCCGTTCTTCGCCGATATTATCTTCATTCCGCTGGAACTATTCTTTGCCTTTGTGCAGGCGCTTATCTTCGCCCTGCTGACGCTCGTTTTCATGGAAATTGCTACCACTCGCGAACGAGAGACTGAGCCCGAAGCACGAGAGGAATATAAGCGAAGCGAGGCGGAAAAAGAAGAAGAAGCGGTGGCAGCAAGGTAAAGCGTAACATTGTCCGTTCATTTCGTCAATTGCTACTCGCAGATATTTTTCCTGCGATTGCATAAATTAACATCATACAAAAACAAAGGGGTTTCCTTAAGGAGGTTTTCATCGTGACATCAATCGCTATAGCACTGGCAATTGGTTTGGGGGCTATCGGCCCAGGTCTTGGTATTGGTATCGCTGCCGGCAGTGCCTTCAACGCAATTGGCCGCAACCCGGAAGCCGAGCCATTGATCCGTATCAACATGTTCATCGGCCTGGCATTCGCTGAAGCTATTGCCATTTACGCGCTGGTTATTGCCTTCGTGCTCACCGGCAGGCCGTAGTCTCCTCTGTACTCAGTGGCATTACCTCTGACGAAAGGAGGCACACTCACAAAATGCATGCAATTTTTCTTGCTGATCTATTAGGCGGGTTTGGCATTAATTTGTGGGCTTTTATCTCGCAACTTGTCAGTTTTACTATCGTCTTCCTGATTCTCTGGCGCTGGGGCTTCCCCCTCATCAGGAGGACACTCGAACGGCGGCAAGCCGTGATTCGCGAAGGCATTGAGAATGCGGAAAAAGCCAGGCGCGACCTTGAAGAGGCAACTGCGAAAGCTGAGCAGGTAATACAACAGGCACGTGTGCAGTCGCAGGAGATCGTTGCGCAGGCTGCGAAGATTGCCGAGAAAGAGGCCAAACGCATCCAGGACGAGGCCTATGTCCGGGCCGAGGAGATTGAGCAGCAGCAGATAGTTCGCATCCAGCAGGAGGCGGCCCGCGCACGTGCTGATATCAGTCGCCTGGTCGTCAATCTTACCATTAGCGCGGCAAGCAAGATCATCAGTAAATCGGTAGATAATAAAGATAACCGCCGCCTGGTGGAAGAGTTCGTTGTTGCTAGCGAGACAAGGGAACAGAATGATGCTTAGTGGAGCGATAGCACGTCGCTATGCCGAGGCCATCTTCGACATCGCGGTCAAGCAAAACACGCTTGACCGTACCCTTGACGACGTGCAAGAGATAGCCAAACTATTTGCTATCCGCAAGCTGGCTTATCTCCTGCGAGAGCCGAACATTCCCTGGAAGCGCAAAGAGGCAGCTCTACGCCAGGCGCTGGAGTCCAGGGTGCTGCCTACATCGCTCAACCTTGCATTGTTGGTCATCCAGCGCGGGTTGGTGGATATCATGCCAAATATTGCCCGTGAATTGAACCAGCTCGTACTTGACTATAAGAACGAGGCAATTGCACAAGTTACCACGGCAACGCCGTTGGATGCAAAGCTGAAGGACCGCGTCAAGCAAGCGTTGGAGCGCATGACGGGCAGAACTATAATCATGGAGACCAGGGTGCAACCGGCTATCCTGGGGGGCATAGTAGCCCGCGTTGGTGATAAAGTGATCGATGGCAGCGTAGAACGCCGCCTGAAAATGCTGCAACAGGAGTTACTAACAGATGTCGCCTCCGCCGCTGCTAGCATTGATTTTTTTGCTGAAGTGGGTGGTGAACCAGCACAGCTTTCAGGCGATGGCTCTCGACCCACTTTCCAGCCGCAGGCATAAGATCGAACCCGGCAATAGAAGTTTGTAGTTTTTAGTATTCAGTATAATACAGTTTTTCATGCATCCGAAAGTACCACGAGGGTACTATGTAGAAGGAAGGCAGGAACGAAGATGGCATCTTGGGCTGATGAAATCAGTGCCATCATAGAAAAAAACATCGCAGGTTTTGAGGCAAGCGAGGTCGCGGAGGCCAGCGTCGGCACTGTGATCGCAGTGCAGGACGGTATTGCCCGTGTCTATGGCCTGCAAGATGTTAAATATCTAGAATTGGTAGAATTCCCACGCACCGGGATTATGGGCATGGCTTTTAACCTCGAAGAGGAGACGGTCAGTTGCCCTATCCTGGGCGATTTCTCACAAATACGCGAAGACGACGAGGTGCGCACCACAGGCAGAATTATCCAGGTACCTGTTGGTGACGCACTGATCGGTCGCGTAGTAAACCCGCTGGGCGAGCCAATCGACGATAAAGGGCCTATTATTACCGACAAGTACCGGCCTGTGGAGCGTGTCGCTCCAGGTGTGATTACGCGCCAGCCGGTGAATACGCCCGTACAAACGGGCATCAAAGCGATCGACAGCATGATCCCCATCGGGCGCGGTCAGCGCGAGCTGATCATTGGTGACCGCCAGACCGGCAAGACGGCTATCGCTATCGATACAATCATCAACCAGAAGGGCAAGAATCTGCTCTGTATCTACGTGGCAATCGGTCAGAAGAACTCTTCGGTAGCACGCACCCAGGCTGTCCTGGAGCAGTATGGCGCGATGGAGCATACCATCATTGTGGTGGCGGGAGCCTCTGACCCGGCTCCTTTGAAATACCTCGCTCCTTACGCAGGCTGTGCCATGGGTGAGGAGTTCATGGAGTCGGGGCGAGACGCGCTGATCATCTATGATGACCTGACGAAACACGCCGAAGCATACCGCAACATCTCGCTGATCATTCGCCGACCACCAGGACGTGAGGCATACCCGGGTGACGTCTTCTACCTGCATTCGCGCCTGTTGGAGCGCGCTGCCCGTTTGAACGACGATATTGGTGGAGGCTCGCTGACCGCGCTGCCGATCATCGAAACCAAGGCGAACGACATTTCAGCATACATTCCAACCAATGTGATCTCCATCACTGATGGGCAGATTTTCCTTGAAACAGACCTGTTTAATGCGGGCCAGCGGCCGGCCCTGAACGTAGGCGTTTCGGTCTCGCGTGTTGGCAGCAGCGCTCAGAGTCGCGCTATGCGCCAGGTAGCTGGATCACTGCGTATCGACCTTGCGCAGTTCCGCGAACTCGCAGCGTTTGCGCAATTCTCATCAGACCTGGACAAGGAGACGCAAAGCCGTATTAATCGCGGCCGCCGCCTGACCGAGGTACTTAAGCAGCCGCAGTACTCGCCGGTGCCTGTGGAGAAGGAGGTAATGATTATCTACGCTGCAACCCACGGCTACCTGGATGATGTTCCCATAGATAAGGTCTCTGCATGGGAGAATGCGTTCTACCTCTTTATGGACTCTTATCACCCGGACATCGAAGAGGAGATTGTCGCGAAATCGGTCAAGGAACGCAATCCCATGTCAAAAGAACTGTTGCAACGCTTGAACAGCGCTATTGAAGAGTTCAAGACGACAGCGGAGCCGCGCTAGGAGATTGATGTATGCCATCAACTAGAGAAATCAGGCGGCGCATCAGGTCGGTGAAAAATATAGCCCAGGTCACCAGGACGATGCAGATGGTAGCAAGCAGCAAGATGCGCAGGGCACAGGAGCGCGTACAACAGTCACGTCCGTACTCTGAACAACTGCGGTCCCTCGTCTCGCGTCTTGCCAGGGTCACGGGCGAGGATGTGGGTGGAGAGATTGCGCTGCTCAAACAGCGCCCGGTGCGCAGGATCGGGTTTGTAGTGATTACCCCTGATCGCGGCCTATCCGGGGCCTTGCCGAGCAACATCAATCGCAAGGCTGCAGCGACTGCCATCGAGGAGCAGAACCGCTTCGCCCAGCAGGGGGAGCGACCAGCAGTGGATTACGTGGCAGTTGGACGCAAGGGACGCGATTTCGTGCTGCGCAACCAGTTGCATTTGATTGCTGAGTTTACCAACTATGGCGATAGACCATCGTTAGCAGACGCAACGGCCATTGCACAGGTCGCTATGGACGCCTTCCTGAAAGAGGAGCTGGATGTCGTCTACCTGGTATATGCCAAGTTTGTTAATACCGTGACCCAGCAGCCGACAGCCATCCAATTGCTACCGGTCCAACCACCTCCTGAGCAAGCTGGGGAGAGCAATACCATCGAGTACATCTACGAGCCAGACGCCGCGACCATTTACGAGGCTTTGTTGCCGCGCTATGTAGATGTGCTCGTCTACCAGGCGATGCTGGAGGCAGTTGCAAGCGAACAGTCGGCGCGCATGGTAGCCATGAAGAATGCTACAGATAATGCAAACGATCTGGTTAATGATTTGACCCTTACCTATAATAAGGCGCGCCAGGCAAGTATCACGACTGAGATTCTGGAGGTTGTCGGCGGCGCTGAGGGTTTGTAGGCGAGTAGGAGAAATATATGGCACAAACACAAGTAACCACAAAAGGAAAAATTGTCGAGATACTGGGGGCTGTGGTGGACGTTGAGTTCCCGACAGACCAGCTACCAGCAATCTACAACGAGTTGCGCACACGCGCAGTGGGAGCGGATAAGGACCTTGCGCTCGAGGTCGAGCAGCAACTGGGGAATAACTGGGTGCGCTGCGTGGCTATGGGTCCGACCGATGGTCTGCAGCGTGGGATAGACGTGATCGACACGGGAGGGCCAATCACGGTTCCCGTAGGGGAAAAGACGTT
>WNFT01006245.1_pt1 | contig 10487 bp, 10 predicted proteins | sample 5400191 | NCBI WGS metagenome assembly WNFT01 (sample SAMN13153359, study PRJNA577476) | soil metagenome | isolation source: 80 cm saprolite under Madrone tree | place: USA:California | collected 2016-06-14 | reverse complement strand
TTGTGTTCCCGATCTGCGTGCTGTTGGTGTTTTTAGCGCTCGCCGCGCAATATGAGAGCCTGTTCCTGCCGCTCGCCATCATTCTCATCCTGCCGATGAGTATTCTGTCGGCGATGACGGGCGTCTGGCTGACGGGCGGCGACAACAACATCTTCACCCAAATCAGCCTGTTCGTTCTGATCGGACTCGCCTGCAAGAACGCAATTCTGATCGTAGAATTCGCCCGCGAGTTGGAACATCAGGGCAAGACCACGTTCGCAGCCGCGGTCGAAGCCGCGGGGCTCAGGCTGCGCCCGATCCTAATGACCTCCTTTGCCTTCATCATGGGCGTTGTTCCGCTCATTCTATCGACCGGCGCCGGCGCCGAGATGCGTCATGCCATGGGCGTGGCGGTGTTCTCCGGGATGCTGGGCGTCACCTTCTTTGGGCTGTTCTTAACCCCGGTTTTCTACGTGCTGCTGCGCGCGATCGAAAAGCGGGTGGTTCGGACAGAGGGAGTGCATAGCCATGCGTAAGACAAAAACTTCGATCGTTTCCGCTCTGCTCGCGACGCTGCTTTTGGCGGCTTGCACGACCCCGGCGGGGCCGCAGGACTCCGGCATCAAGACGCCGTCCCTCTGGACCCGCCTGACCGGCCAGACCCAAACGGTGAGTCCGGCTGCGCCGCGCGATGCGCCGCTTGTCTTGAGTCCGGATGCCGAGGTCGAGCATGATTGGTGGAAGCATTTCGGCGATTCCACGCTCGACAGCCTCGTCGCCGAGGCTCTCGCGAACAACAAGACGCTGCAGATCGCCAAAGCGCGCGTTGAAGAAGCGCGCGCCAATCGCGGCATCGCGCGCTCGAGCCTGTTTCCCGAAATCAACGGCACGGCCGGCGCCTCCCGCGGCAATCAGGGCTTCCTCAGCAACGACAGGACGGTCAACATCGCCGCGGTCAATGTCGAGGCGTCGTGGGAGGTTGACCTCTTCGGCCGCAATCAAGCACGCACCGCCGAAGCCACCGCCATATTGCAGTCCGAAGACGCGGCCACGCAGGCCGTCCGAGTCGGCCTCTTGGCCGAAGTCGCGCGCAACTATTTCGACTTGCGCAATTTCGAGCGCCAGATCGCGCTGACGGAGCAGAATCTCGCGACCCAGCAACGCACGCTCGAGCTCATCCAGGCGCAATTGCGCGGCGGGTTCGCGAGCGATTTCGACGTCCAGCGCGCCGGCGCGCAGGTTTCCACGACGGAAGCGCTGATACCGGTGCTGCAAGCGGCCCACGACGCGGCCTTGAACCGTCTGAATATTCTCCTCGGCTATCCGCCCGGCAGCAAGGATGCGTTGCTTAAGACCGAGCAAAACTTGAACCCGCTCGACCAGCGCATCCTGATTGCCGCGCCGGCAACGGTTCTCGCCGCGCGTCCCGACGTGCGCGCCGCCGAGCGCCGCTTTGCCGCCACCATATCGGCCAAGAAAGCCGCGACCGCCGAGCTCTTTCCGAACATATCGCTGACGGCGCTGTTCGGCTTGCAGGGCGCCAGCGGCGTGTCGGGGGCCACGCCATGGGGCATCGGCGCCGGGCTGGTGCAGCCGATCTTGAATTTCGGCCGCATTGAATCGCAGATCGATGCCGCCGACGCGAGGCAGAAACAGGGCTTCTTGAATTATCAAGAGACCGTTCTCGAAGCGCTGGAAAACATGGAGAACGCGCTCTCGAGCTATCTTCAGGAAACCACGCGCAATACGTCGCTCGCGGGAGCGGTGACGCAAGACCGCCGCGCGGCCGATCTTGCGCGCCAGCAATACACCAACGGCTTTACCAGTCTGCTCGACGTGCTGGTGGCCGATCGCGACCTGCTCGAGGCCGAGGCGAACCAGGCTTCGTCCGACGCCAATTTGAGAAAAAACCTCGTCGCCATTTACACCGCGGCCGGCGGCGGCTGGAAGGAGTGACGTTTAAAGCGGTTTCAGATTGTGATGAATCAAAAATTGTCATGGCCCGCAAAAGCGGGCCAACCAAGCGGGCATAAGGCTCATTCGCCGCGCAGACGCGCGGCCGCTGGATGGCCCGGTCAAGCCGGGCCAAGACAAGTAAGTAGGGGGGTCAGGCCAATCTGAAACCGCTTCAGGCCTTGAGCTGCGGCACCAGGCGTTGGGCGTTTTCGTAGAGGATCGCGCTCATTTCGCGCGGGCTGAGTCCGCAGCGCTTCAAATCGCTCATGTTGTCGGAATCGGTCACATAGGGGTGATCGCTGCCGAACAGGATCTGGCCCAGCGGTGCGAATTTCATCAGCGCGGCCATGGTCGGCGGAGAGTTTGCATTGGCCGTCTCGTAATAGAGCCTCGCAAACTCCGCATTGATGCCGTTCGGCGCGACCTTCGATACATCGCTGGTCTGCAGCAGGCGATTGAAGCGGCCGGCGAACATCGGCACCGCGCCGCCGGAATGGGAGAACACCCATTTGATGTCCCGGTATTTGACGAAGTGGCCGCTTAAGAGCAGCCCGACCACGGCGCGCGCCGTGTCGTAGGGGATTTCGACGAGCTGCGCTTCCTCGGGAAAATTCGGGAATATTCCGGCGCAGCACGCGGGCGCCAGGGGATGGAAATAGGCGATGGTCTTGCGCCTGTTCAGCTCCTCCCAGATCGGCGTGAAGGCGGGGTCGCTGACATATTTCGTGCCGTAGCTGGTGGCGAAGCCGACGCCGACAACGTTCAGCGCGCTGAAGCCGTATTCGATTTCCTTGAGCGCCGCGTCGACGTCGGGCAGCGGCATGTAGACGAGCTGCAGATAGCGGCCGCGATGATCGCGCACCAGCTGCGCGCCGAAGTCGTTGACCGTGCGAATCATGCCGACGCGCTTTTCCGGGTCGGTCCGCTCGGCGAAGCCCGTCGGCGGCGTGATGATCGAGGTCGAGATCCCGGCCTTGTCCATGCCTTCGAGCGAGAAGTTGATGTCCCAATTCAATCCGGCGCCGGTGCCTCCGACGCGATTGTTCGCCGCCGCGTTGGCCAGGAAGGGCGGATTGAAATGATGATGAAAGTCGATCGCTGCGGGCGTCGTGGCCGCCGTCGCGCGCAAAGCAGCGGCGGGTAAGAGACTCAGCGCGCCGAGCGCGGCGAACGTCGCCACCAGATCGCGCCGCGATGGATCGTAACTGCTTCCATGGTGCATCGACGCTCTCCCTCCTGCTCGGTTGTTCGAGGGTACACAAAAGCGGGCGAAAATGTAACCTTCCGGATCCTGCCGGGTGGGTTCAAGGAAACGACATGATCGCGATCGACAAGCCGCTGCTGGCCGGGATCATGAAGAAGAACCGCGCCAGCCTCGCCAAGGTCAAAACCTGGATAGCGGATTGCGATTACGAAAATTCGCTCTTCTATTATGGCGTGCCGCGCTACGCCAAGCCGCTGCTCGACGACTTCATCGGAGAGGAAACGACCTATTCGGACATCATCGCCTATTTTGCCGCGGGGCTCTCAAGCCCGGTGCGCTATCTCGAAATCGGCGTTTCCGTCGGCAAGAATTTTTTCCAGATGCTCAATGTTCTCGAAGGCGCCCTTCTGGTCGGCTTGGAGATCGAGGACATCAATCCGGTTCTGGAACGCTTTCTCATCAAGCGCGGCGCCGGCGAATGGCCGACGATGCCGGGTTCGCTGCGCAAGTCTCCCTCGCGTCTCATCGAATACGAGTTCGCCCCCAACAACAATCGCGTGCACTATCTCGCCGGCGACGAGTACGACGAAAACACCTGGCGCCGACTCAAGGGCTCGAAATTCAACCTGATTTTCTCCGACGGCGTTCACAGCGGCGGCACGTTGATGACGGAGTGGGAGCGGATCAGAGAGCTCGAGCTGCTCGATGCGGACGAATTCGTGATGGTATGGGACGACTTGAACGCGCCCGATATGCAGGCCGCGTTCGATCGTGTCAGCGCCGAGATGCGCAACGCGTTTTCCATTCCGGCGGAAGGCGTGGGCGTCGGTCTCTGCCGGGGCTGGATCGGCGCGCACGAGCACCCCCATGCCATCGGCTTCGTGCGCAAGGCGCGCGCCTGAGGCACTGTATCGCCGCCGCTCTAGTTGGTAGGCTGCCGTCATCGAAAAACGGGGAGTGGCGCCATGGACAAGATCAAATCCGACTCTTCCTTCTCACGACGCGATATTTTGCAGGTTGGCACCGGTACTGCGGCGATGGCAGGCGCAGCGGGCGTGCTCGGCGCGTCTTCTACGGTGCTGGCGCAAAACAACGCGCCGCGCCCGGCTGCGCCGTCGAGCCGGATCCGCACGGGCGAGCAGAACCCGTTCTACGATTATTCGCCGATGCCCAAGCGGCCGAAGCTCACCTGGCCGAACGGCGCGCGGGTCGCCGTTCACATCGTTCCCAATATCGAGCATTGGGACGTGCACGACGACAAGGGCCACATGGACGTGCGGAATAATCCGCGCAACGATTACGGCTTGCGCGTGGCGGTCTGGCGCCTGTTCGATGCTTTCAGCGAGCGCAAAATCGCCACGACGATCGCGCTGAACGCCACCGTCTGCAAATTCTACCCTGACGTCATCGCGGCGGCGAAAGCGCGCGGCGACGAATTCATGGGTCACGGCATGACCAACTCGGAGCATCTCGATCTGGTGCCGCGCGAGAACGCGGCCGAGATCGTGCGCCAGACCGTCGCCACGATTCGCACGGCCACCGGACAGCGCGTGCGCGGCTGGCTCGGGCCCGGCCTCGGCGAAGCCGACGGCACGCTGGATGCGCTCAAAGCCGCGGGCGTCGAATATGTCTGCGATTGGGGCTCCGCCGACGATCAGCCCTTCGCGCTGAAGAACGGCATGTATGCGGTGCCTTATACGGTCGACATCAACGATCTCGGGCTTATCGACCGCCAGGGCACGCCCGCGTCGCAATTCTCTCAGTACATCGTCGATGCCTTCGATACGCTGTATCGCGAGGGCGCGGAGCAGGCGCGCGTGCTTCCGATCGCGCTGCATCCGTTCCTGACCGGGGCGCCGCATCGCGTGCCGCATCTCATCAAGGCGCTCGATTACATCAAGGGCCACGATAAGGTCTGGTTTGCGCGCGGCGGCGACATCCTGGACGCCTATAAGGCGGCGACCGCACGGACGAGACCGACTTAGGGAACCGGCCATTTCGCATGATGTGAGGCTAGCCCTCGGTTTGGGGCGGTTCTTGCGCCGCCGGACCGTCCGGCAATAGTTCGTTTGTCGAATTTTCCGATTTAATCGGGTGTGCCTCAGCGCCCGGCGAGAGACTGGCTGCGGAGACGCCGCTCAAGAGCTGCGCTTTCAATAGTTCGTTCGGTGATTTTTCGGAATTTGCGGTACGGGCCGAGACGTCCAGCCAGCGTCGCAATAGTTCGTTTGATGCATTTTTAGATTCTTCGGCGGGCGAGGGCCAGGGACGAGGTTCGGGGAGGGGTTTGGCGACGGCCGCTGCGCGCGAGGTTCTTGTCCGTTCCAGGGTCTCGATGGTGACGCGGCATTGCGTCTGGGCCTTCAGGGCGAAGCGCATATAGGTCTGGACCGAACAGATATCGGTGTTGAGGGCGGCGATCCTGGCATATTCGCGGAAGATGACGTCCAAGGCCTCGGCCTGCGCGGCGAGCGCGGATTCCGTCGTGGCCGGATTGCCGCGCATCACTTCCACGGTTGCTTCTTGAAGCGCCGCGACGGCAGCTTTTGCCGCTTCCGGTCCGGATGGACCGTCGGCGGGACGCGAGGAGAATGCGGTGATGATGCGAGCGCGGGCTTCGCACGTATGGTTGCGGAGCGTTTGGTACTTGTCGGAGAGAAGCGAGTCGAGAATACCGGTGAAATCGGGGTGAACCGTCATGGCTTGTCCTTTCGATGTTGGAGGTTGGATGCGGAAAGATTCCCCCCACCCGACGCGGCTTGCGCCGCGTCGACCTCCCCACAAGGGGGAGGTGGGTTCGACGTTTATGTAGGGAGGGGGAAAAACAGACGCCCGCGAAGCGGAAAGGCTTGCGGGCGCAGGTGTCAGAACTGCCGCTATGAGTAGTGCAATTTCGAAAGCAACGCAAATCCCGAGCAAGCCCCTTTGGGGTCAGTTGGCCGGGTTCGGGCGGATGGGGTACGCTTAACCCTAAAAGGGAGGAGTGAAACATGCGCGGTTCGCACGATCTGGGCGGGCTTCCGGCCGGTCCCGTCGACACCGAACCTCACGACATGACGTTCTGGGAAAAGCAGATCGACGCCATGAACACGCTTCTGGCGCAGAAGGGTTTGCGCCGTACCGACGAGAACCGCCGCTATGTCGAGATGCTCGGGGAGGACGCCTACAACATGCTGTCTTATTACGAGCGCTGGACGGCGGCGCTGGCGCGCCAGATGATCGACAAGGGCGTGCTGACGCAGGACGAGATCGACGCCAAAGTGGCGGAAGTGCGCAAGCGGCTGGGGCAGGATGCCGGCTGAGATGGGACACGATTTGCGCCCCGGCGATCGCGTGCGCGTGCGGGAGGATTTTCCGCAAGGCCATATCCGCACGCCGGTCTATGTGCGCGGCAAGGAGGGCGTCGTCGTGAAGAATTTCGGCAGCTTTCCCAATCCGGAACTGCTGGCGTTGGGACGCGACGGATTGCCGAAGAAGACGCTGTACGAGATCGCCTTCAAGCAGTGCGAGCTGTGGCCCGATTATAACGGGCCCGAAAGCGACACGTTGATGATCGACATCTACGAACACTGGCTTTCCAAGGTTTGAGGCGAGGACGACATGGACGAGCACGACGATCACGATCATGACCATGGGCACGGGCATCATCACCACGATCACGACCATGCGGCGGCCGCCGTGCCGCACGCGCCTCCGGCTAAGGACGAGAAGATCCACACCTATCATCAGGCGCTCGGGCTGGCGCTGAAGGAGCTCTTGATCGAGAAGGGCGTGTTCACGCCCGACGAAATCCGCAAGGCCATCGAGTGGCGCGATTCGATCACGCCGGCGACGGGTGCCGAGATCGTGGCCCGCGCCTGGAGCGATCCCGCCTACAAGAAACGTCTGCTCGCCGACGGCACGGCCGCGATCAAGGAATTCGGCCACGACATGGGCGCGCTCAATCTCGTCGTCGTCGAGAACACGCCGGAAGTCCACAACATGATCGTGTGCACGCTGTGCTCGTGTTATCCGCGCGCAATTTTAGGCCTGCCGCCGCCCTGGTATAAAAGCCGCGAGTATCGGTCGCGCGCCGTGCGCGAGCCGCGCGCCGTGCTGAAGGAATTCGGCACCGTGCTGCCCGACGGCGTCGAGGTCCGCGTGCACGATTCGACCGCCGACATGCGCTATCTGGTGCTGCCGATGCGCCCCAAAGGCGCGGAAACGATGAACGAGCAGCAATTGGCCGAGCTGGTGACGCGCGACTGCATGGTCGGCGTCAGCCTGCCGAAGCTCAACTGATGCTCTCGGCAACCGAGCGCCGCGCCAAGATCAAAGCCATCATTCGCGTGGCCTCGTGCAATTTCATCGAAGCCTATGATTTCGTCGTCTACGGCTATTACGCCGTCTATATCGGCAGGACTTTCTTTCCCAGTGACAGCGAGTTCGCCAGTCTGATGGCGTCGCTCCTGACCTTCGGCATCGGCTATCTGGTGCGGCCCTTGGGCGCGATCGTGTTCGGCGCGTATATGGACCGCAAGGGCCGCCGCAAGGGTCTGATCCTGACGCTGTCGCTGATGGCGCTCGGCACGCTCTCCATCGCGGTGACGCCGGGTTACGCCGAGGTCGGCTTGATCGCGCCCGTCATCATCGTCGCCGGCCGGCTGCTGCAAGGCCTATCGGCCGGCGCGGAGTTCGGCGGCGTCGCGATTTATCTTGCCGAGATCGCAACGCCGGGAAAGCGCGGCTTCTATTGCTCGTGGCAGGCGGTGAGCCAGCAGGTCGCCGTGGTCGTCGCCGCGCTCTTCGGCGTGGTGCTGACGACGATCGTCCCGCCCGAGCAGATGACGATATGGGGCTGGCGCATTCCGCTTCTCGCCGGTTGCGTCGCGATTCCGCTCGTGCTGTGGCTCAGGCGCTCGCTCGAAGAGACCGAAGCCTTCAAGATGAGCCGGCATGTGCGCGCGACGAGCGAAGTGCTGCGCCTGCTGGTCGCCAATTGGCAGCTGATCGTGCTCGGCATCGCGCTCACGGTGATGACGACGACGAGCTTCTATCTCATCACGACGTACACGCCGACCTACGGCACCAAGGTGCTTCAGCTGGCGGCGCAGGACACCCAACTGGCCACGCTCGTCGTCGGCATCTCCAACGTGCTCTGGCTCCCGGTCGGCGGCATCCTGACCGATCGTTTCGGCGCCCGCGCGCTGATGCTGCTGGTCACCGTCGCGGCTCTGATGACCGCGTACCCCGCGATGCTGTGGCTGGTCGCCGATCCGAGCTTTGCGCGACTGGTCGGCGTGCTGCTGCTGTTCTCGGTCTATTTCGGGCTCTACAACGGCGCGTTGATCCCGCTGCTCGCCGAGATCATGCCCCATGAGGTGCGCACGACCGGCTTTTCGCTCGCCTTCGTCACCGCGACCGCGATTTTCGGCGGCTTCACGCCGGCGATCTGCACCTATCTCGTTGAAGTTACGGGCAACCGCGCCGCGCCCGCGCTATGGTTGTCGCTGGCCGCCGGGATCAGTCTTATCGCCGCGCTGGTGCTGCCGGCCGTGCAGTCCGCATCGCTGAGCCGCGCCCGCGCCGCCGTCGCCGAATAATCTGGAGGAAACATGCTGTCGCCTGCCGAACGCCGTATGAAGCTCAAAGCCGTCGTGCGCGTGGCGTCCGGCAATTTCCTCGAAATGTACGATTTCATCATCTACGGCTATTACGCGAAATATATCGCCGACACGTTCTTTCCCGCCGCCAACGAATTCGCTTCCCTGATGGCGGCGCTGGTCGCTTACGGCGCGGGATTTCTCGTCCGCCCCATCGGCGCGATCGTGCTTGGCGCTTATATGGACCGCAAGGGCCGCCGCAAGGGACTGATCCTGAGCCTCAGTCTGATGGCGGTCGGCACCGCCTCGATCGCGATCACGCCGGGCTATGCTTCGATCGGTTTGCTCGCGCCCATCATCATCGTCGCCGGCCGGTTGATCCAGGGCTTCTCGTCGGGCGTCGAGATCGGCGGCTGCTCGGTCTATCTCGCCGAGATCGCAACGCCGGGCAACCGCGGCTTCTATTGCGCCTGGCAATCGGGCAGCCAGCAGGTGGCGGTGATGCTGTCCGCGGCTTTGGGCGTGGCGCTGACCTTCGTATTACCGCCCGAGCAGATGACGCTGTGGGGCTGGCGCGTGCCGCTGCTGATCGGCTGTCTGATCATCCCGGTGGTGTTCTGGCTCAGGAATTCATTGGCCGAAACCGAGGCCTTCATGCATTCGAAGCCGCCGCACGCCTCGAGCGAAGTCTTCGCATTGATCTTGGAGAATTGGCGTCTCGTCGGTATCGGCGTGATGATGTCGATTCTGACCACGACGACGTTCTATCTCATCACCGTCTACACGCCGACCTTCGGCAGCCAGGCGCTGCATCTCGATCCCACCGGCACGATGGTGGTGACGCTCCTCGTCGGCCTCTCGAATTTCATCTGGCTGCCCGTCGGCGGCGCGATTTCGGATCGCATCGGCCGGCGTCCGCTGCTCTTTCTCATTCCGGCGCTGGCGCTGATCACCGCCTATCCGGCGATGCTGTGGCTGGTGGCGGCGCCGAGCTTTGCAAAGCTGCTGGCCGTCGAATTGTGGTACTCGGTGATCTTCGGCCTCTACAACGGCGCGATGATTCCGTTGTTGGCCGAGATCATGCCGCAAAAAGTGCGCACGACGGGATTTTCGCTCGCCTTCGTCACCGCGACCGCGATCTTCGGCGGGTTTACCCCGGCGGTCAGCACGCTTCTGATCCAGCTGACCGACAACCGCGCCGCGCCGGCGCTATGGCTTTCGCTCGCCGCCGCGATCAGCCTGACCGGCGCGCTGTTGTCGCGGCGATTGGTAGCGACTCCGGGCCTGCAGCCGGCGATGGCGTGACCCGATGCTGTCCTCGGAGCAGCGCCGCGAGAAGATGAAGGCCGTCATTCGCGCGGGCAGCGGCAATTTTCTCGAGCTCTACGATTTTCTGGTCTACGTCTATTTCGCCACCTACATCGCCAAGGCGTTCTTCCCCAACAAAAGCGAATTCATGTCGCTGATGCTGGCGCTCGGGACCTATGGCGTCGCCTCGATCGCGCGGCCCTTCGGCGCGATCATCCTGGGCTCCTACATGGATCGCAAAGGCCGGCGCAAAGGTCTCATCCTGACGCTTACGCTGATGGCGGTCGGCACGGTGTCGCTCGCGATCACGCCGACCTACATGGCCATCGGACTCTTGGCTCCGCTCTTGGTGACCCTTGGCCGTGTCATTCAGGGCTTCTCGCTCGGCGTCGAGGCGGGCGGCGTCAACGTCTATCTCGCCGAGATCGCGACACCGAAGAATCGCGGTTTCTATTGTG
>WNFT01009683.1_pt1 | contig 10488 bp, 6 predicted proteins | sample 5400191 | NCBI WGS metagenome assembly WNFT01 (sample SAMN13153359, study PRJNA577476) | soil metagenome | isolation source: 80 cm saprolite under Madrone tree | place: USA:California | collected 2016-06-14 | reverse complement strand
GGATGCTCCACTGCCGGAAGGCGCACTTCCCGAGGTTCGACTGCATCGAGAGATATATAGGAGTCGTGCCGACGTCAACGGCATCGTCCGCTTCCAGTCGCCGAAGCTGATGAGCCTCTCAACGCTGGGACGTACACCCGAGGCTCGGCATGGTCTTGGCAGCTACTTCGCTCCGCGGCCACCGCTGTGGCTCAATCCGCGCCTGGCTCGCGATGATGACACCGCCCGCGCGATCGCCGCCGCCCTTGGAACCGCATGCGCGATTGTGTTGCGAGGCAACGGCGCCCTGACCGTTGGGCGATCCGTCGAGGAGGCCACCGTGCTGGCCTGGTACCTCGAAGATGCCGCGCGCGTGGAGCTTGACGTGCTCGGCACCGGATCTCCCGGATGGGTCTTCGACCCGGCAGAGGCGGCCGACCGCGCCGTTACGACGGGACGTCTGTTCGAACGCATGTGGGACTGGCTCGTGGCCGGTGACCCATCGGCCACTTCGATGCCGCCGTTGCCGGAGCTGGAGGGAGCTCTTGCCAGAGTAAGAGGGCCGGCGTGAACGGTCCGCTCTCGCGCGCGCGAGCCGCCGACGCATGCGCTGCGAAGCCCGCGCTCCGGGCCAGCTGAATCACTCCCGTAAATTCAGATAATCATCAATATTTGTTGGATTCGCTCCTTCGAGGCCACTACGCTCGAGAAGAGCATGAGCGAGAGAACAGAGCTCATGGCCTTCAGAGATCCATACGGAGGAGACGAAAAGTGGACCATTGCAGGTTGCTCCCAGCGAGCGGCAGGCAGTTCGCTAGGGGACGCAAGATCTTCGCCGCTGCGGTGGCGCTTGCATTCTTGGCGTCGACTTCCGCGACGTATGGATTCCAGTTCGACACGGGCAATGAATACGTTAAGGCGCGGTGGGACAACACACTGAAGTACAGCACCGGCATCCGGCTCAAGGATCCGTCGCAAGCGGTGACGGCGGATATCAATAGCGACGATGGCGACCGCAATTTCAAGAAAGGCGACCTGATATCGAACCGCTTCGACCTGCTCTCTGAGTTCGATCTGACCTACAAAGATGTCGGCGCGCGCGTAAGCGGCGCGGCATGGTATGACTTCGTATACAACCGCACGAACAGCAACGATTCGCCCTTGACGGCCAACGCCGCATCGGTGCCGCACAACGAGTTCACCGAGGCCACTCGCGTGCTTCACGGCAGGAATGCAGAGATCCTCGATGGCTTTGTGTTCGGCAAAGCCGAAGTGGGGGACATGGCGGTCACCGGCCGCGCGGGCAAGCACACTCTGCTGTATGGCGAAAGCCTTTTTTTCGGCAATAACGGCGTCGCGGCGGCGCAGACGGCGATCGATATCGTCAAGGCGCTCTCCGTGCCGAACACGCAGTTCAAGGAACTCATGCGGCCCGTGCCGCAGGTGTCGGGCCAGATCCAGATCCGACCCAACCTTGCGCTGGGCGCCTACCATCAATTGGCTTGGGTGAAGAATCGCCTGCCGGGCGTTGGTAGCTACTTTTCGAATATCGATTTCCTGGATGAAGGCGGCGAACAAATCCTGGCGGGACCTCCGGGCTCGGGCATCGTTTTTCGTCGCACGGGTGATATCGAGGCCAGGAATTCTGGGCAGGGCGGCATTCAGCTCCGGTTTCGTCCCGAGGGACGGGACATCGAGTGCGGTCTGTATGCGGCCCAGTACCACTCCAAGGATCCCGTGATCTACGTTCGTCCGTCCGGAGCTCCACCCCCCGTGGTGGGCGTCTATCAACTGGTCTATCCGGAAGACATCCGGGTCTACGGGGCAAGTTTGTCGACGACTGTCGGAGACACAAACGTCGCGGGCGAGGTTTCAATCCGCCGCAACATGCCACTCCTGGCGCGGGCCGGGACGGTCACGGTGCTGCCCCCGGGCAGTGCCGCAGGAGACAACAGAGACAACCCGCTGTATCCGGTGGGCAACACGATTCACGCGCAATTTTCGTGGATCGCGCTCCTCAAACCTGGCGCACTGTGGGAGGGCGGAAGTTTCATCGGGGAGATCGCCTGGCACCGGCGACAGAGCGTTAGCAAAAACGAGGGGCAGTTGGATCCGAACGCCTCACGCGACGCGTCCGCCATTCGGACGGTTTTCCAGCCGACCTACTTCCAAGTATTCAGCGGGCTCGATCTAAGCGTGCCGATCGGGATTGGTTACGGCCTCTGGGGCAAGTCACCGGTATTGAATCCCGGCTTCAGCGTGCACCACGGCGGGGATTTCAGCGTTGGGCTGAGCGCTGATTACTTGAGAGCCTGGACGGCCGGGATCAGCTACACGCATTTCCTTGGGACCGGGGACGGAGCCGTGACCCCGCCAAACAACCCAGCTGTCCATGCTTTCTCGTATGCGCAGTCGCTCAAAGACCGAGACTTCATTTCGCTTACGGTTCAGCGCACGTTCTGATTCTGAAGGGGAGACATCATGAATTGTCGATGCGCACGTCTGCTTGTCGCCCTATGCGGCTTGTGGGGTACAGTTCATTCGGGACAGGCGGCCGTCTCAAGCGAAGAGGCGGCCAAGCTCAAGACAGTCCTCACACCGTTGGGAGCGGAACGGGGCGGCAACAAAGAGGGCACCATTCCGGCGTGGGACGGAGGCTATACGAAGGTTCCTGCGGGTTATCAATCGGGGACCATGCTTCCGGATCCGTTTGCCGATGAGAAGCCGCTTTACTCCATTTCCACCAAGAATATGGCGCAATACAGCGACAGGCTATCGGAGGGCGTCAAGGCACTGCTGTCGAAATATCCGGACAGCTTCCGACTCGACGTGTATCCGACCCATCGCACCGCGGCGGCGCCGCAATGGGTGTACGACAACACTCTCAAGAATGCGACACGCGCAAAGACAAAGGATGGCGGCGTCTGGATGGAAGCCGCGTACGGCGGCATTCCATTCCCTATCCCCAAGGACGGTTTCGAGGCAATGTGGAATCACAAATTGGCCTGGGTCGGCACCACGACCGTGACCTACTATCAGAACTTTGTCGGACTACCGGACGGAAAGCGAGTGCTCGCAGCCCAGGGTATCAACCGGGTGCAGTTCCCATACTACGATCCGAGCAAGTCTGCCGATTCCTTCACGGGAGTGTACAAGCAGCTTCGGGTGACTCAGACGAATCCGCCCTACAAGGCCGGCGAGACGTTCCTTCTCCTCGATGCCGTTGACAGGTCGCGGCAGGCGTGGCAATACCTGGTCGGCCAGCGCCGGGTACGCAAGGCGCCGACGATCGGCTACGACACGCCGGACGACATCACCTCGGGCCAGCAGAACTACGACGAAGCGTTCATGTTCCTGGGGGACCTTGACCGCTACGAGTGGAAGCTTCTTGGTAAGAAGGAGGTGTACATCCCCTACAACAACCAGAAACTGTATGCGACGCCGACTGACCAGCAGTTCGCGCCCCATCATTTGAATCCGGACATCGTGCGCTGGGAGCTGCACCGCGTCTGGGTAGTGGAAGGCGCCCTCGCACCGGGCAAGCGCCATACGATGCCCAAACGACGAATCTACCTCGACGAGGACACCTGGGGGGCCATCCTGGCAGACGCCTACGATGCGCACGGGTCGTTGTGGCACGCAGCCGTGTCGATGCCGGTCATCGTTCCGGACGGGCCGTTCGTTGCGCCATACTTTTTCTGGACAACATTCAATGTGTTGTCCGGCGGTTGGGTGACGGGGTCCGGTCCCAACTACGAGAACGGGCCGTTCATGAAGGTGGTTGACCGTCTTCCAATGGGTTTCTTCACGCCCGAAGCGCTCGCCGGTGAAGGCGTGCGCTGATTGTAGATCCCTCATGCAGCTCACATCGATCCTGTCGGCGGCGATCCTATCGACGTGTGGCCTCGCCGCCGGTCCAGCAAGCGCGGCGCCGGACGTGCCAGACGTGCTGGAGCGCCCGGCTAGAGAGAGTGCGCGCTCCAGCACTCGCGCTTTGCTGGCGGTCTCCCGCGCTGGCAAGCGCCTGGTGAGCGTGGGCGAACGCGGGATCATTTTGCTGTCCGACGACAACGGAACGACCTGGCGCCAAGCCAAGGTGCCGGTAAGCGTCTCGCTCACCAACGTACGCTTCGCCACCGACGCAAAGGGGTGGACGGTCGGGCACAGCGGCGTCGTTCTGCACAGCGCTGACGGCGGAGAGACCTGGGCCCGTCAACTTAGCGGCGCACAGGCGGCCGCGATGGTGCTCGATGCGGTTCGGGCAAAAGCCTCACGCCAGGGCGTCGAGGCAGTCCGAAAGGAGCTGGCCGAAGCCGAGCGGCTGGTCGCCGATGGTCCGGACAAACCGTTCCTGGACGTGTATTTCTCCGATGAGAATCACGGCCTGGTCGTCGGCGCCTACGGGCTCGCCTTTGCCACGGAGGACGGCGGCGAGCACTGGCAGCCTTGGTCGGATCGTATCCCCAATCCGCAAGGAAGGCACCTCTACAGCATCCACGCTTCCGGCAATGAACTCTTTGTCGCGGGTGAGCAGGGCGCCTTGTTCCGTTCTACCGACGGTGGAAACTCCTTCGCCAACGTCAACACGCCTTATTCGGGTACCTATTTCGGCGCACTCGGCGGTGCGACTGGCGAACTGCTGGTATTCGGGCTCCGCGGCAATGCCTACCGGTCGTGCGACGCCGGCGAGAGCTGGCAGAAGGTCGAAAGCGGCAGCCACGCCTCGCTGACAAGCGGTGTGCGCCTGTCCGACGGCACCGTGTTGTTGGTCGATCAGGCTGGCGAGGTACTGCAAAGCCGCGATCGGGGCACGAGCTTCCGACGTTTGTCGCTGCTCAACGCTTCGCAGGCCAGCGGCATCGTCGAGGCTGCCGACGGCGCTTTGATTCTCTCCGGCATGCGCGGAATGGCGCGTGTCACGTTACCCACCCACCTCGCGGATCAGAAGCGATGAACTCCCATTCGTCGCCGGCCGAACAATCCGTCGTCAGCAATCTCAAGGATTTCGATCGCAACTCCGGATCGGCAGCCGAACGGCTGCTGTTCAACAACCGCCTGGTGGTCATTGTTGTCTGCCTGCTGCTGACCGCGGTACTGGGAGCGCAGGCGGCGAAGCTCACGTTGAATGCGGGCTTCGAGAAAATGGTTCCCACCAAACACCCGTTCATCGTAAATTATTTTGCCAACAAGTCCGAGCTCGCCGGGCTGGGTAATACCCTGTATATCGCCGTCGAGAGCACCAAAGGCGACATCTTCGACGCCGCCTATCTTGAAGCGCTTCGCAAGCTGAACGATGAGATATTCCTGCTCCCCGGCGTGGATCGCTCCTACATGAAGTCGCTTTGGACGCCATCGATACGCTGGCTAGGCGCGACCGAAGAAGGGCTCGAGGGGGGACCAGTCATGCCGGACGACTACGACGGCTCGTCAGGCAGCTTGGAAAAGCTGCGTGCCAACGTTGAGCGCTCGGGTCAGGTTGGGCGACTGGTCGCGGACAATTATCGCTCCAGCATCATCCTCGTGCCCCTCCTGGACACGGACTCGACGGGAAAGCGCCTCGAGTACGGAGCCTTTTCTCGCCAGCTGGAGCAGCTGCGAGGAAAGCACGAGTCGGATTCGATCAAGATCCACATCACCGGCTTCGCCAAGGTCGTTGGTGATCTAATCGAGGGGCTGCAGCAGGTATTATTTTTCCTCGCTCTCGCAATCGTCATTTGTGCCGTTGTGGTGTTCTGGTACACGCGTTGCATCCGCAGCACGTTGCTGCTCGTGGCCTGCTCGCTGGTGGCGGTCGTGTGGTTGCTTGGGCTGCTGCCCACCCTTGGCTACGAGCTCGATCCCTATTCGATCCTTGTGCCGTTCCTGGTGTTCGCTATCGGCATGAGCCATGGCGCACAGAAAATGAACGGCATCATGCAGGATGCCGGTCGCGGGACCCATAAGCTGGTCGCCGCACGCTACACCTTCCGCAGACTGTTTCTCGCGGGGCTCACCGCGCTGTTGGCGGACGCCGTCGGTTTCGCCGTGCTGATAGTGATCGATATCCCGGTCATCAAGGATCTGGCCATTGCCGCCAGCGTCGGCATGGCCGTGTTGATCGTCACGAATCTGTTGCTGCTACCGATACTGCTGTCCTACGTGGGCGTGAGCGCCAAGGCAGCCGCGCGCAGCCTCAGAGCAGAGGCGTTCGAAGGGCAGAACGCACAACGCGGCAAGCATCCCTTCTGGGCCCTCCTCGACCTGTTCACAGAGCGCAAGTGGGCCAGCATGGCCGCGCTCACCGCGGTCGCGTTGGGAGTGGCTGGATTCGTCATCAGCCTTCACCTCAAGATCGGCGATCTCGACCCGGGGGCGCCGGAACTTCGGTCCGACTCGCGCTACAACCGCGACGCCGCTTTCATGGTGGCGAACTATGCGGCGAGCAGCGACACCTACGTGGTGATGGTGAAGACGCCGCAGTACCGGTGCACCCAGTACAGCACGCTGATGCAGGTTGACGCGCTGGAGTCGGAGCTGCAGCAAGTGCCCGGGGTGGAGTCGACCAACTCCTTCGCCGACCTGGCGAGGAACTCGGCCATCGGCATGAACGAGGGCAGCTTCAAGTGGTACGAGCTCCCGCGCACGCAAGACATGCTCAATGCCATCACCATGCGTGCGTCCAGGGAGATGTTCAACCAGAACTGCGATTTGCTCACGGTCTATGTCTACCTAAAGGACCACAAGGCTGACACGCTGACTGGCGTCGTAGGGGTGGTCGAGGCGTTCGCCGCCCACCACAACACGGCCGACGTCAACTTCATGTCCGCTGCCGGCAACGCCGGCATCGAGGCCGCGACCAACATTGTGGTCAAACGCGCCAACATGCAAATGCTGCAACTCGTCTACGCAGCCGTGATCATCCTCGCGTTCATCGCTTTCCGATCATGGCGGGCTGTGCTGTGCGCCGTGCTGCCACTCATGCTCACGACGGTGCTCGCCGAGGCACTGATGGTCGGTCTGGGCATCGGCGTGAAAGTGGCAACGCTACCGGTGATCGCGCTTGGTGTCGGCATAGGCGTCGATTATGCTCTTTACGTGCTCACGGTGACTCTGGCGCAGTTGCGCCGAGGACTCAGTCTGTCGCAGGCCTACTACAAGGCGCTGCTCTTTACGGGGAAAGTGGTGGTCCTCACCGGCGTCACGCTGGGTATCGCGGTCGCGACGTGGGCTTTTTCGTCGATCAAGTTCCAGGCCGACATGGGCATCCTGCTCGGATTCATGTTCATCTTGAACATGCTTGGCGCGCTGGTGCTCTTGCCCTCGCTTGGATACTTCCTGCTTTCGGCGGCTAGCGAAAACGCCGTGAATCGCATCTCCGGAAACGAACCGACGATGCGTTTGACCTGTCACCTCTCATGAAACTCGTGACGATCGACCATGGGAGCAGGGGAACTGCAGGTGCGTTGCTGCGCTCGGGCGAAATCCTGAATTTCTCGAGGGCCAGCAACCCCGGCACGATCGAGTCGTGGATACCCACCGAGGTGCGCGCTATTCTCGAGGCCGGGCCGCAGGGACTCGAGCTTGTCCGCAAGCTGGTCTCGAGAGTGGAAGGTGGCGATCACGAACTGACGCGACGGCTGCGGCACAAGGGAGCCTTGACGGGTCCCGCTACCCCCCTGCTCGCTCCTATTCCGGCACCGCGCCTGGTGGTTGCCGCTGGCCTGGCCTACAAATCACACCTTGCCGAAATGTCGGGAACGCCGACACCAAAGCAGCCGACCGCCTTCATGAAAAGCCCGAACTCCATCACGGGTCCCGGTGCCGAGGTCATGCTGCCGACCGCGGCGGCGGATCACGTCGATTATGAGGGCGAACTCGCTGTGGTATTCGGCAAAGAGTGTCACCACACAAGTCCGGAGGATGCGCTGGCTCATGTCGCGGGCTACATGGCGGCGAACGACATCTCGGCGCGCGACTGGATCCCCGCCGTCATGGGAGCTACGCAAGCTTGGGAGGCGCGGCAAACCTGGGAAGTCAACATCATGGGCAAGCAATTCGACGGTTTCACGCCGCTCGGCCCCGTGCTGTTGACCGCCGATGAAGTGCCTGATCCCGGGAGCCTGGAGATTAGGACGCGCCTGAACGGCAAGCTGATGCAGCACGCCGCGATCTCGGACCTGATATTCCCGCTGCAGGAAACTATTTCCTACTTGTCTCGCTGGTATGTCTTCCGCCCCGGGGATGTGCTGCTATCAGGAACACCCGCCGGCGTCGGCGTCGGTCGCAAGCCGCCTGTCTTCATGCGCGCCGGGGACGTCGTCGAGGTCGAGATCAGCGGCATCGGGATCCTGCGCAACATCGTACGTGCCGCGGACCGCGCTTCATGATTTGAACGTCGCGGCCAGCGCCTCGGCGCCGCGCGCCAGGATGCCGGACCTCGGGGTTGGCAATCTCGCCCACGTAGCCAAGCGAGGCGTGCAGGTCCGCCGGTCCGATGAAGATGCCGTCCACGCCGTCGACGGCGGCGATCGCCTCGATGTGGTCGATCGCCTGCCGGGTCTCGACCTGCACCAGCACGCAGATTTCCTCGTCCGCGCGCCTGGCGTAATCCTTGACGCGCCCGAAGCCTGTCGCACGCGTCGTTCCGCCGACACCACGCACGCCCCTGGGCGGGTAGCGCGTGTAGGACACGGCCGCCGAGGCTTCTTCGGGGCTAGACACGTACGGGATCAGAAGCGACTGAACGCCGATGTCGAGCAGCCGCTTGATCTTTACCATGTCGTTCCAGTCCGCCCGCACGACGGGATGCGTCGGGTAGGGCGCAGCGGCCTGCAGCTGCGTGAGCACGCTTTCGAGGTCATTCGGGGAATGCTCCGTGTCGAGCAACAGCCAATCGAAGCCTGCCCCCGCGATCACTTCGACTGAATAGTGCGACGCGAGGCTTGCCCACAGTCCGATCTGCGGCTTTCCTGCCTTGAGCGCGCGCTTGAATCGGTTTTGAGGCAGCTCCATGCTCTGTCGCCGCCGGGACTTCTATCCCAAGGTGGGCATGTTGAAGCCCGGCGCCGGGGTTCCCTGATGTGGCCAGCGCGTGGTGACCGCTTTGGTGCGCGTGTAGAACTTTACACCCTCGCTACCGTGGACGTGCAAGTCGCCGAAAAGCGAGTTCTTCCAGCCCCCGAATGAGTAGAAGGCCGCCGGCACAGGAATGGGCACGTTCACGCCGACCATCCCGACCTCGATCTCGTTTTCGAAGCGCCGCGCTGCACCGCCCGATTCCGTGAAGATCGCTGTGCCATTCGCGTAGGGGTTGTTGTTCACCAGCACAATCGCCTCTTCGAGCGTATTCACTCGAAGGACGACGAGAACGGGTCCGAAAATCTCGTTCTTGTACACCGCCATCTGCGGCGTGACAAAGTCGAAAAGAGTCGTCCCGAGAAAAAAGCCGCCCTGCAGCGGTTCCCGGCTGCCGTCGACTATGACCTTGGCGCCTTCCTTTTTGCCCGCTTCTATAAAACCAGCCACTCTGTTTCTGTGCTCGGCGGTTATCAGCGGACCCATGTCGACGCCGTTCTGATCGCCCGGCCCTATCCTGACGGCCTTGGCCTTTTCGGCAATCAACTTCACCAGTGGATCTGCCGCGGCGCCCACCGCCACCACCGCGCTAATTGCCATGCAACGCTCGCCGGCTGAACCGTAGGCCGCCCCGATCAGCGCGTTCGCGGCGAATTCGAGGTCGGCGTCCGGCAACACCACCGCATGGTTCTTCGCGCCGCCGAGTGCCTGCACGCGCTTGCCGGTGCGTGCGCAGGCCTCGTAAACGTATCTGGCGATCGGCGTGGAGCCGACGAAGGAAACCGCGTGGATGCCGGGATGATTCAAGATCGCATCGACGGCGGCTTTGTCCCCATGCACCACGTTCAGCACGCCATCGGGCAGGCCCGCCTGCCTGAAGAGTTGTGCCATCAGGATCGACGCGGACGGCACTTTCTCCGAAGGTTTCAGCACGAAGGTGTTGCCGCAGGCGATCGCAACTGGGAACATCCACAACGGCACCATCACCGGAAAGTTGAACGGTGTGATGCCGGCGCACACGCCGACGGGCTGGCGCAGGGTGTGCGTGTCGACCCGCGTTCCGACATTTTCCGAATGCTCCCCCTTCAGGAGCTGCGGGATGCCGCAGGCGAACTCGACCACCTCGATGCCGCGCTGCACCGAGCCCAGCGCGTCCGGCAGGGTCTTGCCGTGTTCCTCGGTCACGATCGCGGCCAACGCTTTTTGGTTCTGTCTGAGCAATTCCAGGAATGCTTGCATCACACGCGCGCGCCGAAGGGGCGGCGTGTCGCGCCAGGCGGGGAATGCGCGGGTCGCCGCCTGCACCGCCGCGTCGACGACGTCGGCATCCGCAAAGATGACGTTCTTGATTACTGCTCCGGTCGCGGGGTTGTAGACGTCTCCGAGGCGTCCCACAGGTCGCAAGGGTTTGCCATCGATCCAGACGGGGACGGTGTCGACCTTGATTTCTGCGAG
>WNFT01007587.1_pt1 | contig 10488 bp, 7 predicted proteins | sample 5400191 | NCBI WGS metagenome assembly WNFT01 (sample SAMN13153359, study PRJNA577476) | soil metagenome | isolation source: 80 cm saprolite under Madrone tree | place: USA:California | collected 2016-06-14 | reverse complement strand
CTTAGAGCGCGCATTATGCCGGCCTTCCTGGCCCTTGCAGTATTATTCTGCCTCTCCTTTAGCTTTGTGAATGGGGCGTATGCATCTAGTAATGATTCAGCTGGATGGAATCGCCAGTCCGGGTACAGGGTGGCTCCGAGCAACACAGCCGTTCTCACGTACAAAAATGACAATAATCGAACCGGGCAGGATCCCAACGAGACTATCCTGAATACGAGCGATATAAACCCTAGCATGTTTGGCAAGCGCATTTCCTATCCAGTTGATGGGCAGCTCTATGCGCAGCCGCTATTCCTACCCAATGTCACCATTAATGGGGGGCTTCATAACGTCGTCTTTGCAGCGACCGAGCATGATAGTATGTATGCCTTCGATGCCGACCAGACGGGTTCGGCTTCGCCTCTCTGGAAGACCTCATTCTTAAGCAACGGGGCGACCACGGTGCTGCCCACCGATGTACAGTGCGGCGATCTCACGCCGGAGATGGGTATCACGAGTACGCCGGTGATTGATAGCACCACAAATACGCTCTACGTTGTGGCCTTTACCAAAGAGAGCGGCCAGCTGATTTACCGTTTGCACGCACTGGATGTCACCACGGGCATAGACAAGCCGGGTAGTCCGATCAAGATTCAGGCTTCCGTGCCGGGAACTGGTGCTGGAAGCTTAAACGGTGTTGTGACGTTTAATCCACAGCGTGAGCGGCAGCGCGCGGCTTTGACGTTAGTGAACGGGCAGATTTATATAGCCTTCGCCTCATTCTGTGACGTCGATCCCTATCATGGGTGGATACTGCGCTACACCTACAGCGGGTCGGCGTTCACCCGAGCGAGCGTCTATAACGACACGCACAATGGGACGCGCGGCGGCATTGAACATCGGCGGAAAGTCGGCTGGCGATACCTTTGGCAAGATGAACGCTCAGTTGGGTTTACTGGACTACTTTACGCCATTCAACCAGTCGTGCCTGGCAGCTGCGGATGCCGATCTCGGATCGGGAGGTCCGCTGCTGCTGCCCAATATGAACGAAGTGATCGGCGCGGGGAAAGAGGGACGCCCCTATGTGGTCAACACGACGAACATGGGAAAGTATACTGCGATAGCCAATCCATGCAGCAACCAGGGCCTGACGAGTGTCGATAAAATCATCCAGGAATTGCCAGTACACACCACGGGAGGCATCTTCAGCACCCCGGCCTACTGGAATGGTGGTTCAAGCGGGCAGTTCGTTTACTTCACGGGTCGCAGCGATCACACCAAGGCATTCCGCTTGACCAGTGGCAAGCTTTCGAGTTCTTTTACCTCGCAGACGCCTGAGAGCTTTGGCTTCACAGGCGGGAATGCGGAGGTTTCCAGCAATGGCATCACCAGCGGGACCGGCATCGTGTGGATCATCGATCCTGCCGCAGTGCTGCGGGCCTATGATGCAACGAATCTCTCAAAAGAACTCTACAACAGCACTATTATTTCTAGTCGCGACGCGCTGGATAGTTATGTAAAATTCAGTGCTGCGACGATAGCCAACGGGGAAGTGTTCGTAGGCACTAAGACCAGGCTCAATATCTTCGGGGAGAACCCGCCGGTATCGAATAGCTTTAACAACACCGGCATCAGCGACGACAGCAACCCGAAAGGAGCCAACTTCGACGTGAACGGTAACAGCTACTCGGCACAGGCGCTGAAGAGTGTAGGAATTGTGCCGGGCGGCACGGTGAGCTTCAGCGGTGTCAATTTCGGCTGGCCGAATGTGCCCTCAGGCACCCCGGACAACTGGCAGACTATCGGGCAAACGGTAGCAGTAACACCTGTGAGCGGCGCAGATACACTGGCCTTCCTAGGGTCGGGGACCCATGGCGCGGGAAGCGGTACCGGCACGATCAACTATACGGATGGCACGACCCAGACCTTCACACTGGGCTTGAGCGACTGGACACTGGGCGGCGGCAGTGTGTCTCCTTCCTTTGGAAACTTGAAAGTAGCAACGATGTCTTATCGTAACACTCCCACCGGCAAGCAAAGCGTTACAACCTACGTGTTCTACACCAGCGCAGCATTACAAGCCGGAAAAACTATGCGGTCGGTCATTTTACCGGCAACTGTGAGCGGCGGACAGATCCATGTCTTCGCAATCGGGACCAGGAACAGCACGGCTCCGCCATCCTTCAACAACGTTGGCGTTACCGACGATAGCAATACGAAGCCGGGCAACTATGACCTGGGTGGCGGTAGGAGCTACTCGGCGCAGGCGTTGCAGGCGGCGGGTATTAAGCCGAGCGGCACGGTGACGTTTAACGGGGTCACTTTCACCTGGCCGTCAGCGGCCTCTGGCACGCAGGATAACTACCTGGCGAGCGGGCAAACTATTCCTGTCACACCAGTGAGCAATGCAACCACGCTGGCCTTCCTGGGATCAGCGACGTATGGGCCAACATCAGGCACCGCGACCATCATCTACACTGATAGCACGACCCAGACCTTCACGCTGGGCTTGAGCGACTGGACACTGGGCGGCGGCACAGTGCCTCCTTCCTTCGGGAACGGGAAAGTAGCAACGATGCCTTATCGTAACACTCCCACCGGCAAGCAAACCGTCACGACCTACGTGTTCTATACCGACGTATTATTGTCGGCCGGGAAGACCATAAAGAGTGTTACCCTGCCCTCATCGGTCACCCGGGGACAACTACATGTCTTCGCCGTGAGCACGAAATAGTAAGGTGTCAGCAAGCGCAGGGACTCGCCAGTAGTCCCTGCCAGGCTAAGTGGACTGCTGGCGAGTCCGCAGCATTTTGAATCCGCTGACTGGCAAGAGCTGCGAAGAGGCCAATACGCCACCCCATGCTGTCTAATAGCTCTTCAGCTCGGCCTCAGCCTCCACATCCAGGGCTGCCGTGGGTTCGTCCAGGATCAGGATAGGCGCATCACGCAGGATGGCGCGAGCGATGGCCAGGCGTTGCCGCTGGCCGCCGGAGAAATTCTTGCCCTGTTCGCGCACCAGGGCGTTGTACCCATCCGGCAGGCCCATGATCGTCTCGTGCATCTGCGCTTTCTTGGCCGCATCGATAATATCCGCGTCACTGGCTCCCGGTCGCCTTCGCTTGCCTTCTGGTCGCTACCTTGATGGTCCGTGTGTAGTAAAGGACGATCACGGAGAGGGCAGGGACGATGGCGAGGGAGAGAATTGTAAATGGTATGCTGAAGATCAGCATGATGGCGGCGACACCCGCGATGGTCAAGACGCCAACCAGCAAGTCGACTATGCCATCCGTAACGAATTTCTCAATGTCGGCAATGTTGCCCGTAATGCGCTGGACGAGATCGCCTTTCTTCTGCTTGCCATGCCAGTCCAACGAGATGCGCTGCAGGTGTTCAAAGAGTTGCTTGCGTAACCTTGCGCCCAAGTGCTGCGCAATATACATGGCGAGGTAGAGGTCAAGATAGGCCAGCAGCGCACTCAATGTAGCAAATACGACCAGCACGATCACGGAAAAGACGATCACGCCAGTGACGCTATGATGAGTGGTGTCGGGGATGAGCAAGGTCTTTGGATTTGACAGGTTAACCGGGCACGGTGAGGTAGGCGGTGGCTGGACCTGGTGGCTTCCCGGTGGTGGGTTTAGCGATGGGTCAAGTGCAGGGGTGTCGAAGAGGTCAAGCAGCCCAGGTTTGTCATTCAGGCCAAGAAACGGTAAGTTACAAGCCGGGTCGTTACCGGGATTTTGGACCTTACTCGGAATCCAATTGAGAGGCTGGAGCGCAAGGATATCGCAGCCGACCTGCGCGACCGCCACCACTATTGCAAGCACGACCAGAAAACGATACCCTTTCAGGTTACGGTAAAGAATGTGTTTGAAGCGAGATGCTGCGTACTCCTCTGAGTGCAGGTCTTCTTCTAATTATCGAATCACTATCGAACAAAGACGGTGCATCCTGATAATAGCAGCGTAACCGGCAAAAACTCAACTGTCAATATTTTAAAGAGTGGTTTACCCAGTAAATATACCTAGTTGTGCAGGTAATTATATCTCGTGTATAAAAGGGGGATTTCGGGGAACGCCGGCTGGCGATACCTTTGGCAAGCTGAACGCCAGTTGAATTTACAGGACTACTTTACGTCATTCAACCAGTTGTGCCTGGCAGCTATATCGCTGCAGTTCTCCATTGACTTAAGCCACCCAGTAGTGCGCGACGAAAAGGAGTGTGTTTACTGCCAGCATCGCTATTGCTATGCCAACGTATACCTGGTCGAAATGCGACTGTTTACCCCGCTGGGCAAATATGACAAAAATTGGAAAAGCACTCATCATATAGCGCGGCTGAGAAGCCAGAGAATCTGCAGAAAACTGTGGATTGAGTGAGAAGCTTAAAGAAAAGAGTATGATTGTGGCTGCAAAGAGACTGTAATGAAGCGGCAGGCTTCTCCAGCCCACTACCAGTGCCGCGACAGGAAGCAAGATAAATATCATATCCACAAGGTTCTGCAAAACAATGAGTGAGAAGAGAGGGTAATTGATAATTTTTTGTAGAGGAGGGATAAATGTATACCAGATTGGTGTAAAGTGGCGGCCCCAGTAGCGCACCTCAGCCGCCTGGAAAAGTAAAGGATTCCCCTTTGCATAACCCAGGTAGACCTCATAGGCCAGGATAGCAGCAGGTATCAGCGCGATAGGAATAAAGGCGCTCAACTTCTGCAACAGGTTATACTGATTGCGCCTATCAGGTAGCCAGAAACGCCGAATGTGCATCACGAGAAAAGGGAGGCTGAGCACCACTCCTGCAGAGCGCGTAAGCGTAGCGAGAAAACCAAGTCCTCCCGCGAACCACCAATCTAGCGCTTTTCCCCGACGCAAGAGGAGAAAGACTGCCAGGCAGAGCAACATAAACAGAGACTCAGCATAGCCCAGGAAGAAAAATAAGGCATAGGGGTAGTAGGTAATATAGAACAATACGCGCTTAGCGAGCGATGACTCAAAATCCTCAGCCAGGAGTATGTAAAGCAGCACCAGAGTGAAGAAAAAACAGATGTTAGAGATCAATAGCCCTGCTATATAGTACGAGAACCAGTATTGTGCGCCCAGGAGCAGGCCGCCGTAGTGGATCATGAGAGGCCAGAGAGGGAAAAAAGCCACATCCGATGTAGATGCATATCCCTGGTGCGCAATACGGACGTAGGCTGTAGCATCCCAGCGCAACCAAAAATAGGTACACGGATTGTTCCAGATTTCATGTGTACAGGCTAAAGGATGACCAGTTGAAAATTGTGGTATAAGGACAACTGCAACATAGCTCACCAGCAGCATGGTAATACGACTTATTAAAAAGACCCACGCTGACTCTTTCAGAGCAGTGCGAAACGTCTGCATAGATTTACTGCCTGCTTCTCCCGGCACCAGTACGGTGCTGGTAATTTGGATTACGTGCCCTTGGCGAAAAGACAGCCGCTGCCACTACAGCGGTGACAGCCACCTTGGGTTGCATTGTATCCTATAACTTTCCCGCCACCTTCTGCAACAGGATGGACTTCTCGCTCGTTACTACTAAAGAGCATGACAAGGTTAATTTATTCTCTCACCAAGTGTATCCCGGAGAGGCTTGCCCGTGCCAGGATACACCTGGATGAAATATCATCAACAGGATGAATATTGATGAAACGGGCACCGACTTCTGATATAATCTGGTTGTTTGTGGCGACTCGCCTGTTGCTGGTGATGGGTACCTATTTTGTCTTTATTTTGTTTCCGGTGCCTCCACATGTATATCCAAGCACGCCAGTAGATATAATCGGCCTACTCACTTCCTGGAATCACTGGGATGCCGCCAACTATACAAGAATCGCCCAATTCGGCTATGAAAGCATCAAAGATACGGCTTTCTTTCCGCTCTTCCCCATGCTCATCAAGAGCATAGCATTTCTATGCGGTAATCAGGGGTATATAGCCATAGGCATGATTCTTAGCAATGCCGCACTTCTAGGAACATTATTTGTGCTCTACCAGATTGCCGCTGACGCTCTAGGAGACGAGGTCGGAAGACGCACAATGCTTTACCTGTGCATCTTCCCAACGGCCTTTTTTTTCTTCGCCGCTTACAACGAATCTTTATTTCTGCTGCTCACCACCGGGGCATTTCTTGCCATGCGCCGTCAGAAGTGGTGGTTAGCCGGATTGCTGGGTTTACTTGCCGCGCTGACTCGTTCGGCCGGCATATTGCTGGTTATTCCATACGTCATTGAACTATGGATTTCACGGGAAAGCATCAATGCTACACGTCTGAACCGGTTGCTCAAGCTCCTGCCAGTTGTGTTGATACCGCTGGGCACAGCCATGTACTGCACCTACTGCTGGATCACTTTTGGAAACGCTTTCGCGTTCGCCGCGGTGCAAGTGGACTGGTCACGACACCTATCCTGGCCCTGGCTGGGAATATGGCAGACATTGGGTGATCTCTTCTGGGCTCAGCCATTCGGCTCATTCAATGAGGCGCACGCGTTACTCGATAGCAGCGCTACCTTTGGCTTTATAATCCTGGCAATTGTAGGCTGGCGAAGGCTGCGCCTGAGTTACAATATCTGGCTAGGGCTGCTACTGGCGTATATGCTGATCAGTCCAGCCACGGCACAGCACGATGCGCTTCAGTCCAATCAACGCTTTGTGCTGGAGATGTTTCCAGCATTTCTTACCCTGGCCTTGCTTGGACTCAAACATCCGCGCCTGCACCAGGGATTACTAATTGCGTTTCCATTTTTGCAAGCCATACTGGCTGCGCTTTTTGTACTGAATCGTTGGATAGTCTGAAGCGCCAGCAGTTAAAGGCGCGGCTGAACTTTGCTGAGCGGTTGACAGAAGGTGACGAAACTTCTGCTGTATTCGTCTTTTCTTCTGCCACCTGCTTTGTGTCACGTGGTCTTCTGAGTAGCCAGCGCAGAGTGCCCGTATCGCGGTGTGTCAACCACCAGATCGCTCCCGCCATCAACAAGATGAGCATAGGTTCGATTGGTGCACGGAAACGGGGAATGCCGTAAAAAACGATATTCTCGGCAACCGTCATCAGGATCACAAGATAAATGAATAAGAGTTCGCGCCAGCGCCTATAAGTTACTGCCAGGCCAAGCGCAGCCATGATGAACACAAAGATGGAAAAGGGGTTCATCATCGCCAAGACAAGCTGGGTCGACCCCTGATTTGCGAAGCGTACAGTGGGCAGGTCTGCTTCAACGGTATTGGGCTGCCACATATTGACGAGGTGGAGTTCGAGCAGGTGAGGCATGATGTGTATATTATTCTTGATCCATTGTATGGCCTGGCTTTCAAAATAACCTTCGCGCGCGACCTCGCAAGGAGCCGCGCAGTTCTTAGGAAACTTGTTAGCGATGGCCGGACTGGATGCAAGGGGATTGATCCACGAGCCTGGGAATCCGCCTGAATAACTAGGGAATGACACAGACATAGAATTGTATGCCCCGAGGAGCACTGTTCCTTCATTGATTGCTACGGGTACGAATGCATGGGAGACGTTATAGTTGCGGATTGTCCAGGGTGCGACAAAGAGGACAGTGAGCAGCGTAATAACCAGCGTAGCTTTGGCAAGGATGCGCCAGGATATGATTTTTGCCCAACCCATTAAGACAGCCCAAACGATAAATAGACCCAGGATAGTTAAGCCATTTGGCCGCACGAGTGCGATCAGCCCGAGTAACACACCACACCATATCCACCTGCTGCGATTTGGATTGTGCTGCAATTTGTAGACAGCATAGCAGAAAGCGAGCAGGAGAAAGGTGTAGAGAGACTCTGTATATAGCCAGCCATCATAAATGTAGAGATTGGGATAAATCGCCGCAAACGCTCCCGCCACAAGACCAATACGCCAGCCGAACAAATCCCTGGCAAACAGGTAAACCAACACGCAGGTTCCTGAGCCGACGAAACACAAAAAGTAGCGTGGTAGAAAGTCATGCTGGCCCAGCAAGCCAACAATAGCTGCAATGATAGCAGGCCAGAGCGGAGGGCGGAAAACCGTTGGGAGGTATGGCTGCAGACAGAAACAGTGTTCATCTAAAGTATGGAGTCCGATAGTGTAATAAAAGAGCGAGTCATGGAGGGGTGTGTAATGACGGGCGACAGTGAGGTTGTAAAGCACACGCACGAATAGAGCGAGGCAGAAAATGCCAATTGCGGGCAGCATTGGTTTTATGCGTTTCATAGCGAAATCCAGTTGCAGAGTTAGGTGTAAAATAGCATCTAGAGAAAACAAACGAATGATGTTTATGTAGGTAACAAAGTACTTTCCGTTTGAACTCAGCCGCCAGGTACTGCTATAATGCAAGGCGACATAACAGTGGAAGAGTAGACGGAATCAAGGAGAGGCTGATGCGGAAGGACGCTCAATTTGCTGCTTCCCTGCCTACTGAGAAAGAAATACCGGAAGATACATATTCTAACGAGCGGCCAACATCGATAGTATTCATTGCACTGGGCGCCATCGCATTTGTTTTATGTTTACTACTCAGCGTTGCTCCGCTGAGCCGTATACCAGACCCAGTCATCCATTTGCAAACACCCCTAGGGGTGCAGTTCGCACAGGTAGGGGCATGGTTACCCGCTGATTTGGGCCTGGCTGCCGACCATCAAGCCTCACTAGCCAGTACAGGCTACACGGAGTTCCTGGTACTGATTGCGCTGGCATTTGCGATTTATGGACTGTGCGCATTGCTCATGCGACGGCAGGCACTGAAGACAGGGGATCACAAACAGTGGTCTCAAACATTGTGCCTGATCTGGTTAGGCACTATAGCAGCAGGATGTATCTATGTATTCACACCAGCTATGCTCTCACACGATATCCTGGTGTACGCCGGCTATAGCAGGCTGATGGCCACATATCATGCAAACCCTTATTTCGTGTCACTGGCCACATTTCCACAAGACCCATTCAATGCACTTAATTACTGGGCCAATAGCACAGCCGCTTATGGTCCAGCCTGGTTAGGCATCTGTGCTTTGCCGGGATTAGTGCTAGGTCCTCAACCCCTGGGCTACGTGCTGGCATTTCGCCTGTTTGCGCTAGCAGCCCACCTGTTGAACACCTGGTTAGTAACGAATATACTACGAGCAAGTGGACGATCGCCACGTATAGTGACGCTTGGTACATTGCTCTATGCATGGAACCCGCTGGTTTTGTTGGAGAGCAGCTTCGGTGGACACAATGATGTGTTCATGGTGACTTTCCTGTTGGCAGGCATACTCCTCAGTATACGGGCAGAAAAGAATGGTTGGCTTACACAACCTCGTGGCTACCTGCTACCCATTATCGCTTTTATGATGGCCGCATTAGTAAAATTTACAATGTTACCGGTTGTTGTGCTTTTCATTATTTTGCTCGCGTGCAGAGCACTTCAGCCAGAATCGCTGGCGACTACCTTTTCCTTTAGAAAAGCAGTGGTACAACGCTGGCGACCGGCACTACAAATAGTGGTCAATGCATGCATAACCAGCGGTTTAGTAGTACTCATATTGTATGGGCCATTTTGGATTGGTCATAGCATGCAGAGCATTCAAAACAGTTTCACTTCACCGCCGTCAGCACTGTATGCGGAAAATTCCATCCTGCGGGCGGTAGTGGCCTGGAGCCAGGCACATACACTCCCTCCTGCTTCCTTGGGATACAAACTCGTGCAAATTTTCAGCGCTCGCAGAACGTGGGACTATATCAATTTCGCTACTATAGCAGGAGTAATCATTGCAGGGGCTATTTACCTTTGGTACTCACCCACTATGCGCACCTTTGTACTCGCATCGCTAGCAACACTAGGGGCCTTACTTATAGTAACACCATGGTTCTATTCCTGGTACATTACATGGTTGGTCGCCCTAGTCGTAGTTTGCCTGCCGCTTGCACATAAGCGCATAGGTCGATCCCTACTTGCTTTCACGTTGACATTCTCTGTCTCAGCATTCATAACCTACCTCTTTAAAGACGGCTATGCTCCTTTTGGTACCTGGATGGGTTTTATATGCCTGATAATGATTGCGCCACCACTTTTTGCCTTTCTGATTGCTTTCATATACAACTCACAGGCTCGCCAACCTATCGCGCAGCCTGTACAGGATGTGAAGGAGTTAATTAGTGAAGAGAAGAGGGTCTGAGATATGACCCGATGGCATGCACTGCTTGTAGTGAAACTCCGGATAATAAGGACAATAGCTAATGGTTAAAAAAGATCTTGAAGCACCTCAGTTATTTACAAAACCAGTGACGCAAGCACAGACAAAGCAAAATTCATTATTGGAGTTGGCCATTGCGCTCTGCACAGTTATTTTTGTCCTGTGCATTTTAGTTATGCTGGCCCCGCTCAAAAGCCTGGCAGCTATCTCCGTAACTTCGCATATGCCAGGAGGAGATCTGTTGGTAAAGGCCGGGTCCTGGCTCCCCTCCGACCTACACATAGCGACCAACCCTGTTCTTTCAAAGCAAGGTACCGGTAACATC
>WNFT01019761.1_pt1 | contig 10491 bp, 8 predicted proteins | sample 5400191 | NCBI WGS metagenome assembly WNFT01 (sample SAMN13153359, study PRJNA577476) | soil metagenome | isolation source: 80 cm saprolite under Madrone tree | place: USA:California | collected 2016-06-14 | reverse complement strand
TTCCCGCTTGAAATTGGCGGGCCAAAGGCAACCACCAAAAAACCTTCAGAAGCCCGGCAGCTCGCCAATCCCCTGCAAGTCCGGGCTCGTGCCCGCCAGTGCTCACACCTGCGCTTCAAGGGCACTTTTCCTTAGCAGGTTTGCGCGCGAAACCAGCGGGCGACAGCTGCGGCTAAGGCCGCCCCCGCCACCTGGGCCATGATGAGCCCGGAACAGATGAGGGGGCTATCCGCGCGCGCCAGGATCGCCACCGCACAGTGACGCTGGAATATTTCTTCTTGTGACGCAGTAGATAACTACGCCGGCCCCTCTTCCTTCCTCGGTCTGGCCGGCTGGCGCGGCGTCCACTGGAGAAGTCCCCGTTTTCCGCTCCAAGACGCCGCGCCTCATTTTGAGAGCGCCAGGGAAACGAGAGACGTCCGGCACGATGCCCGAGTTACGGCCCGCGCCGGCGTTGGCCGGCTTGCTCCCGTTGCTCTTGCCCTTGGCTGAGGGATCTGGGCCGCGAGAGCGACAACAAGATCGCGCAGAATGTGGCGGCCGGCGTCGCTGGCCTGCTGATTTGCCCGCTGTGGTTCGCGATGGATTTCCAGGGTGCGGCCTACAAGGAAACCGCCGCGCTGCAATCGCGCCAGAACTACCTGTGCACGCTCGGCGCGAAACGCGGCTGCGCCAAGCTGGCGCCTACACCGGGGGATCATCGCGATGATACTCGCAGCGATTCGTTAAAGAACAATATCTCGTCGACGCGGGCCTTCGACCCTATTCAATTCGCCAGTGACTGAACGATGGCCACGCTCGGCCTTGATGTGTCTCCTCTTTTGCCGACCCACAATTGGGTCTTGCCGATCGCGAGGAATAAAGCGCCGCGCTTCTCGGTAGTGTGAGTGTCGTTCCAATGGCGGAACCCTTCGTGTTCCACGCGCGAGCCACCTCCCTGCAACATGCACCCAGGCGGCTCGGCTGGTCCGGGCCGCCGCGAAAGGAGACAGCCATGACTACCGTGAAGTATTGCCTGATTGTCGGTCTCGGCCTCGCGTTTCCGCTCGCCTCTGCCCACGCAGACGACGCCAGCTATTGCGCGGCGCTCGGCGCCAGCTATCGCGAGTATGTCGGCGCCGTGCAGGCCGACGCGAATGCTGCAGCGGCCATGTCTCAATGCTCGGCCGGCAACACAGCGGCCGGCATTCCGACGCTCGAGAAGGTCCTGACGGACAACAAGGTTAAGCTTCCCGCGCGCAAGTAGCGATTTCCCAGAGGCATGCCTCGGGGCCGGCCTGCGTGTTGCCGAAGCCTGAACCACGCACGAGCCATCTCCATGGCCAACCTCAACTCGAGCCCAGTGGAAGCTGGCCTGTAAGTCCGCAAGGGCGATCGGTCAGCGACCCGGAGGGGCAGGATAAAAACCTGCCCCTCCTCGCTGGCACTGTTCAGACCGGAGAGAAGGTAAACGGGTGTTCGGGGACATGGGTAACACATCTCAGATTAGCTCAGTTTATTGATTTGAGATCGACTGACCTGACGCTGACGTGGCGGAAGACGAGGTCGAAGACGCCATCGGTTGGCGTTGGTCGCAGAGCCACGTCTTTCCTGACGAGCGCTCTGGAAGCTTTGAGACGCCTGTTATGGAAGCTGATGCGGCCATCTTGATCGACGCGACGGACGATGTCGTCCGGAGCATAGTCGAATGGCTCGACCGCCAGCTTGAAGGATCGAGAGCTAGGCCGATAGCGGTCGGCGGGAACAGCCAGATCCAAGGCATCGTGCGGGCGATCATGGTTATAGCAATGGCGCCAGGCGTCGAATGCTTGCTGAGCTTGGTCGAGATCACCGAAGTTGCGGACATTGAGCAGCTCAGCCTTGAGCGTACGGTTGAAGCGCTCGTTCTTGCCGTGGCTCTGCGGATGATAGGGTGCGCTATGCCATGGCGCTACGCCATGCTCGATCAGCCAGACGCCAAACTGGGTGAGCGCATGTTCGGCGTCGTCGCCCCAAGGGTTGCCATTGTCGGTCAGGATGATCTCGGGCAGGCCATAGCGCTCGAATGCGGCCTGGACTGCACTTTGCACCGTTTGTCGCCGCTCGTTGTCGGCCGCCCGTAGCACCACCGCGTAGCGCGAGTGGTCGTCAACCGCTGTCAGTGGATGCAGCCGGCCGCCGCCGAACGGCACGTCGCCCTTGAAGTCCATCTGCCACAGCACGTTGGGCGTGGCATGTTCAAACCGCTTCCAGGGCTTCTGCCCCGCAGCCACAAACGCCATATCATGGCGGTGCAGGATCGATGTGATGGTCGATGGGCATGGTGGCGACAGGCCTTGCCGGCGCAGGCTGGCGGCGATCTTGCGGCCACCCCATACAGGGTTCTTGTGACGTATCGCCAACACCGCCGCTTCCATCTGCTCGCCAGTTCGCAAAGGCGATCGATGCGGACGGCGCGAGCGGTCTGACAGCCCTGCCATCCCCTCGCTCCGGTAGCGATCCAACCACTTGTAGAGAGTCTTCGCGCTGATCTGGAACCGCCGACACAGCTCGCGTCGATTGGCGCCCTCGCAGAGCGCCAATCGGCAGGCTTCCTGACGAGCCTCTTCCTTCTCGGGAAACGGCATCGAAAACCTCATGGGTTATCTCCTTCGGAGTGTTACCCATGTCTCCGAACACCTGTTACCCATGTCCCCAGTCTGAACAGATTCCGCGAAGGGGAGGTGTCCGCGCAGCGGACGGAGGGGTCATGGGCAACAGTGAACCTTCGACTCATGACCCCTCCGTCGCCGTATGACGGCGACACCTCCCCGTCGCGGACTCCGCGACGGGGAGGAATAGAGGCAGGCTCACGCCGCTTCGGTCTTTGGGGAATACAAGCCGGCAAGATAATTGGCCCTGACGCGCGCGCGCGCGAGCTTGCCCGACGACGTCGTCGGCAGGCCGATGGCGGGCGGCACCAGCACGACGTCGCAGTCGACCGCCACCACCTCGCGCACGGCGCCGGCCACGTCGCGCGCCAGCGCCTGGCGCGCCTCCTCGCCCGACACGCGCGCCAGCACTGCCACCACGACCCGCTCGCCCTCGGCGGTATCGACCGAGAAGGCCGCCACGTCGCCGTTCTTGACCACGCGCTTGGCTTCGATCGCCCACTCGATGTCCTGCGGCCAGATATTGCGGCCGTTGACGATGATCAGATCCTTGGCGCGGCCGGTGACGACGATCTCGCCCGCCAGCATGTAACCAAGATCGCCGGTATCGAGCCAACCGTCGTCCGACAGCACCTCGCGCGTGGCCTCGGGCTCGGCGAAATAGCCCGGCATGATGCTGGGACCGTTGACGAAGATGCGTCCGACCTCGCGGTCGGCCAGCACCTTGCCGTCCTCGCCGCGCACTTCCAGGCGATGGCCGGGCAGCACCTTGCCGCACACCACGAAGCGGCGCGCGCGATGCGCATCCGCCGGCTCGGCGGCCGGCTGGGCACGCTGGCTGTCGGCCAGCGCGGTACGGTCGACGGTGTCGGTGCGCACCCCCGTGCCGTGCGGGCAGAAGGTGATGGCCAGGCAGACTTCGGCCATGCCGTAGCTCGGGATGAAGGCCTTGGCGCTGAAGCCCGCGCCGCCAAACGCTTCAGCGAATCGCTCGAGGACATCGGGCCGGATCATGTCGCCGCCGATGCCGGCATGCCGCCAGCTCGACAGGTCGAGATCGGCCGGCACCTGGTTGGCGGCGCGGCGGGTGGCGAGGTCGTAGCCGAAGCTCGGGCTGTAGGCGATGGTGCCGCGGTTGCGCGAGATGAGATTGAGCCACTGCGTCGGCCGGCGCGCGAAGTCGCGCGGCGTCAGATAGTCGATCGAAAGCTGGCTCGACAGCGGCGCCATCAAGAAGCCGATCAGGCCCATGTCGTGATAGAGCGGCAGCCAGCTCACCGCGCGGTCGCCGGCGACCACGTCGAGGCCGGCCGGCCCGGTCATGCCGGCGAGATTGGCCATCAGGGCGCGCTGGGTGATCTGCACACCATGCGGATGGCGCGTGCTGCCCGAGGAGAACTGGATGTAGCAAAGGTCGTCGGCGCCGAGCGGCCTGAGATCGACCTGCTTCTCCGGCAGCGCCTCGATCGCGGCCATGCCGCCGTGCAAGCGAACCGCCGGGAATTCCCGGGCGGCGTCGGCCAGGAAGCCCGCGAGATCGTCGATGCCCACCGCCGCCACCGCACCGGAGGCCGCAAGCTGGCGGCGCAGCTGGTCGAGATAGGCGTCCTTGCCGCCGATGCCGACCGGGATCGAGACCGGCACCGGCAGCAGGCCGGCATACTGCGCCCCGAAAAAAGCGTCGAAGAAGCCGGGCCAGGTGTCGGCGGCGATCAGCAGGCGTTCGCCGCGGGCGAAACCCGCACCGATCAGCCGGCGGGCCGCGACCTGGGCGCGGGCGCGGACGTCACGCCACGGCAGGGCCGAGAGAATTTCCCCCCGGACATCGTAAAAGGCGATGCCGGTCTCGCCGCCGGCCGCATAGTCCAGCATCTCGGCCACCGACCGGAAGTTGGCGCGACGCAAGGCGAGCTGGGAATTGCGGGTGGGCAGCGCATTCATGGAAGCCGGCTCTCCTAGCACCAAGCTCCTCTCCCCCGCTAGGGGGAGAGGTTGGCTCATGCTCCTCTCCCCCTTGGGGGAGAGGCTAGGTGAGGGGGGTCAAAGGCCGTGCGTAACCCCCTCACCCAACCTCTCCCCCAAGGGGGAGAGGAGCATGAAGCTAGCCCCTCGCCCTGGCGGGGGAGAGGAATTTGAGGGGACATGGTGAGACGGTGGGCCAAGTTGACACACCCCGACCCCGGTAAGATAGTGCCGGCCCCCGCTCAACCCCGGTCAATCCGTTCCGGAGCCGTGGTCGAAGAGCGGGCATTTCTTTTGTGGAGGGTCTCGTGATTACGGCTGTTATGCCGACGTACGGTCGCAAGGACGTCGTGTTCGAACGCGGAGAGGGCAACTATCTCTACGCGACGGACGGCCGACGTTTCCTCGACTTCACGTCCGGCATCGCCGTGAATGCGCTGGGCCACTGCCACCCCACTCTGGTCAAGGCGTTGGCCGAGCAGGGCGCCAGGCTGTGGCACACCTCCAACCTCTATCGGGTGGGCAACGGCGAGAAGCTGGCCAAGCGGCTGGTCGAGCTGACCTTCGCCGACACGATGTTCTTCTGCAACTCGGGCGCCGAGGCGATCGAGGGCGGCATAAAGCTCATCCGCAAGTACCAGTACGTCAACGGCAAGCCCAAGCGCTACAAGCTGATCTGCTTCCAGGCGGCCTTCCACGGTCGCCTGTTGAACGCGCTCGCCGCCACCGGCAACGAGAAGTACCTCGAAGGCTTCGGTCCGCCGGCGCCGGGCTACCGCCATGCGCCGCTCAACAACGCCAACGTCGTGCGCGACATGATCGACGACGAGACCGCCGGCATCCTGGTCGAGCCGATCCAGGGCGAGGGCGGCGTGCGCGGCACGACGCCCGAGTTCCTGAAGGCGCTGCGCGCGATGTGCGAGGAGTTCGGCCTGCTCTTGTTCTACGACGAGATCCACACGGGTTTCGGCCGGACCGGCAAGCTGTTCGCCTACGAATGGTCGGGCGTGGCGCCCGACGTCATGGCGGTCGCCAAGGGCATGGGCGGCGGCTTCCCGATCGGCGCCTTCATGGCGACCGAGAAGGCCGCCGTCGGCATGGTGCCGGGCACCCATGGCTCGACCTACGGCGGCAACCCGCTGGCCACCGGCGTGGCCAACGCCGTGCTCGACGTGCTTTTGCAGCCGGGTTTCATCGACGGCGTGCACGAGCGCGGCGAGTACCTCAAGGGCAAGCTGCAGGCGCTGATCGCCAAGCATCCCAAGGTGTTCGCCGAAGCGCGCGGCACGGGCTTCCTGCAGGGCTTGCGCTGCGAGGTGCCGGCGGGCGAGATGGTCGACCGCCTGCTGTCGCTCGGCATGCTGGTGCCGATCGCGGGCGAGAACGTGGTCCGCCTCTTCCCGGCGCTGATCGCCGACAAGGCCGCACTCGACGAGGGCGTCGCCATCCTCGAGAAGGCCGCGCAGTCGTTCGAGGCCGCCGGCCAAGGTGCGAACAAGGCCGCCGAGTAGCGTCATGGCGGTTCCCAAGCATTTCCTCGACCTCGACCAGGTCGATCCCAAGACGCTTCGCCAGATCCTCGATCGCGGCAAGGTCGCGGCAAGGCGATGAAAACGGCGCGCTCCAACGGCGGGCACGACAAGCCGCTGGGCGGCAAGACGCTGGCCATGATCTTCGAGAAGCCGTCGACCCGCACCCGCGTGTCGTTCGAGGTCGGCATGCGCGAGCTCGGCGGCCAGACCATCATGCTCGGCCGCACCGACACCCAGCTTGGCCGCGGCGAGACCATCGCCGACACCGCGCGCGTGCTCAGCCGCTATGTCGACATCATCATGATGCGCACCACCGTCGAGGAGAAGCTGTTCGAGATGGCCAAGTATGCGACCGTGCCGGTGATCAACGGGCTCACCGACAAGACGCATCCCTGCCAGCTGATGGCCGACGTGATGACCTACGAGGAGCATCGCGGCCCGATCCAGGGCAAGGCGATCGCCTGGTCGGGCGACGGCAACAACATGGCGACGAGCTGGATCCACGCCGCCGTGCAGTTCGACTTCGAGCTGCGCGTGGCCTGCCCGCCCGAGCTCAAGCCGCCGGCCGACGTGCTGGCGTGGGCCGAGAAGTCGAAGGGCCGCATCACCATCGGCCATGATCCCGAGGCGATCGTGCGCGACGCCGATTGCGTCGTCACCGACACCTGGGTGTCGATGGGCGACGAGGATCCGCACAGCCCGAGTGCCGCCCGCCGGCACAACCTTTTGCGCGGCTACCAGGTCGACCAGCGGCTGATGAAGCAGGCCAAATCGGACGCCATCTTCATGCACTGCCTGCCGGCGCATCGCGGCGAGGAGGTCACCGCCGAGGTGATCGACGGGCCGCAGTCGGTGGTGTTCGACGAGGCGGAAAACCGCCTGCACGCCCAGAAGAGCATTCTCGCGTGGTGCCTGTCATGAGCACGCCATCGTGAGCGGCGAGTCGGAAGGCCCTCGCTCTTCCGACGACGACCAGACCCTGCCCTTCCAGCTCGATGCGCTGGGAGTGCGCGGCCGGCTGGTGCGGCTCGGCGCGTCACTCGACGCCGTCATCGAACGCCATGGCTATCCCTTGGCCGTGGCGCGGCCTCTCGCCGAGGCGATGGTGCTGTGCGCCGCCCTGGCGACATCGCTGAAATACGACGGCATCTTCACCCTGCAGATCTCGGGCGACGGGCCGATCCGCCTGCTGGTCACCGACCTCACGACCGAGGGCGCGCTGCGCGGCTACGCCCAGTTCGACTCCTGGAAGCTTGCCGTGGCGCTGGGCGCCGGCACCAGCGAAGCGCCGGAAGGCTACGTGCCGAAGCTGTTCGGCCACGGCCGGCTCGCCTTCACCGTCGATCAGGGCCAGCACACCGAGCGCTACCAAGGCGTGGTGCCGCTCGAGGGCGCCACGCTCGCCGACTGCGCCCACATCTATTTTCGCCAGTCCGAGCAGTTGCCGACCGGCATCAAGATCGCCGCCCGGCGCATCGTCGAAAAGGGCGCGGCGCACTGGCGGGCGGCGGCGCTGATGGTGCAGCAGATGCCCGAGTTCGATGCCGGCCGCATCGACGTCGATCACGAGCAGCGCGAGGACGACTGGCGCAAGGCGGTGATCCTGATGGCCTCGGCGACCGAAGCCGAGATGCTGGACGCGAGCCTGCCCGGAACCGCCCTGCTCCATCGGCTGTTTCACGCTGAACGGCCGCGGCTGTTCACCCGCCGCGCCTTCACCGCGCGCTGCCGCTGCAGCCGCCGGCGCATCGACCGCGTGCTGCGTTCCATCAAGCGCGAGGAGCTCGACGATCTGCGCGACAAGAGCGGTCGCGTGGTCGTGAAGTGCGAATTCTGCTCGACCGAATACGCTTACGACGATCGCGACCTCGACCGGATCTACGCCTCGGCGGCGTAAAAAGCCGAATGGCATGGCGTGTGCAGCGCGCCTTGTCATCCCGAGCGAAGCGAGGGACCTTTCGCGACGCCGATCAAAGTTCCCTCGCTGCGCTCGGGATGACAGAGTGTTTTGGGGAGGCACCATGAAGCAACCAGTCCGCTCAGCCGCATTGGCTTTCGTCCTTTCGTTGGCAGCAACCACCGCCTTCGCCCAGACCCACCTGCGCATCGGCCTCGGTGATGATCCGGACGGCCTCGATCCCACCACGTCGCGCTTCTACACCACCCGCATTGTCTTTGCCGCGCTGTGCGACAAGCTGTTCGACATCGACGAAAAGTCGAACATCGTGCCGCAGCTCGCGCTCAGCCACGAGACATCGGCTGACGGCAAGACGGTCACGATCAAGCTCCGCCCTGGCGTGAAGTTTCACGACGGCGAGCCATTCAATGCCGAAGCGGCCAAGTACAGCCTCGAGCGGCACATGAACATGAAAGGGTCGTTCCGCAAACCCGAGCTTGCCGCCGTGGACAGCGTCGAGACGGCGGGTCCGCTCGCCATCAAGCTCAACCTCAAGCAGCCCTTCTCGCCACTGCTTTCCCAGCTCACCGATCGCGCCGGCATGATGGTCTCGCCCAAGGTGGCGGAGGCAGCCGGCGACAAGTTCGCGCTCAAGCCGGTTTGCGCCGGCCCCTACAAGTTCGTCGAGCGCGTCGCGCAGGACCGCATCGTGGTCGAGAAGTTCGCCGACTACTGGAACAAGGAACACGTTTTCATCGACAAGATCACCTACCTGCCGATCGTCGACAGCACCGTGCGGCTGGCCAACTTGAGGTCGGGCGGGCTGGACATGATGGAGCGCGTGCTGGCGACCGACATCAAGACGGTGCGCGACGATCCCAAGCTAAAGCTTAGCAAGGCCGTTTCGCTGGGCTTCTTTGCCCTTCTGATCAACATCGCCAACGGCCCCAAGGCCGATAACCCGCTGGGCAAGGATGCCCGCGTGCGCCGCGCGCTGGAACTGTCGATCGACCGCGAGGCGCTGAACCAGGTCGTGTTCAACGGCGAGTTCGTGCCGGGCAATCAGTGGGTCAACCCGCAGAGCCCGTACTACCAGCAGGCCTTCCCCATCCCCAAACGCGACGTCGCCAAGGCCCAGGCCTTGATGAAGGAGGCCGGCGTCACAGGGCGGCTTTCGATCGACTTCATGATAGCCAACAGCCCCGAGATCCGCGCCGTCGGCGAAGTCCTGCAGTCGATGACGGCCGAGGCCGGCTTCGACCTGAAGCTGCGTGTCGTTGAGGCGGCGACGGCGCTCAAGACGGCCGAGGACGGCGATTTCCAGCTCTACGAAAACAACTGGAGCGGCCGCATCGACCCCGACGGCAACACGGTCCTCTACCAGACCTGCGGCTCGCCGCTGAACACGGGCCGTTACTGCGACAAGGACATCGATGCCTGGCATCGCGAGGCCCGGGCCTCCAGTGACTTCGCGACGCGCAAAGCGGTCTACGAGAAGATCACCGCCAAGTTCCTGGCCGAGGGATGGATGATCTATCTCTTCCATCCGCAATACCTGATCGCCCACACGGCGCGACTGGAGAATTTCAAGCCGATGCCCGACGGCCTGATCCGTGTGATGGACATGCGGCTGAAGTAGCGCGGGGTCGAGAGCGAGTAAGCGCTCGGTGTCATCCCGAGCGAAGCGAGGGACCTTTCGCGATGTCGATCAAAGGTCCCTCGCTGCGCTCGGGATGACAGCACCTCTTAGTCCCGGCAGGCCCATTCCACCATCCGCCGCATGAAGCCCTCGCAGGCGTCGATCTGCGAGGCGAGGATGAACTCGTTGGGCTGGTGCGCCTGGGCGATGTCGCCCGGCCCGCACACCACGGTCGGCACGCCGAGCGTCTTGCGGAAGATGCCGGCCTCGGTGGCGTAGACCACGCTGCCCACCGTGTTGGAGCCCGACCAGGTGCCGGCCAGCGTCTTGGCCTCGTCGTTGCCCTCGGGCGAGAAGGCGGGCGTCGAGGAGCGCAGCTCGGTGGCGATGGTGGCCGCCGGATGCTTGGCCTTCATGCGGGGCAAAAGCTGCTTCTCCAGCCAGTCGGTGGCGCGCTTGCCCAGCGCCTCGATCGGCTCGGTCGGCAGCTCGCGATAGCCCCACAGCACCTCGCAGTCGCGCGCCAGGATGTTGCCCGCCGTGCCGCCCAAGATAGTGCCGACATTGAAGGTCGCGGCCGGCGGCATGAATTCACTCTTCCTGGGTGCCTTGGCGTCGAGCTCGTCCTGCAGCTCGTTCAGATAGTGAACGAATTCGCCGGCGAAATGGATGGCACTGACGCCGAGATGAGTCATCGAGGAATGCGCCTCGAAGCCGGTGAACTTGGTGACGTAGATCTGCGCACCCTTGTGGGCGTGGACCACGGTCATCATCGTCGGCTCGCCGATAATGATGGCACGCGGGCGCGGCACTTCGCTTGCCATGCGGGCA